>ENA-ORTG01002675-ORTG01002675.1-human-gut-metagenome-genome-assembly--contig:-NODE-2675-length-13792-cov-5.206086_pt1 | contig 13792 bp, 10 predicted proteins | sample MGYA00241906_ERZ509176 | MGnify/ENA primary metagenome ERZ509176 (study PRJEB26280, sample SAMEA2338811) | human gut metagenome | biome: human gut; feature: human-associated habitat; material: faeces...
GCAGCCGCCGGAGCGGTGCTTAAGCCGTAAGGCGGGAATTGTGCGGTGTTGCCCTAATTCTGCAATTCCGTTCACTTTCGCCCAGTAAGCGCCTGCCCATCAAATCAGTAGTACTTAAAATACCCCACATGCTGCGGCTGGTTATCTTCTACCAGGATGGTAAAGCCGCCGGGGTTTACTTCGGTCTGCTTACCAAAGGCGGTACGGACAATCAGGTGCGGGCCGTTGTTCAGGATAATCTCCGCGGACTGCTCCATACCCACGCGGCGGTAGTGCAGCACATCGGCGCTGGCTTCCACCAGCTCCATGCTGCCGCCGTCAAAAGCATCGCAGCTGCGGCGCAGGCGGGCCAGGTTGGTCAGCGGCACGCGCAGGCGGCGCTCGGTAGAGTTCCAGTCAAAATACGCGCGGTTGAACGGGTCGCGGTAGCCCTGCATCCCGATCTCATCGCCATAATACACGCAGGGCACGCCGGGCAGGGTGTACAGCATGGCGTAAGCCAGCAGCACGCGGCGCAGGGCATCATCAATGCGGTCGCCGGGGATCATGCGCTTGCTCTGCCAATAGCGGTCGCGGCCATTGGCGGGTTCGCCTGCAATGGCGGTAATACCGCGCTCGGTATCGTGGGTGGAAAGGAAGTTCATTGCGCAGTCCAGCGCCGGTTTGGGATAGTTTTCGCAGATGGACATGATCTGCTCCCCCACCGCGCTGGCATCCTCGCCGCGGGCAAAAGCCACAGCTGCATTGCGGAACGGGTAGTTCATGGTGGCATCCAGCCCATGGCCGCGCAGGTAGGTGCGGCGGTGGTCGAACGCTTCCTTGGTGGTGGCGTCCTCCCACACTTCGCCGATGAGCAGCTTGTCCTCGCCGTGGGCTTTGACGGCGGCACGGATCTTTTCGATAAAATCATCAGGCAGTTCATCCGCCACATCCAGCCGGAAGCCGGAAGCCCCCAGCCCCAGCCATGTATCAATCACGCCACCCTTGCCGCAGACAAAGTTGCCGTAAGAGGGGTCCTCCTCCTCCACTTCGGGCAGGGTCTCAAAGCCCCACCAGCTGCGGTAGCCGCCGACATAACCGGAATCGAAGTCATACCAGCTGCGGTAGGGCGAATTGCGGTCACGGTAAGCGCCGCCGGGGCCATAGCGGCCTTCGCGGTTAAAATAGAGCGAATCCGAACCGGTGTGGCTGAACACGCCATCCAGAATAATGCGGATGCCGTGTTTTTTGGCCTCGGCGCACAGGGCGGCAAAATCCTCGTTGGTGCCCAGCAGTGGATCGGCTTTCAGGTAGTTGGCCGTATTGTAGCGGTGGTTGGCGTGAGCCTCAAAAATGGGGTTCAGGTAAATGCAGGTAACGCCCAGCTCTTCCAGGTAAGGCAGCTTTTGCTGGATGCCCGCAAAATCGCCGCCGTAATAGTCCATGTTCAGGTAGCCATCGCTCTGCTCATTGGGCCAAAAATACGGCTCGCCGGTTTTATCCGGACGGTAAATGCGGTCCGCAAAGGGCAGCGGCTTGTTGGGTACGCCCTCATAAAAGCGGTCCGGGAAGATCTGGTACATCGTACCGTCTTTGATCCAGTCCGGGGTCTTGAAGTCCGGCTCGTACACCGTCAGCTGCCAATCCAGGCCATTCACCCAGGTCAGCTCACCTTCCCCGTTGGCGGTGCGATAAATCTTGCGGAAATCCGTGTACAGGTCAAAGTGGTAAAAATACAATCCCGATGTGGTGGGGGCCAGCTGAAACACAAAATGGTTTACGCCGGGGGTCTGGCCGTCAAAATTCATGCGGTAATGCACGGGGTCTTCGCGGTCTTTGGTCAGCACCAGGTGTGGGTCCACATAGCCCAGTTTTTCCGGCACAGTCAACCGCCAGGTAACGGTCTGCCCCGCCGGAACTGCGCCAAACGGTGTTTTATACTCCGCACAGCGGGAGTTAAAAAAAGTATGCGTTGGTTGTTCAGGCAAACAAATCAGTCCTTATATTGAACAAGTGTGCAAAAACAGCCGTGTCCCACTGGCGCCGGCAAATTCAAGTCGGCGGCCGGGATCGCGGCTGTTCGTTTATTTTATTGTACGGGCAGCGCGTGTACGTTCACAGCTGCACACGCGCCCGCACTGCGGTTAAAGCTCTGCTTTGGGCAGATTATTTAACCGGGGTAGCGCCCCAGATATCGCGGGAGTAATCCATGATGGAACGGTCGGCGGAGAAGATGCCGGCGTTGGAGATGTTCATCAGGCTCATACGGTTCCAGGTCTGCTTCTGCTTGTACAGTTCCTGCACGGTGTGCTGGGCACGGCGGTAATCCTTGAAGTCAGCCAGGACCATGTACGGGTCAGAGTTGCGCAGGTTGTTGGTAACCTCGCTGAAGTTCTCACCGTTCCAGCCCTTTTCCAGCATATCCAGAACTGCCATGGCAACATTATCATCAGAGATGAATGCCTGCGGATGGTAGCCCATGCCTTTCAGTGCGTTGACTTCGGGGGTCAGCATACCAAAGATGATCTCGTTGTCCTTACCGGCGGCATCGGCGATTTCCACGTTCGCGCCGTCCAGGGTGCCCAAGGTGATTGCGCCGTTCAGCATGAACTTCATGTTGCCGGTGCCGGAAGCCTCGGTGCCGGCCAGAGAGATCTGCTCGGACACTTCGGAAGCGGGCATCAGGCGTTCAGACAGGGAGACACAGTAGTCTTCCAGGTAGACAATGCGCAGCTTATCTTTAACAGCGGGATCGTTGTCAATCAGCTTACCCAGCTTGCAGATCATGCGGATCATCTGCTTGGCCATGTAGTAGCCGGGGGCAGCCTTGGCGCCGAAGATATAGGTCTTGGGCACAAAGTCAGCGTTCGGGTTTGCCTTCAGGTACAGGTACTCAGCGGCAATGTTCATAGCGTTCAGGTGCTGGCGCTTGTACTCGTGCATGCGCTTGACCTGGCAGTCAAAGATAGAATCCGGGTCAATGACCTGGCCGGTGGCCTTTTCCAGATAGTTGGCAAAGTTCACCTTGTTGGCGCGCTTGACGGCGGCCAGCTTATCCAGCATGGCGGAATCGTCAGCAAACTTCTCGAACTTCTTCAGCTCGGAAGCATCCTGCTTGAAGCCGGGGCCGATGGAATCTTCCAGCAGCTTGGTCAGGCCGGGGTTGGCAGCCAGCAGCCAGCGGCGGTAAGCAATACCGTTGGTAACGTTCTTGAATGCTTTCGGCTTGTACAGGAAGTAATCATGGAACACGCTGTCCTTGATGATCTCGCTGTGCAGCTTGGAAACGCCGTTGATGGAATGGCAGGTGTAGGCGCAGATGTTGGCCATGCGGACCTGGTTGTCGCCAATGATTGCCATGTAGTTGATCTTGCCCTGGTCGCCGGGGAAGGCTTTCTCCAGGTCAGCACGGCAGCGGCGGTCCATTTCCTGCACGATCTGCCAGATACGCGGCAGGGTGGAGCGGAAGATATCCACGTTCCACTTTTCCAGAGCCTCGCTCATGACAGTGTGGTTGGTGTAAGCAAAGACCTTGCGGCAGATGTCAAAAGCTGCATCCCATTCATAGCTGCATTCATCCAGCAAAATGCGCATCATTTCGGGGATGGCAATGGTCGGATGGGTATCGTTCAGCTGGATGGCGATCTTATCCGGCAGGTTCTCCAGGGTGCCGTACTGGTTCAGGTGGTTGCCCAGGATATCGGCAACGGAAGCAGCGCTGAAGAAGTACTGCTGGCGCAGGCGAAGGATCTTGCCCTCGGTGTGGTTATCGTTGGGGTACAGGATCTTGGAGATCAGCTCTGCGGAAGCAGACTGGCTGATAGCGGTGTTATAGTTGCCGGCGTTGAAGCTGCTCATATCAAAGCTGGGTGCCTTGGCCTGCCACAGGCGCAGCTTGGAAACGCCCTGCGTGCCGTAACCGGCAACGTACATATCGTTGGGAACAGCAATGACAGAGTTGTAGTTTTCGTACTTGACATGGTGGAAACCACCCTCCCAGGTCTCGATAGCCTGGCCGTCAAAGCGGATCTCCTGTGCCTGGTCGGGGTGGGATTTGATCCACACCTGGCCGCCGGGCAGCCAGTTGTCAGCGGTTTCCTGCTGCCAGCCGTCCACGATCTTCTGCTTGAAGATGCCATACTCATACAAAATAGAGTAGCCGGTGCCGGGGATGCAGTCGGTAGCCATGCCATCCAGGTAGCAGGCAGCCAGACGGCCCAGGCCGCCGTTGCCGAGGCCTGCATCAGGCTCCTGCTCATAAATGGTGTCGATCTTGATATCAGCGTCAGCCAGAACCTGCTCGGCAACTTCGTTCAGACCCAGGTTGAACAGGCTGGTGCGCAGGCTGCGGCCCATCAGGAACTCCATGCAGAGGTAATAGACCTGTTTTTTGCCTTCGCCCAAGGTCTTGGCCTGGAACTGCTTCTGGCGGTCAGACATGATCTGACGAACGATCATTGCCATGCAGCGGTAGATCTGCTCGGCGGAAGCAACATCCAACGTGACGCCGCATTCGCTGACGACCTTGTCTTTGAGAATTTTTTCAAATTCTTTTTTAGTAAGTTTCATCAAAAGTATCCCTCTCCTTACGGCTTATCTATACCAGAATCCTCTGGGATTATACTGATTTTTCAAAATCAATAAAAATACTTACCTTAAGCATTATAGTCAAAATTGGCGATATGTGCAAGGCTTTTTTCCCACACGCGTCAATTTTTTCAATTTTACACAAAAGGGGCTTTTTCTTACGGGCATTTTATACTATAATATAAGGGTATAATTTTAAGCATTTTCCCTGCGCTGCGGGTGCTGGTGGGCGGTTTTGCCGCGCAGAAGCCCCTTTCCGTCCCGCTTTTGGCGACAAAAGTGCAGGGTGTTCCTGATAAAAACACCATCAACTGAAACAAAGGAGACCCCAACTATGGCTAACAAAGTACGTCTGACCATCTGCGGTTCGAGCTATGTGATCTCTACCAACGAAAGTGAAGATTACATGCAGAATCTGGCCGAGCGCCTGAATCTTGATATGAATGAGCTGATGAGCTCTTCCAATTCGGTTTCCATCACCACCGCTGCCATCATGACCGCGCTGAACTACCGCGATGAGCTGGAAAAGGCCAGCGGCAGCGCGGATAATATGCGCCGCCAGATCAAAGACTATCTGGAGGATGCCGCCTCCGCCAAGATGGCTGCCGAGGAGCTGCGCCGCGAAAACGCTGCCCTGCGCAAAAAGGTGGACGACCTGCACCGCCGTTCCCTGACGAGCGAAGCCTGATGGAACAGACTGTTTTGCAGCGCCCGGAGATCCTGGCCCCCGCCGGCAATGCTGATATGCTGCGGGCTGCGGTGTTTGCCGGGGCTGACGCCGTATATCTTGGGCTGGATGGCTACAATGCGCGGCGCAGCGCTGGGAACTTTGACCCTGATGCCCTGCGCGAAGCCGTCTGTTTTTGTCATGCCCGCGGGGTTGCGGTACATGTGACCCTGAACACGCTGGTTTACGCCGCCGAGCTGGGCGGCCTGGCCGATGCCGTGCGCGCTGTTGCCGCCGCCGGGGCGGATGCCGTGATTGTGGATGACCTTGCCACCGCGCAGCTGGTGCGCAGCATTGCGCCTGGCCTGCGCCTGCACGGCTCTACCCAGATGAGCATCCACACCGCAGAGGGCGCCAAGATGCTGGCAAAGCTGGGGTATTCCCGCGCCATTCTGGCCCGTGAGCTGAGCCTGGCGGAGATCGAAGCCGTGGTAAAGGCAAGCCCGATCGAATGTGAAGTGTTTGTACACGGCGCGATGTGCATGTCCATGAGCGGCCAGTGCATGATGAGCGCATTCCTGGGCGGGCGCAGCGGCAATCGCGGTGCCTGCGCGGGTCCCTGCCGCCTGCCGTTTGATGCTACCAACGGCCTGCGCCCCGGCCAGCCGGGCAAAGCCTGCCACCTGAGCCTGAAAGACATGGACCTTGTGCCCCACATGGCCCAGCTGAAAGCCGCCGGGGTTGCCAGCATTAAAATTGAAGGCCGCCTGCGCACGCCGGAATATGCCGCCGCTGCGGTAACGGCCTGCCGCGCAGCCCGCGCCGGGCAGCCCTATGATGAAGCACTGCTGCGGGATATTTTCTCCCGCTCCGGCTTCAGTGATGCCTATCTGGTAGGCCGCAATGACGGCACCATGTTTGGCGTGCGCACCGAAGCCGATGCAGCCGCTACGCGCGCCGCCACGCCGAAAGCCCGCGAGCTGTTCCGCCGCGAACTGGAGCGCATTCCGGTGCATTTCTGCGTCAGCGGCGGTGTGGAGGACGGCGGCATCAAGCTGACAGCTTTCGACGACAACGGCAGCCGTGTCAATGTGTACAGCGCCGATGAACCGCAGCCCGCACAGAAAGACCCCGCCCCCGGCATTGAGCGTGCCCTGGGCAAAACCGGAGGTACGCCGTTCACCTGCGCCGGGGTTGAGTTTGCCTGCGGCGAGGGCGGCCCCGGATTTTTGCCCGGCTCCGCCTGGAATGAGATGCGCCGCGAAGCGCTGGACAAGCTGCTGCAAAAGCGCAGTGAACCTGCGCCCCTGGCCACAAAGGAAATCACCCTGCCGGAATACGCCGAGCACGAAGTAGGCATGATACCCCAGCTGGTCGCCCGTTTTGAAACCGCTGCCCAGCTGCCTGGTGCCGAATACCTGGCCAAGCTGCGCTATCTGATCCTGCCCATCCGGGAAGCGGACGCTGTGCCGCAGCCCTTGCGCTGCAAAACGCTGCTGGAGCTGCCCCGCGCTGCTTTCGGCACTGTGGAACCGGACACCATGCGCCGCCTGGCTGCGCTGGAAGGTTCCGGCTTTGCGGGTGTGGTTGCAAACAATCTGGCGCAGTTTGGGTATGCCTCTCCCCTGCCGGTGTTCGGCGGGCTGGGGCTGAATGTAACCAACCCAATGTCTGCGGCAGAGTATGTGCGCCTGGGTGCCTGTGGCCTGCTGGTGCAGCCTGAAACGGCCCTGACCGCCATGCGTGCTGTGGCACCCCGGCAGAAAGACGGCACCCCGGTGCCCACCGCTGCCCTGTGCTATGGCCACCTGCCCCTGATGCTGACCCGCGCCTGCCCGCTGCGCAATGTACGCACCAGCTGCGCGGGCTGCACCCACAAGGGCAAACTGCGGGACCGCAAAGGGCGGGATTTCCCGGTGCGGTGCTCCGCCCCCGGCAGCGCCGGAATGCGCACCGTGTTTAACCCTGTACCACTTTATATGGGGGACCGCCTGACCGAAATGCCGGTGGACCTTGCCGTGGCCGCGTTCACCCTGGAACCTGCCGACCGCGTGGAAGAGGTTCTGACCCGCCTTTTCCATCAGCAGCCCTTTGACGGCGAGTTTACAAGAGGGCTATATTATACGAATAACTAGGAAGGAGTAATTAGAAATTAGGAATTTAAGAGTTCTGTATTTTTAATGGATATCCCAAAAGCGCAAAAGTTCTGCGAAGGTTTGCCCCCTCATTTCTAATTGCTTATTCTTAATTTCTAATTAAATAATCGCTTTACTATGGAACAAAAAATCGTCAAATATTCCGTTCTTTCCCCGCTGGCAAAGGTGCCGGCATATGCAACGGCGGGGGCGGCGGCTGCTTTGTGCGCCGCGGTGGAAGAGCCGTTGACCATTGCCCCCATGCAGCGGGTGCTGGTGCCCACCGGCCTTGCCATTGAGCTGCCGGATGCCGGGTGCGTGGCATTGGTGTATGCCCGCAGCGGACTTTCCATCAAGCATGGGCTGTGCATGGCCAACGGCGTTGGCGTTGTGGACAGCGATTACCGCGGCGAGCTGAAAGTGCCCATGATCAACCTTGGCACCGAGCCTTACACCATCGCCCCCGGTGAGCGCGTGGCCCAGCTGTGCATTGCCCCCGTGTGGCAGGCCGCCTTTGTGCCCGCCGCCACCCTGAACGAAACCGAACGCGGTGAAGGCGGGTTTGGATCGACAGGAAAATAGTTAGGAGTTAAGATGCCCTCGTAGGGGCGCACAGTGTGCGCCCGCCGCTTTGCGGTAAATCTCGTTACGGCATCTATTGCCAACCTTACCATATCCAAATTGCTAATGGTTCATTGCCAATTCCCAATTAAATCAACTCCTACTTCCTACTTCCTAACTTCCTCTTTTCCCTTTGTTTCGCCGCGGTGGTGCGGTAGAATCTGTTACGAAAGGAACATCCCATTATGTCCTTGATTTTAGCCTCCGGCAGCCCGCGGCGGCGGGAGCTGATGGCGCTGATCACGCCCAATTACACCGTTGCCCCCAGTGATGTGGACGAGAGCCGCATTACCGCCGCAACGCCTGCCCAGCTGGCCCAGGCCCTAGCAGAAGCCAAGGCCCTGGCCGTGGCGCAGCAGCACCCCGATGATACCGTGATCGGCTGTGATACCGTGGTGGACTGTGACGGTGCTGTGTTCGGCAAACCTTCCGGTGAGGAAGACGCTGTGCGGATGCTGCACGCGCTCTCTGGCCGGGAACACAAAGTACATACCGGGCTATGCGTGGTACACGGCGGCAAGGCGTACCTTGCCACTGAAACCACCCGCGTACAGTTTGCGCCCATTGAGGAAAGCGATCTGCTTGCCTATGCGCGCACCCCGGAACCGTATGACAAAGCCGGGGCTTACGCCATCCAGGGCCATGCTGCGCTGTGGTGCAGCGGCATTGTGGGATGTTATTACAATATTATGGGTCTGCCCGTACACCGTCTGGCACAGGTACTGCGCCAGGCCGGAGCGCTGTAACGGCAGTGCCGCAGCGGCCTGGCTGCTGCGGCGTGTCGTGCGCATTCTTTGTGCGGCCCACCCGCACAAACACATGATGGGGAGATAAAAATGGCAAATCCGATTTTGCAGCTGCTTGAAGCTCTGCGCAATATGTTTACCTGTGATATTGGCATTGACCTTGGCACCGCCAACACGCTGGTGTATATGAAAGGCCGCGGCATTATCATCCGCGAGCCCAGCGTTGTGGCGGTGGATGCCCGCACCGACGAACTGCGTGTGCGCTGCGTAGGCCACGAGGCCAAAGCCATCATCGGCGCAGCGCCCAACTCAATTTTGGCGGTACGCCCGCTGAAAGACGGCGTGATTGCCGACTTTGACATCACCGCCGCCATGCTGCAAAGTTTTATCCGCCAGGCATGCGGCAGCCGCCTGTTCGTGCGGCCGCGCGTGGTCATCTGCGTGCCGTCCGGCGTGACGGAGGTCGAAGAGCGCGCGGTCATTCAGGCGACCATGGAAGCGGGCGCGCGGCGCGTGTATCTGATCGAAGAGCCGTACGCGGCGGCGCTCGGCGCGAAGCTCGACATCACGGGGCCGGACGGCCATATGGTGGTCGACATCGGCGGCGGAACGACGGAAGTGGCGGTCATCAGCCTTTCCGGCATTGTGGCATCCCGCAGCGTGCGCTGTGCGGGCGATGCGCTGGACCAGAGCATTACCAGCTTTATCAAGCGCAAATACAACCTGCTGGTGGGCGAACGCACTGCTGAGCAGATTAAACTGGAAATCGGCTCCGCCTGCCCGCCAGACCCCACCGACACCGAGCATGGCGAAACCACAATGGAGATCAAGGGCCGTAACCTGGTGGATGGCCTGCCGAAAGATATCCTGATCCGCTCTGAAGAAGTGCGTGAGGCAATGAACGAAAACCTGATGCGCATTGTGGAAGCCATCAAGGACACGCTGGAATGCACTCCGCCGGAGCTTTCCAGTGATATCATTGACCGCGGCATCATGCTTTCGGGCGGCGGTGCCCTGCTGCGCGGGCTGGATACTCTGATCCAGAACGAAACCGGCATTGAGGTACACATTGCCGAAGCCCCGCTGGACTGCGTTGCCCTCGGCGCCGGCGCCGTCCTCGACCACCCCGATCTGGCAGGAACCAGACGGGAGGAACTGAGCTACCTGTAAAGGTAGGAGTTAGGAGTTAAGTAGCGGTTTGAAAGTTTGCCGCAACCCCATAAAAAAATTGTAGGGAACGGTCTTGACCGTTCCCTACATTTTTGTTTTAATATTCAGACAGAATTTTTGGGTACCTGCAGCCCCAAAAACTCCTAACTCCTACTTTCTAACTCCTAACTTTCCCTCGTCGCTCCCACCGTGCTACCAGGTCCTTGGTCTGAGCTTGCAGGGCTTCGCGGGCGGCGTTCAGGGCCTGGGTGTCCTGGGGGGTCATTTTTTCGGGCTTTTTGTGGCGGGTCAGGCGTTCCAGGTTCTTTTCTGCTTCTTTAATGCGGTTTTTGGTGTCCTTATCCAGCTCCTTGCCCTCTTTACTGCCAAGGGCGGAATTGACGCGGTAGATGGCGGCTTCCGCGGCATTCAGGGCCTCGATGGCGGCTTTGCGCTCCTGATCCTGCCCGGCAAAGGCAGCGGCATCGTCCATGGCGCGGCGGATCTCCTGCTCGCTCAGGTTGGAAGACCCGGTAATGGTAATGCTTTGCTGTTTGCCGGTGCCAAGGTCACGAGCACTCACCGTCACAATGCCGTTGGCGTCAATATCAAAGGTCACTTCGATCTGCGGCACACCGGCCCAGGCGCGTTTGATGCCCTTGAGGGTAAAGTTGCCGATGAGCTTATTATCCTTGGCGAACTCCCGCTCACCCTGCAGCACCTTGATTTCAACTGTGCTCTGGAACGGCGCGGCGGTGGTAAAGATTTTGGAATACCGGGTGGGAATGGTGGAGTTGCGGTCGATCAGATGGGTTGCCACACCGCCCACCGTCTCAATCGAAAGGGTCAGCGGGGTAACATCCATCAGCAGCAGGTCCTGCCCGCCAGCAGCCAGGCCTTCGCCGCCAAGGCGTCCGCCCTGCACCGCAGCGCCAAGGGCCACACACTCGTCCGGGTTCAGCGTTTTGGACGGTTCCAGATCGATCATCCGCATGACCTTGGCCTGCACCGCCGGGATGCGGGTGGAACCACCTACCAGCAGCACCTGATCCAGGTCGTTGGCGGCCAGGTGGGCATCCCGCAGGGCGTTGCGCACCGGCAGGGCCGTGCGCTCCACCAGGTCGGCGGTCAGCTCATCAAACTTGGCGCGGGTCAGTTCCGCCTGCAAATGCAGCGGGCCGTTGGGGCCAACGGTGATGAACGGCAGGTTGATTTCAGTATGGGTGGCAGCGGAAAGCTCTTTTTTGGCTTTTTCGGCTTCCTCCCGCACGCGCTGCATGGCAACGGGATCACGGGTCAGGTCTACCTGGTTTTCGGCGGCAAAGTTCCGCACCAGCCAGTCAGCCACACGAGCATCAAAGTCATCGCCGCCCAGATGGTTATCACCGCAGGTGGCCAACACCTGCACAATGCCATCCCCGATCTGGATCAGCGAAACATCGAACGTGCCGCCGCCCAGATCATACACCATCACTTTCTGGGTCTTGCCGTTATCCAGGCCATAGGCCAGGGCGGCCGCAGTAGGTTCGTTGATAATGCGCTTTACATTCAGGCCCGCAATGCGCCCGGCATCTTTGGTAGCCTGGCGCTGAGCATCGTTAAAATAAGCCGGCACGGTGATAACGGCTTCTGTCACCGGTTCACCAAGATAAGCTTCTGCATCCGCTTTCAGCTTTTGCAGGATCATGGCGCTGATCTCCTGCGGGGAGAAGCACTTGCCGTCAATGGGAATGCGCTCATCACTGCCCATTTTGCGCTTAACGCTGGCAATGGTGCGCGGTGCGTTGGTGACAGCCTGGCGTTTGGCCGGATCGCCCACAAGGCGTTCGCCGCTTTTTGCAAAAGCAACGACCGACGGGGTGGTGCGCTGGCCTTCGGCATTTGGGATAACGGTTGGGCGTCCGCCTTCCACCACAGCCACGCAGCTGTTGGTTGTTCCTAAATCAATTCCGATGATTTTACCCATGTTGCTTTTGGTCCTTTCACACAAGCCGGCAACAGATACAGGGGTTCGCCAGCTTTTGTCACACAGGGAGCACCGCTAAGGCGCAAAACTCCGCCTTAGAGTGTAGCTGAAAGCAAAGAAAATGACAATTATTCCGCAAACACAAGCGGGATTTAACGCAAAATCCAGCTGTGGTTGTAGAAACAGGCTAAATTTTCGACTTTTCAGGTACACCTTATGGTTTGTTAACATTATTGTAGCGCGCAAAGTGCCGGAATGTGTTGCAAAATCGTAAACTCTTATCAGACAATCATCCAAATGTTGGGGTGTATCGTTGACGGACGGGGGCAACGGTGCTATATTCTTTAGTATACTAAAGAGAAGGAGGTTCCCGGACATGCAGGCATTTTCCAGCCATGACATTTTCCAAACGCTGTACCAGCAGATCATGTTGCTGGAATTAAAGCCCGGCTCCACCCTGCGGGAAAACGCATTGTGCGAGCAGTTCGGGGTTTCCCGCACGCCGGTGCGCAGCGTTTTGCAGGAGCTGCGCATTGCCGGGCTGATTGAAGTCACCCCCTACAAATCCACGCGGGTCACCCAGCTGGATTTTGACACCATCAGCCAGCAGATTTACCTGCGCAACGCGGTGGAATCCGCTGTGATGACAGACTTTGCCGCTGCCTGCACCCCCGAACAGCTGGCTCAGCTGAAAACCCGCAACGATGCTTTGCGCCGCCTGGCGGCCCAACCCCACCCGGACCCGCGGATGTTTTATGAGCTGGACAGCCGCCTGCACGAAAGCTGGTTTCTTGCCACCGGCAAAGACCAGCTGTGGCAGCTGATCCAGACTTCGCAGAACAGCTATTCGCGGTTCCGCATGCTGGATCTTGTGGCCGTTGGCAATTTTGGCGATATTGTGGCGGAACATGATGTTCTGCTGGATGCCATTGCCCGCAATGATACCGCCGCCATCCGGGCGCAGTGTTCCCGCCATTTGTACGGCGGCGTAACGCGGCTGGGGGAAGAACTTTCGACCAAATATGCGGATTATTTTGTTTCCGGCACCCACTGGCCGGACCATGCAAAGGAGATGCAACCGTGAGCCGCACTGCTACCGTGACCCGCAAAACACGGGAAACCAACATTACCGTCACTTTGAACCTGGACGGCAACGGAAAAGCCGACCTGCACACCGGCATCGGCTTTTTTGACCACATGCTGGACGGCTTTGCCCGCCACGGCCTGTTTGATTTGACATTACACTGCGATGGCGACCTGAACGTGGACTGTCACCACACAATTGAAGACTGCGGCATCGCGCTTGGTACGGCCATCCGTGAGGCCCTTGGCGACAAAGCCGGCATTGTGCGTTACGGCAGCTGCATGCTGCCCATGGACGAAACGCTGGCCCTGTGCGCTGTGGACCTTGGCGGACGGCCGTATTTTGTTTATGATGCCAGCTTTGCCGGGCAGAGCTGCGGCGGCATGGATGTGCAGATGGCACGGGAATTCTTTTACGCTGTCAGCTACAGCGCCATGATGAACCTGCACCTGAAGGTGCTGTACGGCGAAAACGACCACCACAAGCTGGAAGCCATGTACAAAGCATTCGCCAAAGCCCTTTCCGCCGCCGCCCGCCATGACGACCGCATTGTGGGCGTGCTTTCCACGAAAGGAAGCATCTAACTACCTCCTAACTTAATTTCGTTTTCCCGGGGCGGGACCCCGTTTTCAGTATATAAGGGTAACACTGAAAGGAGTAAGTATTATGTACAAGGACATGATGGACACCATTGGTTTTGTTTCGGGGTATGACCCGGAGCTGGGTGCGGCCATGCAGCGTGAGCTGGGCCGCCAGCAGGCAAACATTGAGCTGATTGCCAGCGAAAACATTGTTTCCCCTGCCGTTATGGCTGCCATGGGCAGCGTGCTGACCAACAAATATGCCGAGGGCTACCCC
>ENA-ORTG01002679-ORTG01002679.1-human-gut-metagenome-genome-assembly--contig:-NODE-2679-length-13768-cov-4.707796_pt1 | contig 13768 bp, 13 predicted proteins | sample MGYA00241906_ERZ509176 | MGnify/ENA primary metagenome ERZ509176 (study PRJEB26280, sample SAMEA2338811) | human gut metagenome | biome: human gut; feature: human-associated habitat; material: faeces...
GACGCTCAGCGTATTGAATTCCACGCCGCTGCGTTCGAACATCCGCACGGTCTCCATGACGCGCGCGAAGGTCGGCTTGCCGCCTTTGGTAAGGCGGAAAGCGTCGTGAATGTCTTCGGGACCGTCGAGCGAGACGCCCACCAGAAAATTGTTCGACGCGAACAGGTCGCACCACGCCTCGTCAACCAGCGTGCCGTTGGTCTGAAGGGTGTTCTCGATGCGTTTGCCGTCGGCGTATTTCCGCTGGAACTCCATGGCCCGGCGGTAGAAATCGACGCCCAGCAGCAGCGGTTCGCCGCCGTGCCAGCAGAACTGGACCGTATCGACTTCGTTGGCGCAGATGTATTGTTTGACGTAAAGTTCCAGCAGTTCGTCGCTCATCACGGCCTGCCGGCCGCCGTACTGCACCGCCTTGTCGAGGTAATAGCAGTAGTGGCAATCGAGGTTGCAGGCCGAGCCGGCCGGCTTGAGCATCGTCGAGAAGGCAACGGGGCCGGCCTGTTTCTCGGCGTCGCGGAAAGTGAAGATGTCTTTCGATTTCATAGGTAAGCAGGAAAGTCCGGACAAAAATAATAAAATCCCGGCAATATCCGCCATGAATGTTCAAAAGAGTCTCCGAAACGGCAAATCCGGAAAGCCGCCGCGACACCGCGAATGGCCGGCGTCCGGAATGCGTAAGGGCGCGGCGGGTCCGGCACCCTGCCCGCAGAGCACGGCCGGAGTGGACAATGGAAACAAAAAAGTGACCATATAAAGGATTTATTGAGATAGTTTTTGTATTTTTGGAGCCATAAATCCGTTCAAAAAATGCACTATTCGGACTTGGACTCCATTAACGGCCGGATTTTCAACCGGACAGAAGTTTCGCTCGGCGAAGCGGAACTCCGGGAAGTCGAGGCATGTTACCGTTTTCTCGAAGATTTCGAGCAGGGAAAAGTAATATACGGCATCAACACCGGTTTCGGCCCCATGGCCCAGTACCGGATCGGCGACGCCGACCTGAACAGCCTGCAATACAACATCATACGTTCGCACAGCTGCGGCGCGGGCGAGACGCTGCCCGACATCTGCGTGCGGGCGGCCATGCTTGCGCGCCTGCAAACCTTTCTCAACGCCAAATCGGGCGTACATCCCGACGTGGTGCGGATTCTGGCCGATTTCCTCAACAACGAAATATATCCGCTCGTGCCGCGCCACGGCAGCGTCGGCGCCAGCGGCGACTTGGTGCAGCTGGCGCATATCGCGCTGGCGCTGATCGGCGAATCGGAAGTGTCGTTCCGCGGCGAAACCGTCTCCGCGGCCGAAGCGATGAAGGCGTGCGGCATAACGCCGCTCAGGCTCCGCATCCGCGACGGGCTGGCGCTGACCAACGGCACGGCCGTGATGACGGGAATCGGCATGGTGAACCTCGCGCAGGCCCGCCGCCTGCTCGACTGGGCCGTGAAGGCTTCGGTGATGCTCAACGAGGTGGTCGAATCGTACGACGACTTCATGGCCGAGCCGCTCAACGCCTGCAAGCTCCACGCCGGGCAGATCGAAATCGCCCGCCGGATGCGCGAAATATGCGCGTCGAGCCGCCGCCTGCGCAAGCGCGAAACGGAACTTTACAGCGGCGACACGGGAGAGGCTCCGACCTTCAAGCACAAGGTGCAGCCCTACTATTCGCTGCGCTGCACGCCCCAGATACTGGGTCCGGTGCTCGAAACGCTCGAACAGGCGGAGAAGATACTCGTCGAGGAGTTCAATTCGGTGGACGACAATCCGGTGGTGGACCCCAAGACGGGGACCATCTACCACGGCGGCAACTTCCACGGCGACTACGTTTCGCTGGAGATGGACAAGCTCAAGATCGCCGTCACGAAGATGACGATGCTCGCCGAGCGGCAGCTGAACTACCTCTTCCACGACCGCATCAACGAGACGCTGCCGCCGTTCGTGAACCTCGGCAAGCTGGGGCTCAACTACGGCCTGCAGGCGGCGCAGTTCACGGCGACCTCTACCACGGCCGAATCGCAGACGCTTTCGAATCCGATGTACGTGCACTCGATACCCAACAACAACGACAATCAGGATATCGTCAGCATGGGCACCAACGCCGCGATGCTGACCCGTCAGGTGATCGAAAACGGCTATCAGGTGCTGGCGATCGAGATGCTCGCGCTGGTGCAGGCCGCGGATTATCTGGAGTGCGCCGCAGAACTGTCGGCCCAGACCCGGCAGCTGTACGACGACATCCGCCGCATCGTACCCAAGTTCATCGACGACACGCCCAAATACCGGGAGATCGCCGCCATCGAAAATTTCCTCAAACAGCAAGCATGACCGAACCGACGAAATATGCGCTCGTCACCGGCGGAAGCCGGGGCATAGGCCGCGAGATATGTCTCATGCTGGCCCGGAGCGGCTACTACGTACTCATCAACTACCGCTCGAACGCCGACGAAGCCCAAAGGACGCTCGAAGGCGTCCGCGCCGCGGGCGGCGACGGGGAGACCCTGCGGTTCGACGTGGCCGCGGGCGAAGAGACCGCGGCGGCGATCGCGGCGTGGCAGGAGCGGCACAAGGGAGCCGTCATCGAGGTGGTGGTGAACAACGCGGGCATCCGCAGCGACACTCTGATGATGTGGATGGAGCCGCAGCAGTGGCACTCGGTAGTGGATACCGGCCTCGGAGGATTCTACAACGTCACGCGCCCGCTGCTGAAGGACATGCTGGTCAAACGTTTCGGCCGCATCGTCAACATCGTCTCGCTGTCGGGAATCAAGGGACTGCCCGGACAGACCAACTATTCGGCGGCCAAAGGCGGCGTGATCGCGGCGACGAAGGCGCTGGCGCAGGAGGTGGCCAAGAAAGGCGTGACGGTAAACGCCATCGCGCCGGGATTCGTACGCACGGACATGACCGCCGACCTCGACGAAGCGGAACTCAAAAAACAGATACCCGCCGGACGCTTCTGCGAGGCGGATGAGGTCGCCGATCTGGCGATGTTCCTCATCTCGGACAAGGCCTCCTACATCACGGGGGAGGTGATATCGATCAACGGAGGATTATACACCTGACACCATGGAAAACAGAGTAGTCATCACCGGACTGGGCATCTGGTCCTCGATCGGCACCAGTCTCGGCGAAGTGACCGAATCGCTGCGCGAAGGGCGTTCGGGCATCGGGCTGGACCCGGAGCGCAGGGAGCTGGGATACATATCGGCGCTGACCGGCATCGTCAAGCGCCCCGAACTGAAGGGGGCGCTCGACCGCCGCAAGCGGCTCTGCCTGCCCCAGCAGGGCGAGTACGCCTACATGGCCACGGCCGAGGCGATGCGCAACGCGGGAATGGACGAAGCGTTTCTGGCGGCCAACGAGGTCGGCATCATCTACGGCAATGACAGCAGCGCGGCCCCGGTGATCGAGGGCATCGACATCATCCGCGCCAAGCGGAATACGGCGATGGTCGGTTCGGGAAACATCTTCCAGTCGATGAACTCGACCGTCACGATGAACCTCTCGGTGATCTTCAACCTGCGGGGCGTCAACCTCACCCTCTCGGCGGCCTGCGCCAGCGGCTCGCACGCGATCGGCATGGGATACCTGATGATCCGGCAGGGACTGCAGGAGCGCATCGTATGCGGCGGAGCGCAGGAGGTGAACCTCTATTCGGTCGGCAGTTTCGACGGGCTGGGAGCCTTCTCGAAGCGCGAATCGGACCCCGCGGCGGCATCGCGCCCCTTCGATAAGGACCGCGACGGGCTGGTACCGAGCGGAGGCGCGGCGACCGTGATCCTCGAAAGCTACGACTCGGCGGTGCGCCGGGGCGCGGCGATACTGGGCGAAGTGGCCGGATACGGATTCTCGTCGAACGGCGAGCATATCTCCGTGCCGAACGTGGACGGACCGCGCCGCTCGCTGCTGCGCTGTCTGGCGGATGCGGGCATGCAGCCCGGAGAGATTCCCTACGTCAACGCCCACGCCACCTCGACGCCGCTGGGCGACTACAACGAAGCGCTGGCCATCGACGAGGTGTTCGGCGCGAACAGGCCCTACGTCGCCTCGACCAAGTCGATGACCGGCCATGAAATGTGGATGGCGGGAGCCAGCGAAATCGTCTACTCGATGCTGATGATGGAGCACGGATTCATCGCCCCGAACATCAATTTCGCGCAGGGAGACGAAGCCACCTCGAAGCTCAACATCCCCGCCCGCAAGGTGGACCTCGCCTTCGACCGCTTTCTGTCGAACTCGTTCGGATTCGGCGGAACCAACTCGACCCTCATTATCAAGAAATGCAAATAAATCCCACGCAGACAATGACACAACAGGAACTCATCGAAAAAATCAATACCGTTTTGGCCGACGAATTCGAAGTGGAGCAGGAGGTCATCACCCCCGATGCGCCGCTGCTCGAAACGCTCGACCTCGACAGCCTCGATCTGGTGGATGTCGTGGTGCTCGTCGACAAGAATTTCGGCGTGACGCTCACGGGTCCCGACTTCAAGGAGCTGAAGACTTTTCAGGACTTCTACGACCTGATCATCAGCCGGACGAATGGCAAATAACGACAAACGGTGGAGCGGACGCTCGCGCGGCGGATCTTTCGGATACGGTTTCTTCATCTTCCTGATGAACGTGTTCGGAATACGCGCCGCGTACGCTTTCCTCTCGCTGGTAGTCGTCTACTTCATCCCTTTCGCACCCCGCGCCACGCGGGCCGTCTGGTTCTATAACCGCCGCATACTCCGTTACGGCGTCTTCCGCTCGGCGGTCAAACTCTATGCCCACTATTACGCGCTGGGGCAGACCATCATCGACCGGGTGGCCATCGGCAGCGGCATGGCGGACCGGTATAAATTCGAATTCGAGAATTACGACGCTTTCCTGCGTCTGCTCGACGGCGGGCGCGGCGCGGTGATCATCGGCGCGCACGTCGGCTGCTGGGGCACGGGGGCCGGGTTCTTCGGCGACTACGCCCGCAAAATGCACCTCGTGATGTACGACGCCGAATACCGGCGGATCAAAAACGTCATGGACAAGCACTGCAAACAGGAGGGCTACAAGGTGATCCCCGTGAACGAGGGCGGCATCGAGTCGATCCTGCGGATCAAGGAGGTGCTCGACAGCAGGGAGTACGTCTGCTTTCAGGGCGACCGCTTCGTCGAAGGCGGCGCCACGGCACCGGTGACCTTCATGGGCCGCAAGGCCCTCTTCCCGGCGGGACCCTTCGTCGTCGCCGAGAAGTTCCGGGCGCCGGCGGTATTCTACTATGCGATGCGCGAACGCGGCAGGCGTTACCGCTTCATCTTCGACATTCCGGAGACGCCGGACGGCAAAACCCCGAACGCCGTGCTCGAAAGCTACGTCCGCTCGCTCGAAGCCGTGGTGAGGCGCTATCCGCAGCAATGGTTCAATTTCTATCGGTTCTGGTCGTGAGCGCATGTAGCATATTACTCATTTCGGCAAACCGTCACACGTCGCCCTACCCCGTTTATCCGCTCGGAATTTCCTACCTGAAAACCTACCTTGAGCGCACGATAAGCGGGATACGTGTCGATACGGCCGACTGCAACCTGCTCACGGACGAAGAGCTGGCCGAACGCATCCGCACGCTCGCGCCCCGCTACATCGGGGTGTCGCTGCGCAACGTGGACGGCGCCAATTCGCTCGACCGGCGGGGGTTTCTGCCGGAGTACAAGGCGCTGATCGACGTCATACGCGCAGCCAGCGACGCACCCCTGATTATCGGCGGGGCGGGATTCTCGATCTATCCGCAGGCGTTCATGCGGGAGCTGGGGGCCGATTACGGCATTCACGGCGAGGGCGAAGGGCCGCTGGCGGAGCTGATCGGAGCCTTGGAGCGGGGCGAAACCGGGGCAGACATTCCGGCGGTCTACACCCGCGACGGCCGCACGGGAAACGGACCTATGGGAAACGGCCCTGCGGAAAACCGTCTCTCGGAAAACGAACGCACGGAAAACACACCCACGGAAAACGAACGCACCAACAGCCCCACCGGAAACGAACGCACGGGAAACGGGCGGCGCAGTTACCTGCCGGCGATCGAAGTGGAGTTCGAGCCGGAGCTGACCGGGTATTACTGGAAGCGGAGCGGCATGCTCAACATCCAGACCAAGCGGGGGTGCCCCTACGAGTGCATCTACTGTTCGTATCCTCATATCGACGGGCGGTGCGTGCGCACGATGGACCCCGAAATCATCGCCGAAAACATCCTCCGCGCCAAGCGCGATTACGGCATAAATTACCTGTTCTTCACCGACTCGGTGTTCAACATCCGTCCCGAATACAACGTCCGGCTGGCCGAAACGCTCATCCGGCGCGGGACGAACGTCGCGTGGGGCGCCTACTTCTCGCCGCGGGGCATCGACGCCGAGCAGATGCGGCTGTTCAGGGCTTCGGGCCTGACCCACATCGAATTCGGCACCGAGTCGTTCTGCGACCGGACGCTGGAAGCCTACGGCAAACGCTTCACCTTCGGCGACGTCGTGCGGGCCAGCCGGCTGGCGCTGGACAACGGGGTCTACTACGCCCACTTCCTGATTCTGGGCGGGTACGGCGACACGCGGGAGCATGTGCGCGAAACGATCGAAAATTCGCGCCGGCTGGAATACACCGTCATGTTCCCCTATGCGGGCATGCGCATCTATCCGCACACCCGGCTGGCGGAGCTGGCCGCACGCGAAGGCGTCATCGGCCCGGACGACGACCTGCTGGCGCCGGCCTATTACATCGCCCCGGACTTCGACTTGGAAGAGGCCCGCAGCGCAGCCGCCGCGACGGGCAAGGCGTGGGTTTTCCCCGACGACCCGCAGAGCGCGCTGGTCGATACGCTGCGGCTGAAACGAAATAAAAAAGGACCTTTATGGGAGTACCTGAGAAAGCCCTGATTGCAGCGGACGAAATAGTGGAATACATTCCGCAGCGGCCGCCGATCGTCATGGCGGATGCCTTCTACGGCATCGGCGAAGACGGATGCGCCCGCAGCGGGCTGACCGTATGCGAAGACAACATCTTCGTCGAAGAGGGCGCGCTCAGCGAGTGCGGCCTGATCGAGCATATCGCCCAGTCGGCCGCCCTGCGCGCAGGCTACATGGACCGCAGCCGCGGCGAAAAGGTGCGGCTGGGATATATCGGGGCCGTGAACGACCTGAAAGTCCACGCACTGCCCCCGGTCGGCAGCCGGCTCGTCACGACGATCGCCGTCGAACAGGCGGTAATGAACGTAACCCTGCTTTCGGCACGGACCGAATGCGGCGTAAAGCCCGTCGCCGAGTGCCGGATGAAAATATACATGGAAGAGTGATGGTACGCAGAAAAACAGCCGAGGCGAGTCTGGTCGGCAAGACGTCGCTGCGCGTAAGGTTCAGCGAGGTGGACTCGATGCAGATCGTGTGGCACGGCGAATACGTGCGCTATTTCGAGGACGGACGCGAGGCCTTCGGGCGCGAATTCGCGGGGCTGGGCTACATGGACATCCATGCCAGCGGATACACCGCGCCGATCGTCGAACTGCAGCTGCAATACAAAAAGCCGCTGCGCGTAAACGACACGGCCGTGGTCGAGACCCGCTATATCGCCACCGAAGCGGCGAAAATCTGTTTCGAATACACGATCCGCAGCGGCACCGACGGCGAAATCGTCGCCGAGGGAAGCTCGACGCAGGTGTTTCTCGACGCCCGCGGCGCGCTGCCGCTGCTCGCGCCGGAGTTCTACCGCAAATGGAAGGAGAGATGGGACGTGAAGTAGCGGTCTGGTGGGGACCTGACAGCATCCTGTCAGCGCTCGGATTCGGCACGCGGGAGAATATGGAGGCCGTGCGCGCCGGGAGGACGAATCTCTCGGCATGGCACGACGGCACGCCCGTCTGCCAGATCGACCCGGAACGGTTTGCGCAGCTGACGGCGGAGCGGGCAGTGGCGGAATACACGCCCGCGGAACGACTGGCGCTGCTGACGCTCGGCGAGGTGATCGCCCGATCGGGCGTGTCGCCCGCGAACGAACGGACGCTCGTCCTGCTCTCCACGACCAAAGGCAACATCGGCCTGCTGAACGGCGATCCGGCGAAATGCGACCTGAACGACACGGCGGAGGTCGTCGGAAGGCATTTCGGGGCGGCGAACCGGCCGCTGGTGATCTCGAACGCCTGCATTTCGGGCGTGTCGGCCATCGTCGTCGCGTCGCGGCTGATCCGCAGCGGCGAGTACGACCATGTCTTCGTCGCGGGATTCGACCTGCTGTGCGATTTCATCGTCAGCGGATTCAACGCCTTCAAATCGGTAAGTCCCGCGCTCTGCCGCCCCTACGACGCGGCGCGCGACGGGCTGACGCTGGGCGAAGCCGGCGGCGCGGTGCTGCTCACGACCGACCGAGAGCTTTCGGCCACGGGCATCACCGTGGCGGGAGGCGGCATCTCCAACGACGCGAACCACATATCGGCTCCGTCGCGCACGGGCGACGGACTCGCGTTCGCAATCGGCGCAGCGCTCCGCGAAGCGTCGCTCGGCGCCGCAGCGATCGGCATGGTCAATCCCCACGGCACGGCGACGCTCTACAACGACGAGATGGAGAGCCGGGCGCTGCATCTCGCGGGACTGTGCGGCACGCCCTGCAACTCGCTCAAACCCTATTTCGGGCATACGCTCGGCGCATCGGGCGTCATCGAAAGCATCGTCACGGTGCACGGATTGGCCGAAGGAACCGTCTTCGGCGTCAAAGGCTATGCGGAGTGCGGGGTGCCCTATCCGCTGAACATAAGCGCGGAACACCGCACGACCCGGACGGACGCCGCGCTGAAAACGGCGTCGGGATTCGGCGGCTGCAACGCCGCGGCGGTATTCCGGCGCGGGACGGGCCGGAACGCATACGGCACGGACGAGACGGGCAGCACGGACGAGAATGCCGCGGCGGAGCGAAGCGACGTTTTCGGCGGACGATACTGCGACGGAGAGAATCCCGCCCGTCAGGACGGGACAAACGGCGCCGAAACCGACCGGGACGACGCACAGAACAAACGCAGGCAGGAAACAGCCGGCGGACAACCCGGATTCACCGGAGCGGACGAGAGTAACGCCGCAGCGAACGTCGGACAGAAAGAGTGCGCCGCTGCGAACGAAAACAACGTCATAACAAACGCCGGACAGGCAGGCGGCGACGAGACCGAAGAGATACGCACCGCCCGCGACACGGCGCACGTCGCCATAACGCGGCATCCGGAGATGCCGTTCGGCGTCTTCATCCGCGAGAGATACCGCGCGCTGGCAGACCCGAACATGAAGTTTTCGAAGATGGACGACCTCTGCAAGCTGGCCTACGTCGCATCGTGCGAACTGCTGGCCGGGCGACGTCCCGACTGCCCGGCCGAGCGGATCGGCGTGGTGCTGGCCAACCGCAGCGCATCGCTCGACAGCGACATGCGCCATCAGGCCGTCATCGACGCCGACGACGGGGGCGGGGCCTCTCCGGCGGTGTTCGTCTACACGCTCCCGAACATCATGCTGGGGCAGATCGCGATCAAGCACGGGCTGAAAGGCGAGAGCACTTTTTTTGCGTTCCCCGACAAAAGCTGTAACTTTATCCGGAAATACGCCGAAGGACTGATCGCCCAAGGACGCATGGACGCCGTCGTGTGGGGCTGGTGCGAACTCTGCGGCGGGGAGTACGACTGTGAACTGACATTAACCGAAAAACTCGAATAGATACGATGGAAAATCTGGAACTGCAACTCAAACAGCAGATTATCGAAGCGCTGAATCTGGAGGAGATCAACGCCGAAGAGATCGCCACCGACGCGCCGCTGTTCGGCGAAGGACTCGGACTGGATTCGATCGACGCCCTCGAAATCACGCTCCTGCTCGAAAAACATTATGGCATCCGGCTGGCCAACCCGGCCGAAGCCAAACCGATATTCCACTCGGTCGCCACGCTGGCCGACTATATCCGTAAAAACCGCAAATGAACATAGCCGTCCGGGGCATAGGGATCATCTCGGCACTCGGCAACGGGGCCGGGGAGACGCTGGCGGCCCTGCGGGCCGGACGCAGCGGGATCGGGAAGCCGACGCTTTTCCGTTCGGCCGTCGACGTGCCCGTCGGAGAGGTCCGGCGCGACAACCGGGCGCTCGGCGAACTGCTCGGCATCCCGGCGCGTGAGACCCCTTCGCGCACGGCCCTGCTGGGGATGATCGCCGCGGCGCAGGCCGTGGCCGATGCGGCGATTCCCGCCGCGGCGCGCGTGGCACTCGTTTCGGGGACTTCGGTCGGCGGCATGGACCTCACGGAGAACTTCTACCGCGACTTCAGGTCGGACAACGGCAGAGGCCGCCTGCGCTCAGTGGCGGGGCACGACTGCGCCGACAGCACCCGCCGGATCGCGGAGTACTGCGGCATCACGGGTTACACGGCGACCGTCAGCACGGCCTGTTCGTCGGCCGCGAACGCCGTCATCACCGGAGCCTTGCTGCTCGAAAACGACATGGCCGATTATGTCGTGGCCGGAGGCACCGACGCACTGTGCCGCTTCACGCTCAACGGATTCAACACGCTCTCGATTCTCGACCGGGAGCGGTGCCGCCCGTTCGACGCCACGCGCGCAGGGCTGAATCTGGGTGAAGGGGCCGGATATGTCGTCCTTGCGCGCGAAGAACCGGGCATGCGCTCCTACTGCCGCCTTGCGGGGTACGCCAACGCCAACGACGCCCACCACCAGACCGCTTCGTCCGAGACGGGCGAGGGGGCGTACCGCGCCATGGCCGAAGCGCTGGCCCGGAGGGCCGTGGAAACGGGCGCGACCAGACACCCAGAGCTTGTGGCCCTGTCCCTCGCGGCGGGGTTGCTGCACGACATCGCCAAGTCCTATACCGTGCAGTTCGGCGGCAGCCATGCCCAGATCGGCGCGTCATGGGTGGTCGATTCCACAGGCAACCACAAGGTCGCCCAAGCCGTCTACCACCATGTCGAATGGCCCTGGCCGTTGCCCGAAGATCTCGTACATCCAGTTTTTTTCGTCATTTATGCGGACAAGCGGGCCCGCCACGACGAAATGGTATCGCTCGACGAGCGCTATGAAGATCTGCTTGTCCGCTATGGAAAAAGCGAACACTCCCGCGCCGCCATCCATCGCGGCTGGGAACATTCCAAAACCATTGAGCGCGTCCTTTCGGCGCAACTGGAGTTTCCTCTCCATGAAAGTACTGTTGTTGGCGGGCGGCTGGTCTCCCGAGCGTGAAGTTTCCCTGAAGGGCGGCGAACAGATCGCCGCCGCCCTCAAGGAACGCGGGCACAGCGTAACGCTCTGCGATCCGGCTAAGGATTTCGAACGGCTTATGGACATGGCCCGCGAACATGACGCGGCCTTCATCAACCTGCACGGCGCGCCCGGCGAAGACGGCCTCGTACAGGCCATCCTTGATCGCGTGAACTGCCCGTATCAGGGGGCCGGTCCCGCCGGTTCCTTCCTCGCCCTGCACAAGGCGGCGGCACGGCAGATCTTCCGCGACGCGGGCCTGAATATCCCCGACGGCGTGTTTCTGCCCCGCCATCCCGGACCGAACTGGAAGCCCGATCTGCAATACCCGATGTTCGTCAAGTCGAACACCGGCGGCTCGAGCCTGCACCTTTCCCGCGTCACCAACGAAGAGGAACTCTACACGGCCCTGAACTCCCTGTTCTCAATGGGAGAGGAAGCCATTGTGGAAACCGCCGTCATCGGCCGTGAAGTGACCTGCGGCGTGCTCGGCGAAGAGGCGCTCGCGCCCATCCTCGTCGTTTCCAAGGGCAACTACTTCGATTACCACAACAAGTACGCGCCCGACGGCGCACAGGAAATCTGTCCCGCGCCCATTGCCCCCGAGGAAACCGCCAAAGTGCAGGACGCAGCCCTCCGCGCCCACCACGCGCTCGGGCTCAAGGGCTACAGCCGCGCCGACTTCATCCTTCAGGATGACGGCACCCTGTATATCCTTGAAGTCAACACCACGCCGGGCATGACCTCCACCAGCCTCGTTCCCCGCGAAGCCGCCGTCAAAGGCATGTCCTTCGCGGATCTCGTCGAGTACCTGCTCGAACTCGCTCTGGAACGATAGGGCGGAAAAGGACTTCTGCGAGGGAAGAAGGAACCTTTCCAGAAAAGGGCTCCCCTTCCCTCGCCGTCTTTCAAACCAAGGATACCTCACAGTGAAACGCAGCGTGCTCCGCGCCCTGTTGAGCGGCGCATACGGTTTGGCATGGCTGGGGGTCCTGTGCCGCCATAAGCGCCTTCAAGAAAGCTTCCCGCAGCGTCTGGTTCCTGACGGATGGCCCGGCCCGGCGCTGGGCATGGAAACGGGCGACGAAGGCGCAAGCCCCCGTACAAAAGTGGACATCTGGCTTCAAGCGGCATCCGGCGGCGAAGCCTATCTCGTCTGGGAACTCCTCACCCATCTTGCCGTATTGTGCGAAAAGCGGGGCACTCCTGAACCTCTGTATGTGCTCGCCACCACGTGGACACGGCAAGGGCTCGACATTTTGCAGGATATGTCGGGAAAACTTCATGAGAAGCACCCGTGGCTGTCCGTCCGTTCGGCGTTTTTCCCGCTGGACGCGCCAAAACTCATGGAGAAGGCGCTCGATCAGGCCCGCCCCCGTGTGGTCGGCCTGCTGGAAACCGAACTCTGGCCCGGCCTCATGCTGGCTTGCGAAAAACGTCATGTCCCCATGCTGATCCTCAACGGGCGCATGACGGACAAGAGCCTGTGCGGTTACCTCAAGCTTGAGGCCGTCATCCCCGGCTTTTGGGAATCCATTGCGCCCAAGTATGTTTGCGCCATCTCAAAAGCGGACGCCGGACGTTTCGCCCGGATCTTCGGCGGCGACAGAGTGGAGGCCGTGCCGAACATCAAATTCGACCGGGCCACCGCCACAGCCATACCCGCCGTGTCCGACCCTTTGCTCAAACTCCTGCCTCCGGAACTCCACGCCCGGCAGACCGTCCTGCTGGCCTCCGTCCGCGAACAGGAAGAACCCGCGCTCCTTTCCGTCATCCAGACATTGCGCGCGCACGACGCCCCCACCATCGTCCTCGCCCCCCGGCACATGTACCGCGTCAAACCGTGGCAGGCGCTCCTGAGCGGCGCGAAACTCCCTGCCGTCATGCGCTCGAAGCAAACAGAAACCATCCCTGCCGGGTCCATCGTCATATGGGACACGTTCGGGGAACTCGGCCAGCTTTACCAGCTTGCGGACGCCGTTTTCGTCGGCGGCAGCCTCGCACCCCTCGGCGGCCAGAATTTCCTCGAACCCTTGGCACTCGGCAGGATTCCCTGCTGCGGCCCTCATCTGGACAACTTCGCATGGGCGCTGGAACCTTCCGGCGAAGCCGAGCGAGACTCGCTCGAAACCCTCGGCCTTCTCCAAACCGGGGAAAACGCCAAGGCCGTCGCAGCACTGCTGCAACAGCAGCTCACCTTACCGACGCCGCATGACGCCGTGCGGGAACGCTTCCAGCACTGGCTCGCACCCCGTCTCGGCGGCTCGGCCCGCTGCGCGCAGAGATTATTGGATGAAATGAGGTGAAAAAACGGAGGAGGGAGCTTTTTACAAAAAGCTCCCTCCCCCGGCCCCCTCCCGCAAAAACTTCGACGGATGGGGAGGAAACGCGAAAGGAGTTCGTTCCGCTCACGGCTTGCAATCCTTTTCTCTTCCCCAAAAGCAAAAGCCTGAACTCTTATTCAGGCTTTTTTCATATCTACAAGGAAGACTGCCGGACAACCAAGATGATCAACAAGAGA
>ENA-ORTG01002685-ORTG01002685.1-human-gut-metagenome-genome-assembly--contig:-NODE-2685-length-13744-cov-16.602016_pt1 | contig 13744 bp, 13 predicted proteins | sample MGYA00241906_ERZ509176 | MGnify/ENA primary metagenome ERZ509176 (study PRJEB26280, sample SAMEA2338811) | human gut metagenome | biome: human gut; feature: human-associated habitat; material: faeces...
AGCCAGATTTCCGGCTACCTCGACACTTGGGAGAATGTATCCTTTGACGACAAGCAGCGGGTGGTGGATTTGATGATTACCACCATAGCCGCCACAAGCGACAGCTTGAATATCACATGGAAAATCTGATGGGTGGAACCCCTCCCGTCAGATACCTACTCTGTGTAGTCCCTTGTAAACTGTACTTTACATCTGTTCCTATATCCCTGCTTTTTCCTGTCTGTGGGATACCTGTTGTTATGGCAGGTGTTGCAGGTGCTGTGATAATATGTTTTCGGTGCAATATTGTTTTTATGGCATCCTGCTCTTTGTATAGCAAATCACATTTGTGTGCAGATATATGGAAGTCCTGGAGTTCTTCGTCAATTTCGTTTAATCTTTTTAATAAGTCGGAGCTGTCAGCTGATTTTATTTTCATAAGGTCATTGTCCTTTCTTGCAGTGATGAGATTTTGTGAATTATGCCACCACCCGGTCTGTGCAATAGACCTGTGGGGATATGATAAAGAATGTAGTATAGAAAGAAACAAAAAAGCGGACGCATCAGCGTCCGCCTTGGTACTTGCTATTTAATTTCCGAACGACACTTCTACATCAGGGTTCTGCTCCTGCCACTTCTTCAAGCCGTCTTCCTGCGTGGGCGGGGTCATCGACCAGCCTACGTTGGAGCTGGAAGCGCCGGTGTTCCCGTCGGCAGTCTTAGGGGCTGCTGCGACGGAGTCGTCCTGTACAGGAGCGTTGATGGTTACGGAGCTGTTTGTTGCGGTGCTATCCCCAGCGGAGAATACTTCGTATGCTATATGGTATGGCTCTAACTGCATTCCGCCGAGGGTGTTGGAGAGTACCCGAACTGCTACAGCACCATATGCCCATGTGCTGTTCATGTAGTTGTTGCGATGTCCTTCGCTGTCGTGCACCTTCTGGTGAATTGCAGCAGCGTCACAGCCGCTGCCTACTGTCTGGTTTTCACTTGTACCAGCTCTTGCGCCTGCGTGAACATCATTTTCATAGCACCTCTGTACAGCAATGTTGTACAGGTCTTCCGACCAGATGAGTGCAGGGATGCCTGCGGCAGTTCTTTCTGCATTGAGGGATGCGAAAACCTGTTCTGCAGCCGCACGGTCGAAGTAATCATTTTCAGCGGATAATTTTCCTGTAATTGTGTTTCCTACAACTTTATTATCTGTATTTCCAGTACTGCCGTCACCGTGAGTCTTCATGAAGTTCTCAATCTGCTCTTCAGTGATACCGAAGGTATCGTCTACTGTGTTACTTGCATACTGGTTTCCAGCAGTATTGCTGTTACCAGCTGTTGCTACGTTGCTTACAGGCTTTTCGGATACGATGTACTTGTCACTCACATAACCAGTGGTGTTATTTAATTCAAAGCGATACCATCCAGTCTGGTCGCATTTACCCGTAACGATAATTTCCTGGCTGGCTTTCAGGCTGCCAATTTTCTTACCATCGGTGTTTGGCAGGTCTCTGACATTTACTGCGGACTTTGCATACATGGTCTGGTTCAGTTCTGAATAAGTATACTCTGTGCTTACAGCAGTGGGTTCTACAGATGCTGCTGTGGGTTCTACAGCGGGTGCAGGAGATTCCGTAGGAGTAGTCTCTGTAGGAGCTGCTTCTGATTCCGTTGGAGTTTCAGCAGGCTCTGCCGTGGGTTCTGCTACGGCTGCTTCTGTGGTTGTCATTTCAGTGGATTCTACAGAAGTGGCTTCTGTAGCTGTTACAGAGGTGGTCTCTGTGTTGGCAGTTTCTTTACTGCCACATGCGGTCAGCATCAGTGCTGCGCAAAGGATTGCTGCTACGGCTTTCGCAGTAGGCTTGTGTGTTCTGTGTTTCATAGTTGGTTTTCCTCGCTTTCGTTGAGAGAATTTATTTCGAGCGATTAACTTTTTTTCACGTGATCGTTCTCTATCGTTCTTACATTATAGTCAATATATTAGGTATAGTCAAGAAATTAAGTATGATACTCTTTTTATAATATTTGATAGGAGGTTCAATCTAACAACATGATATCATACAAGCCTTTCTTTGACACCTTACTTCGTAAGAACATGACAGAATACGAGCTGATTTTTAAGCACGGTGTTTCCGCCAATACCATTCATCGCATGAAAAAGGGGGAAGCAATCACTACAAAGACACTCGATGTGCTCTGCTACATCCTCGATTGTCCTGTTTCTGACATTATTGAACATGATAAGACAAAGTAAAATCGACAGGAGCTAACGCCCCTGCCGTTTTTTTGTTTTATGAAAATCATTCGAAAACTACATCTTCATCTACGGAGATGCCATCTGCACCGATCTCATCAAATGCAAACGCCATGTCACCCTTCATTCTCATCAAGTAATATTTTCCATCATTTGCCATAAATCCGCTATAATGTGAATCATAGACATCGCCCGATTTAATCTTATTGGTGCTGGAAATCTCTATCCAGTTTTCCCTCTCTAAAGCCAATGTTTCCTTATCCACATTGTTTCCCGATGCATCTGTATAAACAGAAAAACCGTAGCGAGGTTTTGCAATACCGCCCTGCTCTGCCAATTTCGTATTTATTTCATTTATAATGTAATCCTTTGCAGCATTTACCTGATCCTGCACACTATTTAGGTAATCTGGGTCTAATTCCTCTCCACCTTCTGATGTAGTTCCACTAATTTCCCTATATGCATCATCAAGTGCTATCATTGCAATTGTATCACTATCTGTTGAATCGGATATGGAATTCTCTGCATCTTGTCTAAGTTCATCTTTATGTTGATGATAATACATCAAAACTTCATTTCTGTTGTTCCAATCCTCCTCTACCCATGAAATGATCTCTTCGTCGGTCATTTTCGATAACTCTGCAAATGTCTTGCTCTTTCTCGTGTCCAAATTAAGGTAAGTTCCATCCCCATACATCACATAAATGCTCGGCGTTTCTTCCTTGTCAATTGCCTCACAGGAATACCAGACACCTACTTCATTGTTTGTAAACAACTGGCTAAATGTGCCAACGTTTTCATTCTTTGTGTCAGCTTCTTTTTCTGTGTTTGTTCTTGCACTGCCATTACTGCTGCTTGTAGTATCTTTGCTGCCGCAGGCAAACAAACTCAGAGAGAGAATCGCCATCATACTTACCATCATTAGTTTTCTTTTCATTATTATTTCTCCTCATAAATAAGATTTTTTGTAGCTTTCTATATTATAGTCAATCTATTGAGTATAGTCAAGAAATTAAGTATATAAAACAACCACCTACAGCAATCAATCACTGTAGGTGGTCTTTATTACTCTGCTTCTACAAACGCATTCAGGGTGTTTTTCTCACGATTATAGTAATACACGTTGTCTGTCAGGAAATCATCCGCACTTACTTCTGTGCGGTTGACCTCACAAACCATCTGGTACAGTTCTTCTGCACTTGTGCTTCTGCTTTCGGGAACTATCAAAACTTCATGGACAGAACTGGGAAGGATGTAGAGGTTTGCATTTAATTTCTCTGCTACGATTTTCAGCACATCCTGATAGAGCATATTTACCGCACCGTAGTAATTCTGTTTATTGGTCATTATATACATCTGCCAGTCTGGATCCTGTACAATCTCCATCATCAGTTCCTCTGTACTCGCTGCCCGCCGTCTTGCATCCCTGTCTTCTTTCGTCTCAAATAAGATTCTTTGCAAAGGTGTCACGGTAACATGAAGCAGGCTTTTCGTGTTATGTCTGGCATATCTGTTTAATTCCTCTTCATCTACGCCCCACAAAGCCACAAGCTCATTCGTAATCTTTACGACTGCCGTTCTCTGTGCATCCCTGCCCAGAAGAATATAGTAGATAACAGCCATATCATGTACTATGCGGTGGGGGAGCTTTTCTAACAGCTCTCTGTTCTTTTCTGCATTTATAAGCTGCATACAGATTTTCCCACAGATTTTCGAGAAATCTTCAAAGTCCGGTTTCGGCATATCCTTCATTCCGTTCTCTTCATAGATTTCCGTGACTTCATCGCATATCTGTTCTACGCTGTAGCCATTCTGAATGTATCCATCAATATAGATGGTCGGTGCCATGGTGCTTCCCGGAGCATATATAGAAATACCGTGAAGTAACAGTCCGTTGTTCTTTCTCACCTCTGCCAGCTGTATTCTACAGTTCGGGTAGCGCCTTTCCATTTCTTCCTTTACCGCTTCTTTCATATCTACTGCTTCTGCTAACATACTTCTCTACCTCCATCCTTTTTCCTGCTTTCCTCACGCTTCACGTAAAGTTCTGCGTGCTTTTCTCTGAAACTGTAATAATCGTTTCCTGCTACAATAATGTGGTCAAACATATGAATTCCCATAATTTCACAGGCTCGCATCAATCCCTGCGTCACATCAATGTCCTGCGTTGATGGATTTGCCGTACTTCCAAGTCCGGAATGGTTGTGTGCCAAAATGATTCCTGCCGCATTGGTCAAAAACGCTCTTTGCATTATTTCCCGGATTCCTACGGTTGCTGAATCAATTACTCCGTGACTGACTTCCGCATAAGCTATCGCATGAAGACTGGCGGATAAGAACATCACATACAGTTTTTCTTCCGAAAAGTCTTTCATGTGAAAAACATTGTTCAGCACGTTTACCACTTTCTCCGGGGAATTTACTTTCAGCCGTTGCTCTCCCACATATTCCCCTCGGTATTCAGCCACTGTCTCTCTGACCAAGTACGGCAGCTTTCTTTCATCCAGTCTCACATCTACAACATCTATATTCATTGCCGTTACCTCCTTCATGGTCTCTCCCGGCATTGCAAAATGCAAAAGCCGCCAAGAAGATGTTAATAGATTGCTTTACATCTTCCTGGCGGCTTATTCTTTAATTATCTTCATATATCTGATGGCTAACTTATCACATAATAAATTTCTAAAAAACTCATTCAAACAATGAAATAATATTAAACGCAGGTAAACTTATTGGTAATTGTTCTGGTTGTGTCGTCACCAAACATATTTGACTTCTCAAATATGGGAACAAAATGGCTATTGCATTTTCATTCAAAATCGTATGTCTAATTTTTTCATCTTTTTCTAAGCATTCAAACTCTCCCACTTCTTTTATGTTTAATTCTATTTCCTTATCACTATCCTCAATTCTACATGTTAAAGAAACTCTGTAAATATTCTCAGATATCTCTTCTATTTGTTTTTCAAAGTCAAACAAATATTCCATTTTCTGTTTTTGATTTTCCACTCTATATGTGTAAGTGATATCTGAAAAATAAACACGTTTTAGTATGAGAACTGATCCGTTTTCTTCACTCATTTTTTTCATAAACTATCTCCACATTTTAGGCAATCAATTGCATAGTGTTTCTGTTGTTGCTAACTCGTATATTATAAGTCTTTTTACGTGTTATTTTCTTACCGCTTAATACTATTGACTTTTTTTCAGTAATAGGCTCAAATTCCATCCCCAACGCTATGCACTCTTTTATAATTTCTTCATCCGATAATTGATCAATTCTTCTTTTAAATTGCTCAAATCCGTTCAAAAATTCATTTAACATTGCATTCACCCCATTCTTTTATATATTCTTGATTTCTTAGGCTTATCATTGTTACATTTGGTATGTCCGAATTCGGATAAAGCTCATTCTCCTTAACTTCCTTTTTATGAAAATTAATATATGCTTCTCTTTTTACCGCTTCAAAGTTAAATTCCTTACATATTTGATTAATTGTAAGGCAATCCATTGTTCGTTTACTTGCGTAACTTTCTTTCAGCTCTCGTCCAGTATTTCTAGCTACCACATTTACCTTATCAAATAGATATGCTCTATACTTATGAAATACATCTTGCTGCTCTCTTTTAGTCAAGTCAAGTAGCTTATCCTTATCTATCTCAATTAAAACCTTTATTATAGCCGATGTCTTATATTTCCGAATCACTTTCGACCATAAAATACATTTTTCGACAAGCTTTTCTTCTGCTTCATCTACAAAGAAATATATTCCACTTCCTGCCCAATCATTCGCCTCATTACTGGCTTTAAATTTTTTTGTTCTTAAAATACTGTCTTTGTATGCCTCAGCAGTTCCATGGTAAGCATCTACTGTGACCTTATCTTCATCAGCCTTTTTTTCCATGTATTTTCTATTTTCCCTAATATCACATTTGTTTGTTCTCTCTTACTATGGTAATTGATTATATCATTATCTATATACCATGTAAATACACCTTTTCACAATTGAATTATATCATCTATATCTCATCTTGTCCAAATTTATTTTACATATTCTATTATCCTCCTACTATAATTTTTTACTATTCTAAGAATTTTCTTTGTACCGTTCTAAAAATTTCAAAGCATCCCTGCTCCTTCTGTGCCGTCAGGCATGGGATGCTTTTTTTGCCAACTCTCTTCTCCACAACCGAAAAGAACCCCATTACCGATATTTCTACCAGTAACGAGGTTCTTATACCCTATATTTATACTACTATCCACATCTCCGCTGTTAGATCGTACCACTGTCTTTTTCGGAGATATGCCCCATAATTCTTGCGATAACGCAATGCCTTCTCGTAATCTATCTTCACCTCATAGAGGTAAAGCAGATGATTACCTTTTAGCCTATCTTTCAGCAATTGCAGCCTGTGCAGCAGCCAGTCTTGCGATAGGTACACGGAAAGGTGAGCAGGATACATAATCCAGACCGATCTTGTGGCAGAACTCTACGGAAGAAGGATCTCCACCGTGCTCACCACAGATACCAACGTGCAGCTTAGGATTTACAGGCTTACCAAGCTTGATAGCCATCTCCATCAGCTTGCCGACACCGTTCTGATCCAGCTTAGCGAACGGATCATTCTCGAAGATCTTGGTGTCATAGTAAGCGTTCAGGAACTTACCTGCATCATCACGTGAGAAGCCAAAGGTCATCTGGGTCAGATCGTTGGTACCGAAGCAGAAGAAATCAGCTTCCTTAGCGATCTCATCAGCAGTCAGAGCTGCTCTGGGGATCTCGATCATGGTACCTACTTCGTACTTCATATCTACACCGGCAGCTGCGATCTCAGCATCAGCGGTCTCTACAACTACCTTCTTAACGAACTTAAGCTCCTTTACTTCACATACCAGAGGAATCATGATCTCGGGCTCTACATTCCAGTCGGGATGTGCCTTCTTAACCTCGATTGCCGCACGGATAACAGCCTTGGTCTGCATCTTGGCAATTTCAGGATAAGTAACAGCCAGACGGCATCCTCTGTGACCCATCATAGGGTTGAACTCATGCAGAGAAGCGATGATGGTCTTGATGGTCTCTACGCTCTTGCCCTGTGCCTTAGCCAGCTTCTCAATGTCAGCTTCCTCGGTAGGAACGAACTCATGCAGAGGCGGATCCAGGAAACGGATGGTAACAGGGTTGCCCTCCAGAGCCTCATACAGCTGTTTGAAGTCGTTCTGCTGATAAGGCAGGATCTTCTCCAGTGCTGCTTCTCTCTCCTCTACAGTATCGGAACAGATCATCTCACGGAATGCTGCGATTCTGTCCTCTTCGAAGAACATATGCTCAGTACGGCACAGACCGATTCCTTCAGCGCCCAGCTCACGAGCCTTCTTAGCATCTGCGGGAGTATCTGCATTGGTACGAACTTTTAACTTACGATATTTGTCAGCCCAAGCCATTACACGGCCGAACTCACCTGCGATGGTAGCATCAACAGTCTTGATCTCGCCATCATAGATGTTACCGGTAGTACCATCGATGGACAGCCAGTCACCTTCATGGAAGGTCTTGCCAGCCAGAGTGAACTGCTTGTTCTCCTCATCCATAGCGATGTCGCCACAACCGGATACACAGCAGGTACCCATACCACGAGCAACTACTGCTGCGTGAGAGGTCATACCACCACGAACGGTCAGGATACCCTGGGAAGCCTTCATACCGGTGATATCTTCGGGAGAGGTCTCCAGACGTACCAGAACAACTCTCTCTCCTCTTGCATGCCATTCTTCTGCATCTTCTGCGGTGAATACGATCTTACCGCATGCAGCTCCGGGAGAAGCACCAAGGCCCTTGCCGATAGGAGTTGCAGCCTTCAGAGCAGCGGTGTCGAACTGAGGATGTAACAGAGTATCCAGGTTACGAGGATCGATCATTGCAACTGCCTCTTCCTCGGTTCTCATGCCCTCATCTACCAGATCACAAGCGATCTTCAGAGCTGCCTGAGCGGTTCTCTTACCGTTTCTGGTCTGTAACATGTACAGCTTACCATGCTCAACGGTGAACTCCATATCCTGCATATCTCTGTAGTGATCTTCCAGAGTCTTACATACTTCCTGGAACTGAGCAAATGCCTCAGGGAATTTGTCAGCCATCTCAGCGATCTTCATAGGTGTACGAACACCTGCTACTACGTCCTCGCCCTGTGCGTTGGTCAGGAACTCACCGAACAGTCCCTTAGCGCCGGTAGCCGGATCTCTGGTAAATGCAACACCGGTACCACAGTCATCACCCATGTTACCGAATGCCATAGACTGAACGTTAACAGCAGTACCCCAGGAATAAGGGATATCGTTGTCACGACGATAAACGTTTGCACGAGGGTTGTCCCAAGAACGGAATACAGCCTTGATAGCGCCCATCAGCTGTTCCTTAGGATCATCAGGGAAGTCTACACCGATCTTAGCCTTGTACTCAGCCTTGAACTGACCAGCCAGTTCCTTCAGATCGTCAGCGGTAAGCTCAACGTCCTGCTTAACCCCCTTCTTCTCTTTCATTGCATCGATCAGCTGCTCGAAGTACTTCTTACCTACTTCCATAACAACGTCGGAATACATCTGGATAAATCTTCTATAGCAGTCCCAAGCCCAACGGGGGTTGCCGGACTTCTCAGCGATTACGTTAACAACGGTCTCATTCAGACCAAGGTTCAGAATGGTATCCATCATACCGGGCATGGATGCTCTCGCGCCGGAACGAACGGATACTAACAGAGGATTCTCGTGGTCGCCGAACTTTTTGCCGGTGATCTCTTCCATCTTAGTAATGTACTCGTTGATCTGACCCTGAATCTCTTCATTGATCTCGCGTCCATCTTCATAATACTGTGTACATGCCTCTGTTGTAATGGTGAAGCCCTGAGGAACCGGCAGACCAATGTTGGTCATCTCAGCCAGGTTCGCACCCTTACCACCAAGCAGTTCGCGCATGTTTGCATTACCTTCGGTAAACAAATATACCCATTTCTTCATACTTCTTTGTCTCCCTTTTTATAATATTTTTGACAAAACTTTGTAACCCAAACCACTACCGGAGCATTTCGGCTTCGGTTTTTAGTACTTTGATATTGTAACAATCTGCCAAAGGAATATCAAGACGAAATTGATAATTTTTTGACAGAGTACCGATTTTCGTGCACAATGTTGAAAACTGACATAATGTTTTTGTTTGTTTTGTCTAGTACTTTAGTATTATGTAAACGCTTACATTTGTTCAACTTTCGTCATATGATTTTTAAAAAAGATTTTTGCATAAAAAAGAATCTCGCTTGCGAGATTCTCCGCCTGCGGCGGGTCGCTTTTGCGACATATTTCATAACCTCCGCAGTGCGAAAACTCCCACCGGATTTTTCCGATGGGAGTCTTTGCACTTTTATTCCATATACAATTCTAATCCAGCATGCCGTCTTTGATCACATTGTGGTCACGCAGCAGTTTTTCTACTACAGTGCCTTTCACTACGCGGAGCAGCGGCTTCTTCAGTGCATTTAAAGGTCCGGGCAGTTCGATCTCCAGAGGAGACATGCCATCCATCAGCTTCACGCTGCTGTCCAGAAGCTCTCTGACGTCATAGACACTGCCCCATACCTCAGGCACACCTCTGTCTACACCTAACAGTCCGTAGACAGCCTCCATAGCGGTTCTCACGGAATACTCTGTGGTGAATACGGTGTCCCTCGGGGTCTCTGCGAACTGACCTAAGAAAGCGAAGTTCACGCAGCCGTCGGGAATGACATCGGGACGGTCACCCTTGGTTCTGGGCATGAAGAATGCGGTAATATAAGGCATCATGGTAGGTACGCAGACTGCGCTGTGCTCTGCCAGATCCTCGATATCTTCTACGGGCACACCTAAGTGATACAACCACTCTTCAGTGATCTCCTTACCGGTACAATCCTTCATGGGCTTCTTAATATAATCGCCGGGTACGTCGGTGAACAGGCCGTATACCCATACACATACCTGATTCTTGTCCTGTTCCTTGAACTGTCCCTGACGGTTGATGGTCCAGCTCATGAGCCACTTGGAATCCTGACAGCTTACGATACCGCCGGTTACGACCTTACCGCTTCTGGGATCACGCTTACAGATATTGGTGATATAAGGAATGATCTTGTCATCCAGTGTGGTCACGGTAGCGGATTCCCAGTTGGTCTTGGAAACATCAGAACAGAACTTCTCGGGATGTCCGAAAGAAGGATCCTGTTTTGCGATATTTTTCCACAGGCTCCATACGCCGCTGGTACGAACCTCTGCGTCACCGTTGGGTGCATGGTTCTGGTCTCCGTAGATAGTACCCTCGGTACAGCTTCCGTTGGTAACGAATACCAGGTCGTTCTCGGTGAGGACAATGCCCTTCTCTACGCCTTTTACCTTGCACTCAATAGCCTTTGCCACCTTTTTGCCATCATTGATATCAAAAATAACATTTGTGACTTCGGTGTTGAACTGGAAGTCCACACCTGCTGCCTCCAGATACTTCTTCATGGGAAGGATCAGAGACTCGTACTGGTTGTACTTGGTGAACTTCAGGGCACTGAAGTCAGGCAGTCCGGAAATATGATGGATAAATCTCTGGAAGTAAAGCTTCATTTCCAGTGCGCTGTGCCAGTTCTCGAAAGCGAACATGGTTCTCCAATATAACCAAAAGGTGGAGTTAAATACTTCATCATCGAAAACATCTTCAATGGTCTTGTCATACAGATCCTCGTCCTTTGTCATGAACAGCTTCATGATCTCCATGCAGCCCTTCTGGCTTAGATTGAATTTGCCATCGGTATGGGCATCCTGTCCACAATCCTTCGTTGCACGGCACAGAGAGTAGTTGGGATCTTCCTTATTCAGCCAGTAATACTCATCCAGCACGCTGGCTCCGGGTACTTCCAGAGAGGGAATACTGCGAAACAGATCCCACAGACATTCGAAATGGTTCTCCATCTCACGTCCGCCACGCATGACGTAGCCTCTGGTAGGATCATAGATACCGTCACAGGCACCGCCTGCGATATCCATTGCCTCTAAGATATGGATGTGGGAACCGGGCATCTGTCCGTCACGTACCAGGAAGCATGCTGCTGCTAAAGATGCCAGTCCGCTACCTACGATGTAAGCGTTCTTCTCGTCCACTCCTACGGGCTTCTTAGGTCTTGCGAAGGCCTCGTAGTTACCATTGGAATAATAGATGCCTTTGCTGTTCTTGTCGTATCTTCCAAGCTCGGTGTTGCGGTAGTCTTTCTTGGCTGCCTTGACGGCTGCCTTTCTCTCCTCCTTTTTCATCTCTGCCTTATGTCCTTTGGTTACTGCTGCCACTGCGCCTGCACCTACGGCCAGTGCTGCCAGGCCCAGTCCAATATTATTCTTTTTTGCCATAATGATTACCACCTTTCTTTGATGACTCTCAAATGTTTTTCTGTTTACAAGTAGTATCCTACTTCTTTTTTATAAGAAAACCAATTTACAAAAGAGGGGAAATGATAAAGTTTTTATCATCCTGCCCTTTTTGTAAAGTACTTATACTATTTCAGTACTATTTCAAAATTTCTTTTCCGTGTGCTCAAAATTTTCGATGGATCGGCTGATGTTTCCATAAAGAGTGATTGCCAGTTCTTCAACGATCTTATGATAATCATCCTTCATTCCCCGGTCGATCCAGTCTAACATCACACCCACAAAACCGTATTTGTAAAATCCGGCAATGAATTCCTTGTGTTCCTCCGCTACCTGCATGCCGGTGCATTTTTCCTCAACCACGTCCGCAATGAGTTGGTAGGTCAACTTGTTTAAGTAGCTTTCGATCTTCTGGCGATCCACGCAGCGGTAGACATTCATAATAAAAGGTTTATTCTCCTGCACTGCCTCGAAAATCTGGCAGAAGCCTTCCTGCCAGTTCTCGTAGGTCTTCTTTCCCTGCAGTGCCTTCGTGCCATCCTCCACACATACCCACTCTACCAGATCATAAATATCTTTGAAATGATAATAGAAAGCCATGCGGCTGATACCGCAGTCCTCTGCAAGTTCGTTAATGGTGATCTTATCCAGAGACTTCGTGAGAAGTTCTTTTTTCAAAGCTGCTTCCAGTGCCAGTTTTGTTATATTGGCCATAGCCTGTCCTCCACTGTTTTTATGTATTAGCTTCACAGGATATTATTCGCTAATGTTGCCGTTTGTCAATCATGCAAGCATGCTGACTCACTTGCGTTTATTATATTGTACGACAATAGACTCAAAATGGGCAAATTAACTTTTTATAAAAAAGCTCTTGCTTTTTGTAAAATTCCATGGTATCATCTTACTTGCGTTTCGGGGTGTGGCTCAGCTTGGTTAGAGCGCCGTCTTAGGGAGGCGGAGGTCGCGAGTTCGAATCCCGCCACTCCGATTCATGTATAGGCGTCAAAATCTTTTACGAGGTTTTGACGTTTTTTGTTTTGTATTTTATTTGCTGCTTTGGAAAATTGTAGAAAAAATTTGAAAAATTTAAAAAATGGCTTGCTTTTTATAAAATTCTATGCTATGATAGTCTTCGTTCCGGGGTGTGGCTCAGCTTGGTTAGAGCGCCGTCTTAGGGAGGCGGAGGTCGCGAGTTCGAATCCCGCCACTCCGATTCATTAAAAAGTCCTTGATTTTCAAGGACTTTTTTTGTGTTACGTTTCATGTTGCAATCCGGTATTCACTTTTTGTAACGCTTCCGGCATAGCTCCTTTACATGGAAAGACATGTCATGAATGTTCTTTCACATACTGCAAAAATTCCGGTGTCTTTGACCAGTATTTTACACCCCAGTTTTCAAAATCCCATTCTTCCATGTAATCATTGCACTCGAAATCCACATAATATATTTCTTCGTTATGTACAACAAAGTTCGTTGGAAAATAATCAATATTTGTATTGGCAGCATATAACAGCTCACACATTCTATGCAATTGCCAGATACAGTCTGTTTTCATCTTATCTTCTAAAACCAACTGATAAATCGTGTCACCGTCAATAAACTCCTTCAAAATGCGTTCATTTTCCACATCTGTTTCAAGCATGACTGGCATTTTTATTCCGATTTCTTTCAATTTCCTGTAATCCCTGATTTCTGCCTCAAGCTTGTTTCCGAACTGATAATAATCACAAGGTTCATGATGTATCTGCTTCAAAACATACCTGTTATTTCCGGACTCTGCCAAGTAAGAATATCCACCCTTCCCCTTTCCCAGCAATTTAATTATCGTATAGCTTTTCCCATTTACGGTCATTTCTTTATTCATGTGTTTTCTCCTCTGTTCTATACCTCATTGATTACAGATTTTTAATATTCTGGTTTCATCTTACAATAGAAATAGAGTTTTCACAAAGGTTAAACGCGTAACCCCCACAAAATTTTTAGTAATGACAATTACAAAAAATTCCGCAAACCTTTCCCGGCTTGCGGAACCTTCCAAACATATTATAATTTTTCCACGCACCGGATCAGTGCATCCACATTTTCT
>ENA-ORTG01002689-ORTG01002689.1-human-gut-metagenome-genome-assembly--contig:-NODE-2689-length-13713-cov-9.830795_pt1 | contig 13713 bp, 12 predicted proteins | sample MGYA00241906_ERZ509176 | MGnify/ENA primary metagenome ERZ509176 (study PRJEB26280, sample SAMEA2338811) | human gut metagenome | biome: human gut; feature: human-associated habitat; material: faeces...
AAGATAATCTGGACTGGGAGAAAGAAGCTGATATGGATGCAGCACTGGATTTTGCGGATAGTTTTTAGCTGTCTGTAAAAAGGAAAAGCAGTCCGGTTTGCATAAAATAAATCGGACTGCCTTAAGTGAAGCTATTCTTTTTTCTTGGGTAAGGACGTTTATCATCTGTCAGGTTTAGCAGATAATCAACGCTGGTGTTATGAAATTCAGCCAGTTTAATCAGAATGTGAGTAGGGATATCGACATCACCACATTCATAATTACTGTAAATACGCTGACTGCAATTCAGAATTTCACCCATATTCTTCTGCGTAAGGTCACGATCTTCACGCAGATCCCGTATTCTCTGATACATGCGTTTCACCTCTAGCATAATAATAACTTAGCGAGATATTCACTATTGAAATATAGCGAGAAATTCGCTACACTGAATTTAAAAATGCAGGAGGGAGAAGTACAGAGTGAAAGAGAAAGTGAAAAAGGTGCTGGTGTGGATTTTTGAATTTGTTTTATTTTGTGGATATTTCTATGTTTTATTCGTGAATCTGGTATGTGGATTTGGATATGGAGGGATAAGCAGCAGAGGACAGGCAATAAAGATTTTATGTGCTTCGTTCTTCCTTGCAGTGGGACTTCCCGGATTGATCTGGTATCAGCATCGCAGACTTATGAAACTGGAGAATTTATTGCATGACCTGTTTGAAATTTGCGACAAAATAAAATAGCAGTAATAGAAAAATAGATTGACAGTAAGAAAAGCTTTACGGAAACAGAATAGCAGAAAAAGGTAATGGCAGTGATGGCATTTCTATTGGTAAAAATCAGTGAAATGTTCATGACTGCTATTTTTATGCTTTTCAGCAGAAATGGAAAGTGATTCAGAAAAAGAAAAGCAGAAATAACAGCGAAATATGGCAGAGAGGCATTTGCAGATGGAAAACGTTGTATAAGCAAGGCAAAGAAGAAATATAGAGTGCCGGATACGGCACATGATTGTCCGATACTTCGCATCGGAGTGGTGCATGACTAGCCTGTTTCAGAAAGGAAAAATCTATGGAATGTGGAGATTTTCTCTTTCTTTTACAGTCAGTTCCTGCACCACAAAACCACTGTCATCTCAATTTTGGCTTGATAACACAGAGGAGAATGTTGCTTACTTGGTGCTGGTTCAGTGGTGGGGAGATGACAGGCAAGTTTCGCAAAGTGGCAAGCCACTATGCACCGGAGCCAGCCTTTGGGCTGTTCCTAAACTTGCCAGAGGGCTCCGCCCCTTGGAACCCCGGCACGTCAATGGCGTAAGTATTCCTGCGAAATGTCCACCGGACATTCCTACAGAACACTTACTGATTGACTAGGACGCTGTCCTGCACCTGCCAAAGAGGAATATTGCATTTCCCCTTATGGAATTCCCTGCTAATCTACCAGCCGGAAAGGTTATGGCTGATTTATAAAAAAGATAGAGTGGAGAAAGGAGACGAAGATTTATGCGAAAACGAAATTATACGGTAACGATACGAATGAATAAAGCAGAGTATGATCTGCTCCAAAATAAAGTAAAGGAGTCTGGACAGACTCAGCAGGCGGTTGTAATTCATGCAATAGCAGGTTTAAAAATTGCATCCGCAGAGGAAGTGGAAGAATTGAAAAAGCTGAATCTGATGCTTGCAGAGATGCTCAGCCAGCTTCGTGGTGTTGCTACGAATATCAACCAGATTGCACGGAAAATGAATGCTGGTGGATTTATACCAAGAGAAGATATTTTGCATTATCTCAATCAGAATATCCGCAACTACCGGAAGGAGAGTGAAAAGATATGGCAGTCAATAAGACAGTTAATAAGCGGACAAATTCTCATGGAGCAATGAGAAACTGTATCGAATATGTATTGCGTCAGGACAAGACCAGTGAGCAGCTTGCCTATGTAACTGGTCCGTATTGCCACGATGAAATCAATTATGATCTGGTGTACCGCACATTTCTGGAAGAAAAGAAATTATGGAATAAAGACTCTGGAAGAATGTACGCACACAATATTATTTCCTGGCATAAGGACGAGCAGATTACACCAGAGCAGGCATTTGAATTTGGAAAAGAGTTTGCAGAAAAATGGTTCCAGGGATTTCAAACCTTAGTGGCAGTCCATAAGGATAAAGACCATATTCATTGCCATCTGGTGACGAATTCTGTCAGTTATGAGGATGGAAAGAAACTGCATACTACGAAAAAAGATCTGGAGCAGATGAAGCAGTTTACCAACCAGATGTGCCGGGAACGTGGGCTGACGGTTGCAGAAAAAGGAAAACATTTTGATGGCAGTCAGATTGAAAAGGGCGAAATCATTGCATGGAGCAAGGATAAATATAATCTGTTCCGGCAACAAGTAAAGGACAGCTTTGTGGCTGACTGTGCAATGGCGGTGTTAAAAGCACTGGAGAATTGTATCAGTAAAGAAAAGTTTATAGAAAAAATGAAACAGCTTGGATGGAGTGTGAACTGGACAGAAAAGAGGAAGCACATCACGTTTCAGAATCAGGATGGAAAGAAAGTGCGTGACAGCAATCTGTCCAAAACCTTTCATCTGGACATCAGCAAGGAGGGGTTAGAGAATGAATTTAATGGAAATTACGAAAGGATACAAGCCGAAGCAGAACGAACAAATGGATCAGACGATGTATTCGCTGGATACTACCGACAAGTGGAAGCAGCTTGCGAAGGAGCAGGCAGAAACGCTGGAGAAAGTGACGGCAGAGAGGGACGAGTTGCAGGTGAGAAATCAGAAGATGAACGAGTTTATTCAGGAATTTCAGGAAAGGACGCACAAGTTGAAAATGGAAAAACAAAAGTTGTTCTTCGAGAATCACGAAATGCAAGAAGAAATGCAAATGTCGAACGCCGAAATTCAGCGGATGACAGCAGAACTGTCCGAAATGCGGAAACTCAATCAGTCTTTACAGCAGAGCAACGACGACTTGAGGAACAGAAACGGATTGATGAGCAGGAGCGAGCAAGAGCATCTCGAAGAAGAAATAAAAGACGTTCGGGACTGGAACTCTAAATTACAGACACAGGTGAACCAATCGTCGGTGAAAGCGGTTGAACAGGCACAGCAAAAACAGGAAGAAGCAGAAAAACAGGCAAGACAGGCAGAGTATCAGGCTGAAAGGGAAAAGAAACGGGCAGATATGGAGATACAAAAAGCCAGGAGAAAAGCAAAATCGGAAATGGAGGATATGAAAGAAATACAGTTTTTCTGGGCTTGGGGATATCTTTGTGTCATATTCTTTTCACTTATTCAGAATGGAGCATTTCAAAGGGATTTAATGCAACTGATCATGTTGCCAGTTAATTGGTGCAGAAAGTATGCAATATGGTTTGAACAGCTGGATTATATGGGATATTCTACGGGAGAGGTAGTTTTTGAACGAATATTTTCAAGTGCTGTGATTATGGCGGGAATTGTCGGGGGTGTATTTCTTGTATGGGGCGGAATTGAATGGTATCGAAAGATATGGGATGATATTTATAAAATGGTTTTGATAGCCAGCTTTTCCTTTATTGCGGTATTAGGAAACTTGATACGGGAATATTTGCCATTTAATCTGCTGTTTGTGATTTTTGTCATAAATGTAGGGACTGTTCTGATTAGAATATATTTGAATAATAAGAATGTTGGCTATTGAACAATAAATCGAATTTATTTGCTATAATGAATTTCTATATTTTCTTGTCAGTCAGTCCTAACGGTGTTACACTGAAAAAGTATAGAAACTCAAACAATGTTACCTATTGTAGGGACTGGAGCTTTATAAGGTAACATTTTTTTATATGAGAAAGTTAGATAAAACTAATTACTGAAGGAGATAAGCTATGATGTTTTATGAAAGAGGAGACAAAAGTAAGAAAAGCAGCGGAAGAAAGTGGACAGTGTAATATGAGAACAGTAACAACAGAGGACAATCCATATAAGGTTGCTGGAGATATACTTTTTGCGTCTTCGGAAGTGGAATCGGATTTCAGAAGTGTTGATTTATATGGATCTTCTGTCCGGAGAAAAAAAGAAGATGCTATATGTTCAAGATTTCATCTTGAGAATGAAAGTGGTACAGGAGATATCGCCGTATATCAGACATTTCCAGGAATGGAGCTGGTCTATAATGATATGCATATGGAATATTGTAATAAGATGCAGAGTCCACGTCCTGGATTTATTGAAATTAATTATTGTCGGGAGGGGCGGTGTGAGTGTGCGTTTGGAGAGCGTAGTTATTGCTATATGGCAGCGGGAAATTTATCCATTTGTACCTTGCATAAGAAATCACATACATCAACATTTCCTACTTCCCATTATCATGGGATAACGATAACGATTGAGTTGGAAGAGATTACAGATGAGATGAGAAGAATCTTGAAACTTCTTTCTATTAATCTTACCCGAATTTCAGAGTTTGCAGGAAAACAGGATTTTTATATGGTTCGTGCAAATGAAACTGTCCAACATATATTTTCGGAATTATATACTGTTCAGGAACATATAAAGCCTAGTTATATCAGAATAAAGCTTCTGGAGCTTTTATTGATACTAACAGAAATGGATTTTGACAGGATTAAGAACGACTATGTTTATTTCTCAAAATCGCAAAGGAACTGTACCAGACAGATTCATGATTTTATTGTAGGACATATCAAAGAACATTATACAATTGAGGAGTTGGCAGAGCGTTTTGAAATATCACCTACGGCAATGAAACGTTGTTTTAAGGGAATGTATGGTGCACCTGTTTATGCGTATCTCCGGACTTATCGTTTACAAATTGCTGAAAAATTATTACGGGAGGGGAATTTATCTGTAGGTGAAATCGCAACAGAAATCGGATATACAAATCCCAATAAATTTACTTCGGCATTTCGAGGTGAATATGGAATGACACCAACGGAGTATAAAAAGAATGTCTGATTGGATAGAAACTAGTCTGCCAGGTCATTGAGTTTCATATTAGTACCAGATAAAATATGCATTGGTTAGATAAGACTGACTAATACATATTTTTTATTTAGGAGGATTATAATGAAACAGAGAAAATTATTAACAAGTTTGTTTTTAGCAGCAGCTTTGTCTATTTCTTTATTGACGGGATGTGGAAATACAGGCAGTAGCACATCTGAAACAAAGCACACAGAAAACAGTGCTACAGAAGAACAGACTACAAGCGTACAGAAGGAAAGTGAAACTGATGAGAATCAGGATGCAGCAGATCAGCTTTTATGCGATCTGAAAGGTACTTATCAGGAACTGTGGCCGGTTATTCTGGCAGATGAATACGATCAGCTGTGGCTCGATGACAGTGCTGCAATTGTAGGAGAGGATAATGCTCAGGCGGCTGTTGAAAAAATGTCTTCCATGGTAACTGGAACAGTCACCGGTGAAGAGGCAGTGGAAACCTACAAGGATGGAAATATGGCATACGACTGTGAATTTTTACAGAATATAGATCAGTTCACGTTTGACGGAACAACAATATCTGGTGTGGATGAAGAGGGGAATGATGTATTCAGTCATTCTTATCATTACGTAGGTATGGAAGAAACGCGTGGTCTGTACATCTACGAAAGTGATGATGCTGATTCCGGCGAGTTTACATATTTCTGTATCGCTCCGGATACGATGAAAACTACATGGCACATTGAGTTCAGATATGGAAGTGACCTGGATGCATTGGAAAAATATGATGCAGGTGAATATGCTTATTGGCTGGCAGCAGGAATTTCTGTTGACTATACGAAAGCCGATGTTGAGAACTGTATACAGTTATTCTGTAAAGAGAATCTGTCTGAATAGTGAAAATAAATTTGAGTCGGTGGAAATCGGAGAGATTCTGATGCCACCGGCTTTTTGAGGAGGATATAAGGTCATGAGCAAAAAGAAAAATGCCGAGTTATCCCGGATGTGGGGATTTGCAGGGAAACGTCATTGGTTGACTATTGCCAGCTGCATTCTGGCAGGAATATCCACGGTGCTTTCTATTATTCCATTTGTCTGTATCTGGTTTGTGATTCGGGATATCTTGTATGCGATGAAAAAGGGAGATTTGTCACTGGCAGCTTCCAGTGGGCATTATGCGTGGTTTGCAGTAGCATTTTCGTTACTTAGTATTTTATTATATTTTGTAGCATTATGTTGTTCGCATCTGGCAGCATTTCGTACAGCTACCAATATGAAAAAAGAGGCAATGCACCATATTGTCACGTTACCGCTTGGATATTTCAGTCAGAATGCCAGTGGCAGACTTCGGAAAATTATTGATGACAATGCTGGACTGACTGAAGGGTTTCTGGCACATCAGTTGCCGGATCTGACCGGTGCAGTTGTTATGCCGGTTGCAGTCATCAGTTTGTTGTTTGTCTTTGACTGGAGACTTGGAATCTGTTGTTTGATTCCACTGGCAATCAGTGTATTTTTCTTAAAGAAAATGATGGGTGGAGATAATGCCGATTTTATGTCGGGATACATGACCGCACTGGAAAATATGAATAAAGAAGCGGTAGAATTCGTTCGTGGAATCCCGGTTGTAAAGGTATTCCAGCAAACCATTTACTCATTCAAAAACTTTCATGCAGCGATTGAAGAATACAAAAAATATGCCAGTGGATATGCAATCTGCTGTCGTATCCCATTGACGGGATTTAACATTACTTTAAATGGAACTTTTATTTTGCTGATCCCGACTGCACTGATGCTTTTTTCGGCAGCAAGTGGACAGGCGGATCGTCAGAAACTGTTTTTAGATTTCCTGTTTTACAGTCTGTTTACGCCAGTTTGTACAACAATGATGAATAGAATCATGTTTGCAAGCGAACAGTTAATGGCGGCAAAAAGTGCAGTAAGCAGAATAGAAGCAATTTTGCAGGAAAAACCGCTTAAAGAATCAAATACACAAAAACAGCCAAAGGATGCTTCTGTTGTATTCGAGGATGTTTCTTTTACTTATCCAGGTGCTAAGAAAAAAGCATTGTATCATGTAAGCTTCGAAGTCCCTGATGGTAAGAAAATTGCATTAGTCGGAGCTTCCGGTAGTGGCAAATCTACAGCGGCCAGTCTGATTCCACGTTTTTATGATGTGCAGGAAGGAGACGTCTTAGTGGGTGGTGTGGATGTTCGTGAGATTGCTAAAAATGACCTCATGGATCAGATTGCATTTGTGTTCCAGAACACCCGTCTTTTCAATGATACCTTACTTGAAAATATCAGAGCTTCCAGGCCAGATGCCACACGTGAAGAAGTGATGAGAGCGGCAGAAGCAGCACAATGTCAGGATATCATAGAGAGACTTCCAAATGGTTTGGATACTATAGTTGGAAGTGGAGGAACCTATCTGTCGGGTGGTGAAAATCAGCGGATTGCATTAGCACGTGCAATTCTGAAAGATGCACCAATTATTATACTTGATGAAGCGACAGCTTTTGCAGATGCGGAAAATGAGCATCAGATCCAGCTTGCCTTTGAAGGACTGACCAGCGGAAAAACAGTACTTATGATTGCACATCGTCTGTCCACGATTCAGGATGCAGATATGATTCTGGTCTTTGGTGATGGAAAAATAATAGAACGAGGCAATCATGATGAATTGCTGAAACAGAATGGTGTCTACGCATCCATGTGGAAAGAATATCAGACACAGATTATCTGGAAGGTTGGAACGACTGTGAGAAAGGAGGAAAATCATGATTAACAGATTACAGAAAAAATACGCTCTGAGTGTCCAGGGTGCAAAGGATCTTTTTAAAGCAATTGTTTATTCTGTACTGGCAAATATCAGTCTGATGCTCCCGGTTGCCCTACTTGCAATAGTATTAAATACGATGCTTCCTATGGCTCTTGGAATGGAAGAAAAAGTGGCAGGATTTGCAGGATATACAGTTGTTGGAATTATCATTTTAGTGATTATTTTTGTCCTTCATTATCTGCAGTATACAAAAGCCTATATTGGTACCTATGAGGAAAGTGAACGTAGACGCATTACACTTGCAGAAAAGCTCAGGACGTTACCGCTTGGATTTTTCCATGAACGTGACCTTGCTGATCTGACAAGTACAATTATGGGCGACTGTGCCAGTTTTGAGCATGCGTTTTCCCATACAGTTCCGCAATTTTTTGGAGCACTTATTTCTACAAGTATTGTGTGTCTGGTACTTCTTGTTATGAACTGGAAAATGGGAATTGCTCTTTTGTGGGTTGCACCGGTGGCATTTGCAATTGTTCTTCTTTCACGCAAGTGGCAGGAACTGCTTGCAAAGAAATATATGACAACAAGAATTGATCTGTCAGAAGGAATACAGGAATGTCTGGAAACGGTACAGGATATTAAGGCATGTAATCAGGAGAAAACTTATCTGGAGAAACTGGATGCGAAATTGGATGCAGCAGAAAAAGCGCAGATTTCCAGTGAAATGGTCAGTGCGAGTCTTCTTACAACCGGTCAGATGGTCTTACGGCTTGGACTGGCAACGGTTATTGTTGTGGGAAGTTCGCTGATTTTAAAGGAAAAAATTGATCTGTTTACTTATATTCTATATTTGATCGCAGCCTCCCGTCTGTATGATCCACTTTCTGGAGCTATGGCGAATATGGCAGAACTTTTTGGTGTGAATTTACAGGTAAAACGCTTGAAAGAAATCCAGGAATATCCGTTAGAAAACGGGCAGACAGAGTATCACACCAAAGGATATGATGTGATTTTTGACCATGTGAAGTTTTCTTATGAAACAGGAAAAACAGTTTTAAAAGATGTATCTTTTACTGCAAAACAGGGACAGGTGACTGCATTAGTAGGACCATCCGGCGGTGGTAAGAGCACCATAGCAAAACTGGCAGCTAAATTCTATGACGTGGATGGTGGGAAAATTACACTTGGTGGTGCAGATATCGCAAAAATTGATCCGGTCGCATTGATGAAAGATTTTTCGATTGTTTTTCAGGATGTTGTTCTTTTCAATAATACAATTATGGAAAATATCCGTGTCGGACGAAAAGGTGCAAGTGATGAGGATGTTATTGCTGCAGCAAAGGCTGCAAAATGTCATGATTTTATCGAAAAATTGCCGCAGGGTTATCAGACGGTAATCGGAGAAAATGGTTCTACGCTTTCTGGCGGGGAGTGCCAACGTCTTTCCATTGCCCGTGCACTTTTAAAAGATGCACCTGTTATTTTACTGGATGAAGCAACTGCTTCTTTAGATGTGGACAGTGAAACACAGATACAGGAAGCGATATCTGAACTAGTCAGTGGGAAGACAGTTCTGGTAATCGCTCATAGGATGAGAACGATTGAAGCAGCGGATCAGATCGTTGTTCTGGATAAAGGTGTTGTGGCAGAAAAAGGAAACCATGATACGCTTATGAAGAAAAATGGTCTATATCGTAAGCTGGTTGATCTGCAGACGGAAGCAGCAAATTGGAAACTTAGTGTATAGAACAAAAGGCACTGAAAACCATAGAATTATTGGTTTGCAGTGCCTTTTTTGAGCAAAGAGAAAAAATACAGTGAATTTAAGTTTTGCTAAGTTTCACTAAATTCTATTCGTTTGATTTCCGCCACTGTTTTGAGGGTTTCCGTTTTCCACAATCATCACAAGTCTGTGGCCAGTTAATTTTCCATTCAAAATATTCATCTCTGGTAATCGCACCAGATTTCAGTTCTTCTTTTCTAAGAGTCCATTCTTTCAGAAAATCGTTGAGAACTCTATAATTAAACCACATACCAACAGGCGAATGTGCAGGCCAGCTATCAGAATCATGGTAGCGGATAGCGGCATCGTCACTGGAATTTGATTTTTCACCTGGATATGTCTCTAGTTGAAAGAGATTAATCATGCCGGGATTAAATTCATCAATCCAGAACAGAATTTCCATCAGTTCAGAGGCGTCCATCGTGGTTGGCTCATGTAGTGTCAGTGGGTTTACGTCCAGAATCTTAGCCATTTCAGTTACCAGATCTTTGCGGGGAACCCGGTAATTCGTTTCATATTGGGCAAGACGATTTGCACCTTTATCGCCCCAACCGAGGGCAGCACCAAGTTCTGCCTGTGTCATATTCCGGAATGTCCGGATTTTTTTTATTTTATCACCGATTGTCATATCAGATTTCCCACTTTCTTTTTGATAAATCCATTTTACTACCAAAAACAGTGAATGTAAACAGAAAGATTCGCATTGAAGCGAACAAAACACTTGACATTCGCATGAATGCGAATTAAAATGACAGTACGATAAAGGTTCGCATGAAAGCGAATGTACAGATGAGGATAAATACTTTTTGCAAATTATTGCAAAATGAGGTTGGTAAAATCCTTCTGTCAGGCTTTATTAGTGAGAGGATTTTTTTGAAGTGAACAACATTTTGGTGTTTCCAGGCTGTAATAAGTGAAAGGATATTCAAAAAAACTCTTTTGTACCTTGAAAATTACATGAGCTGTATAATCTGATCTCACAGATGCCATAACCCTGTAAATGATTTTATGGGCGAGCGTCGAAGATACTCCGGAAACGGCTGGTAAGTTTGCGAGGAAGCTACCAGCATTCAGAAATATTCTGATAGAGGTTGGATGTAACGCTGACAACAGATTATACGAATGGAAGCCAACACGCCGAACAGAATATGCAATGCCATAGTAATAGATAAAATTTGAGAACAAAATGCGAAAGGTAAGGTGATGTGATTGAGAAAATTGTAGGTATAGGACGACTTATACAAAGAATATGTTGGAAAAGAGGTGAGCATCATGGTGAATCAGTCAGTAATAGATTCCAGTGTTAATCTGGAGCAGTTAAAGGACATTGAAGATTTAATTCCTGATATGGATAAAGCTATTTCTGAAAAAGTGGAAACTTTTCTGGATAAATCTGGCGATCAGCCGTATGCTCACATGAATGAAGGGTATGTGGTAGTCGTGGAAATGACAGGAGAAATGGATGCTACAGATGCGATCAGTGATTATCTAAGAAAAAGAACGGAGTTGATGTATTAGATGCAAGTCTTGAAAAAATATCTTGCGAAGCTACAGATGTTATGTTAATGTGAGGTCAGGGAAAATGAACGTGATACATGGTTTCTGACTTCTATTCAATGGAATAAGTAAGTTGGGAGCGATGTAAAATGGAACAGATGCAAATGAATATGCCAGATATATACGATGCTGCATTGTATCTTCGATTATCGAAAGATGATATGGAAGAGGGCGATGCGAAGTCAGAGAGCAACAGCATTGCAAATCAGAGAGAGTTACTTCGGAGCTTTGTAAAAAGCCAGCCGGATATTCAGATCTTTGATATATATGTGGATGACGGATACTCAGGAGGAAATTTTGACCGACCTGAGTTTAAACGAATGACAACTGATATAGAAGCTGGAAAAGTAAACTGCGTGATTGTAAAAGACTTATCCAGATTCGGAAGAGAGTATATAGAAGCCGGGCGATGGATCGAAAAGACCTACCCGGCTTTAAATGTGCGTTTTATTTCAGTTACAGACCAGTTTGACAGTAAAACAGCAGATTTTTCAGAAAAGTCATTTGTTGTTCCAATCAAAAATTTTGTAAATGAAAGCTATTGCCGGGACATTTCCGGTAAAGTGCGAAGCCACCAGAAAATCAAACGTGAAAAAGGTGAATTTATTGGAGCATTTGCCCCGTATGGTTACTGCAAAGATCCGGAGAATAAGAACTGTCTGGTGATTGATTCTTATGCAGCGGATATTGTAAGAAAAATATTTTCATGGAAAATTGATGGATTCAGTCTTGGAGCAATCGCAGAAAAACTGAATGTACGTCATGTGCAGTCGCCAAAAGAATATAAAAAGGCAAATGGTGAAAATTACAATTCCGGATTCCATAGTTCAGATACACCGAAATGGTCGGCAGTGCAGATCAAAAGGATTCTGACCAATGAAGTCTATATTGGAAACATGGTACAGGGCAAGCAGGAACGAATCAGCTATAAAGTAAAGCAACGCCTGGATAAGCCAGAATCAGAGTGGGTGAAAGTAGAAAATACGCATCCGGCAATTATCAGGCAGAATGATTTTGATGTGGTTCAGAAGCTGCTTCAATATGATGGCAGGGCATCGAAAACATCAGACAGTGCAAACTTTTTTTCGGGATTTGTGTTTTGCGGAGATTGCAAGACACCGATGATACGCAGGGTAAATCAGTATAAGGGGAAGAAAAAAGCCTTTTATATCTGCCAGACAAAGAACAAAGGTGGAGATTGCACCAGACACAGTATTCCGGAAGAGGTGCTGAAAAGAATTGTGTTGAAAGAGATTCAGGCATATACGGCACTTTTTGTAGACTATCAGATGATTATGGAAGAACTTTGTGAGATGCAAGTCAGCTACGATCAGGTAATCGGTTATGATACGCAGATTAGTAAGTTGCAGGAAGAATATAACCGCTATTACAGTCTGAAAGCGTCTTTAGGTGATGACTTGAAAGAGGGACTGATCAGCAAAGAAGAGTTCGATGATTTTCGGGAAAGTTACGGAAGAAAATGTGAAGAACTGGAGCAGATGATTGAGAATCAGAAAAAATTGGTAAAGCAAATGTTTGAGGGTGGAGTGTCTGCAACTGTTCAGTTGGAGGACTGGAAGAAATCACTGGAAATCAAAGAACTGGATCGCACATTGCTGGCACTGACCGTAGATAAAATTTATATTTATGAAAATAAGCAAATTAAAATTCACATCCGTTATCAGGATATGATTGAGAAAATGAAAGTCATAAGACGGTTTTATGCGGAACACCGGACAGAGTGCAGGAAAGAGGTGGGATAAATGGCAAGGACAGCAAAAAGATATAAGAAAAACACAGAGAAGAAAGTTCTTGGGATTCCGGTATGTATGGCTGCAATTTATGCCAGATTATCCGTAGACAGTGATGAAAAAAAGTCAGAATCTATTGAAACACAGGTTACGCTGATAAAAGAATTCATTCAGAAGCACAATGAAAATCCGGACAAAGAGTATGAGATTGCTGTATATGATATTTATTCTGATTTGGGAAAAACCGGAACAAATTTTGACAGACCGGGATTTGAACGGATGATGAATGATGTCAGGGCAGGTAAAATAAACTGTATTCTGGTAAAGGATTTCTCACGATTTGGAAGAAATTACATCGAAACTGGTAACTATCTGGAAAAGATTCTTCCTTTTATGAAAGTACGGTTTATTTCTGTATGTGACAACTATGATTCATTTGCACCTGGTGCTAAGAATCAGGAATTATCCATGAATATCAAAAATCTTGTGAATGATGCTTATGCGAAAGACATTTCTGCAAAAGAACGGGCTGCGAAACGTATTGCACAGAAAAATGGTGAATATGTGGGATCTACAGCTCCATACGGATATCGTGTGGAAAAGGTAAATGGGATTTATAAGTTGATTGTGGAACCGGAATCTGCAAAGATTGTCCGTAGGATTTTTGAAGAATATGCTTCTGGAGATGGTATACAGAGTATTATTGACAGGCTGTTTGAGGATGGAGTACATCGTATTTCAGACTATAACCAATATCATCATGTGTACTGTAAGGACGGAGAAAAGCTTCATCAGTGGGGAAATTCTTCGATACGTGCGGTGTTGAACCGAAATAATTATTATGGTGATCTGGTTCAGAGAAAATATGAATCCAGATTTCAAAGAGGTGAAAAATGGTGTG
>ENA-ORTG01002697-ORTG01002697.1-human-gut-metagenome-genome-assembly--contig:-NODE-2697-length-13693-cov-4.472357_pt1 | contig 13693 bp, 9 predicted proteins | sample MGYA00241906_ERZ509176 | MGnify/ENA primary metagenome ERZ509176 (study PRJEB26280, sample SAMEA2338811) | human gut metagenome | biome: human gut; feature: human-associated habitat; material: faeces...
CAAATCATGGAAAAGCATAATCCCGGCGAGAATGATCTGTATGTGCGCACTCTGGAGTTGGCGCAGGTCAGCGAGGAAAACTTCTTTGCCCATGTGGTTCATAAGGACATTGACGGCATCCTACATGATATCCGGGAAGCCCACAGGAAGGACACCACTACTGCAGACACCGCTTCTCCTGTTGCCGAAATTCAAAAGCAGATGGAGACCGCCCTGCACTACGAGGGCACCAAGGAAGAAAAGAAAGCCCGTTTGTTTTTGGCGACTCTTGGCATTGACTATGACAAACTGACCCCGGAGGAATTTGTCACGCAGATCCATATTCTCAAAAAGTCCGAACACCTGAAAAGCCCCAATAATCAGCGCGGGAAAGCTGTGCCGTATGCGTAAACGAATACCGGGGCAGCAAAAAATGCGCTGTCCCGGTATTTTTCTGGTTTCAAATATGATAATGGAGTTTTGTACCATGGTAAGCTGAGCGGCCCCCTGGGATAGAGAGCCGCTGGTTGTTATTTTTAGCACGGATGTATTCGCCGTTGAGCTTTGCAGCGATAGTCTGCGAGTCTGTGGTGACGATGGACTGGGTTAAGGTGTAAACACTACGCCTACCAAAGCGGGGCGTGGGTGGAAACCAAGGAAGCCGACACGCAGTTTGAAGCTTATCTCGATATGGCCCGCTGGAGGGTGCGGGTATCCAGTTCAATGGAACCATCGCAGTCACAGACACAGTTCCGGATGGTATAGCCCTTTTTTCGTGCCCAGTCGGCATAGCTACCGTCAATTTCCCGATGCGAAAGCCTGTTTCTATTTTTGGAGGAATCAGTCTTCCTCCAGCTCAAAACGAATTGTCACACGGCTTTGACCTCCCACGGTACAGGTGAACAGAGTCAAATCCCAATTTCCACTTTCCATTCCCTCTATATCTGTGGAGTTCAGTGTCTCCCGCTCCACCATTTTGTAGATGAATACATTTCCGTCTATATCTGTAAAGGTGGCAATATCGCCCTCCCAGAGATTCTTTAAGGTTCCGAAATGGGAAGTGTAGTTGTGGCCGCAAATAATCAGGTTATTCAAATAGGCAGACCCACTGTACCGGCAGGGAGCAGTTTTCAGATTGGGATAATTCCACTCACTGATAATCGGCAGCTCCAGCTCCAAGGCTGGGATTCTTAAAACACCGATAAAGTCTATTCCGTTGATGGTTTCCACTGGCATTTCCATATTAGGGGATAGAACATAGTCCGGAATAACAGTCCGCTCATCGCTCACCAACGGCTCCTGATCCCCGGCGGAGTCCGAGGGAGCCTCTGGAGCGGCCTCTGCGGGCAAATACGCATCCAGCTGGGTTACCGCTTGCCTGGCCGATTGCTCTGCCCGCAGCTCGTCGTACAAGTTGTAAGATACAAGGAAAAGGGCTGCTGCAATCAGCAGCAGCCCAATCGTAATCAACAGCAACCCCTCTTGCTTTCTGCTATTTTTTTCTTCATTCCTCATCAACAGCACCTCTGCGGCGCACCAGGCCGATCACGACAAAGAGCAGTCCGGCGGCAATCAACACTGGAACCGGCCACCAGAGCTGGCCAGTCTGAGGCAGCGTCGGCTTTGCAGGTGTAGTAGGTTTGTCCGGCGTGGTAGGTGTTGTGGGAGTAGGTTCGTCAGGAATTTCCTCATTGTAGCTATTTGTCACCACAAAAGTGATACCCTCCCGTGTGACCTCCACGGTATAGCCCTCCAACTCTTTCTCCACAATGGTCCACGTATAGCGATCATTCAATCCCGTCCAGGTGTACCGCCAGTTGTTTGCCGCGTTCAGGGTTACGGTATCATATACCTTGCCGTCACGAAGAAGCTGAACAATGACCTCTTTGGGACGATCTTTTTCATGTCCATCATCGGCCCAGACCTTCAGAACCTTTCGGTCGATGGTATGGTCATCTGGGTTATCAGGGATTTGGGATGAATCGAACTTTGCATTGACGGCTACATCATAAACCCAAATGTTATTCTCTTTGTCCAATCCAGGCAGCATTACCATGAATGGCGTGGGATCATAGCGGAAGCCATTTTGCGTGTGTCGATACCCCAGTACAAAGTACAAACCCGCTTTCAGGCTCTTTCCGGCGGTGGGAAAGGAAACCAATCCCTTATCATTGGTCTTTCCACTGTCTGTGGGGGAAATATCATCCCGCAATACATAGCCCTCCAGGGTGGATGCCAGTGTCCGCCAGGCCTCGTCATCCTTGCCCCGGATATTGACATGGAACTGGGCGAAATCCTTTGTGGTGGTCAGCTCGCCGTATTCGTCTACTGTGGCAACCAGGAAAATGTCAAACTCTGCACCAACCAGGGGCGTGTTTCCATCTTGATAGGAAATGGTCAAACTTACATCCTGGTTCAAGTCAATACTTCCCGCCGCCAGAGCCTGCAAGGGCAGGAGAAGGAATACTGCCAGCACACTGAGCAGCGCAGCAGTCATGCGTCTAATCCTCTTCATCGGCTTCACCTCCGTGTTTCTTTCTTGGCTGCTTGGGCAGCAGCAGTAAAATCAAAAGCAATAGCAAGATCGGGATCGCCACAACAGGAGCCACAAGCAGCGGTTCAATCTGAATGGCGTCCGCCGTCACACGGACGGTCTTTGCTTGCTCAATATTGTCAATCCGGTGTCCCCGTACCAGCAGCCGGTGGGTATTGATACCGTAAGGGGTGCAGGTAACGAGCGTACAGTAATCTTTCCCTTCTTCAATCCGAAGGGCACCCGTCTCTTGGGGTTCCACAATCAGGATTTGATCGACCTCATAGGTCAGCACGTTGTCCAGGACCCGGAGCATAAAGATGTCTCCCGTTTGCAGCTTGTCCAGGTTGGTGAATAGCTTGGCGCTGGGCAGTCCCCGGTGGCCGGAGAGAACGCAATGGGTGCTTTCGCCGCCAACGGGCAGGCTGGACCATTCCAGATGGCCCACGGCGATCTGCAGGACCGATTCCTCCGTACCATGATAGATGGGCAGAGAGCAATCAATGCTGGGGATTTCAATATAGCCCATGACGCCAAGACCGGACACATTCAAAAGCTGCTGGTATTCTTCCTTCTGGGCGTCGCTGAGCAGGTACGCATTGACCCGATCGGCCAGAGATGTGTTGTAGCTTTCGGCCGCGGCCCAGATTTCGTCGTATTGATCCTGGTTCAGATTTGCAACTTCCTCGGCATATGTGGCAATGGCCCGGGTCTGGTGGAGGGAGTTCCAGTAATCGCTGACAGAGGGGTACAGCAGCAAGGACAGCCCTGCAAGAAGGATCAGGAACAGGAGTAGCGTTATATAATTGCCTTTTTTCTTCTTCATGCAGGGTTCTCCTTGCTGCTGTGGGCCGGGGAGGGAGTCCCTCCCCGGCGTTCACAGCGGGATGTCAGTGCGTTTCAGATATGTATCAGGGAATTAGCCTTTGGTGCTCATGCGCTTCTTGGTGACCAGCAGCACAGCCGCTCCGAGGACCAGGATAGAGCCGAGGACGTAGAAGATGGTGGTGCCCATGCCGCCGGTGGAGGGAAGCTGTGCACCGGAGTTGTTTACCACATCGGTGGACAGGGAGCCGTCATTTACGGCCGCAGTAAAGGTTGCGGTACCTGAAGTAACATTGCCGCTTAAAGTATTCAGATAGGGGATATCACCGTCAACATGACCGGCAGAAATGGTAAACTCGATGTCGGCAATCGTATTGTACCCAGCAGGCGTGGTGGTTTCGACCAACTTGTAGTCGCCATCGTCCAGGCCACTCCAGGTAAAGGTGGTCATGTCAGCACTCTTAAGTTCGGACCCTACAGCTCCATATGTACCAGAAGCGTTCTTCTTATACAGGGTGAAGCCTGCGCCCTTCAGAGGGATGTACGCTTCGGAGCCTTCGACCGTGGAATCATAGTTGGGGTTCTTGGTAACCTTGTTGACGATGGTCTGGTAGGTGAATACGATGACGACATCATCAGGGGTCTTGCCGCCTTCACCGGTCTGCTCATCATTGGGATTGTTGGTATAGCTCACATGGGAGGTGTTCTTGTTGCCGGTGGAGCCAATAACGGCCTGATCGTTCAGCGTGGAGGTATACTCAACAGAAATGATGCTTCCGGCCTCGACAGAGGCAATGTCCTTCAGGTTGGCAAAGCGGACCTCAAAGGTGCAGCCGCCGGTCAGGCCTTCGGTCACAACGGTAAAGCCGGAAGTAATTTCCGCACCATCTACATAGACCTTGACGGAACTGGCATTGAAGGTCAGGCCAGCGTCTTCCTTATCGTGGAAGGTCAGCTTGTAGCCGTGGGTGTAGTTGGCGTAGTCCTGAGCGATGGTGGCGCTCAGCTTGAAGGGTACGGCATCGCCGATATCGTAGTCAGCGGAATCCTGCCAATCAGTGGTGGAGTTCGCCGCGCTGTCATTGGTGTCCTTAACCTTCTTATCGGAGGTTGTGGTTCCAACCTTGGGAGAGATAGTCGTGGGGCCGACAACCTGGACTACATACAGGGAGTAGGCTTCACCGTCATTGACAGGGCCGTTGTCCTTGATCAGATAGTAGCCGGTGGGTACGGTCAGCGGATTACCATTGGAAACCGTACCGAATTTTTCAGAATCCAGTTTCACATATTTCTGAATCTCCGTTAACTTTTCGGTGTCGCTCTTACCATTCACAGCGGCCAGAGCGTCCAGAGTGGTCTGATCGACAGCAGTTCCTTCGGTGCCGGTGCCGTTCTTGCCCCACTTGATGTTGGACAGAACACCCTCATGGAGGTCACCAGTGAAGATCTGGTATACATCATAGGTGCGGGTGCTTCCCTCGGGAGCCGAAATTATAGTGTTTTCTGCCGCAAACGCGGTAGTGGTCAGGGCAAAGACCATGACCAAGGCCAGCAGCAAGCTGGCAAGTTTCTTTGCGTGTTTCATTGTTTGACTTCCCTTCTTCTTTTTAAGTTTCTGCGTAGTAATGGGATCGTGCCGCGCATCAGGAAGATACTGAATCCTCCTTTCTGCGCTTGGTATGGTGATACAACAGGAGGAACGCCGCGCCCGTGAGCAGCAGGAAGCCTCCTATGGTATACGGTATCGTACCGGCCCCGCCGGTGTTGGGCAGCTCGGGGTAGCAGACTTGGTTGGTTACGGTCACGGTGGCTGCGGCACTCCCATCTGCGGGAACCGTTACCGCAGGGCCGTTGGTGTAAGTCACAAGGAAGCTGCTGCTGTTCACCGTGGCCGGCACATTGCCCGAAATTGGCTGACTGGAATCATCCAGCTCGTAGATGTAATAGGTTCCGCCAAGGGTCAGGTTTGTAAACTTCGCTGTCCCGCTCTCCGGCGTGACCGTGCTGTTCACGTATGTGATGGTCACCGTTTGCAGCGGATCGCCGGTGGGATTTGCTTCGGTATAGATTCCAAAACGGTAGGCTCCGTCGATTTTTGCCAGATGACTGCCGCCCGCATCCAAAAATGCCTTGGCCACCGTGGCTTCGCCCTTGTGGTTGTAGGCCTGATAGGTGTAGTCCGCGCTCTGGTACCAGACGGTCACCCCATTGGGGAAGGTGGGATAGCTTCCGTCCTCCTGCTGCTTTACCACAGCGAAGTAGTGGGGCACGGCATCCATCACATAGCCCTCCGGGGCGGCTGTTTCAGTAAGGCAGTAGACCGTGTTATATTTCATGGTCTGACCACTTTCTTTCCCGAAGGTCAGGGTTCCGTCCTCGCCGGTGGTGCCGGTCAGGGAAAGGCCGTCCGTTGTTGGGGTAAACGTACCGTCAGCATAGGTTCCCTCCACCAATGTGAACGTCGCGCCGGAAAGAGTCTGGCTGGTATTGTATTGATCCAGTTTTTTGACTGTTACACTGGGAGAAGTGTCTGCACCAACGGTACCGCCGGTGGAATATCTGAATTCTTTGACCTCTACGCTGCCGCCGCTTGGGGTGGTATAGCCTTCCCAATGGGCGTTGTTGGAGATGGAGATGGTCTGACCCGGTGCGGCGTTGACCGTTGCCTCATAGGTAACCGTCAGGGGCAGGTAGTCCGGCAGGACAATTTTCAGGGTCTGTCCCTCCACCGAAGAGGTCCAGTTAGTTACCGTCTCGCCTGTCTTGGTGTTCACCACCCGAATGGAAGTGGTGTCCAGAATCAGGGTATCGCTCAGATCGTCCACCAGGGTGATGGTATCCTTGCCGCTGACCAGATCTTCGCCAAGCCCGTTCAGCGTGATTTTGAACGGATACCGGCCGCCATTGGTTTCGGGGTTATAAGTGCCTTGCTTGGACAGCGTCTGTTTTTCGATTGTCACACCATTGCTGTCGCTGCCGATGGTCGTTCCCTCGGAATTTTGCAGGCTGACCACATTGTTGAACTCCTTGCTCTCGCCGCCCAGAAGAACGCCAGGATCCGTTACCTTACAGACGATCTGTATCTCCACGGCATAATCGTCCCGGTATCCGCCTCCGGCTACCAGATTGTCAATATCCCAGATCACCTGCTGACCGTTGGTGTAATAGTAGTTCGTCTGGGTTCCCGCGTTGTTGCTGGGCAGGGTATTCACGTGTTCCGTCCAGCTGCCGTCTAGGGCGGCGATTTCCTCAGCTGTGAGCTGCACAAAGGTGGGTTTGTGATCCTGCGGAACTGCTTTATATTTATCTCCCAGCCACCATATACGGACATAGGTTACCTCCATCCCATCCGGGATCTGCTCGACCACACGGTACCGCCCGGACAGGCTGCCCTCATAGTTCACATGAATCTGCCAGGCCACATAGGTACCCGCTCCGTTCAGCGCGCCTGTGCTGATGCCCTGATTTGTGCCAGACTGGATGTTCGTGATGGAGTTGCCGGAACCGGGATAGGTAAAGACACAGCCCAGTTCCTTAAAGATATTTTCGCTGCCGTACAGGGTCTTGCTGGCCGTGTTGTGGTCCAGCCAGTTGGTGTCGGCGGAGGAGCTTTGCAGCTTATTGTTATAGGTAAAGGCGTCTCGTTTATTGGCGGGCAGTTGACTCGGCTCGGTCTTGACAATCAGATAAAGGGAATCACCCTGCGCCAAGGAAATCTTTGTATTCAGGGTCAGCGTCAGAGAATAGTTGTCTTTCGCAACGGTATAGTTACTGCTTTCTAAGGCCGTCAGCAGGTCGCTGGCGATTAGCGAATCCAAATCCGCATAATCCGCGAGAGAGTTCGTTCCCAAATTGCCCGTATATACGCCCACAAAGGAGGCGCCCCGAATATAGTGAGCCGACCCGCCGACCGCATTCGTGACATCCCTAATGGCAGTGCCACTGGGCAGAACCTTTCCATCCACCTTGATGACCCAGTACAGTGCGCCATTGGCAAAGTCTCCGGTGGTCACCTGGGGTTCTTCGTAGTACCAGCTCTGCTTTTCCGCGGCAAAGCTTTTGCCGCCTTCCACGATGACAGAGGCCTCCACGCCAATTCTGGCAAGCGCGTATTTAATATTGCCGATACCCACCGTGCCGGACAGGTTAAATCTGTTGCTTACCACCACCTGCGTAATGCCGTCGATATTCGTGGGCTGCGCGTAGTAGGTCAGAAGGTAGGCCTTCTTTCCAGCCAATCCAATCTGCTCAGGTGTGAAGCTGAAGGAGGTTTGCCCGTCAACTTTTACCCAGACGGTTTGATCGGGCGTGCGGCTGCTCAAATTGGCAATGGCTGCTGCATCGTCCAGGCCGGAACCGGGTGCGTTGCTGCTGATGGTATAGGCATCCACCCGGACATAGCCCACAAACTTCATGTACTTGCTGCCTAGGCTGTCATCCATGGACGCAGAGGACAGATCCCAGTCTCCCGCCTCATTGGCTGCCACCTGATACTTGTAGCTGCCGGCAGGCACAGTGAAGCTGCTGTCAGGGGAGGTGATTTGGGTAACGGAACTGCCGGTGGCGTCATACACGCTGCCGCTCATGGACACAGTGCTTTCCGTCTCCTGCTTCCCGCCCGCCAGCTTTCGGCTCCAGGCCTTGCGGTTAATGGTCGTACTGGTGTTATAGCCTTTCAGCCATACGCCGCCATCTTTTCTGCTGTCATCGGTATAAATGCAGGCGCGATTGTTGATCTTGAAGTCTTTGTTTCCCGCCGCCACGAACACACCGGGCTCCACATTCACCGTGTAGGTCAGGGTCTTGCTCTCACCGGGAGCCAGGGAACCCACATAATAGGTGAAGCTATCGTTCTTCTTGCCGTCATTGTCCGTATCCGTGATGTTCAGTGTAGTTCCTGCCGTAATCTCCGTTAAGCCGCTGCTTCCGTTCTGGCCGTTGGAACCGCCCTGATAGAGGTGGAACGAGTTTGCATCGTAAGACAGATATTGGCGGATGGCTGCTAAGGTCCCATTCTGATTTTCGATTGAACCGTCCAACGCGTCCATAATTTTCACATTGTCCAGGACATAGCTGTTGTCCGCATTGGCCTTCACCCAAATGGTGTAGGTGATGGTGCCTCCGCCGTTTTCGCCGGGGGTAAACGTCGAGGCCTTTTTGGACATGGTTGCACCAGCACGGGGCGTAAACGTGACGGTATCGCTGCCCCGCTGGTAGGTCTTGGAGTAAACATTCGCCGTGTTCTGAAGATTTTCCTTTGCCGTGACGCCGGTGTATGCATCCTTCAGCTTGACCCGGTAGGTCAAAGTCCGGGTTTCGTTGGGTCCCATATTGCCGATAACCCAGACCAGCGTGCCGGGTTTCGTCGGGTTTTCACCTGCGGGATCTGGGATGGGATTTTCCTCCGTGGGTGCCGCACCGATGTAGACGCTTCCGGTGCCTCCGGTTTCCGTGGTGCTACCCGTATCTTTGGTTGCGGTAGACACTCCCGTCACGCCCACATATTCCTCGATGTACTGGGTTTTCGCAAAGCAATCCACCACCTTGACATCCGGGCAGCCATCCGCGCCAGCCGTCACGGTCAGGGTGTAAGTCAGATAATCGCCGTCTGTCTCCTCCGAGATGGCCGAGACGGTTTTGCTCAGATCCACATTTCCGTACTTGGCGACAATGTCACCAGCAAAATCGATGTTGATCGTTGTCTTGCCAATGAAAACTTGAGCGGTTCTATCTTCGCCGACCTGCGACAGGTTAACTTCTGCTTCCACAAAAAAGTCGCCGCTGATGACGGTATTCGTCTCTGTCTTTTGCTTTGCCAGCCAAGTGGTGTCAAAGGCAAGGGTGACCGTATTGTTTGCCACCGTGATGGTGCCCACCTCGGCGCTGCCGCTGGTGATTTTGCCGTTGGCCGTGGCGTTGCGCAGCAGGCCCGGCAGGGTATAGGTCATTTTCCCGCCCGCAGCCAGGAGATCATCAATAGGGACGTTGCCGTAGCTGATCACCAGCTTGAAATCCGCATTGCCCGGAATATCCGTCACGCCTGATACATCGGTCCACTCTCCGTTTTCATTGGTACGGTAGTAGAGTGTTGCGCCTGTGATATAGTTTTCTACGGAAACGGGATCGGTTGCCCCTGTTGTATCCGCATCCAGAGTCATCACCGAATAAGCGCGTGTTTTGGCGCCAGAAACGTAGGCAGTGCCCATAACCGGCAGGCTGGGATCGATCTCCATGCCGGACATCTCTTCCTCCGGTTCGGTCGTTTCTTCCGTTTCTTCTGTCGCTTCTGTTTCTTCCGCAGTGCTGCATTCCTCCGTGTGGGTATGCTCCTCCATATCGCAGGTCAATTCCCAAGTGCCATAGCACAGGGCGGTATGGGTGTGTTTTTCATCCTCGGGAAGCGTACAGGTCAGAGCCTCGGTATCCGCCGGTTCCTCCACCGTCTCAAAGCACGCATCCGTGTGCTGATGCTCCAAAACCTGGATTTTGCCGCAGATCAGATTGCCGTCATCATCATAGCAGCCCGGGTCCTCCGGGGATTCATAGGGCTCGTGGGTGTGGAGAATGATTTCTTTCTCCTCACAGATCAACTCCGGTTCGGCAGGTTCTGCTTCTTCCGCCGGTTCGGTGGGCAGCTCGCAGATCAACGTCTTTATCTGCTCGTAGCACTGGTCGGTGTGCTGGTGTACAGGCTCCTCTGTGTCGCCGCACGTCAGTTCCCGCGTTGTCTCATAGCAGCTTTCGGTATGCTCATGATCTTCTTCACAGACCAAAGAAGACGTTTCTGTGTAGCAGTCATCCGTATGCACATGGGCCGGTTCCGTAGATTCCGTACAGATCAATTCGCCGCGCTCCACGGTGTAGCAATCATCCGTATGGGTATGTACTTCGGGTGCGTCTGTTTCCGGCACGGCATAGCAGCTTCCGGTGTGCTCATGGGTCTCGATCTCCGGCAGCGGGCACCAAAGGTTCCCATTTTCGTCATAGCATGCCGAATCATGCTGGTGAACGACAAAGTCTGCATACCCGCACGTCAGGTTTCCTTCGCTGTCATAGCAGGTATCGTCATGCTGATGGAGATTCAGGCTTTCGATGGTACACACCGGCTCAGTCCGGGTGGCAGAGGTTACTTGCGTGTAGCAAGCCTCCGAATGGGTGTGTTCAGGAATCTCACACGCTCCCTTTTCCATGGTAATGGCGGGAAGAATCAATGCGTAGACCGTGCAGAACACCACAACGCAGGCAAGACCGGTTACAACCCGGTACCAGCGTTTCTTCCTTTGATGTGTCTTCGTATATTTTTCTGCGCTCTGTAACGCACCGTGCTTCATATGCCAATCACCCACTCTCTATTTAAGTATCCCGAAATCTGCTATCGGCCAGACCCGGAATACGATTTTTCCGACGATCTGTTCACCGGAGACGCAGCCCACCGTAGTGCTGCGGGAATCCACAGAAGTAGAGCGGTGGTCGCCCATGCAAAAGTACCGGTTATCCGGCACCTGGTAGGGCAAATCAATGTCACAATCCCCCAGGGATTTTTCTGTCAGATACGGCTCATCCAACAGATTGCCGTCCACATACACATTGCCCTCAACGTCGATATCCACCCACTGACCGGGGCCGGCGATACAGCGTTTGACCAAAATCTTGTTGCCCATGTAAAACGCCACTAGGTCGCCAGGCGCAAAATCCGATCCTTTGACGGAGATCACAATATCTCCCTCGTCCAGCGTCGGAGCCATGGAGGCTCCGTAAATTTGCAGCACAGGCATCCAAATCGTGGCCACCAATACAGCCACCGCAGCCACGACAATCAGGGTGTAGATGGTGCTTCTCAGGACCCGTTTATATCGTCTCTTATATTTTTCTCTGCCAAGCTCTGCCGTGAGCTGCTCCACGGTTGGAAGCTCGCGTGGCTGCATTGTTTTACTTTTCATCTGTCCAAACCTCTCCGGCTGCCTGGATCATTTCTCGGAGGGCTTTCTGATCTGCCAGCAGTTTGGCTGCTTTGGCAACAATCTGTTTCCAATAGGCATCCGCTTCCGCGTGTGCTTTTTGGCTGTACGCCTCTGCCTCCTGCCGGATCTGGGCGGCTTCTTGTTTTGCCTGCTCCTTCATATCACGACAGATTGCATCCTGTTGGCCGCTTATCCGTTCGATGTTCTCAAGATACTGCTGCGCTGCGGCCTCCGCCGCCTGAAAGACACCGTTGAGGGACAGGGCAGCCTCCGCCAGGGAACCGGCTTTGTCGATCTCGATCCTGCGGTCCCGAAGCTGTGCTTCCGCCTGCTCCAGCCTGATCTTCAGCTGGCTGTTTTCTTCTGTCTGGGCAATCAGCATTTCCAGCAGCTCACTCCGGCTCAAACGCCGCAATTCTTTATCCGTCATAGAGCACCTCCAAATCTGTGCCGCACAGCACAAATGCAATAATGGGCATCGGTCATTTCCGCCTGCCCCAGAAGATCCTTACGCCGCAACGCGGTCGTAATCATCCTTATTCTGTGCTGTGAAACACATACCTCCATGATGTTTAGCCATGAATCAGTAATCTGAAACAACTATCAAAACCAACATTATTTCTATAATGTAGTGAAACGTTTCCGGCAGATTCCGGCAATAAATACATATCCAAAATCTATACAGAATAAGTTTAGCACAAGAACACAAAAAAAATCAATAAGAGGCGCAGGAAAAGTACGTAAAATAATGGAAAAATCGGAGTTAAGAGAAGCAGTACAAAAAAACTTGGCAACACGAATTCACCCTCAAATTCATTTTTGAAAAACGTGTATGAGGGTGTGCTTTTGTGCGCCCAAAATAGAGGGCCGTTTTAGTTCAGCTGGAACTCAGTCGGAGCAGATATACAACATAATGGAAATAATGTGGTGTCTTTTTTTAGCTAAACAACAAGGCCCAATCGTTCAATCTTTCGCCGGTGTTCTGTGCCGGCGGTCATAATATAGATTCTTGTTGTGTCGATGCTGCTGTGTCCCAGAATATCGGCTAATTTGGCGATCTCTTTCTCAATACCGTAAAAAGTCCTGGCAAACAGCTTGCGCAGATTGTGGGGAAACACCTTGCTGGCTTTTACTCCGGCTTTCTTGCAGAGGGATTTCATCTGCGCCCAAATATTGCTCCGGTTCAACGGCTTTCCGTTTCTGGTAATAAAGATTGCTCCAGAACGGATGCCGTTTTTCTTTGCGTGATCCAGAAGCATCTTCTTTAGCTTACCCGGAAGTAATATGGTCCGGGTTTTGCTTTTACAGCTGACAGTGATTTCTCCACGCTTTACAGCTTCTGCGGTAAAGAACCGCAGTTCAGAGACACGAATGCCGGTGCCGCAGATGGTTTCCAGAATCAGATGCAACTGGGGCCGGTCCTTTGCCGCCTCCTGCAACCGGAGGTATTCGGATTTTGTCAGCTCTTTTTCCTCCGCGCAGTAGGTCTGACGTTGGGTCTTGATGTTTTTAACCTTACAGTCTGACCAGCCTTGGAAGTCCAGCAGACTGTTAAGACTCGCCAGCATGGAATTGATTGAACTGGCTGCATATCCCTTTTCAATCAGAAATTTTTTATAAGCCATCATCCGCTCTTTTGTCACATCCTGTTGGTATGCAAACAAATGAAAAGCACGGACATCACGGAGATATTTCTCCACGGTGGCCGTGCTTTTTTCCTCCAGAACCAGATATTCACGAAAGGCATTGATGGTTTCTTCAGATATTATTCGTTCTGCCATTTTGGTTCCCTCCTAAGTGCGTTATTTGGATTTTCATACTTATTGTATCCAATTCCAAACCTTTTTTTGCACAAGACGCACAGAGAGAAAAGTACGTAGAGAAGTTTTATTTGCCGGTGTATCGCAAACACGACACACCGGCATTCTTTATGAATCTTCTATTCCGTGGAGTGCAGGCCCTTTCAGGTAGTTCTCCATTTCCCCGGACAACACCAGACTAGCATACTCCATCGCGGCGTTGTATAGCAGCCAATCGAGGTCTGCCATCTGTCCGTTTGTAACATCGTAGTGGTTCTCCACTTTCTCACAATCAATCGTAAGGACGGAGCCGTCGTTGTAGGTTAGCTCCACGGAGTTGGTATCCATGTTGTAGAAAGCGTGAATCAGTTTCGTCATTAATGGTTCCTCCAAAACATGTTCTTTCCTGTTCTCAATCTGAGATTATAAGTAAAATCCCGTCTGACTTCCTGTTAGAAATCAGACGGGATTTGTCCGTATGCACTCCGGATACCGTCAGCTAACAGTTGATAAGTGAATTAGTTCCTTATCACTGTTAAGCCAAGGTTTTCCGCCATTTCCAGACCGATAAAGCCGCCGCCAGCCAAAACAGCGGT
>ENA-ORTG01002702-ORTG01002702.1-human-gut-metagenome-genome-assembly--contig:-NODE-2702-length-13677-cov-10.139700_pt1 | contig 13677 bp, 15 predicted proteins | sample MGYA00241906_ERZ509176 | MGnify/ENA primary metagenome ERZ509176 (study PRJEB26280, sample SAMEA2338811) | human gut metagenome | biome: human gut; feature: human-associated habitat; material: faeces...
GTGGCCCTCCGTTTTCGAGATTTGCTTCACCACCAAATCTCGAAAAACGGAGGACCAATATGTTTAATCGAAAGATCATCTATGCTCTCAATAAGAAAGATCCCAACGCCATCGTCTATACGGATGCTGACGGTAAATTAATTCGACTGACCTGCGATGATTTTGCCTGTGCAGCTGAGTTCCGGCGTTGGAAAGACTGGTCGGACAGCGATTTGAGGAAAGAGGAAAACGCAGACCACAAGCAGTCAGATAACTCAATCTCGCTGGAAGTCCTTTCTGAAGAAGCTACCGCCGTAGTATCTATTGAAGATGATTATATGGAGCAGATTTCTGCTGACGAAGCCGCTGTACTGGTGCGACTTCTCAGGCAAGGTCTCAGCAGCCATCTTACAGAGACTCAGCGCAGGCGGTTGTGGAAGTATTGTGTCGAAGGTAAGCCAGTCCGCCTTATTGCGAAAGAAGAATGCGCATATCGGAATGCAGTTTGGAAGTCTATTCAGGCCGCAAAAAAAATGTTTAAATTTCTTGTGGAAACAGGGTGTGCAAAATCCCGTTTTCGCCGCGATAGGTGAAGGGATAATTTTTCTCCCTGCTATGAACCTTGAAAAACACCGTCTCAGGCGGTCATATCCGGCAACTTGAATACATTAGCTGACGGAGCCAGCGTCAGGCCGAGTGCGCGAAGACCACCTGTGCGGAGTGATTCCGCATCAAAGGACGGCCAAGTAAGGTGCAGAGCGATACCCACTCAGGCCAAGGCAGCCTTGGCAAGCTGTTCCCGCCATGATCACGTCAGCCCACAATGATACTCCTGTACGCAGCTTCGAGAGATCCTCGGAGGGGTGAAACTCCCGTGATGTGCGCCAGCACAGTTCAAGTTGCCGCCCCGCCTGGGGAAGTAGTGTCAAGTACAGGCAAAGGAAAATATATACCGCGTAGACCAAAGCTGTGCGCTATGGCCTGCGCGGATTCCTTTACTTAGTTTGTAGCAGGAGAAAAACGGAAGCTACTATGGATAATGACAACATCCACTCCGCATACCGCGGAGACATATTCTATGCGGATCTTGAACCGGTGCGCGGCTCTGAGCAAGGAGGCGTCCGACCGGTGCTGATTATTCAGAACGACATAGGTAATCGCCATAGTCCCACTGTCATCGTGGCAGCGATCACCAGCCGCATAAAGCATCACCGACTGCCGACCCATGTGAACCTGAACGGAAGGCAATGTGGGCTGCATAACGAATCAACGATCATGCTGGAGCAGCTCCGAACATTAGATAAGCAGCGTTTGCTTGGATATGCGGGAACTGTAGGAAAAAGCAAGATGCGGGAAGTGAATACCGCCTTGGAGATCAGCATTGGGATCAAGGATCTACTACTTGACAATAAAAGAAAGCGAGGAAGCAACTATGGTAAATCAGAGCACAGAGAAGAAAAACACCAGGCAGATCCAGATGACTATTGAGGGGCATAAGGTAACAGTCAGTTTTGCTCAGGAGGCCAATCCGACGCTCTCTGCTCTGGTACGCAACACCCTGCTGGACGCATATATCCGAAAAAACGGGCTGTGCGGAGAGGAACAACCTGCATAGAGACACAGTAAAAAACAGCTGTCGCAAGACTCTTGACTGTCGCCAACAGAGGTGATATAATTTTATCGGAATTAAAATCGTAATTCTGAATATAATATATCAATGAGGCGGTCAGAATGCGCGCGACTTATGTTGATTTTACTTGTGATATTCTCAAAAAAGAGACTGTCGGCACACCTGTTTATACGAACCGTGTTGCGCAACAGCTTGGAACAGCCTATCAGCTTGATGGTAAAGAAGCCTCTGCAGCTACTGCTGTTGCGTTCAAGCGAATTATGGATGGCGCTATCCTTCCTGAATTGAGATGCTATCAAAAGGGCATCTATTACCGGACATCCGTGACGCCGTTTGGAGAAGTCGGTATCAATAAGGAGCAGCTCATCGCAGACAAATATCTTCTGCCCAATATCGGCTATGAAACCGGCTTTACCGTCATGCATCAGTTGGGGCTTACCTCTCAAATGCCTCGGCAGCGTATTCTTGCCACGAATGTGGCGAAAGAGTGCGCGAGAGCAGATAGAAAACTTGGCGTGACGATTCGCCCTCCCAAGACTGCTGTGACTGCGGAGAACAAATCTTATCTGCAGGTGTTAGATGTTCTTGAACTTCTGGACAAAGCCCCGGTAGATGATGCCCATCCTTATGAGATCATCGCACGCCACATTAAAGGAAAACGGCTTGAATACGGAACCCTGCTGGCTTTCGCAAATGACTTTTACAATAAAACGACTGTGCTTCATCTGGCAAGCACGGCAAGTGCAGGAGAGATGATATGAAACTACATTTGGACAGGGACGCATTTGGCGTTCTGCTGGAGGACATTCATTCAAGAACAGGCTACCGCACCGATGTGCTGGAGAAGGACTATTATGTTGTCCTGATTTTGAGTGAACTGGCTGAAATGCAAAAAGATGGTTTGCCGGCCTACTTCAAAGGCGGCACAGCGCTGTACAAGGCATTAAAGACAACCAACCGCTTTTCAGAAGATATCGACCTTTCAGTTGATACCAGGGGCTGCAGCCGAAGCCAGAGCGTCAAGCGGCTGGAAAGGGCGACTAAAAAATATGTGTCACTCCCGAGAGATCCTGAGCAAGGACGCACTAATCGCTCGGAGGTTATTTCCGTATATACATACCTACGACCCCGCAACGGCCTATGACAGTAATGACGCGCTGCAGCGCTTCGGTAAGCTGAAAATCGAGGCCACATCCTTCACAATCAGTGAGCCGGTCGATACCCTGGAGGTGTCCGCTATGCTCTATGATCTGGCCACTGAGGAGCAACGGCGAATATTGGAAACAGCCTACGAAGTAAGTCCCTTCAACATCCAGACGATTACCATGGAGCGTATCTTCGTTGATAAGCTGTTTGCAGCGGAAGCCTATGTGAGGAAGTCCTCTGTTGAGCATCGAGCCTTTGAGGCGGCCAAGCACATATATGATTTGGCTGTATTATCGCACAACCCCAAAATCGAACTTTTAATGGCGGATCCTGTTCAAATGGAGCATCTGCTGGATATCCGGCTGGAGGAAGAAGCTGGCCGCTTGGACGGCATCCCCGGTGTAGCCCCCTCGGAGTTTACATTCTTCCAATCTGCCAAAGACAACGCAGATGTGCAGAGAGCATATGAGACGATGCAAAATCAATATGTTCTCCGAGAGCAGGATCGAATCGCATTCAGTTATGCAACGCAGGAACTTCTGCTGATTGAGCAGAAACTGCTGAAAAACCCTGCCTGGACCGAGAGAACAGTATCCCCTCAGAAAGCAGCGGAGGACGAGCAATGAGCAAGAAAATCTACACCTGTGACGCTTGCCACTATACCTTCGAAGCGGAAACTGGATGTGACCAATGCCCGGACTGCGGCAAAAAGAGAGTGCGGCCTGCCGATGAGCAAGAATCGAAGGAATATCTGGAGCGCCAGCAGCACACAGACAACTGGAATTAAATAAACATGGTGACAGGCCGCAGTTTACCGCTGCGGCCTGTTTTCCATAACCGTGTGATTTGATAAAAATCCTCCACCAAGATTTTAGTTTATCAGAGATGTGCAGCTTAGGTGGTGCCACCCAAGCTTCCGCCCAAGCTGCCCAAGTGCGATTTTACCGGATCGGAGGCCGTTTCTTTGTTGCTTATATTTCAAGGTTTTGATAGCTATTCAACCTGAAATGTGAGATAATCAAGGTGGCAGAATGCCGTGTACTTTGAAAAGTGAATACATGGAAAGGTGTATCTGAACCTCTCACATTTCTAAATTGTTCATTGAGAGGAAGGATACATTATGGCTGAAAGAGTTTGTAGTTCTTATCAAAATATACTCAGCATCCAGAACAGAGTGTGCTGCCTGTACCGTGTCTCCACCACCAAGCAGGTCGACCACGATGACCAGAATCAAGCTGACATCCCCGTGCAGAGAAAAGCCTGCCGTGAGTTCGCAGAGCGGACGGGCTGGACCATCGTGTACGAGGAACAGGAAAACGGCGTATCAGGATTCAAAGTCAGCGCCAATGATCGTGACAAGATCCAGCTCATCAAGGAGTACGCCGAGCAGGGTAAATTTGATATTCTGCTGGTGTTCATGTTCGACCGTATTGGCAGACGAGCCGAAGAAACGCCCTTCGTGGTCGAGTGGCTCATCAACCACGGTATTCAGGTCTGGAGCGTCAATGATGGTGAACAGCGAATCGATACGCATGTTGACCGCCTCACCAATTACATCCGCTTCTGGCAGGCAGACGGCGAGAGCCAGAAAACTTCCATGCGTACCAAGGCCGCCCTCGGGCAGATGGTGCAGGAAGGCCGCTTCCGCGGCGGTTCCGCTCCTTACGGCTATGACCTGGTACCCAGCGGCACATACAACAAGCGCAAGCATGAGGTTTTCAAGCTGGAGATCAATCCCGATGAGGCAAAAGTCGTGCGCATGATGTTCGACCTGTGCGTCGGCTCCGGCTACGGCAGATTCAAAATCGCCAACTTCCTGTCTGAGATGGGCATCAAGACCCGTGACGGAAAGAACTGGCACGAAGCCACCGTTGGCCACATTCTGCATAATATCATGTACACCGGCGTGCTTCGGAGCGGCAGTATGCAGTCTAAAGCATTCCCTGATTTGCAGATCATCTCACCGGAGAACTTCGAGCTGGCGCAAAAGCTCATGGCCGAGCGTGCCAATGAGTGCAATGCACTGCGAACCATGCCACGCAACACCAGGGGTCAGTCCCTGCTATCCGGTAATGTATTCTGTGGACACTGCGGCGGGCGTCTGACGCTGACCACCAATGGGACAACTCGGATCAACGCTGCCGGCGAAAAGGTTGGCCGCAAGCGCATCCGCTATGTGTGCTACAACAAGACCCGCAAGCGCAGTAACTGCGATGGGCAGACTGGCTACACCATGCACATTCTGGACAAGATGGTCACCGACATTCTCCATCAGGTATTTGATCGGATGCGGTCTGTAGAGGAGAACGAGATCATCTCCCGTACCCACCGCAGTGCCATGGTCAGTCTCAAGAAGCGCCTTGCGGACGCCAAAGCAGTGTCTGCTAAGGCTGCCAAGGAATATGAATCACTGAAGCTGGAGATCATCAAAGCCGTGCAGGGTGAGAGTGCGTTCCCGATGGACGTCCTGTCGGAGCTGGTCAACAATGCCCGTACCAGGATGCTGGGTGCCAATGCTCAATTGACTGAACTCAATGAGGAAGTCAAGAAAAGCAATCAGCGCATCGAAGCCATCAAAGCGGATTACCGCCGCATCATGGAATGGTCCGAGATGTTCGATGGCAGCGACATGGATGTGAAGAAGATGATCGCAGGATACATCATCAAGAGAGTGGATGTGTACTCCGATTATCGCCTGCACATCGAGTTCAACATGAGCTTCGCACAGTTCGAACTCGGATTGGAAACAGAAGTTGAGTATGCAGCACAGGACATTGTTTCATGAAAAAAGCACTGCCTGACAGTGCGCTCATTCAGCCTCTCTAATTGACAGCAATTCCGAAACACGCTAAAATAGTCACAGAAAGTGTGCTGTAGGAATTTGATGGAGATATGGCCCCTGATGCTCGTGGGGGTGCTTAACCGATCACTCGGGAGAGCGCTTGAATGGCATTCAAGAGGTCAGCGGTTCGATCCCGCTTATCTCCACCACAGAAACGAGACACACGAAAGTGTGTCTCGTTTTTTGCAAAGGAGAAAAATATGCGTAAAAAACGCCTTTTACAATTGACGGCGGCGCTGCTGTGCGCCGTCATCCTGTCCGCCTGCGGCGGCGCTCCGGCAGATGCGGACTACACCTGCACCGTGTCCATCTCCTGCGCCACGATCCTTGACAACATGGATCAATGCGCCGAGAGCAAAAAGGAGCTGGTACCCGCAGACGGTGTGATCCTGCCGCCTACCGAGGTGGCCTTTGCCGAGGGCGAGAGCGCCTTCGACGTGCTCCAGCGGGTATGCCGGGACAACGGCATCCATCTGGAATCCAAATTCACCCCTGTGTACAACAGCGCCTATATCCAGGGCATCCACAACATCTACGAGTTCGACGTGGGCAAGCTGTCCGGCTGGATGTACGCCGTCAACGACTGGTTCCCCAACTACGGCTGCTCCCTGTATCAGGTGCAGGACGGCGACGTGATCCGCTGGGTGTATACCTGCGATCTGGGCGCGGACGTGGGCGGCGGTCAGGCCGCCGGGGAGGGGCAGCAGGAGGGAGCGAGCACATGAATAACGTCACACTGTCCCACGTGGACAAATCCTATACCACATACAGCACGGACATAGTGCTCACCGGGCAGGAGCGGCAGAGCCGCACCCGTCAGGTGCTGCGCGATCTGTCCGTCACCCTTCCCGAAGGGCAGATCACGGTCATCGTGGGGCGCAGCGGCTGCGGCAAAAGCACGCTGCTGAAGCTGCTGGCGGGGAAGGAGCAGCCGGACGCGGGCACGATCTCCATTCCGGAGGACTGGCACAGCGCCATGCTCAGCCCCGACCCCTATGTGATCACATGGACCAGCGTCCAGCGGAACGTGGCCATGGCCTGCGGCGTGGGCAAGACGCCGGAGGAGCGCTATGAGCATGCGGCGGAGTTCGTGCGCATGGTGGGGCTGGAGGACTACGCCGACCTGACGCCGGTGGAGCTGTCCACCGGCATGAAGCAGCGTCTGGGACTGGCGCGCGTGCTGGCGGGACAGGCGCAGCTGCTGCTGATGGACGAGCCCTTTGCCGCGCTGGATTTCCTGACCCGCGCCGAGTTGCAGACGCAGCTCCTGACCATCCAGCAGCGCCTGCCCCGCACCATCGTTCTGGTGACGCACCAGCTGGAGGAAGCCCTGATGCTGGGACAGAAGATCGTGGTCATGCACCCGGACAGCACGATCTGCGAGTTCGACCTCACCGACCTGCCCTATCCCCGCGACCCGGACAGCCCGCGTCTGCGGCAGCTGAAGGAGCAGATCACTGCCCAATGCCGCATGGCCACAGCAAACTGAAAAAGACCCCTCCCGCCCTCGGAGAAGGCGGGAGGGGTTTGTCTATATTCTCTGCCAGATCAGGCGGGTGCCGTCTGGCTGGGCGGCGACCTGCCCAGCGTCCATGAGATAGCTGAGATACGACCGCACCGTGCTGCCCATGAGGGCATACTGGGGCAGGGACATGGCCAGCCCGTAGGCGGCAAACACCGCGGACAGCAGCTCGTCAAAGGTCACGCCGGTACACAGGGCGGCGATACGCTCCGCCGCCTCGTTGGTGCGGTCGATGTTGTACTGCGCCAGCGGCGCGATGTCCTCCGTGGCCGCCGCATGGGAGGGGATAAACAGGGCGGCGGACATGGCCTTGACCCGCTCCAGCGTGGCGAGATAGGCGTTCACGTCGTACAGAAAGGCGATGCCGTACTTGTCCAGCGTCTCCCGGGAGGCCAGGCAGTCCGCCAGATACACCACGTCGTCCGGTGTGCGGAAGCCCACCATATCCAGAAAGTGTCCCGGCAGGGGCAGCAGCTCCCAGCCCTCCGGCAGTACGTCCGCCGTCAGGGGCGCGGCGTCGCTCTCCTGCGCCATCAGAAACTTGTTCCGCAGCGCCTTGGGTGGGCAGCCGCCATACAGCAGGGCGGGCTCCAGCACCGTGCGGCAGGTGACATACTGCTCCATGCCGGGGGCATAGATACGGCAGCCGGTCTGCTTTTGCAGGTACTGGTTGCCGCCGATGTGGTCGGCGTTGGAATGGGTGTTATAGATGGCCGTCAGCTTCCAGCCGTTGGCGTCCAGATGCTGACGCACCTTGCGCCCGGCGTCCTTGTCGCTGCCGCTGTCGATGAGGCACACCTCGGTGTCGTTCAGACGCACCAGCCCCACCTTGGCGGGGCTTTCGATGTAATAGCTGCTTCCCTTGGCCTGGATCAGTTCATACATAGTGCGTTCCTCCGTCGTTTTTCTGTATTGTACCACGCGCCGCGCTCCGGCGCAAGAAGAAAGGCGGCGGCAGAGCGTCCAGCATAATTCCGGGAGAGCTGTTCCCGCTGCCGGCTTTTTTACAGAAAGCACTTGGCTTTTTCCGGCTGTCGAATATAATAAAGGAAGCAAGCCGTCCGACACGGATACAGAAAAGGAGCGTATCACAATGGAACATCTCTACGAAAAAGCGCAGCAGAGCGCGGAATTTATCCGCTCGCACACGACCAAGCGTCCGAAGATCGCCGTGGTGCTCGGCTCCGGCCTGGGCAACCTGACCGCCGATTTTACGGAGACGGAGGAGCTGCCCTACTGGGACATCCCCAACTTCCCTGTGTCCACGGTGGAGGGGCACAAGGGCGCGCTGCTGGCGGGCAAGCTGGGCGAAAAGGAGGTCTATGCGCTGGAGGGGCGCTTCCACTTCTACGAGGGCTATTCCATGAAGGAGGTCTGCTACCCCTTTTACGTCCTGAAGCTGCTGGGCGTGGAGCAGGTGGTGCTGACCAACGCCTGCGGCGGCATCAACCGCAGCTTTGCGCCGGGTACGCTGATGCTCGTCACCGATTTCATCAACATGATGGGCACCAACCCGCTGATCGGCCCCAACGACGAGCGCTTCGGCCCCCGTTTCCCGGATATGACCGAGCCGTACAGCGCGGAGCTGCGTGACCTTGCCAAGCGCACCGCCAATGAAATGGGCATCGCCTACCAGGAGGGCGTGTACATGGGCTTCATGGGTCCCTGCTACGAGACGGCTGCCGAGATCCGCGCCTTTGCCGGTATGGGTGCCGATGCCGTGGGCATGAGCACGGTGCCGGAGACCATGGTCTGCAACTACATGGGCATGAAGGTGCTGGCCGTCAGCTGCATCACCAATATGGCCACCGGCATCCAGACGGTGAAGCACAGCCACGCCCGGGTGTTGGAGATCGCCAACCGGGCGGGGGATACCATGTGCCGCTGGCTGGGCGCGGTCATTCAGAAAATGTAAGTCACACCGGCGGAGAAAGGAACGGACGCCCATGAGGGACGGCAACATCATCTTGTCCGTGGCCAAGGCCATGGAGCTGCTGCAGATACTGAGCCGGGCGGGAAGACCCCTGTCCCTGAAGGAGCTGACCGACCTGTGCGGCTATCCCAAGAGCACGGTATTCGGCCTGCTGACCACCATGCGCCTGCACGATGTGGTCACGCAGACGCCGGAGGGAAAATACACGCTGGGGCTGCGGCTGTTCGAGTACGGGCGTCAGGTGGAGCGCTCGTGGGACATCTCCCGGGTGGCGCGCCCCTATATGGAGCACCTGTGCCGGCAGACCGGCGCGTCCGTGATGCTGTCCGTCTGCGAGGGCGGCAGCGTCATCACGCTGGATCAGGTGGAGACGCGGGGCGGCCTGCGGGTGGTGTCGGACACCGGCTCCCGCCTGCCCATCTACTGTACCTCGCAGGGCAAGGTCTTTCTGGCGCACATGTCCCGCAGCGGGGCGGAGGCACTGCTGCGCGGGCAGAGCCTCACCCAGTTCACGCCCCACACCATCACCGACATCCCCGCCCTGCTGCGGGAGGCGGAGGCCTGCCGCGCCAACGGCTACGCCATCGAAAACGGTGAATATAAGATCGGTCTGCGCTCCATCTCCGCGCCGGTTCGCACCGTGGAGGGCAAGGTGCGCTACGCCGTGGGCGTCATCGGTATGTTCCGCAGCGTCCACTCCGAGGAGTTTCACGCCGCGGTGGAGCAGGTCTGCGCCACCGCCGCCATGATCTCTGCCGCGCTGGGCTACCAGAGCAACCCCACCGGCTGAGAAAAAGGGCGTTGTGCGCGGCGCTCCGCCGCAGGGGCGGATGACCCTGCCCGTCCGAAAGACAAGACCTCCGGCGTGAGCCGGAGGTCTTGTCTCTTTCCTGCGCGCCGGGGGAGGGCGGCAGGCATGGTATTCTGTTGCTTCGCAGGATCAATAGCTGCCCAGGTCGGCGCTGGCGTCGCCCTCGACGCTCTTGCCGAACTCGTAGTCGTTGCCGGGCAGGAGGGCGTTCAGGATCACGCCCGCCAGAGCCGCGATAGCCAGGCCGGTCAGGGTGATGTCGGCGCTGCCTGCGGTGAAGGTGATGCCGCCGGTGGAGCTGAAGCCCAGACCGCAGACGAAGATCACCGCGGCGATGATGAGGTTGCGGGACTTGGTCAGGTCAACGCGGTTCTCCACTACGTTGCGGACGCCCACCGCGGAGATCATACCGTAGAGGACGAAGCTGACGCCGCCCACGATGGCCGTGGGGATGGAGTTCACCAGTGCGTCGAACTTGGGGGAGAAGCTGAGGATGATGGCGTACAGCGCGGCCAGACGGATGACACGGGGATCGTACACGCGGCTCAGTGCCAGCACGCCGGTGTTCTCGCCGTAGGTGGTGTTGGCGGGGCCGCCGAACATACCGGCGAAGGCGGTAGCCAGGCCGTCGCCCAGCAGGGTGCGGTGCAGGCCGGGATCCTCGATGAAGTTCTTGCCGGTGGTGGAGGAGATGGCGGACATATCACCGATGTGCTCCATCATGGCGGCGATGGCGATGGGCGCCATCACCAGGATAGAGGTCACGTCGAACTTGGCCAGGACGAACTTCTGCAGACCCACGATGTCGGCGCCGGCCACCTCGGTGAAGTCCACCTTACCGGCGATCAGCGCCACGATGTACGCGCCTACCACGCCCAGCAGGATGGGGATGATCTTGATCATGCCCTTGCCCCAGATGTTGGCCACGATGATGATGGCGATGGCCACCAAGGCCAGCCACCAACAGGTGGAGGCATTGGTCACGGCGGTGCCGGACAGGTTCAGACCGATGAGGATGATGATGGGGCCGGTGACGATGGGCGGGAAGAACCGCATGACCTTCTTGGCGCCCACCAGCTTGAACAGCAGCGCCAGCACCAGATACAGCAGACCCGCGATCACCACGCCGCCCAGCGCGTAGGGCAGCTTCTCCTCGCCGGTCATGGCGGCGAACTTGCCGGTGTTCAGATCAGCCACCGCCTGGAAGCCGCCCAGGAACGCGAAGGAGGAGCCCAGGAAGGCGGGCACCTTCAGCTTGGTGCATACGTGGAACAGCAGCGTGCCGATACCGGCGAACAGCAGGGTGGTCTGGATGGACAGGGGCAGTCCGTAGCCCGTCACCAGAATGGGTACCAGCACCGTAGCGCCGAACATGGCGAACAGGTGCTGCAGACCCAGCAGGAGCATCCGGGGTATGCCCAGCTCCCGCGCGTCGTAGATGGCGTCGTGTCCGAGTTTTTTGTTCATTTGTTGTGACCTCTCTTTCTCATTCCTCTGTGTATGTTGACTTTTACTTGCAAACAGCCTAAAAAAATGACCGGTGAAAAACACCGGTCAAATGGAAACAATATCAGAAACAAAAACAGAAGGAGCGTCCGTCCGCTTTTTCACAACAGTCTTGCAGGTCATGGCACATTCCTCCTCTCGATTTGTCCTGCCTATTATACGGGGCGCTCCGCCAAAAAGCAATGCATTTCTGCTCCAATTCTGCGGCGGATGCACAGAAGTGCTTTTGTACGTATTGCACAAGCTCATTCACCCTGCTTATGGCTGCCATCGGCCAGCTTCAGCCGCCGCCGCAGCACCGGGCACACGCCCGCCGCCACGATGATCTTCACCGCGTCGCCGGGCAGATAGGGCAGCATCCCCGCCCACAGCAGCGCGGACAGCGTCATGCCCTTTCCCATGTAGACGTTGAGGATCAGCGCCATATAGGGCATACCCACGGCATACAGCACCGCCAGACCCGCCAGCGACGCCAGCGCCATCCGCCGGGGGTCAAGGCTCCCGCCCGCCGCGGCGCCCACCACCCACGCCGCCGGGATCAGCCCCAGCAGGAAGCCGAAGGTGGGCTGGAACACATAGCCGAAGCCGCCGCCCATGGTAAAAATGGGCAGCCCCACCAGACCCAGACACACATATATCAGCTGGCTCAGCGCGCCCCACTTCCGCCCCAGCAGCAGCCCCGCCATGGCGGTGAACAGGTATTGCAGCGTTACGGAGCTGTATCCCATGGGGATGCGCATAAACGCGCCCGCCGCCGTCAGCGCGGCCAGCAGCGCCGTATATACCAGCTTGCGTGTGTTGTTCATGGCGGTCGCCTCCCGTGCCTTTCTTTCCCCCGATGATACTAAAAATCTTAGCACCTGTCAACTATACAGCTTGGCGGAAAAGTCCGAACGGACTTTTCCGCCAAGCTGCCTGCAAAATCTCAAAATTAAATACTATATCCGTCCCTCCGATATTTGTGACCGGGCGGATTTATCGACAGACTATATTTACAAATATGGCTCCCGGTGGTAAAATTGGGTTTCCGATGAAGGGAGGTGCCGCCTGTGGCATGGAGCATCCTGCGCTGCGATGAAGTGGATTCCACCAATAACGTATGCAAGACGCTGGCCGCGCAGGGCGCGGATGACACGGCGGTCATCGCCCGGCGTCAGACCGCCGGGAAAGGCCGTCTGGGGCGCTCATTCCGGTCGCCGGAGGGCGGGCTGTACCTGTCCGTCCTGTGGCGCGGCTGCCCCGCTGAGCAGATGCTCACCGTCACGCCGCTGGCGGCTGTGGCCGTGTGCCGCGCCATCGAACAGACCTGCGGCGCGGTGTGCGGCATCAAGTGGTGCAACGACGTGGTGCTGAACGGAAAAAAGCTGTGCGGCATCCTGACGGAGTCCTCCCTGCGGCCGGACGGCGGTGCGGAGTGGCTGGTGGTGGGCATCGGCGTCAACGTGGCGCAGACGGCCTTTCCGCCGGATATCGCGGACATCGCCGCCTCCCTTGCCATGCAGGGGTACAGCGTGTCCCCGGACGCGCTGGCGGAGGTGCTGCTGGAGCAGCTGACGGCCATGCGGCAGGCGCTGCCCCATCCGCAGGCGTGGCGGGAGGAATACCGCCGCCGGTGCGTGAATCTGGGCAGGCCGGTGCGGGTGCTGCGGGGCGATGCATCCCGACAGGCCATGGCGCTGGACGTGGATCAGCAGTTCGGCCTGACGGTGCGATACGAAAACGGCGAGACGGAGACAGTCCGCAGCGGCGAGGTGTCGGTGCGGGGACTGTACGGATATATAGAATGAGGTGATACGAGCATGAACGCAAAACTTCTCGGTCAGCTGTTCCTCACCTTTGCCAAGGTGGGGGTCATGACCTTCGGCGGCGGCATGGCCATGCTGCCCATCCTCCAGCGCGAGGTGGTGGAGGACAAGGGCTGGGCCACGGATGAGGAGCTGGTGGACTACTTCGCCATCGGCCAGTGTACCCCCGGCATCATCGCCGTGAACACCGCCACCTTCGTGGGGCAGAAGCAGGCCGGCATCCTGGGCGGCATCGCGGCCACGCTGGGCATCGTGTTCCCGTCCCTTGTGATCATTACGGCGCTGGCGGGCGTCATCAACAGCTTTTCCCATCTGGCGTGGGTGCAGCACGCCTTCGCGGGCATCCGTGTGTGCGTGTGCGTGCTGATCTTCAACGCCGTGGTGAAGCTGCTGAAAGGCTCCGTCAAGGACTGGCCGGCGGCGCTGATCTTCGCGGCGGTGCTGGCGGCGGCGCTGCTCACCGACCTGTCGCCTGTCATCTTCGTGGCGGGAGCTGCGGCGCT
>ENA-ORTG01002707-ORTG01002707.1-human-gut-metagenome-genome-assembly--contig:-NODE-2707-length-13671-cov-3.866334_pt1 | contig 13671 bp, 8 predicted proteins | sample MGYA00241906_ERZ509176 | MGnify/ENA primary metagenome ERZ509176 (study PRJEB26280, sample SAMEA2338811) | human gut metagenome | biome: human gut; feature: human-associated habitat; material: faeces...
CTCTTTGTTTCCATAACTCTAAAATTTTCGTTTCTAAAGGTAGTTACTTATTTCTTACCAAGAGCTATGCAAAACAAGGCAAAGCAATGAAACAGAACTCATTATGCCGCATATACCCCGTTTCGGAACCGGTAGCTGTTTAGTAGCCGAACTTTGTCCGAAAGGGGTGTTTTCAGGCATTTTATGCCGAAGCCTGCTTCAACCCGCCCTGCATACAAGATGCTGACCTGCATTTATTTATGTAGAACTTTGCTTTTCTTTGCGCCTTATGCCGATTTTTTCGGGAAAAACCATGTTGTCGCAGATAAGGTCTGGTAACAAAATGTGTGCGGTAGCAATATCTGTAAAGCATAACATTATGAGCATAAATATGAATTTTGATAATGATAGATATTTCATACTTTTATGAAAAGATTAGTTTAATAATAAATTTTTATTAAATAAAAGTGGTTCTAAATAAATTCTAAGACAACCATTTGTAAAGTAATGTGGAAGAGCGTTTTACTATTTTATTTCCAATCTAATGATTTATCAAAGAAAATGCAAGTTGGATGTCGAGTAAGAATGAATAAGTTGATTTTTGTTTCAACACCTGTAGGAATGTTAACTACCTACAGGTGTTTTCACGCTAAAAAACTATTTAGCTTTTTCTTTTTCTAGAATAGCTTTCAACTTCGCAACAATTTCAGGATGTTCGGTAGCTAAATTTTTCTTTTCCCCGATATCTTGTGTCAAGTTGTAAAGTTGTTCTTCCTTGCTGTTGCCAAGTTCTGTATTTGTCAATTTATTATATGCAGCACCTTTGCTTGGTGAGATATACTTCCATTCACCATCGGAAACACACAACGAACCGGCTTGTTCAATTATGTAATCACGACCTTTGGCATCCTTACCCAAAAATGCATTCAATAGGTTCTGGCTATCAGGTCCAGCTCCGTTTTCCAACGTCTTTCCCAGCAAACCTGCCATAGAGGCATACAAGTCGATCTGCGAAACTAAAGCATTTGAAACACCTGGTTTTACTTGCGCTGGCCAGCTGACAATAAAAGGTACGCGCGTACCGGCTTCAAAACTGCTGTATTTACCACCACGGAATTCACCCCAAGGTTTATGGTTGCCCAGCAATTCCACGGCCTGATCTGCATAACCGTCATCCACAACGGGACCATTGTCGCTACTTAACACGATCAGCGTGTTTTCTGCAATGCCAGCCTTTTCAAGTACAGCCATGATCTCGCCTACCGTCCAGTCAAATTGTAACAAAGCGTCGCCACGCGGCCCCATGCCACTTTTGCCCACGAAACGGGGATGCGGCCAGCGAGGAACGTGTGCATCATTTGTGCCGACATATAAAAAGAACGGTACATCTTTATGCTGTTCGATGAATTGGACGGCCTTCACCGTAATACTGTCTGCAATGTTTTCGTCTTCCCACAAAGCCTGCTTACCTCCTTTCATATAGCCGATACGGGAAATACCGTTCACGATTGCTTGGTTATGCCCGTGGTTCGGACTAGGTTTTAGCTTAGTAAGCATTTCCGGATGATCTTTACCTAACGGTTCGCCGGGGAACGGTTCTTTGTAGCTCACTTCGATTGGATCGTTCGGATCCAGATTCACGATACGCTGGTTTTCAACCCACACGCAAGGAACACGGTCACCTGTCGCAGCCATAATATAGGAATAATCAAATCCCAAATCAGCCGGTCCGGGTGTGATGAAGCCGTTCCAATCTTGTCCGCCCGTTCTGTCTGACAAACCCAAATGCCATTTACCGATTGCACCAGTAACGTAGCCACATTCACGAAACATATCCGCAACAGTTGGCTGTTCCGGACGAATCACCATCCCGGCGTTTCCAGCTGCGATCCCAGTGTCATTACGCCTCCAAGCATAGTGCCCGGTAAACAACGAATAGCGTGAAGGCGTACTGGTTGCTGCTACCGAATGCGCATCTGTAAAACGAACGCCCTGTGCAGCCAATCTTTCCACATTTGGCGTATGAATCGTTTTCGAACCATTACAGCTCAAATCTCCATAACCGATATCATCGGCTATCAGGAAAATGACGTTAGGCCTCTGTATCGGATTTTCAACCTCCGATTTTTGTTTGTTTGCGGAACAAGCTAATAAAGTAGCCCCTATTCCCAAACCTAAAAAAACATTTGATTTCATGTCGTGACTTATGTTTAATTTGAGATGATATATTTTATTTTTTTATATTGCATAAAAATAGTCTATAGATCGGATAGATTATCCCTTTTTCCTAATTTATTTATCCATAAGTTCTTTTTCGATCTTGGAATTCCGTATTCTCGGATCTTTGAAGCGTGTGCCATATTCTATAAGCTTCTTTTTCAGCCAAACAACCGTTTCCCTATAATTCGGATCCCCATAGCAATTCACCAGCTCGTCTGGATCTTTCTCCATATCTGTAAGCCAAGGAGTATCTGATACATTTTCAGACAAAGTCAGCTTATAACGAGATGTGACAACCGACACCCACATAGCCCTGTTTGCGTTATTGTTCACTTTCTTTGAAGTGATCGCTCTCATGAATACTGCATCGTCAAGATTAGCGGGCAGAGCTTTCCCTTTCCATAAAACAGACAAGTCTCGTCCTTCATATTTCATAGGGGATTCCATTCCGCAAAAAGACAACAAAGAAGGAGTAAAATCAACAACAGACATCACATTATCTACTTTCAATCCCTTCGCCATCTCCACGGGGTAGCTGATGATGAAAGGAACTCTTGCCGATCCGTCCAAGGGTACTCCTTTATTCACAAGACCATGTTCACCACACAAATCACCATGGTCAGAAGTGAAAACAATAATCGTATTGTTCAATATGCCATTGTCACGCAAAGCTTTCAAAAGTCGGCCTATATTGTCATCGATACATTTTACCATGCCAAAGTAAGCCACCATATTCTCCATCCTATCACCACGTTGACCATTTCCGTGAGACCAAGCTGGCAACCCGGTCGTATCTTTTCGGGAACTTGCTGGTCTATCAAAGGAGAGAGAAGCATACAGGTTATCATAAGGAGTTCGCACCAAGTTCGGTCCATGCGGATCCGGTAGGCTCAGCATACAACAAAAAGGTTTTTCTTTATGTTGCTCGATAAATTCGATTGCCCTATTGGTTAGGAAATCCGTAGTAAAGCTCAATGAATCGGTCGTTTGTATTTTAGCTTTTTGGTCAAAATCTACCTCTTCATCCATTCCTACCACTTTTTTCCAATGTCCACGATTATACATATACCGATTATCAGTAAATCCGAAGTCACGTGTAGGATGCCACTCTGGGCGTCCAACCCCATTTAGATGTAGTTTACCTATATAACCGGTCTCATAGCCATGGCGGCGAAAAATTTCACCGAAAGTCAATGCTTGCTCATTTAAAACCATGTCATTTGTATATACCCCTGCATTTTGCGGATACAGGCCTGTCATAAAAGAGGCACGGCTTGGCGAACTGACCGGAGTCGTCGCATAACATCGGGTGAACAAAACACCCTGCTTCGCGATATAGTCAATATTAGGAGTTTCAACTACACACTTCTCACCCCAAGGAGATGCTTGTCCGTCAGGCAAAAACTCACGGTAGCAGCCCAATGTCCTAAAACTATGCTCATCCGTATGTATAATCAATACATTCGGTTGTTCATCTGCGATTGCTTGTCCCATAGACAACAAAGACAAAGTGGCAATCCACTTGAAACGTTCCATCTTCTTACTTTTTGTAATCTCGTTCAACATATTTTTTCAACTCGGCTACCTGCTCCGGGTAAGCCATCATGACATCGCGCAATTCCGATGGGTCGGTGCTCAAGTCATACAGTTCGGCGCCTCGGTTGCGAGTGGCGGGGATATATTTCCAATTATCCTTGCGGATGGCGATTTGGCCACCATTGTTTTGCATCATGATATACTCCCTATACTTCGGGGCATCTGCCTGGAGGAACAGCCTCGAACCGTCACGGGTATCATTGGCCTCTTCTATCGTGATCGGGAGTTCCAGCATACCAGCAAACGTGGAGAGCATATCCAAGTAGGTAAAGTTCTGTTTCTGGACAAACGGCGACTTCACTTTGTCCGGCCAGGAGAAGATGAACGGAACACGTGTCCCGGCTTCATGTAATGAATATTTTTGTCCGCGCAAGCCACCGAAAGGATCATGGCCGTTGATATTTTCCAACGCTCCGTCCTTATAGCCCTCCTTCACCATCGGTCCATTGTCACTGGAGACAATAAGGATTGTATTCTCATAAATTCCTTTTTCCTTCAACATCTTGACAATCTCCCCCACGCAAAAGTCGAACTCCTCAATCACGTCGCCATAAATACCAGCAGCCGATTTCCCTTGGAAGACAGGAGACGGCACACGCGGTTCGTGAGCATTATGTGGGGCATAATATATGAAGAAAGGTGTGTCGGCATGTTCATTGATAAACGATTTCGCCTTGTCCAACATTACCTGCGCCATATCTTCATCTTTCCAGCGGGCCTTTTTGCCGCCATCCATCCAGCCGATACGGCTGATACCGTTTACGATTGTCGCATCATGTCCAAGATGTGGTTTCAACGTCAACAGTTCCGGATTATCACGCCCCGTATAGTCGTTGCCTACCTTTTTTCGGTAAGAAACTTGGATTGGGTCTGCCGGATCCCAATTGACTACCCGGTCGTTTTCAATATACACACAAGGCACCCGATCGTTTGTGGCAGGGAAATAGTAGGCATAATCAAAACCTATCGCGCGAGGTCCCATCTTGATCTCACCATTGAAATTTACTGGTACATCCTTTTCGCCCAGCCCCAAATGCCATTTGCCGACTAACGCCGTCCGGTAGCCTGCTTTCTTCATAAAAGCAGGCAAAGTTGTCTGCGTCGGGTCGATTGTCAGTGGGGCGTCTGCCGGTAAGATACCCACATTCTTTCTCCAGGCATATTCCCCTGTCAGCAAAGCATAGCGGGAAGGCGAAGAGGTGGAAGCCGGTGCGTAAGCATTGGTAAACCGGACACCTTCAGTTGCCAATTGGTCCAGTGCCGGAGTCTTTATCTTAGTTGCCCCATAGCAACCGAGATCCGAATAACCGATATCATCTGCCAAGATGAAGATTATATTAGGACGCTCCGTCTGCTGTGCTCCTGCAAGTTGGGAAAGGCCTGCTATCAACAGGCAAGAACCCACTTTTATTTTTCCTATCATATTCTTTTACTTTAAAAAATTTACTCTCCAATCGGTCCCTTGACATTTGACAGCCACATCTTCCAGTGTGAGTGCAAAATTCAATACGGGATTATTTGTCTTAATATATGCCATGTCATTCAATACCCAAAGCGATTCAGCACCGGAAGTAGCTTCCAACAAGATTTTCTTTAAAGGAGACACCGAGTTCAGCCGCCCTACCGTTATAAGGAATACTGCCGCACGGCTTCGCACCGGAACACACGGATCGTCCAGCATCTTTTCAGCCTTGTCAGCAAACTCAACAGCCTGCTTCCCGTTCCAAACGCAAGCCGTCAATGCCCAGCACCGTTCGACCGGATCCGCTGAAGCCAACGATTTTTTTATCTTCTTTTTAGCCTTCGGATAAGGAAGCAATTGCAAATCGGCAGTAGCAAGCAACTGTTTGATGCGTTGATGGGATTGGCGTCCATATTCAACCGGATTTTGTCCGCCCTCTTCCAGCCAGACACTTTCAGGGAATACCCCCAAATCGTTTTGGGTTAGCAGGTTTTTGTTCAGCATACGACGCATTTTTTTTAATTGATCGGCATATTCCGGCAGACTTGCCAAATTCCGAGTTTCGTAAGGATCGACCGACAGGTCATATAACTCTTCCGGTCCTTGCGGTTCGAAGAAACGTTTTTGCACTTCGTTCAGTTTTCCATCCTTATACAGTTGTGCCCACTCTCGGAAAGCTATCTGTTTATAGCGGTATGCCACATAAAGTGACTTTGGGTGATAGGGTTGGAAATTGCGTGAATATTTGAAGTTGCCCTTGCGAACCGTCCGATTAAAAGCATATAACTCATCGAAGCGGTCGCCATAGCCATACACCACATCGCGCTTATTCATTTCCTCCATCGAAATGTCAGTTCCTAAAAAAGGAGTCCCGTCCATTTCCGTCGGCACCTCTATGCCTGCCAAATGGAGCAAGGTCGGACCGAAATCCATAAAACTGACGAAACCATCTACGTGGCTACCTATCGGCAACGGTATGCGGTCGCGCCATTTCTTCGGGATATATACCACGAAAGGTACCTGCAAGCCTGTTTCACCCGTATAACCTTTCGAGCCGGGCAGGCTACCGCCATTATCACCGAAATAGAAAATGAACGTATTGTCCAACTCGCCATCCTCTTCCAACATCTCCATCAAACGCCCCAGTTCCTCGTCCACTTTTCGAATTCTATCATAAAACGTAGCATACGTATAACGGAATGTATGCGTATCCGGGTGGAAAGGCAACAACTTCACATCCGCTGGATTGTGCTCCGTCTCCCGGTTTTTCTCTTTGAAATGCAGACAGCTTTCGTGACACGTGGCATTGGTCCTGACAAAAAAGAAGGGTTGCTTTTTATTCGGACGTTTGCGCCATTCGCCCATTTTACCGGCCATTTGATCCCAAGCCTGTTCGTCAAGCATACAATTATAATCTGTTTTTGCCGCATTCGAGGTATGATAACCAGCCCGTCTTAAATATGTAGGAAACATATCCAACCCCTCTGGCATCGATACTACTTCCAACTTGCGGTGCCAACTGACACCCAATCGCGGAGCATAGCAACCCGTAATCAAAGTAGAACGGGCGGCAGAGCTGACTGGCGCATTGCTATAAGCGTTATTGAAGACTAGCCCTTCACGTGCCATCTGCTCCAAATTAGGTGTTTGAGCTCCTTTCCCTTGATTATATAACCCCACGAATTGCGGTGCTACATCTTCTGCCATCAACCAGACAAAATTCGGACGTTCTTTCTCTGTATCGACGGCCATAGCTGAAGGTACGACAAAATGGGTTGATAGTGCACAGCCCAACACAAACGGTATATTATTTTTCTTCATCGAATTCGTATATTATTGATTTGTATTCCAAGAATACTGATCACTATCGGTATGAGCTTCAGACATCAATTGTTTCAGCTCTTGTGCTTTTTCAGGATATTGGAGCAACAGATTCTTGCGTTCGCATTTATCTTTTGGCAAATAATACAATTCTTCAACAATCTTTGCCGGTTTGTTTATATTCAAGCGCACCAATTTCCAGCCATTTTTGTAAATGGACTGCTTTCCTCCTTGTTCGTAAAACTCATAATACAGATAATCATGCTTAACCTGTTCCCACTCTCGGTTTTCCAATACCGGAAGATACGATATGCCATCGCTCCCTTGAGGAATGGGAATATCCAACATATCGCAAATGGTAGGCATAAAATCCCAAAATGTCGATATGTGATCTGTCACACGCGGTTTATCAATTACCTTGGGCCAACTCACGATAAACGGGACATGTATTCCACCTTCATACAAATCGCGCTTTATTCCACGAAGAGATGCATTACTATTAAAATAGGCAGGATCATGTCCCCCGACATTATGGACTCCGTTGTCTGAAGCAAAAATTACAATTGTATTTTTAAGTTGCCCGATTTCTTTCAACAAAGCCAACACCTGCCCCACGTTTTTATCGACTTCGCTAACCATTGCAGCATAAGCGGCGCGCGGTTTCTGCTGCGGCTTAAAACCTCTGCCCTTACTGAAATTTGGATTTTCAAACGGGATCTCTTCAAATACATCTTCATATGCACTCAGGTCCGGATAATCAAGATCCGCATGAGGAGGCGTGATGGCAAAATAGGCAAAAAACGGTTTGTCTTGATTTTTACGGATAAAATCCAATCCTTTTTCCATAATCAAGAAATGGCTGTAAGTCTTGCCGTCAAGCATTACCTTTTCTTCATTTTCATACAAGTAGTCCGGATAATAACGATGTGCTGCCCCTTGACTTAAATAGCCGAAGAAATAGTCAAAACCTTTCCTGACAGGACTACCGGACGTCCTGGGACCACCTAATCCCCATTTGCCTACACACATAGTCGCATACCCTTTTTGTTTGAATAATTGGGCAACTGTGACTTCCGATTCAGGTAAGTGCAAATCAAAAAAGCCTTCTTCATTCCGTACTCCTTTATTTCCTCGAACATAAGCATGCCCTGTATGCTTTCCTGTCATCAAACAGCAACGAGAAGGGGCACTAACAGTCGAACCACTGTAATGGTTCCGGAACAATAGCCCATTGGCAGCCATCTCATCAATGTGAGGAGTCTTTATTTTTTGTTGTCCATAACAGCCCAAATCACCTATTCCCATATCATCGGCAAGGATAAAAACGACATTCGGGGATTGTTTGTCCTGAGCTTGTGTATAAGTGAAAGAAAACCCAGAAACTGTTGCTGGAATAAGCAAGGATAAAAAATGTTTCATGGAAGTCATTCGTATTAAGTAAACCTGGATTATCCATCCATTTCAGGACGGATAATCCAGAACCTTATAAATTAATACTATTATCTCAAGTTCGGATTGATGTTTGTTTCTGCCAAAGGAATCGGCCAGCGTTCCTGACCTTTCTGGAAGCTGCGTGTATTGACATACCAGCGGTCATACGGGTCACGTTGTCCGTTTTTCTTTTTCATCAAATCCTGCTTGCTGATATAGAACGGAGAACCATAGATATCTGCATTTAACCGTTCTTCGGCAATGCCCCAACGGAACAAGTCCCATAGACGCCAGCCTTCAAATGCCAATTCAATCATACGTTCTTTCTGAATCAACATCATCAACTTGTCCGAATTGGTTTCTGTCAGTGGCGGCATATTGACGCTTGCACGTCCACGCACTTTGTTGATGGTTTCGTCTAACAATGCCTGAGTAATCGGCGTACCGGCTTTCAGCTCGGCTTCAAGATACATCAACAGGATATCGGCATAACGAACCAAGGGCACATTATTCCCATACGCATTGATGTCACCACTCCATCCTTCGTCAAAGAACTTGCGCAACAGGTAGCCCGTTTGGGTTGTCTGTCCTGGACCGATTTTGTCGGCAGCCGTTGTTTCTGGATCACACTCATAGACCGTTCCTCTAAATATGGTGCCATCATAAAGTAGGGTATAATCTAAACGCGGGTCACGGTTTTCACCAAAGTTGGCTTTGTTGAAACGGAAATCTTCATAACTGAACGGGTCGCCGTTCAAGAAATCATATGCTTCAAATAGATGGTTCGTACCATTTACCAAACACCAACCGCCATCTTTGATAGGCCATGCATGTTGCGGCAAACCAATACCAGCCAAATCGTCCACATATTGGGCGGCAAAGATATGTTCGTTGCTTTCTGCTCCTGAAGGATAGAACAATTTTTGATAATCCGGGTCAATCGTGTTGTCGCCATAATCCATGATCTGCTTACAAGCAGCAGCAGCTTTCTGGTAATCTTCTTTCACCAAGTAGGTACGTGCCAAATAGCCCAGAGCCGCTTGTGCCGTGGCACGTCCACGTTCAGAACCCGCCAAGTCCTTGTGGCGCGGTAGAATCTTGGCAACAGCTTCCAATTCTTCTGCTGCATATTGCAAAACCTCCGCCCGACTACTTTTGGTTACCGAGTTGGATTCTTCCAGCGTTAGGACCGTTTTAACCAACGGAACATCATGATAGTAAGAAGCCAACTGGAAATACTGTACGGCACGGATAAAACGAGCTTCCGCCTTCATACGTTCCATTTCAGCATTCTGGCTGTTCATTTTGTCCAACCCTTCTATAAACCGACTACATGCACTGATTCGCTTATAAGACTTCTGATACAAATCCTTTACCCACCCATTTGTCTCATTGATCTGTCCGCAGGTCAGCTTGCCCAAGTTGTTGTTGAATCCTCTTCGATCATATCCCATATCGGAAACGCCATCTAACAAAATCGTGGCACTATATGCCCACCAGTCAGAAGAGTTATAATCGACACCTAACTGGATTCCACCTCGGTAAAGCCCGATCAAAGCCAACTTCACATTCGCTTCGTCGTCATAGAACGTTTCTTCGCTGAAACTGGTCAGCGGATAGCGATCTAAACTACAACTACTCGCCAATACGGCAGAAGTCAAAATAATTCCTATTTTATTCAATATACTCTTCATTGTTTATTAAAATTTAAGATTCAAACCAAATGTAAAATTACGCAATACCGGATAGAATTGGCCACTTGAGCTGATTTCCGGATCCCAACCGTCAGGGAAACTATGGAACGTGTAGGGGTTTTCTGATGCGGCATACACACGAATGCTCGAAATAAAGGTGTCTTTCAGCAACGATTTCGGCAGTGTATATCCCAATTGGATGTTTTTGATTCGCAAATAAGCTGCATTACGAATCCAAAAGTCTGAAGTTTGCGTGTTCACTCCGATAGCATTCCCTAAATTCTCAATACGCGGATATTTGGGATAACGGGTCGGATTTTCCGGATCGAAAGCTCCTTCCATTTGCCACTTCTGTATATTCCCTTCACTCCATAAAGCCCAACCTGCATAGCCACTCAACATACCTTGTACGCCAGCAACACCTTGTAAGAACAAGTTTAGGTCAAACCCTTTATATTCGGCATTGAAAGATAAACCGAATGTATATTTCGGAATCTTGGAACCCAAGTAAACACGGTCATACGTAGCATCCACTTTTCCATCGGGTACTCCATCCGGACCGGAAATATCTTTATAGCGGATATCACCTGGTTTTGTACTTGCCTTATTACTTCCCATGGCAGATTGATTCGTGTGTTCGAACCAAGCGTCAATATCAGCCTGATCTTGGAAAACCCCGTCTGTCAAATACCCATAATACATATTAAATGGATAACCGATAAACAGATCTGAACCGTTACCTACCATTCCGTTCGGTTGCTCTACATTACCGAGTCCCAAGGATTTGACCTCGTTGTTGATGATGGAAAAGTTAGCATTCACACCATAGCTAAAATCACCGATCTGGTGACGATGGCCTATTTCAAACTCCCAACCGTGATTTAGAGCCTCACCTGTGTTCACTTCTGCCATTGCTAAACCAAAAATAGCAGATGCACTAGCATTTGGCTTAAATAAGATATCGTAGGTATAACGGTGGAAATAAGTCACATTAGCTGTCAATAAACCGTTCCACAAAACTGATTCAAAACCAGCATCAATCGTACGGGTGGTTTCCCACTTCAAACGCGGATCGGTATAAGTCGTCAATTGAGCTCCCTGCTGAATAATACCCCCCAACGGATAGTTGTACGCATTACCAAGCACGTAAGTTGATTGATAAGCATAGTTACCGATGTTGTTGTTGCCCAAAATACCAGCAGATACTTTTAACTTCAAGTTATTGATGAAAGTTAGATTTTCATTTTCTTTCATAAAGCTTTCTTCCGAGATTCTCCAGCCCAAAGCTGCAGAGGGAAAAAAGGCATAGCGAGAATCTGACGGGAAACGGGAAGATCCGTCATAACGCATCGTCACCTCACCCAAATACCGTTCGGCATAGTTGTACTGCACACGACCAAAAACAGACTGGATGACCCAATCGCTACCACCACCGGAATTCTTCTGTACATCCGGAGAACCGACGGTCAGATAAGGATAGTCATTATTCGGGAAGTTCTGGCGGCTTGCCGACATATCACGGCTTGACTCTTCTTCCCAAGAATAACCGAGCAACACATCCAAGTTGTGCAATTTATTAAATGACTTTGAATAATTAGCAGTAGCTTGAAATGACTTATAATCCGTATTAATATTCTTTTCAGTTAGCGTAGATGGACCCAAAATTTCCGTTCTGCCATCAATTGTTACCGGCAAAGTAGCCTTATACGCTTTTGACTGTGAATTGGTATAGTTGTATGCACCTATAGCTGATAATTTCAATCCTTCAATCGGACTGTAATCCAAACTTACCGCCGAGTTGATACGTGTAACAGGGCTTTCTGAGAAAGATTCGGATGCCAACCAGGCTTTCGGCGTACCAAAGTTTTTCACACCTGGTCCCCAGCTACCATCGCTCAAAACAGAAGGAGAATAGCCTGGAAAACGCAATCCTTGTTGTACGATCAACAACATACCATCACCATCAATAGAACCTGCGGTTCCGGGTTCTTTCGTGTTCACCTTATCCCCCCGTAAACGAACAGTCAGTTTCAAATTCTTCGCTAACTCGGAAGTCAAATTCAAACGCGCCGTATAACGGGAATAATTATTTTTAGGAATGATACCATCCTGACTCAAATAGCCGAAAGAAGCAAAATATTGGCTACGTTCCGACCCACCCGTAATCGAAAGATCATGTCCGGTCTGGATTCCTTTGCCAGAGAATATGTCATCCACGAATTTTTCATTTGCCCAACGGTCCGGTTGGCTACCGTCGCGCATGGCTTGGATTTCTTCATTTGTAAAACGAGTCATGCCTTCTGCCTGATTTAGCAAACGTGCATAATCCCAACTGTCCACATATTCCGGTAGCTCTGTAGCTCGGTTGAAACCGATATAGCCGTTATAAGAAACTCTCACTTTTTCAGAACGTCCTTGCTTGGTCGTAATAAGCACAACACCATTTGCTGCACGTGCCCCATAGATAGCAGAAGTAGCTGCATCTTTCAATACCGAAATACTCTCAATGTCGTTCGGATTGATATCCGTCATGTTACCTGGGATACCATCCACCAAAATCAACGCATCGGGAGTCGCACCAAACGAGCCCACACCACGCACACGGATCGTTCCCGTGTTTTCACCTGGACGTCCACCCGGTTGTGTGATCGTCACACCCGGCATTTGGCCTGTTAATGCTGAAGTTACAGAAGAAGTGGCACGGTTTTCCAGCTTTTCACTTCCAACCATAGCAATAGACCCAATCACATTTACCTTTTTCTGTGTACCGTAACCAACTACAACGACCTCTTCCAAAGCTTCTATGTCTTCTTTCAATTCAACAGTAAAAGTAGATTCGTTTGTACTTTTGAATTCCCTCGTTACGTAACCTATATATGAGACCTGCACTATACTCCCTGGAGCCACATCCAACATAAATTTACCGTCTAGGTCTGTCATAGTCCCGTTCGTCGTCCCCTTTTCTACCACATTGGCCCCAACAACAGGAAAGCCTGTCTGATCGGTCACGATTCCTGTGATATGCTTTATTGTACCCAATGCCGAAGCGTTGTTTTTCGTTTTCTTTTTCGATATCACGATTGACTTTTCAGAAACAACCGAATACTGAAGGCCATGTGAAGATAATACTGCGTCCAAAACGACAATTACCGGAACATTGTTTTTTTTCACTGTCACATTTTCTTTCTTGTCAATGACGACATCACGATAGGAAAATCGATAACTTGTTTGTTTTTCAATCAATGTAAATAGTTCAGTAAGAGATGCATTTTTAAGATTAACACTCACGCGTTGCATTTCATTTTGGGCAGTGACATGTATCACACCCAACATTAGCAACAATACAGTTAGCTTCAACCGTTGTAAAACATAATCATTCATAATATTATAATCTTTAGATTTAATGTAATTAATAATGCGAATCAGCAGTTGAAAACATCTTCAGATTCTTGATTTAAAAGTTTGTAA
>ENA-ORTG01002710-ORTG01002710.1-human-gut-metagenome-genome-assembly--contig:-NODE-2710-length-13664-cov-4.013667_pt1 | contig 13664 bp, 9 predicted proteins | sample MGYA00241906_ERZ509176 | MGnify/ENA primary metagenome ERZ509176 (study PRJEB26280, sample SAMEA2338811) | human gut metagenome | biome: human gut; feature: human-associated habitat; material: faeces...
ACACTTATTTCTTTTATATACTCATTTGAATACTGTGGATAAATAGCTTCTACTATAATATCAGTACTATTTGCGTCGCTTTTATTAGGAATTAATACAATTGAATCTTTCTTTATACTCCTTACCTTTACCTCTTGCACTGTTTGTTTTCCTTTTGCATCAGTAATTTTAAATGTATATGTGCCAGTTTCTAGTATTTCATATGTTACTGTTGCCATTAAACTATTATTGCATTGTATTGTTGTATTATCTGGTAACACTATAGCTTTAATTCCATCCTTTAACTGTACCGCAGTAAATGTTAATGTTGAATATGGTGTAGTATTTTTTTTAGTTACTTTATTAGGCTTTTCTCTCCCTATATAATTATTTATATTTAATTTATATCCCTCTTCGCGCTCAACAACAGTAACATAATCTTGTCTAATTTCATCACTATTCAATTTTCCAGTTGATAAAATGTCTCCTGTTATTTTAACACTATATATATTATCATTCCAGTTTTCAATAGTATACGATTTGCTCTCTCCATTAAAAATAACATCATAATACATTGTTTTAAAATCATCAATAGTAGTATACATTTCCTCTTTACATTCATCTGTAAGTAAATTATATGCAGATTCAATATTTCCATTTTTACAATACTTAAAAAAGTCATTTATTATATCTGTATCTTTTTTCAATTTATTTTCTGAAACACTTGAACCTGAAATTGCTGATTTATCTGAAATCACTGTATTACTATACTTTGTTTTGTTTATTTCATTAATAACATCTTCATTTTTATTTTCTCTTTTTGAAAAGAAATCTAATAATTGTATTAATCCAATTATAAAGACTATAACTAGTATAATCTTTATAATTTTTTTCCTATTTTGATTATAAAATCTTATTAAATTATACATAATTATAGTCCTCCAATTTTTTATTTACTTTTTTTGAAGAAGGGAGGATATCCGAGGGGAAGAACTGTGATTGATTCAGCTAAAAAGGAGGAATACTATGATAAAACGAATATACAGCAGCCTGCTTGCGCTGGTTATGGTGGTAGGGCTGCTGCCGACGACAGCATGGGCGGATGAGCCCGATGCCGGTTCCGGCACGACAACCACAATCAGTCGATTTAATTGTCCTACAGACGGTTGTACCGTAACAACAACGGACGGTACATCATTCAGCCATAGTGACAGCAGTTGTCCATACGCAGATGACAGCCGATACTGCTCGGAATGTGGCTATTTGACACATGATACAGAAACTGACACCTATACACACAAAGATGACTGCTCGCTCAAAGAGACTACCCAGCCACCTGTAACGTGTATCAGTTGCGGTGAAACAGAAGATAACCATAAGAAAATCTGTCGTTTCACCTGCCCGACCACCGGCTGTACCGTAACGTATGACGGAACAGACTACACGCACAATGCTTCAAGTTGCCTCTATAAAGACCCCGAAGTATATTGTACAGAGTGTGGGTACATGACCTATTCCCAAGAGGACGATGATTATTACCATGCTGATGATTGCTCCATCGGCAAGGAAAATCAGGATAAACCCAGCATTGGGGGCGACGATGCCCCTGGGCCGATTGATCAGGAATATCTAGTCAATGGTGTTACCTATTTCGGCGTAGACAGCGACCATTTCGCAGACAGTACAAAGCTGTTTATTCAGGATATGCTTTCTGCAAGAAACAAAAAGCTTGACAATAAATCCACTGCGGCTTTATGGCAGTATCTGGCTTATTGTATTCAGGATGACCACGGCAGAGGTACCGGCACAGGCAAATTCAAGCGTCAGTTTGATGATGTACTGAAAGAGGGCTTAGCTTATGCCACAGGCAGCACAGGCACCTATGCTGTTAATCACCACAGCGGAGACAACAACTACAACGTTCGTTCCAGCGGACTGATTTATGCAAACTCTGTGGCAGCGGCAACAGTTGCTATGGAAAAAAATGTACACGAAGGTTATAAGGATGCCGGCGGCAAAAGAGGTAGCTCTGTTAAAGAGAACGAATCCCTTCGCAATGATACCGATCCGGATGATGTTTTCTGGATGGCAACCGGTGCATATAAAACCAGCGGCAAAAACAAAAAGGGGCATTATCAGGCATTGGGCGTATTGTTCAGTGATTTTACCATTACAACCATTCTGCCCGAGGATGATGGAAACTTCTATCAGACCACTACCAGCACCCCCAAGGCAAACAGCAATACCTATGCTTCCAATGTAAAGAACATGACGAATGTTCCTGTCAGCGCACAGCAGGAGATTTCCAATACAACCTCCACAACAGCAACAAGTACGATTAGCGGCAGTAAGTCCTATGGCTTTGAAGAAAGCCTGGAGGTCGGCTATGAAGTCGGTCTGCTGGGCGGCAAGGGTCACGCAAATCTCACCTTTACCGCTTCTCAGACCATCGAAAGCGGATGGTCGGAGGAAAAATCCAAATCCGATGAGCAGACAACAACCTATAACGTTGGCGTTGAGCTCCCTGCTTACACAAACATCATGATGAAGCAGAACGAAAGCGAAGCCACAACAACAACGAAATATAACTGCCCGGTTGCGCTGAACTTCAACGTAACGATTGTAGAATATACATTAGATCCCAGCTACAATAACGCAGACCCCCGCACACAGGTGCTTGCTACCTTCGGTGCAAATGCAAGAAAGAACCTGCGTCAGCGCGGCGTGGTTGAATTCACACTGACAGACCCCAACGGCATTACTTGGGAAAAACTGTACAATAATCATAGCGGCTTGCGGAATATTGTAGAAACTCAGCTTGCAGCAACTGCGCCGATGGCTTCCGCAGGTGCAACCTTTACCGTTGTGGATAAGGCAGTGACAAGCGAAATCAGCGGTCTTGCACCCATTTATTCGCTGAGACAGATCAAAACTATAAATGATGTGATGGAATATAATCTTTCCACCGGAGAATATCTATATGTGGATACCATTGGACTGGAAGGTCTGAATGCCCAAAATGCGGTATATTACGGCTTCAATCCGGAAAAGGGTCACTGGATTCTGGTGGATGCAAAGGGTAAGGAACTGAACGATGTCTCCGATGACTACATTGCTAAACTGGATACCGATTCCGTAACAGGCTACACGAAGCTGATTGCAGGTAAGACAGAAGGCATCGTTTATCTGAAATATGTCATTGACGAGGATGTTTATGCAACGGCGGAAAAACCTAAGTCCTATGCTACGAATAATAGCCTGCATTCCACAGCTATGATTGCAGTCAATGTCTCCAGAGAAGCATTTAACGAAGGAACAATCACCATTGCAGGCGAATTAACAGGCATTGCCGGTGACCCTGCAAAGGCAATCGAAGGCAAGGATGGTCTGACGGTTGAAATCAGAGACCCCAGTATGAAAAAGCATAGCCGCCCTGTTGTATAGGATGCACAAGAGTTACCCACTGACGGCATTACAGTTAAAAATAACCAGATTTCCTTTACAAAAGAAGGCACCTTCCATGTACGCGCAAAAACAGGAGAGGTTTTCTCGGATTGGTATGAAGTAACCGCTCTTCCCGCAAGAAAACTGACAACGATTACAATTCCCGAAATGCTTACAGTTGACTATAAACTTGAGCATACAGTTAATCTTGCCGCACTTCAGGTTTCCTATAAAGACCAGTATGGCGCAGATTGGACACCGGTTCCCGCTCTGACATGGTCCTGTGCAGATGAAGGCGTATCTATTGATGAGAATGGCGTACTTACCATTCCTTCTGTTGGTACGTATACCGTAACAGCAGAGGGTGGCGGCATTGCCTCTAACACCATGACCATCACTGTAATCGACAGCACCACGAAAGTGACTGCTTTCACCCCCGAAGCAAGAACACTTTCCTCCTCCGGCGGTTCTGTGGAATTTACAATCACTGGCGTATACCTGCCGGATACCGGTATCTTGATTCAGGCAAATGATTCCATCAAAGCCATGACCACCGGTACAGCTACGGAACAGAAAGCTACATTGACTTTCCCTGCAAATGATACAGAAAATGATCAACCCTATACCGTTACAAATAGTCTGGACAGCAGAACTGCTGCTGTAACCGTAGCGAAGAAGTACTCCGGCGGCTCCTCCGGCGGTGGCGGTGGCGGCGGCGGTGGTGGCGGCGGCGGTACAGCCAAATCCGCTTATATGATTACCGTTGAAAACACCAAAAACGGTGAGGTGGTCTCCAGCCACAAGACAGCCGACAAGGGAGATACCGTTACATTGACTGCTACTCCCGATAAGGGCTATGCTATTCGACGCATAATCGTTACAGACAGCAGTGATCAGAAGCTGACACTGACCGAAAAGGATGGCAAATATACCTTCACAATGCCCTCCTCCAACGTGACCGTTAAAACCACATTCATCATGGATAAGTCCAAAGATGAAGTACCAAATCCCTTCGCGGACGTTTCCGCAAACAGCTACTATTATGATGCAGTCCAGTGGGCAGTGAAGAATGGCACTACCGGCGGCACATCTGCCACAACCTTCTCCCCCGATGCTCCCTGCACACGCGCGCAGGCGGTAACCTTCCTGTGGAGAGCGGCAGGCAGTCCTGCACCTAGCAGCACAGAAATGCCCTTCGCAGATGTACCTGCGGATGCCTACTATCGTAATGCGGTACTGTGGGCAGTCGAAAATGGCATTACCGGCGGTACCTCCGCTACAACCTTCTCCCCCGATGCTCCCTGCTCCCGTGGACAGATTGTTGCCTTCCTGTGGCGCAGCAAGCAGTCCCCTATGGTTGCGGCAGAAAATCCGTTTATGGATGTGAATGCAGCGGATTATTACCATGATGCAGTGCTTTGGGCGGCAGAAAACGGCATTACCGGCGGCACAGGCGCAAATACCTTCAGCCCCGATGCCCCCTGCACACGCGCACAGATTGTAACATTCCTGTATCGCGCATTGCATAAGTAACCCCTTTCCCCAACTGCCTTTCTGTTGGGATATAAAAAACGGCGTAACCGAAATCGGTTACGCCGCTTTTAGTATAAACTATTTTATTAACATCTTTTTATTTCTCTGCCGGAACTTCCTTATCCCCGTACAATTTACGGATAGCAAGAATTACAACAACCATGGAAACGATTGCGATAGGCAGGTTGATCATCCAATTCTGGATGAGTGCCGCCAGAACGTAGTTCACAGCGGAAACGGCCGCTACAGTCAGTGCATAGGGCAGCTGTGTGGATACATGGTTGATGTGGTCACACTGCGCACCTGTGGATGCCATGATGGTGGTATCGGAAATAGGAGAGCAATGGTCACCGCAAACCGCACCTGCCAATGTAGCCGCTACGGTAATGGTCAGCATTTCACTGCCTGTCTGCATAATAGGCACAACGATAGGCAGGAGAATACCGAAAGTACCCCAGGAGGTACCTGTTGCAAATGCAAGGAACACCGCGATACAGAATACGATAATGGGGATAAAGACCTGCAAAACGCCTGTGCTGTTTGCCAGAATACCCGCAACGAATACATCCGCGCCCAAAAGCCCTGTGATACCGGACAGTGTCCATGCAAATGTCAGAATCATGATTGCAGGAACCATCGCCTTAAAGCCTTCGGGAAGCGCTTCCATGAACTGGTGGAAGGTCAGCACGCGGCGAGGGATATACAGCAAGAAGGTAATCAGCAGTGCCGCCGCAGAACCAAGCAGAAGGCCTGTAGGTGCAGAGCAGTTTGCAAAGGCTTTGATGAAGCTTTCGCCGTCAAAGAAGCCGCCTGTGTAAATCATGCCGATGATACAGCAGATAATCAGCACGATAACGGGCAGAACCAGGTCGATAACCTTACCATTGCCCACTACCTCGGATTCTGCCTCTGCACTTGCAAAGGGTCTTGCATCTGTGGTATAGAGATCATTGTTCAGCTGTGCATTTCTTTCATGCTCCAGCATAGGGCCGAAGTCTGTATTGGTGATAGTCAGTGTCAGCATTGCTACAATACTCAGCAGTGCATAGAAGTTATAGGGAATGGCTCTGATGAACAAATCCAAGCCGTTCACGCCCTCAACTACGCCGGCTACTGCCGCAGCCCAGGAGGAAATGGGAGCAATGATACAGATAGGAGCCGCTGTTGCGTCGATAATATACGCAAGCTTCGCTCTGGAAACCTTATGCGTATCCGTAACGGGACGCATAACAGAGCCTACGGTCAGGCAGTTGAAATAGTCATCCACGAATACCAGAACGCCCAGCAGGAAGGTGGACAGCAGTGCGCCCTTTCTTGTTTTGATTGCCTTAACTGCCCAACGGCCATACGCCGCAGAGCCGCCTGCCTTATTCATCAGCGCAACCATGATACCCAGAATAACAAGGAAAATCAGAATCCCCACATTGTCGCTGTCGGAAAGCTTTGCCAGCATACCGCCGTCTGTGATATCAGTGAAAATCGTCAGATAGGTCAGCTTGGGGCTGAAGTTCGCATAGAACAGACCGCCGACCACGATACCGATGAACAAAGAGGAATAAACCTCCTTTGTAATCAGTGCCAGAATGATTGCAACCAGCGGAGGCACCAGAGACCATGCGGTTGCATACATTTTACTTGTGTGCTCTGCCGCTTCTGCATCGCCCGCAAAAACGGTTACGGACATGGCTGCCGCTACCAGAACAACCACAAAGAGCGTTCCCAGCCATGTTTTTTTGATGTTGCTTTTTGTTTTCATAACCCTTCTCCTTTCAGAAAATCTTAAATGATAAAAACAGTAATAAAGGAATAAATAAGATGATATCGGTTGTCCCCAAATTTCGGAAACAAAAAAGCCCTGCGCAAAGCGCACGGCATCAGAAACATAAAAATATGCTGAAATTCCGATAGCGCTCCACATCCGTGACAGTACATTACATTTTTTGCAATGTCCCAGCAGCTTCTTCCCTTGGGCAGAAAAAGCCACTTCGGCAACGCCGCCTTTCCCCCTCCTGCCGCCCACGGCTCTATTGGGAGAGGATACTCATCGTCATTGCACCTCTATCTTCCTTATTTGTTGTCTGACGTTTCCGTCGGACTATTCTTCATTCATAACATACCGAAGCACTAAAGTCAAGCCTTTCTGTAAAAAAGAACAGGTTTTACGGTTTTTTGTTGACTTTTGCGCGAAAACAAGGGCAAACGGTTTTTCTGCGGATACATTCCTTCTTTTGCATCGACAATACACGCCACCTCTGTTTTTTATTCACATATTCGCGCGAATATTGCATAAACTATGTATACAATACACATATACACAGCTTCTATCGGAATTATCAAAGCATTCTTTTGCAGAACAGCAGCAAATTCTATATAGTTTTCGCAGATTTCCGCTCTGATTTTTGTCTATTTTATCTCTCGTATTTTTATTTCTCTCCGTTCTCGCTCTGCAATTCGCTAAAATTGAATAATTATACATATATTTATTGACTTCACCCATAAGGAGTATATAATAAGAATAAATCATCATTACCATGGGGTAATCATTTATTTCGGAAGAAAAAGAAAGGAAGGAACAGCCTGATGAAGCATAAGGTATACATCGACGGGCAGGCAGGCACAACAGGTCTGCAGCTGCGTCAGAAGCTGCAAAATCACAAAGATGTGGAAATCCTCTTAATCAGCGAGGAGCTGCGAAAGGATGAGGCAGAGCGAAAAAGACTGATGAACGAGGCAGAGGTTGTTTTTCTCTGTCTGCCGGATGATGCGGCAAGAGAGGCGGTTAAGCTGGTGGAAAACCCGAACACCTGCATTATTGACGCAAGCACAGCCCACCGCACAGATCCCGATTGGGTATATGGCTTTCCTGAGCTTTCCCCTCTGCATAAGGAAAAAATCAGGCATGCAAAGCGCATTGCCAACCCCGGCTGCCATGCCACAGGCTTTATTGCGGCGGTTTATCCCCTCATTCGGCTTGGCATCATCGGGACGGATTATCCCTTGACAGCGCACAGTCTGACAGGCTACAGCGGCGGTGGCAAGGCAATGATTGCCGAATATGAAGCGGAGAACCGCTCTCCCCTGTTCGACAGCCCCAGACAGTACGGTTTGGGACAGCAGCATAAGCACCTGCCCGAAATGCAGTATGTGACAGGGATTGATACACCGCCTGTGTTCTGCCCCATCGTTGTGGATTATTACAGCGGCATGGCAACCTGCATCCCTCTGATTGCCTCTTTATTCAAAAAGAAGGTGACAAAGGACGAGCTGCTGGCACTGCTGACAGAATATTATAAGGATGCAAAGCTCATCAGTGTCGACACAGAGGAAACGAACTTCTTGGCATCCAATCCCCTGAGTGATACGAATGAGCTCAAGCTCTATGTTGAAGGGAATGATGAGAGAATGACGCTCATCAGCGTATTCGACAATCTGGGCAAGGGCGCATCCGGCGCAGCAGTAGAAAACATGAATCTTGTATTAGGTCTGGATGAAACGACCGGTTTACTATAAGGAGGAAATACTATGCAAAAGATAAACAGCGGTGTCACAGCACCCAAGGGCTTTCTTGCCGGCGGGGTGCATTGTGGCGTAAAAACAAACAATACCGCAAAAAAGGATATTGCTATCATTTACAGCGAAAAGCCCTGCACAGCAGCAGCGGTTTATACACAGAATAAGGTTTTCGGCGCACCCATCACCGTAACCAGACGAAACATTGCGAACGGCATGGCGCAGGCAGTTGTCTGCAACAGCGGCAATGCGAACACCTGCAATGCAGACGGCGTGGAAAAGGCGGAGAAAATGTGTATTCTGGCAGCAGAAGCACTGCATCTGAAGCCGGAGGATATCATTGTAGCCTCTACCGGTGTCATCGGGCAGGTGCTTCCCATCGAGCCCATCGAAAAGGGCATTGCGGCACTGGCTCCCATCATTTCCAGAGAAGGCAATCTGGATGCCGTGCAGGCCATCATGACCACAGACACCAAGCCCAAGGAAGAGGCTTATGAAATCGAGATTGGCGGAAAAACAGTCAAAATCGGCGCAATGGCAAAGGGCAGCGGCATGATTCACCCCAACATGGCGACCATGCTTGGCTTCCTGACCACAGATGCGGCAATCACAACGCCAATGCTGCAAAAGGCACTGAAATTGGCAGTCGATGATACCTTCAACATGGTCAGCGTAGACGGCGATACCTCCACAAATGATATGGTTTCCATCATGGCAAACGGCATGGCAGAAAACCCCGTTATCGACAAGGAAGGCGCAGATTTTGATTTATTCGTTGCAGTTGTCAAGGAAATCTGCACCTCTATGGCGAAGAAGATTGCCGGTGACGGCGAGGGTGCAACAAAATTAGTGGAATGTACCGTTACAGGCGCACCGACCATTCCTCTGGCAAAGGCGATTGCGAAATCCGTGATTACCTCCAGCCTGACAAAGGCGGCAATGTTCGGCGCGGATGCCAACTGGGGGCGTATTCTCTGTGCGATTGGGTATACAGAGGGTGACTTTGCCGTAGATACCATTCAGGTGGATATTTCCTCGCCCAAGGGCAGTATTCTGGTCTGCGAAAACGGTGCAGGCGTTGCCTTTGATGAGGATAAGGCGAAGGAAATCCTTCTGGAGGATGCGATACATATTGAGATTGCAATGAAGCAGGGCGATGCGAGCGCAACCGCCTGGGGCTGCGACCTGACATACGATTATGTGAAGATCAACGGGGATTATCGCACTTGATACCATAAAACCGTGGGATTCCATCCCACACCCTGCTTGAATGAAGCCCTCAAGAAAAGCAAAGGAGAAAGGTAATGGAAGATATGAATATAAACAGCGTAAAGGCGAAGGTGCTAACAGCCGCCCTGCCTTATATCCAAAAATACAACGGAAAAACAGTTGTTGTAAAATACGGCGGCAACGCCATGATTCACCCCCTGCTGAAAAAAGCTGTCATGAGCGACATTATCCTGCTGAAGCTGGTCGGCATCAACATCGTTCTGGTGCATGGCGGCGGCCCCGAAATCAGCAGCATGCTGGAGCGTCTGGATATCCCCTCCAGATTTGTGAATGGTCTGCGGTATACGGATGAGGAAACCATTGAAATCGTGCAAATGGTGCTTTCCGGCAAAACCAACAAGGATCTGGTTTCCCTGATTGAACAGCTGGGCGGCACGGCAATCGGCATGTGCGGCATTGATGCAGGCATGATTCAGGCGAAAAAGCTGGAGGGCGATTACGGCTATGTCGGCGATATCACCCACATCAACACAGAACCCATTGAAAATGCCATTGCGAACGGCTATATCCCCGTTATCGCGACCGTCGGCACGGATTTAGACGGCAATGTATACAACATCAATGCCGACACTGCCGCCGCGGAAATCGCAACCGCTCTGCAGGCAGAAAACATCATCACGCTGACCGATATCCGTGGGCTTTTGCAGGATGTGGATGATCCCGATTCTCTGATTTCCACTGTCACCATGGACGATATTCCCGCTCTGATGGAAAGAGGGATTATCAGCGGCGGCATGATTCCCAAAATCAAGGGTCTGGAGGCCGCAATCAAGGCAGGCGTAAAGAAGGCCGTTATGATTGACGGCAGAATCGAACATTCCATCCTCATCGAAATATTCTCCGATGAAGGGATCGGCACAATGTTTACAAAATAAAAAAGCATGGAAAAAGCACGGAAAGAAGGAATTTCAATGAGCTTTGAAGATATTAAAAAACTGGATGACGCTTATGTCATGCACACCTATGGGCGATACAATCTGGCAATCGACCACGGCAAGGGCGCAATCTGTTATGACCCTGCCGGCAAATCCTATATTGACTTCACCAGCGGCATCGGGGTAAATTCCCTCGGCTTCGCGGATGATGGCTGGGTTGCGGCAGTCACGGCACAGCTGAATAAATTACAGCATATCTCCAACCTGTATTATACAGAGCCCTGCGTTCTGGCAGCAAAGCTAATCTGCGAAAAAAGCGGCATGAAAAAGGTATTCTTCGGCAACAGCGGCGCAGAGGCAAACGAAGGCGTGATTAAGGCGGCAAGAAAATACTCCTTCCAGAAATACGGTGAAGGCAGAAGTAAAATCGTCGCTCTGGAAAACTCCTTCCATGGCAGAACCATGGCGGCACTTTCCGCAACAGGGCAGAACGTATATCACAACTTCTTCTTCCCCTTTGTGGACGGCTTTGTGTTTGCAAAGGCAAATGACACAGAAGATACGCTTTCCAAACTGACAGACGATGTCTGCGCCGTTATGATGGAGCTGGTGCAGGGTGAAGGCGGCGTTATGCCTTTAGAGAAGGAATATGTGCAGGCAGTTTATGCGGCCTGTCAGAAAAAGGATATTCTCTTTATCGTAGACGAGGTACAGACAGGTGTCGGCAGAACAGGCACCTTCTACAGCTATCAGCAGTTCGGGATTCAGCCCGATTTAGTATCCTCCGCAAAGGGTCTGGGCGGCGGTCTGCCGATCGGTGCGGTGCTGTTCGGTGAAAAAACACAGGATACCCTGATTCCCGGTGACCACGGCTCCACCTTCGGCGGCAACCCCGTTGTCTGCGCCGGTGCGGTTGAGGTGCTGAACCGCATGGATGATACCTTCCTGCAGAACGTAACCGCAAAGGGCAGACACATGCGCAAGGAAATCGAAAAAATGCCTCATGTAACAAGCGTTGCTGGCATGGGCATGATGCTCGGCATTGAACTGGATATTGACGTAAAGCCTGTGGTGACGGCACTGATGGAAAACGGACTTCTGGTGCTGACCGCAAAGCACAAAATGCGTCTGCTCCCCCCTCTGAATATTGCGCAGACAGAGCTGGAAAAAGGGCTTTCCATTTTGAAAAACACGCTTGCGGCACTTTGATTTCAAACGTAAATAGGGTATAATGATACCTATCACTGGCATAAAAACCCGACAGGGGTTGGGAAGGGACAGCGTCCCTCGGAAAGAGAGGAACAACTATGAAACATTTTTTGAAGCTGTTGGACTGCACAACAGAGGAAATTTATGAACTGCTTGATCTGGCGGCAACCATGAAGCAGTATGTCAAGGAAGGTAAGGAGCATCATTTCCTGAAGGGCAAAACACTGGGTATGATTTTTGAAAAATCCTCCACCCGTACCCGTATTTCCTTTGAAACAGGGATGTATCAGTTGGGCGGCCATGCGCTGTTTATCAGTGCAAGGGATTCCCAGATCGGCAGAGGCGAGCCCACACAGGATACTGCACGCGTCATGAGCCGTATGCTGGATGGCATTATGATTCGTACCTTTGAGCAGAAGGAAGTGGAAATGCTTGCCGAATACGGCTCCATTCCCATCATCAATGGGCTGACAGACCTGTGTCACCCCTGTCAGGTTATGGCAGACCTGCTGACCATCCGCGAACACAAGGGTAAGCTGGAAGGACTGACCATGTGCTATATCGGCGACGGCAACAACATGGCAAACTCCCTCATCGTCGGCGGTCTGAAAACAGGCATGAACGTGCAGATTGCCTGCCCCGAGGGCTATCGTCCCAACCCTATGGTAATGGATTTTGCAGCGCAGTATCCCGATAAGTTCTCTATCACAGATGACCCCATGACAGCCGCAAAGGATGCAGATGTTGTCATCACAGACTGCTGGACCTCTATGGGACAGGAGGAGGAAAAGAAAATCAGAGAAAAGGCATTTGCAGGCTATCAGGTAAATAAAGAGCTGATGGGTGTTGCAAAGGCAGATGCTATGGTGCTGCACTGTCTGCCTGCTTATCGCGAACAGGAAATCACAACAGAGGTTTTCGAGGCGCATGCAAACGAAATTTTCGACGAAGCGGAAAACAGACTCCATGCACAGAAGGCAGTTCTTGTAAAATTACTGGGTTAAGACAAACAAAAAAGGATAAATCTTCATTCCGAAGATTTATCCTTTTTATTATGCCTGATCGCAGAAATCATTCCTTCATATCCGGATTCAGCTCATGCCATTTTCTATGGTGCGCCTTCATGCAGTCAAAGGTTTCCTCGCTCAGGATATGCTCCATCCGGCAAGCATCCTGCAATGCAGTTTTTTCGCTTACCCCAATATCCATCAGCAGATGGGAAATCACACAATGCTTTTCATAGGTACCCTCTGCCAGTGCCTTGCCCTTTTCTGTCAGCACGATACGACCCTTATCCTCTATCTGCACATAGCCCTCCGCCTTCAGCTTTTTCATGGCATTGGAAATGCTGGGCTTGCTGAAGCCCATTTCCAACGCAACATCCACCGAGCGCACAAAGCCTGTTTTCTGATTTAAAACATAAATCGTCTCCAGATAATTTTCCATAGATTCCTGTGTTTTCATACGGGTTCCCCCCTTCTTCTTCCTTCTATATTAACAAAAATAAGTACAATTTACAATATTTTTCTGTTGTTCTTTGTGTTTTGCATACAGCCTTTAAAAAATTCTATGGGTTTGATTGCATTTTTTTATTGATATTTGGTTGAAAATCATGTATGATGTATATAAGAAAAAACGAGAGCGGCAAATCCTTTTTCCGTTCTTGTATTTTAAGTATGCTTGCTTCTGTAGTTTGAGGTTTTTCTCCTAACTTCAAGCTATTTTGAATCAAACTTTTCATCTCTTCTTGTCATTGCTTCCCAAGCGTAAAAAAGCACCCCCTTTATCGTTTTTTTGCGTAGCAATGGCAACCCTTACGCGGCA
>ENA-ORTG01002718-ORTG01002718.1-human-gut-metagenome-genome-assembly--contig:-NODE-2718-length-13638-cov-3.302731_pt1 | contig 13638 bp, 4 predicted proteins | sample MGYA00241906_ERZ509176 | MGnify/ENA primary metagenome ERZ509176 (study PRJEB26280, sample SAMEA2338811) | human gut metagenome | biome: human gut; feature: human-associated habitat; material: faeces...
ATATCTATACACAGAAGGAAACCACAATTTTGCATCTGCAGTCCCTGGAGCGGTCATACCTGCACAACCAGTCATCAGAGGCAGATTGGAGTCTGTAAAAGTCAGATTTTGCAAAATAACTGGCACCGAACGGAATATCAACTGCATTCAGAGAAGGTATAACATTAGAGCAGGCAAGAAAATCATTGATTGGTTTTGCCCATTTATCATAATCAATTCCATTGATACCCACAAATACACCCATGATAGTGCCTGCATTTCCTACATTACAGTCTGTATCCCAGCCACACATGTTACAAATATTGAGTGTATCTGAGAAATCTTCATGACCGTACAGCATAGAGAGAACCATAACCATGTCAGAACGATTTTGAAACCAGCTGCCGTGTCCTCCTTAAGTGACAATATCCTCTGGCATACAGATATTCTCATTCCAAACCAGGCTGAGATGGCACTGCTTTGCAATTGTTCTGCTTCCATAGATATCACTGAACTTTCCCGCCAAGCAGATACCATGCTCCAAAAGGGCGTTGGGGCAGTTGTTATCACACTCGGAGAGCATGGTTGTTTTCTGAAAACCGCATCTATGGAACAGCATTTTCCGGCAGCGGCTGATTTTATCCCCGATAGCACAGGCGGAAGTGATGCTGGTTTTTGTATTTCAAGACAAGGTGTTGTTCCGGCGCTGATAGATCAGACCTCGCTTGAAAAATACATAAATAATGTTTTACCCGATCTTTTAAAAGAATCTTGAATTCGGCAAGTACCGAATTATGACATAGTTGCTCAACCGTGCAGAAGAAATCGTATTTGGATTATTTTATGATTTAACATGAGTCTTGATATGAAAAGATAATTGAATGCACATTCGTGTATTGGAATTAGATTCAGAGCATGGACTCCGTATATTCCTATAGGGCGCATGGATAAATATGGTTTATAGAGTGATCATGAGCTTAAACCAGCCGCCCTCTGTGGAAAAATCATAAAAGGCATTATGCTTTTCACAAAAGGCCATAATGGAGCGTGTGCCAATTCCATGACCGGTTCTGGTGGAAGTGGGAAGTCCGTTTCTTCCAAAGGTGATCTGTCCTTTATAAGGGTTTGTGATCTCAAACATAAAGGCAGGCTTATAGATGCAGCGGATGATAATTTTTCTCTCATTTTCAGGAAGCTCGGTACATGCTTTGGTGGCATTTTCCAGAGCATTGGCAAAACAGATGGAAAGTTCGGCAGGATCAACAGGGAGAACTTCCGGAATTGCAAGATGGTGTTCTATGGTAATGCCCAGATTGCGTGCCTGCCCAAGATAAGCGGTGAGCGTAGCATTTAATATAGGATCACTGCAGTAATGGGTGGGAGTGCCTAGCCGGTTCAGGTCAGAAGATTTGGATACAAGATCAAGGATGGCATTAGCATTTCCTTCTTTAGCCAGGGCAGCGATATTGGACAGCATCTTGTAAGTATCCTGCCAGATAAGCTTTACTTCCGTTGCATTCCGTTTCGTATCTTCAATATGTTTCTTTATGCCCTGTAGCTGCATTTCCAGAATCTCCCTGTTCTGTTCATTCATCTGATACTGATACTGTGTCCGCAGATATTGGAAAACAGCATAATAAATGATGGCAATGACCGCACCTGAGAGGTAGAACAGAAGTGGGAAAGCCGGATTCTGTGTATAATGGACCGGATAGAGTGCAAGCGTCATTACAAAGAGGAAAAAGGCGATAGGGATCAGTGCAAGGATTCCCCAGCCCTGGGTATTGATCCCGGATATATCAAGGAAAGTTCTTCTCAGAACAAAAAATTCAAAAGCAATCGCAGCAAGATAGACAGACAGCAGAAGTATGGCATTTGACAGCAGCGTGCCTTTAAACAGTGTGTTGAGCAATGTCACACTGATAAGAAGATAGAGTGAGAGCAAAAGCTGTGACAGGCATTTGAAAACATGTCTTGAGACTGAAGTGTCTGCGGCCATATAGATCATGATCACGCCCGGCAGGGAAATAGTAAGGATAACACTTCTGAGAAAGGACAGGAATCCCCAAAAATGCATGGAAAAAAATGTGAACACAACCGCATAAATGGCATATCCGCCTAGAAAAAGCATATTTTTTTTATAGTTTTTTTTCATCGGAGAAGTGGCAACTACCATGCCGAGCGTACCGAATATAGCTACAAAGATGCGGTAGAGCTGGTAAGCCGTATTATCATCAAAAATCATAGTATTCCTCCATTTTGAACATTATCATAATGTGATCACAACCTTAAACCAGCCGTTTTCAGCCGTAAAGGAGTAAAAGGCATCATATTCTTCGCAGAAAGTCACAATGGAACGGACGTGGGCTTCCATGCCGCCCTCCGGTAACCTTGGAAGGCCATTTCTGCCAAAGGTTATTCTGTCAGGCTGAGGATTTTCAATCTCGAACATCAGTTTAGGATTCCCAATGCAATAAAATATAATTTTTCGTTTTTCCTTTGGTAACTTTTCACAGCTTTCTATGGCATTTCCAAGCGCATTAGCAAAGCAGATGGCAAGTCCGGCAGAGTCAACCGGAAGCTTATCCGGTAGCGTGACAGAGGTTTGAAGCACAATGCCGGATTCCTCTGCAGATTTAAGATAAAAACAAAGTGTTGTATCTATAAGGGCATCTGTGCAGTAATGGAAGGTTTCAGGCATAACAGGTTTCTGACCGGCGATGTCGGTAAAGTCAAGGATTGCCTGCATATCTCCGCTCTCAGCAAGAGATGCGATGGTAGAAAGTATGTGCCGGGTGTCGTGTCGGATGATTTTTGTCTGCTTTGCAAGCTTATCCATGTCGGCAGCCTCTCTTTGTATATTTTGTACCTGCAGCTCAAGAATTTTCCTGTTCTGTGCTATTTCCTGCCTATGATACTGTGTAGAAAGAAATACACCGATTGCAGTGTAAAGAATAACAATGACGGCACCGAGCAGATAGATCATCACGACACTTGTGGGGCGTTTACTATAATGCTCCGGATAAAAAGCAAGTGCTACGGCTAGGATAATCAGCGCACATGGAATCAGGGAAAGGATGCCCCAGCCCTTCTTAATCTCTGTGATAAAATCCAGATAGATACGGCGCATGAAATGAAAATCAAACAGAATGATAAGCATATAGGCGAGCAGACGCATCAGTATATCTGAAAGCTCCGTTCCGTGCAGCGCAGTATTTATAAGCGTGATGGTGCCTGCAATGTATAAAGATACAAGTATGTGTGTCGCACGGATGAATACAAGCCGTGGAAATGGTTCGTCAGACATATTATGCAGCAGAAGTATGGCAGGGCAGGATATTGTGAGGATAAATACCCGCAGCAAAAGCTGGTAGCTGAAAAAATAGATGATAGCATAGGATGAGATTATGACATAAATGACGTAAGAAACAAAAATCACAATGCTTATGGGCTTCTCTTTCACATGGCGGAACTTCGTGGTGGAACCCATCATGCAAAAAGTACCTGCGCAAGTGATCATAACTTTCAATATCAAAAAAGTAATATTATCCTCAAAAAGCATGGTATCTGCCTCCATTCAGCCAAAAGTCCGCCCACTCCCTTTTGACTGTATCATACATACGGCGGGGAACCGGAACGTGAAGATTCCCGGTCAACAGCAGGTCTGACCTGGTAACCTCTGTGACATGGAACAAATTGACGACAAAGGAGGAACCTACCAGAAGCATTCTTTTGTGTGCCAGCAGCCCGGCCACGGCATTCTGGAAAGACCCGTTGAAGCTGGTGCTGTGTATCACGGTATTATCTGTCAGATGGTAATCGATATGTTTATCTATGCGCTCTGCATACCGTATGTCGGCGATGGGGATCATACGGATACTGTCCGTGGTCTTTATGGCAACGGTCTTTTGCATGATCTGTGAAAAAGAGCGGTAAGCCTTGTCAAGGCTTTGGAAAAACAGCTCGCTCCTGACAGGCTTTAACAGGTAATCAAAGGCATCTACCCGGTAAGAATCCAGCGCAAAGTCAGGAGAGGTGGTAAGGTAGATTAGGAATCCCATGTCATCACGCATTCTCAGAGCAGCGCCAAGCTCGATGCCATTCATTCCCGGCATAATACAGTCCAGAATATAGAGGTCAAAGCCACCGTGTTCATCTACATGGTTTATAAGTTCTTTTCCGGATGTAAAAGAAGATAAGGAAAGGGTTCGTTCAGAATGTATCTGCTTATATTGCCTGATAAGATCCATGGTCCTTTCATGGCTGGTTATTTCATCATCACATAAAGCAATCTGCAAGGCATAATCCCCCTCCCGTTTTATTTTATGTACTCTCGGAATCTTCTTCAAACGAAGCATTCCGGGAGTATATTTTTCAGCATGTATAAAAGTTTGTAAAACGCCTGTTTCAGACGCAGGAAACAGACGCAATCCTTGTTTTGCGATTACATCTATAGTGTAGCAAAGAAGCTGGAATGAGTCAACGAAACAGGGGGTGACCAAATCCGAACAAAAAGCTGCCAAATCCGCAATGATACCCATAATAAAAAGTAATTACGATATACTTTACCTAAAAATACAGAAAAAAGCTTTTAGAAGATAAAGTGGGCAGGTTACGGAAAGGTATGGTAATTATTATGAAGATACATATGCTTAAGGACAGAGAAAAAGTTATGCGTGGAACAGCACTTGTCCTGGCAGCAGCACTGGTATTTACAAGCATTGATCTTACCGTGTTTGCAACTAACGGGAAAAAAATAAAAACACAAGAAGTGATTACAGGCTTTGCGGAGTTGGACAAGTCGGTTGCGGTGCAGCTATTGCCGGTTGGTGCACTGGAAAGTGAAATCGTCTTTCCGGATACGCTTACTGTAACGGTGGATACAAAAAGTGTGGAGGAGTCCGTCGGGGATGTAACGCAGAAGACAGAAAATCCCACGAAAGAGGACACAGAATCTGAAGAAATCCAGACACCGGAGAAAGGTACAGAACATGAAGAAAGCACAGATTCTGGCGAGAATCAGGACACCGGAGAAAATACAGATTCAGGAGAAGGCACGGGAACTGGGGAAAGCACGGATTCAGGAGAAAGCACAGGAACCGGGGAAAGTATAGATTCAGGAGAAAACGCAGGACCGGAAGAACGTAAGGGAACTGAAGAAGATGCGGCAGAGGAAGTATATGCAGTAGTGGAAGAACAACCTGTAGCGAAAGCATATACAGTAGAGGAAGAACAACCGGCAGTGGAAGAAGGTGCAGCAGAGGAAGCAAGTCCGGCACCGCTAGAAACGATTCCTCAGGTAAAAAGCACTAGGGAGACTTCCATTCATGTGACATGGGAACACAACAGGGCAGACAGCTTTGACTCTTCCACTTTGGGAAATCATTATGTATATACACCGGTTATCCCGGAAGAATACAGGGTAGCGGATGGTGTCAGCCTTCCTCAGATCAGTGTGACAATTGCAGCCATAGGAGGACAGGGACCTGCAGAACTGCTTGCATTGTTAGAGAAGCTGCCAGATCCCCTTACCTATCTCTCCACAGGGGTAGTAAATAAGGAGATAATTGATAGGGAGCAGCTTACCGAGGCGAGAGAGCAGCTGGATTCATGGCTTGCGGAAAATCAAACAGATGATACAGAGAATAAAGAAACACTTTCCGGGGAAGAGAAGGAGCGTCTGGCGGAGCTTATCCGGCGTCTGGAGGGGCTGGAGCATATACGTGATACGGAGACGGACTGCATGGATCTCAAATGTCCGTATCACTATCCGGAGCTGATACAGCAGCGGATGGCGGAGGATGAGCTGCCGGAGCTTCTGACACTGGAGGATCTGGTGGAGGACTATGGTGTGGAGCCGCCGGAAGAGAATGCCATGCCTGCTGCTGCCTGGGGTACAGACCAGCCAAGGCGGGCTCCTGCCAAGGCACCGGCTCTTACACCACATCCACAGACCCTGATGGTTACGACAGATAACGAGAACAACAGCCATACGGGGAAGGCAGATGGCGACATTGATGAAAACATGGGTTTTTCAAACAAAAAACATCCCATCGAGCTGGCTTTTACACTGGACGAGCTTCCGACCCAGAGTGCCTATCTGGCGGTGAAGGCATATGATGTGGATGAGGATTACGGTGAGACAGATTACGTGTACCTCAATGATGACATATATCTGCCGATGGATCAGACAAATAAATTTAATAAAAAATATAATAACGAGACAATCGGTTATCTGTCGGGCACAGACAATACGTGGAATACCAGTGTATTGGAGATACCCCTTGAAAAATTAAAAAAGGGAAAAAATGTCATATCTGTAACAGTAGCACCGCCGACCTGGATTGTAAGAATAGACTGGATGCAGCTTGTGCTGGACGGTGGTGCAGCAGATCCTGACATTGAAAAATTTTCCCTGGAGCTTCAGGACACATCCACAAAAGGTAAAGCGGTTACCGTACAGTCTCTTGTGACGATCCGGCAGAAAGGAAATAAAGAATATGCGACGGAGTATACACTGACACAGACAGAGACAGGCAATGCGCTGGATGCCTGCTTTGGCAAGGCACAGTCACAGGAGCAGATTGCCTTAAGCATGCCCTTGGATTCGCCAAGCGGTGTATATAAAATTACCGGAATTCTCAAGGATCCGGATACAGAAGCAATCAAGGCAACAGACAGCTTCAGCTTTTATTTTAATCAGGGCGTGGGTCTTGGCCCGAAGGTCAGCCATACGCTGTCGCCGGATACACTCACCAACCGTGATGTGACGATAACGGTAAAGGCTGAGGATATGCCGAAGCTGGGAATCACGGATGTAAAGGTTGCAGCTGGCGCAACGAAGACAGCGACAGTAAACAAAAAATACACCTTTACGATAAACTATAAGTTAAAAGGCAGTGACAAGTCCTTCCTTTATCCGGTATGGGTTGACAATATCGACAAGACGGCACCGGTAATCACCTATACGCCGGTTACTGTGGTGGAGGAAGAGAAGCAGGAGACGGTGGAGAAGCTGTTTGGTGAGGCACTCTCTGTATCGGATAACCACAGGCTTGCCGATAAGCCTCTGACTTATACCATACCGAAGGATATCGCAGCTCTTCCGGGAAAAAAGACAATCCAGGTAACGGCATCCGATGCCGCAGGAAATACGACCACTAAGAAATGTGAGATCACGGTGACTGCAAAGCCATTGGAACTCAAGCTTGGTGCGCTTACCGCAGCTGCAGGAAGCAAGGACAGCTTCGATCTGAAAGCGGTTCTGGCACATACCGGTGGGGATACGATCAAGGAAACCGGCTTTGTATGGGGCGTGATGCCTGCTCCGACGCTGGACTTTCATAACGGAAGTGCCAAAACTGCTTCCGTCATTACAGCAAAAAATGGAAATCTGAATGTGAAAGCCACAGGTCTGAATGCCGGCGTGGAATACTATGCGCGGGCATATGCGAAGGTTACGGCTGCCGGCAAAGAGAAGGTGTATTACAGCGAAGCGGGAAAATTCGGCTTCGGAATTCCACAGTACGGTACATTTTCTGTGAGCAGTGTCACAGGTAGTAATGGTAAAGCAATCTTTACGATCACAAGAAGTCATGGAACGGATAAATCGCAGATGGTATATTGCCGCACGGTAAACGGATCGGCGGTGGGTGGCACGCATTTTACCCATATACCACAGAGTCCTGTCTACTTTAAGGAGGGGGAAACGTCAAAGACTGTGACAGTGACGGAGCTTGGCGTGACAAATGCTTATCAGAGCAAAGCGGGAACAAAGTATTCCAATGCCGACAGAACCTATTCGCTGGAGATCTACCGTGTGACGGGTGGCGGAACGATTGACCAGACACACCGCTCGATGCAGCGGACAATGGCGAAAGACAGCAGCTATACCGTGGACCGGTCGGTTTACACAACAGAAAAAACAATCACGCATGTCGCTGAGACATCCGGGAAAAACGGAAAACGGATTGCGGATACAACAGAAAAACAGGGCGGAAAAGTAACCAATGTGAGCTTTCTCACAAACCGAGACGGAAAACTAAACTATAATACCCGCAGTTCTTTTTCCAACTATTATACGGATGCACGGCAGCAGGAGTATCTAAGATCCACAGCCGGTGGATGGTACTACCGGTATGTGCTGAAGGCATATGAATTCGAGGACGGCTATGAACATGCCTATATGGGAACCGAGCCATTAGAAGATAGAAATTATGATACAGAGAGTAAAAAACCGGATGCAGCTGTTGCAGGAGTCAGGGGTCAGCTCTGGGCCTGTAATTTTCTGCAGCCGGAACAAAAAGCAGAAGGAACCTATTCTTTCCCTGACACCAGAACGGGTGGAGATGAAGGAGCAGGCTATCCCAAAAACAGCTCCGGTACGACGCATGGTTACAACAGAAAAACCTGGGTGAAGCTTGGAGTGGACCAGACCTGCTACGCCTATTTTGGTGCGACCGGTAAGAATACCGATGTATGGTACGTGGACGGCCTGCAAAGCTTTGTGATGGTCAATGACGAGAAGGAGCCGGCGCTCCTTGGCGTTGCACCGATGGCGAAAGGCACCTATCTTCCGGGAGATCCGATCACCGTAGCTCTGGTTTTTGACGAGATTGTGGACAGTCAGAATAGCAGCCTAAGCAGCAGCCTTACGATCTCTACAAACGTAGGAACTCTGTCCTATGCCGGAGGTGCAGATACGAATGTGCTTTATTTTACCGGAAAGGTATCCTCCACTGCCAGCTTAAATAGTACTGACGTACTCAAGGTCAACAGCATCAGCAATATTGGCAGCATTCAGGATATGTGCAATCTATCCGGTACGAGCCAGACCTTTTCGGGCGGCAATACCAATATCAAGGTGGATGCCACGAAACCGGCACTGACCGTGAAGGCAGATACCAGTGGCAGTCTGCCTCGTCATAAGGCAACGATCACAGCCAAAGGAGCAGACTCCCTCCGGTATGTATGGACGAAGGATACTAAACTGCCAAGCTATGGCTGGCAGACCGTCGCAAGCGGTACGCAGCTCACAGAGAGCAGAGGAACCGCAGGGCAGACACAGACCTGGTATCTGCATGTGCTCGCCACTGCAGCATCGGGAGCATCGGCACATCAGTATCAGGCATTTACCTTTATGAATCCTGCAATCACGGATGTGTCGGTGAGAGCTGGCAGCACGATATCTTCAGCGGACGCAGCCGATGTGTGGAAGTCTGGCAAATATATCGTGGTGCAGTATGCGGGCGCCCAGAGCACAGGGACTAAGCTTACCTTTGACGGACCAAAGAAGGCAGAGAATAGTATTACATCCTCCAGTGGTTCTGTCTATTTATATGTCACGGAAAATGGAAGCTATTCCGTCACGCTGACGGATACCTATGGGAATGTGATATCCAAGACCATTGAGGTGCGAAAAATAGATCGTAAAAACCCGACCGTGACGCTTCGCAGCGGCAGCAGTACCGGAGCGGACACGGTATACAATGAGCTGACTATTGCGGTACTGCCGGAGGACACCGGGGGCAGCGGTGTGGCAAAGGTGGAGTATGCATGGACGAATACGACAGGGACTCCTTCTACTTCTACATGGAAGACACTGACTGCGGCTGCAGATGGCAGTTATCAGGCACAATATACCGCAGCAGAGACATCAAAGACTGCAAAGTACCTGCATGTAAGGGTGACAGATGGAGCTGGAAATGTATCGGAAACCGTGAAGTCGGGACCTTATCAAGTGATAAAGAAGGCAGTGGGAGCAGCCCTTCCTTCCATTACGGTAACGGGAAATCCGTCTTCGTGGACAAAAAGTGCCACACTTACATGGAAAGCTAGGCAGGGAAGCGGCACAGGTGCGGGAGCACTTGCGTTTGTCTATACACCGAATGGTACAGTGACTGAGAATATGACCGTCGGAAGCTGTACTGTGACGAAAAACGGTGTCTATGAATTTATGGTAATGGATAAATTCGGGAACTCTGCGGCAGCAGAGGTGCTTGTGACCAGAATCGACAATGAGGCACCGAAGCTGGAAGCTCTTACAACTGCCGGTGGCAAGCCGGGAACAATAGGGCTGCTGGGTGCTACAGATGACCATACGGCTGTTTATGATCAGAAGGGAAACATTACAGGATATCAAGGCAGTGGCATCCGTACCAGAGAGTACAGGATGCAGGGAGAGAGCACCTGGACAACCTTCACCGGAGACAGCTTTACCGTAGCGAAAAACGGAAACTATGTGGTAAGGCTTACGGACAATGCGGGAAATGTCAGTGAAGAATACCGTGTGGAAATGACAGGTATGGATGTGACAGCGCCAACAGTTGGCTGTACAGTCAATGGAACGCGCAATGGAACAAGTGGATGGTATCTGGATTCCAATGTTTCGGTAAAGCTTACATTTACGGATAAGGCAGGGGCTGAGGGAGGCACACCCAGCGGCGTTTGGAGTGCAGCGTATCAATGGGTGACAGATACTTCCCAAAAACCGGCAACAGGAATGGTCAACCTTGACGCAGCCGCGGTTGCAGCGGGTGAGTATACGATTTCCTTGTCAGACTATTATGGAACCTGTTATTTATATTATAAGGTGACAGACCGGAAGGGAAATATACGGGATGGTTTTTCAGAGCAGATAAAAAAGGATGATGTCCATCGTCTGGAATTTACCGGACCAAACAAGGCACAGCCCTTGTCCGCAGGACTGCCCATGAGTATTTCCCTTACCTATGGACCATCAGGAGGAAAGCTTACAGGAACTGTACAGACGGAGGTATTGGCAGAGTTAGAGGCATATCAGGGAATCTACAGTTTATCAGGGCTGAAAAAGAAACAAGAGGTCTATACGGTAAAAAACACCGGCACAAAGCAGATCCAATATTATAAGAATGCATACAGTGACAGCACCGCCTGTGAGCAAAAGACCTTTTATGTAAGACAGATCACCTTTGACAGTCAGGGTGGAAGCAGCGTGGAGTCTCAGCTTATATGGACGACTTACAATGGTCTTATTCCGGGATCAGATGTGCAGTGTGCGGTCACGGAGCCGCAGGAACCTGTCCGTGAGGGATATACCTTCGGTGGATGGTATGAGGATGCTGAATGTACAGACAGCCGGAAATTTGATTTTGGTACCCAGTCGCAGGTTATGACGGACAAGACGCTTTTTGCAAAGTGGATACCGAATTCCTATCGCGTGTATTATAATCTGTCCCTGCCGGATGGCAGCGTTTATGAGCCGGAAGACATGTATAAAACCTATGTCCATGGACAGGAGCTGGCTATGCCGCTTCCATCACAGGATGGATATGCGTTCTGTGGATGGTATGACAATGCCGGTTATACAGGAACAGCCTATACGAAGATCGGGGCAGCGGAATATGGAGACAAAACCTGCTATGGTTATTTTAAGGATGTACAAAAGCCAAAGCTTGCTGCGTCAGTAGAAAGTAATGTCAGCCCGGATACAAAGGGCTGGTATAATACGGATCAGATCCGCATTGTTCTGTCTTATTCTGACAACAAGGGAGTCACAGGCCTGTATGGTAAGGTGGATGATGGCGGATATAAAGAAATCCCCGGTGTTATTACAGAAGGGGGAACAACCGTAACAAAGGATTATGCCTGTGTCGAGGGAACCCACACCTACACCTTCAAGGCAGTGGATGCAGCAGGAAATGAAACAGTGACAGATGCGCTGACCGTAAAGCTTGATACGATAAAGCCGGTGATTGGTGATGCAGCCTTCAATGAGGGATATAAAAATCTCTGGAACTGGCTCATCCGAAAAGACAGTCTTGAAATTACAATTCCTGTCGAAGAGATGGGAAGTGGAATAGAGAGTGTAGAGTATAAGCTGATACCGGAAGATAGCAGTACAGCAGGCCAGCCATCGGTAAAAAAAGCTTCCGTGGAGAATCATGCCGGTTATAGGGCAGTGATCTATATCAACCCGGATTTTAAGGGGAAAATCATGATTACGGCAAGGGATCATGCAGGAAATGTGTCGGATACGAAGATGATAGGCACGGATGGCAGTGGCATCCATGGTATTATCGTGGAGGATCATGCACCGGAGATTACATTTTCGGTCAATGGCAGTGAAAGTCCGGCAGAAGAATATGAGAAAGCGCCGACAGTCATCGTGACGGTAAAGGATGACGAGAATAATGTTATTTCCGCAGGACTGGCTTCAGTAGCTTATCAGGTTGGAAACAGCACAGAGCATGTATTACATGAAGATTTTACTACAAGTATTAGAACAGAAGTCAAATTCAGTATACCAGAAGAGAAGCTTCCGGCAGCCGGTGCGGACATCACCGTGAAAGCCGTGGATAATGCCGGAAACCGGGCAGAAAAGAAAATTACGGTAAGGATACATACTCACAGAGCAGTTCTGGTGAAAGCTGTAGAGCCAACCTGTCTTGCAAAGGGAAACAAAGCCTATTATGTCTGTGATTGTGGAAGATGGTATGCAGACAGCAGCTGTATGACAGAAATCACGTTGCAGGATGTGGTACTGCCTGCAAAAGGGCATACAGAAACCATAGATCCGGCAAAAGAAGCTGCCTGTATGCAGACAGGACGAACACAAGGTAGTCATTGTAGTGTCTGTGGAGTGGTGATAAAGGCGCAGACGGTGACACCGGCATTGGGACATCATTATAGTGGGGATTACGCATACGATGCAGACGGACATTGGAGAGTATGCAGCCGATGTGCTGCATTGGAAGAAAAGCATAGCCATGTATATGACGATGACAAGGATACCATCTGCAATGACTGTGGCTTTGAACGGACGATAAAGAAGCCGGAACCGGAGAACAAGCCGGAAAGTAAACCGGAAAGTAAACCGGAAAGCCAGCCGGAGAATAAACCGGAAAGCAAACCGGAGAATCAGCCGGAAAGCAAACCGGAGAATAAGCCGGAAAGCAAACCGGAGAATCAGCCGGAGAACAAACCGGAAAGTAAGCCAGAGAATAAACCGGAAAGCAAGCCGGAGAACAAACTGGAAAGCAAGCCGGAGAATCAGCCGGAGAATAAACCGGCGGACAGCCCGGATATATCCGGACAGCCGGACATAGGAGATGTATTAAATGTACCGGAGATGACAGACGGTGGCAAGGTGGACACATCGGGTGAAGCTGTGCCAACGGGAAATGTGCAAGGTATGGCAGACACAAGTACTGCCTTGGAACTTGGAAATGGCACAGTCAGAGTAACGGTTGTCTGTCAGGAACAGGAGTATACGGCAGGAGTATCAGATACTGCTGCAGTAGTGAGAGCAGTGCTGACGCCGGTGCAGCTCCAAAGTGTAGCAGCGGGAGAAAACATAGAAATCAGGGTAGATGTGAAGGATATTTCCGGCAATGTGCCAAAGAAGGATAAGAGTACAATTGAGAACGGTATGAAAGAGTACCGTAAGGAAATGCCAGATCTGATACTTGGAATGTACGTTGATATCTCTTTGTTCATGAAAATAGGGGAAGCTGACTGGAATGCTGTTACTGGAACTGAAGAACCAATCGAGGTAGTGATCGGTATTCCGCTGAAGCTGCAAAGCACTGACAGAGAGTTCTTCATTATCCGTTCCCACGAAGGGGAATATACCCTTTTAACGGATATGGATGACGCACCGGATACGGTAACAATCCATAC
>ENA-ORTG01002721-ORTG01002721.1-human-gut-metagenome-genome-assembly--contig:-NODE-2721-length-13610-cov-3.253855_pt1 | contig 13610 bp, 9 predicted proteins | sample MGYA00241906_ERZ509176 | MGnify/ENA primary metagenome ERZ509176 (study PRJEB26280, sample SAMEA2338811) | human gut metagenome | biome: human gut; feature: human-associated habitat; material: faeces...
ACGATTATTTAAATACTCATTATAAGTATTCTGATACTTTATCTAAAGAAAAAATAAAAGAGGCGAAAGCTTATTTAGATGAACAAGAACAAGTGGATTTTATGAACCACACTCAAATTCGTAAAGATTTAAATCAATTATTAAAAAAGGGAAGTTATCAAGTCATTTTATATAAAACAAAATCAAATAAACCAGATGATAAAGTCATCGATTCTATACTTTCGTTTTGTGGCCGTACTCCTTTAAAAAATGCACAAAAGTATAATATTTTTATAAAGAGTTCAAGTAAAATGAGTTGTATTGAGTGGTATCCATCTTTCACGAATTATTATCATTCTTATCGTATTTTCGACTGTATTTTAAGTCTTATTATAACAATTCTTTTTTATTTACTTTTAAAAAATCTTAAACCACTCCGTTCAAAGAAAAACGTCTTCTATTCCTTATCCAGTCGTATGATGTTCTCTTTTCTTTGTGCAACATTGTTGGTATTAACTTCTTTTTCATTTCTATATTTAAATCGCAGTGCTGTCTTTGAGTTTTTAATGGATACTTTTTATCAATCGGAAGATTATTCTTCTTATGTAAAGAAATTAGAAAAACAACTCCAAAATTTTGATTTAACGAAAGAAAACAAAAAAGTCATCAATCATATATTAAAAGAAAATGCACTCAATCATGCGTATGTGGAATTATATGATCAGGATGGAATCTATTTTACGGACAAATCTCCTTTAAGCAGTAATAATTTATTGTTGTTATATAGTTTTGATGATTTGGATGTCTTGGAAGCCCCGTTGTACTATGATTATCCAATACATTTTAAAAACCAATCCGTTTATTTATATATCACTTCATTCCCTATGATTCCATTCCAAATTCCTTATATCATTCTTTCACTTTTGATTTCTTTCTCTTTTTATTTAATTATCCTGCAAAGTTTTATTCGTAAACGAATTCAGTCCATTCAAAATTTACAAGAAGATGTCTTTACTTTAGCAATTGGAGATTGGAATCATGAAATCAAAGTAAGTGATAAAGATGAGATTGGACGTTTAGCCCAGGACTTGAATCAAATGCGTATTGCCTTTCTACAAACAATGGGCAATGAACAGCAGGCTCGTGTTGCGAATAAAGAATTAATTTCTTCTTTATCCCATGATTTAAGAACTCCACTAACAACATTAAAGGGATACCTTGAAATCATGAATTTAAAAAAGGATGATATTAAATTTCGTGATCAATATCTTCAAAAATGTTTAGATAAGGTTGAAGAAATCACATATCTTTCCAATAAAATGTTTGAGTATTCTCTTGTCTTTTCAACAGAATATAATTCTGATTTATCGAATATTCCTGTTCAAAAGCTCATCGATACATTGGTAGATCATATTCAGTATTTAAGAGAAATGGATCTTCATATTTTATATGAACCTCTACAAACTTCTCTATCTATGGATGCGAATTTTGCGATAATTCAAAGAATATTAAATAATGTATTCTCGAATATTCAAAAATATTGTGATCCTTGGAAAGATATCGTGATTCAAACAACGATTGAAGAAGACCAATTAAAAATGAGTTTTACGAATTCAATCAATCATCATTTGGATAAAGTCGAAAGTAATGGAATTGGTTTGAAGAGTGTTAAAAAAATGATAAAAATCCATCATGGAACTTTCTATCAAGACGAAACAAATGATTTATTTACTATTATATTAACTTTCCCTATTCATCAGTAAGAGTGATTCTTACTGATTTTTTATTACAAAACCAAAATAATTATGGTATTATTATTAGCGTTCGCTTTTTTGGTACATATTGGAAACATCTTTGATTGAACAACACAAAAAGTTTTATTCAGGAGGAGAAAATATATGCCAAAAACAAAATTCGAAAATATTGTATTCACTTTATTCATGTCTTTTTTAATGGTTTATGCCATGATTTGTTACAACATCGCACTTAATATGGGTGGAATGTCTAATCAAGTCTTTTTATTAGCCTTTCATGAATTAATCATCATGTGGCCTGTAGCCTTTATTTTAGAATATTTCTTTGTTGATAAACTAGCACATTACTTTGCCTTTAAAGTTGTAACACCGAAGGATCGTCCTTTCTTTATCACACTTGCGATTTCTTTCTACATTATTTGTATTATGTGTCCAATCATGAGTTTGATTGCGACCATTCTATTCAAAACACCAGGTGTCCAAATTATTTCAGTTTGGTTTATGACTATTTTATTTAATTTTCCAATGGCTTTCTTTTGGCAAATTTGTTATTGTGGACCATTCGTTCGTTGGATTTTTGGAAAATTATTTCATTAGAAGCAAATGTTGCTTCTTTTTTTTCTTTGATTATAATTAGATTGATATTGAAAGGACTGTTTTAATATGAATAAAGAGTTGATTGAAGAACTAAAAGTACAAGATTTTAATGTAGTGGCTGTATCTAAAACGCGTACAAAGGAAGAAATTGATGAAGTCGCAAAAATGGGTCTAACTACTTTTGGAGAAAATCGTGTACAGGAATTTATAGATAAGTATGATCCAAAATATACTTGGCACATTATTGGGCATCTACAGACAAACAAAGTAAAGTATATTGTTGGAAAGGTTGATGTGATTGAAAGCTTGGATTCATTGAAACTGGCTGAAGAAATTGAAAAACAGGCGAATAAACATGGCATCATTCAAAAGGTATTGGTAGAACTAAAAATTTCGGAAGATCCAAACAAAACGGGATATCCTTTTAAGGATGCTAAAAACTTTATTTCTCAATTGCAAGAATTTAAACATATTCAAATTAAAGGAATTATGTGTGTTGCTTCAAAAACAGAAGATCAAGCATTAGTAGAATCTGAATTTGAACAGATGCATACCCTTTATTTAGAGCTAAAAGAGCAATATCCAGATATAGACACTTTATCCATGGGGATGTCTCAAGATTATAAATTAGCTATTAAGCATGGTTCGAATACAGTTCGAATCGGACGCGCAATTTTTGAATAATTTTTTAAACAGTGCTATACTAATCCCATGCAAAATTCAAAGAAAAGAAAGTTGAAACCACAAAACCTACTTATTGTTTTGGCATGTATATGTTTGATTATAGGAACTTTCGTAGTTTTATTATCCAATCACTCAACTTCTAATTCAGATTCAAAGACAAAAACAGTCAATAAACATTACGAAACGATTGCGACTGTCATGATTGATGCTGGACATGGTGGTTATGATGGGGGAACCGTTGCAGAAGATGGTACTACCGAAAAAGATTTAACTTTGGCTTTAGCTTTAGAAACAGGTAAACAACTAAAAAAACTAAATCCAGAAATCAAAGTTGTCTATACTCGTACAAGCGATAAAGTAACGTGGTCAGAAGATGAAACAGAGGATTTAAAAGCGAGAGTTAAGATGGCAAAAAAAGAAAAAGCCGATTATTTCTTCTCATTCCATATCAATTCAAATGAAGATCCTACTTGTTCTGGATATGTTTCTTATATTCGTCAAGACGATAAAGCAAGTGAACAGATCACAGAATATATATGTAAAAACTTATCTGGTTTAGATTGGACACATGACCGTGGTACTCTTACAACTGAATTTTATCCTCTACATGTGGTTGATGAGCAAAAAATTCCAGCCATATTATTTGAAGCTGGTTTTAGTACGAATACCAAGGAAATACAAAAGCTTAAAAATTCAACAAATCAAAAGAAGGTTGCCCAGGCTATTGCGAAGGCTTTCAACAAATATATTACTGAAAATAAATAAAGGATGTTTACTACGCACATGTAGTTAAACATCCTTTTGTGTTAATGTATCTGGTAAAATCAATCGTACAGATTCTATACGATTTTTTTCTACTTTCAAGACTTTAATGCGAATTCCATTTGGTAAAGTCGTTTCATCATTTGTCTGTGGTAAACGACCAAGTGCATCGATTACTAAACCTCCAACTGAATCAAAGTCTTCACTATCTAAATCTAAATCTAAATAATCGTTTAAATCATGTAAGCTTAAATATCCTTTGACATCATATGTTTGATTATTTAATTTTACAATATTTTCTTCTTCGTGTGCATCGTATTCATCCTGAACATCGCCGACGATTTCTTCAATGATATCTTCTAGCGTAACGATACCTGAAAATTCTCCATATTCATCCATGACTATCGCAAGATTAAATGTGGATTGTTTCATTTCAATCAATAATTCTGATACTTTTTTATTTTCATATGTGAACTTTGGTTTACGAAGAATCTTTTGCATATCAAAATGTGAAAAATCATCATACATCAACAAGTCTTTCATATTGACGATACCAATAATATTATCAATTTTATCTTGATAGATGGGAATACGCGTAAACTTTTCTTCTCTAAATATTTCCAATAAGTCTTTATATGTACTATCCACTTCTGCCATTACAACATGTACACGAGGTACCATAACATCTTTAGCTTTGGCATCCCCTAAATCAAACACTTTATTGATCATATCTTTTTCATCTTCTTCGATGACACCTTCTTCGTGAGAAACGTCTACAATTGTACGCAACTCACTTTCAGTCATAGATATATTTTTATTTGGATCTTGTATGCCCATTAATTTTAAAATACCTGAACTAAATAAATTCACAAACCAAATAATCGGTGTTAAAACTTTCATCAAAAGTGAAATAATCGGAGCATACGTAATTGCGAGTTGATCTGCATTCACTGTTGCCCATGTTTTAGGTGTAATTTCTCCAAAAACCAAAATTAAAAAAGTAATGATAAAAGTAGCAATACTAACGGCTGCTCCACCAAAGGAATAAGCAATCAATGAGGCAATACTTGCTGCTGAAGTATTCACTAAGTTATTACCAATCAATATAGCACTTAGCATTTTTGATTGATTTTCTAATATTCTTAAAGCTAATGATGCTTTTTTATTTCCTTCATCTTCTAAAGTTCTCAAGCGAATCTTACTAACTGAAACCATTGCCGTTTCAGCTGAAGAAAAGAAGCCTGATAAAGCTAATAAAATAACTAATTCAAGGATTTGTATCCATAAATCCGAGTCCATTTTTCACACTCCCTATATTTTTGAATATTGTATCATACTCACGATATTCTAGGAAGAGCAAGTCGAATCGCTTTCTCGGGAGTTTGACACCCCTTTTCACAATTGATCTTAAACATAGCGCTTAAACTAGCGCTTTTCTTTTACTTTTTTTGTCAAATTATTTGTTTTTGTATATCGTATTATCTCGTATTCTGTGATATAATTGTATTAGGTGATATTTATGCGTGTTACAACTACTAAATCTAAATCAGATGAATCTTTTTATATCAATTATGCTTTCATCAACGAAAAAGGAAAAAGCACTTCGAGAATCTACAAGAAGCTCGGTAAACTTTCTGAACTTTCTAAAGAACTGAATACAGACAGAGATGGTGTTATGGCCTGGGCAAAGGAACAGGCTCGTATAGAAACTGAAAAATATAAAAAGGAAAATGAATCAGTTTCTATCGCTCTTAATCCAAATATTCCAATCAAGAAGGATCAGCAGAACACTTTCAATTGTGGTTATCTTTTTCTACAAAGCATTTATTATTCTCTACATTTGGATAATATCTGCAGAAACATCAAAAACAGACATGATTACGAATACGATTTGAACGCAATTCTTTCCGATCTGATATATGCTCGTTTTTTAAACCCAACGAGTAAGTTAAGTTCATTTAAGTATTGTCATTCGCTTCTTGAACAACCTACTTATCATTTACACGATATCTACAGAGCATTAACTGTTCTAGCTGAAGAGAGTGACTATATTCAGGCAGAGCTTTACAGAAATTCAAACTACATCCATAAAAGAAATACACGCGTTCTTTATTATGACTGTACAAATTATTATTTCGAAATCGAACAGGAACGTGGAGATGCCAAGTACGGTAAAAACAAAGAAAACAAACCAAATCCAATAGTAGGTATGGGATTATTTATGGATGCCGACGGATTCCCTTTATCATTTGATCTGTTTCCTGGGAACCAAAATGAACAGCTGACATTAAAAGACCATGAACATAAAGTCATCAATGATTTTCAATGTTCTCAATTCGTTTATTGTTCTGATAGTGGACTTGGTTCTAAGAAAAACCGTCTTTTGAACACAACAGGCGGAAGAGCTTACGTGATTACACAATCTCTTAAAAAGCTAAAAAAAGATGTTCGAGAAACAGCTTTATCTACATCACAATACAGAAAGATTGGTTCCAACAAATTCATTGATTTGAATGACCTAGACGAAGAAGATCCAGAAGTTTTTAATTCTATCTACTACAAAGAAATTCCATATGACAGTAACGAGCTTTCTGAAACTTTAATTGTGACTTATTCGCCTAAATACAGAAAATATCAAGCATCTATACGTCAGAATCAAATACAAAGAGCTCAAAAAATGATTACAGATAGCGGCAAGCCAAAAAAGAATCGTAAAAATCCTAACGATCCCGCTAGATTTCTTAAAAAACAGTCCTTCACGGACAATGGTGAATTAGCTGAAGATGAAATCTGGCAAATCGACCAAGAAGTTATTGAAAAAGAAGCAATGTATGATGGATTTTATGCCGTTGTTACAAATCTTGATGATGATGTTCAAGATATAATAGCCATCAACAAAAGAAGATGGCAGATTGAAGAATGTTTTAGAATTCTAAAATCAGATTTCGATGCCAGACCCGTTTATTTAAGAGACGATGATAGGATCAAAGCTCATTTTCTTATTTGTTTCATGGCCTTATTATTCTTCCGAATTCTAGAAAACAAACTAGAATATAAATATACAGCAGACAAAATTGTGGACACCATGAAAAAGATGAATCTTACATTATTAGAAGGATATGGATACATCCCATCCTATACAAGAACAGATATTACAGATGATCTTCATAAATTGTTTGGATTCAGAACAGATTACCAAATAACAAAAAAACAGAAAATGAGAAACATCATACATCAAACAAAAGATAAGAAAAAAATACTATAATCCGCAACAACGCAAAAAAGTGGCTCAATGCCTTTATACTAGGGCTTTGGACCACTTTATTTCTTTTCTAGCTGTCAAAGACAGGATTATACCATAAGAAAAGCTTGAACATGTGCCCAAGCTTATAGTACTTGCGATAAAAATTTGATGGTTCTTGGATTTTGTGGATGTTCAAAGATATCTTCTGGAGTTCCTTGTTCTTGAATAATACCTTCATCCATAAATAATACGCGATCACTTGTTTCACGGGCAAATCCCATTTCGTGTGTTACGATCACAATTGTCATTCCTTGATCCGCCAATTCTTTAATGACTTCTAGTACACCTTTTACCATTTCTGGATCTAATGCACTTGTTGGTTCATCGCATAAAATTACATCTGGATGCATAGCTAGAGCACGAACAATAGCTAGACGCTGTTTTTGTCCACCAGATAATTTTCTTGGATATTCATCCTTCTTATCTTCCAAGCCTACTTTTTTAAGCAATTCAATTGCTTCTTTTTCAGCTTGGGCCTTTGGTGTTTTAAGTTCTAGAATTGGTGTGATGGTAATATTTTCTAAAACTGTTAAATGTGGAAATACATTAAAGTGCTGAAAGATCATTCCAATCTTTTTACGATGTGTATCAATATCAACATTTTCAGCTGCAATATCTATACCTTCGAAAATGATTTGTCCACTAGATGGTTTTTCTAATAAGTTAAGACAACGTAAGAAAGTAGATTTTCCTGAACCACTAGGTCCAATAATACTAACAACTTCTCCTTGATGGATTGTTTGATCAATTCCTTTTAATACTTCAAGATCTCCAAAATTTTTATGTAAGTCTTTTACAACAATTAGTTCCTTAGTCACTGACACTCAACTTCCCTTCCATGTATTTAATTAATTTTGATAATGAATATGTAACAATAAAGTAGATCAAACCAACAATTACTAATGGTTCAATGGATTTATAAGTAGCCGATTTAATAACACTGTTAACAGTCATTAATTCTCCAATATAGAATGTACTTGCCAAAGATGTTTCCTTGATCATCATAACGAATTCATTACCTAGGGCAGGCAAGATATTCTTGATAGCTTGAGGAATAATGATTTTAGTCATCATATGTACATTTGACATACCAAGTGATTTGGCCGCTTCTCTTTGTCCTTTATCCACAGATTGAATACCTGAACGAATAATTTCAGCCACATATGCACTTGAATTAATGACAAGGGCAATAATTACACTCACGATCATTGGCATATTTCCATTTGTCAAATAAGAGAAAATATTGATGAACAACCATAATTGTAGTAATAGTGGTGTTCCACGAATCAATTCTACATATACACCCGCAATCGCTTGTACGATTTTATTCTTTGATAGTTTTACTAGGGCAAATAATCCACCAATAATTGTACCAAAAATAACAGTAATAGCAGCAAGTCCTAAAGTAATTCCTAAACCTTTTAATAATTGTGGCCAGCAATATTGAACGATTTGAACACATGTTCCAAAGAATCCAGTCGCTGTTAAAGTAAATTGTTCACTACTCTGTTTCTTTGCCGCTTTATACCACTCTTCATATAAACCTTTTTTATTGACTTCCTTTAAAATTTTATTGACTTCTTTCATCAATCTCTTTTCACCTAAAGGAGCACCCACACGATTACCTGCATAATCTTGATCAATATTGAATAATTCATCTAACTTCGCAAGTTCAGAGTTCTTTTCAATATATTCATCAGCTGTACCTTCAGAGCATGCAACAGCTTGTACCGTACCATTCTTTAATAGGGCAACACCATCATCAATACTTGAAATGGATTGTAGTTTTGCGTCCGGAATTTGATCTTCTGTATATTGTTGCTGGATTGATCCTTGTTGAGCAGCCACCTTTAAGCCAGTTAGATCTGTTAACTTCTTATACTTATCTGCATCTTTTTTTGCGATAATAACAGCCTGTCCACCAGTATCCTCTGTCATATTGTATCCAATAGACATTTCCATCTGTTGCGCACGTGCTGGTGTATAAGCTAATCCAGTAATTGCTAAATCAATTTCTTCAGTTTGAAGATTTGCCAAAACTGTATCAAAACTTGCGGCTTTGATTGTTAATTTAACACCCATCTTTTTCGCAATATATTTTGCTAATTCAATATCAGAACCTACATATTGCGCTTGTCCTGTTTTTGTTGAGTCAATAAATTCATTAGGTGGAAAATCAGGAGATGTACCTACAATCAATTCTCCTCTTTCTTGAATCTTGTCTAATAAATCGCCTGTTGTTGATGTATCTGTTTCATCGGCAAATGCAGGCATAATACTAGACATCATGATCATAAAACTTACTAAAAATGCCGAAATTAATTTAAATCCTTTTTTCATATCTACCATTCCCTTCTAATAAAAAAAGCCGTCCTTGAATATACAAGGACGACTATAAAATCGCGGTACCACCTTATTTCCTGCACTAATGTACAAGCCCTTAACTCATAACGGGAGTATCCGAAGCTTCCTCAATCTTCGAAAGCTTAGCTCTAAGACACGTTCACCCTGTGCTTACTGTTCCATTTCCACCATCAGGAACTCACTATCAGCAGCATCCACGACTACTTCTTCTTTTCATTGCCTCTACAAAGGATGGCTTTATTATAAACAAACATTTTTTTAAATGCAACAGAAAATTTATGATTTTATCAACACCTGAATTTCATCCACATTTAGTGAACAATATTCAGAAATTTGTTCAAGACTAAAACCATCTTCATACATCTTGCAAACCATTTGTTTCACTAGTTTATTTGCTTTTTCTACTTTCTTATCAGCTTCTTCTACTTTCTTATCAGCTTCTTGGTTTAATTTATTCGCTTCTTGTAATGCATTTTTTGCTTCTTCTTTTGCTTTATGAGCCTCTTCAAGTTCGAGCTGTCGTTCCATTCGCTCTTCATTTTCATGTAGTTTTCTAAAATCTTCTATTATTTTTTTCCAACCATCATCCGATATGGTTTCTACACGCTTCTCTAACATTTGAATCACCCCATCACTTTCTATCATCACCTTAATTTTACTATCATCCATTCCCTTGTGGCAATTCAAAAAGTAATAAATCATCTTTTCCTGTTCATTCATTTCTTCAAGCGGCTTGTTTACATCCAATTTTGCCATTTCAACCGTTCGTATCTTCATGCGATCTTCTGTTTCTTTCACAAAAGATAAGCCATCCTCATTTTTCAATGTGAATGTGTTACACATTCTATGATTATCAATTAAATTCACATTAAAGAACACTAAGACAATTGTTTCCTTTAACTCTCCATAATATTTTCCTTCCAATTCTTGAGAACCATGAAATCTAGCCAAATAATAACTAAAGCGAATCGGCAGATGATCTTGAGTTTGTCTTAACTGCATTTCTAAATCCACCATCGTTCGATCATCAAATTCAACTAATAAGTCTAACCTTGGACTTTTCATTTTACTATAGTCTTTTACCATTTCTGAATTCTTTACAACAACATAATTTACCTTCCTTTCTAAAAATACCGTGAGTAATGATTTTAAGGCATCATTGGCCTCTTTACAATCTTCGCCAAACACATACTTAAAGGCGAAATCATTTAATAAATTTGCACTACGCATGAGCACCTCATTTCTAGTAGGCATCTAACTGTCATCTAGATAAATAAGTATCGTAATGTGTATTTTTTATAGCTTGACCGCTTTAATAAACAAGTGAACCCACAATTGCACTTTTGTTTTTTTACCACAAAGAATGATTTGACTATCTAATCAACTAGGTACAATAGATACTAAATTTGAGATTGCCTACATACTCTTATACGTAAAAAAATAAGGTTTTTCTAAAAAATTTAACTTTTTTGCATAAAAAAACTAGAATCCATAGACTCTAGCTTTTCTGTTTATTCAAAATATCCGTTAATACCACAAACAAATCTTCAATATTTATCGGCTTTGCGATATGACCATCCATACCAGCATCCATAGCTTTTTTCTTGTCTTCCTCAAACGCATTGGCCGTTATTGCCACTATAGGTATTCATGCTTTTGTCTTGTCTTGTAAGTTTCTAATTTCACACGTAGCTTTATATCCATCCATTTTAGGCATTTGAATATCCATTAAAATGACATCATATGTACCACACGGATTTTCTATGACCTTATTCACACACTCAATACCATTCTTTACACGATCTACAAAAAGTCCTGCACGCTCTAATATGGTTTGTGCAATCTCGGCATTTAAATAATTATCCTCAGCCAAAAGAATATGTTTACCATTAAAAATTGCATTGTCAACTTCACAATTCTCTTCTTGTTTATTCAAATAATATTTTTCATCCGCCATTTTATATTTCAACGTGACAATAAACGTACTACCCTTACCAAGCTCACTCTTTACATCAATAATTCCACCAAGAAGATCCACATATTTCTTAACAATGGCCATACCAAGACCGGTACCACTAATTTTACTAGATGTCATTCTTTCTCTTGAAAAAGATTCAAAAATCTTCTCTAAATACTCCTGACTCATACCAATACCCGTATCCGTAATACTTGTACGAACAATCATATATCCAGGATCATCACATGAAAGTTCATCCACATTCACTTCAACAGAACCATTCGAAGGTGTATATTTAACGGCATTACTTAAAATATTCACAAAAATCTCTTCAACCTTTGTCACATCGGCCATGACATGTTTATGCTCAACATTAAAAGTGTAGCTCACATGAATATTCTTTTTCTTCGCCTCATCCTCAAACATTTCAAACAATCTTTGTCTTATATCCTCAATATTCACATAATTTTCATCCAATTCCATATGACCACTTTCTATGCGTGCCATATCTAATACGTTATTAATAATTGATAAAAGAATATTCCCCGCCTTTTGAAGTTTATTTAAATGTTCTAAAACCTTAGGCAAATCATTATCCTTTAACTCATTCTTCATAAGTTCAGAATAGCCCAAAATCGCATTCATAGGCGTACGAATATCATGCGATACATTATGAAGAAATTGCGTTTTGGCAAGATTTGCCTCCTTAGCACTCGCCTCTGCTCGTCTTGCCTTTCTTAAAAGTTGAAGAATTACAATAATAATACTAAAGCCTAAAATAAGAACAACGGTCAAATGATCTTTTAAAAAACCATAAAAAGTCGTTTTATAAGCCGTACTATCATACATCGCAATCGCACTTGTCAACATATCCGAAGGCATAGCCTTTATCGTCTTATTTAATATGGATAATAGTGTTGCTTGCCCATCTTTAATCCCAAAACAAGCCTCCATTGTCTTTGTCAAAGAAATAATTTTAAAATTCTTATTACCATCAAATTTCAATACCTGACTCGATCCCTTGATAAAACAATCTACTTTACCATCAACAACCATATTCGCCCCATCCTCAATCGAATCACAATCCACGAGTTTCCATTGCGGATAATAATACGCAATATGTTGTTTTAGAGCTACCTTGTTTTTCGGTACAGCTACCACATATGAATCATTCTCATTAAAATCTTCCTTATTTGTAACGGCAATCAAATTATACGTCCAAGCCGTATTTGAAAGTGCATACCCCTTCTTTTCGGCAATATTAGGATTTTTACTCGCATAATAAATCACATCAATCTCTTTATTATGTAAAGCCTCAATCATTTTGTCATAATCATCAAAAACCTGTATATCAAATTTCAATGTATGATTTCCCAAACAATCTTTGGCATACGAAACATATTCAGGCAGTGAACCACGAATCTCTCCACTCTTTTTGTCCATTGAAAACACAATAGGATCATTATTTAAAAAACCAATTCGAATACCACCATGCTCTTCTAACCATGACTTTTCATTTCCTGTAAGAAACTGCGTATAATCCAAAGTAAAATATTTCTTATACAAATCCGCCTTGAAAAAAGGACTATCACTATCCAACTGGCGCATCGCATGATCCAATTCTTGTTTAATATCACTACGCTCTTTATTGATTGCAAAATATATATCAGACTTTCCAATTGTAGTTACACTAAAAATCCCTCTTTCAGACCAAATCGACTCTTCTAAAGACACAAAACAATCAATCTCATTATTCGCTAATTTCTTTTTAACATCCTCATTACCACTTACATTCACATGCTCAGTATGAATACCATACTTATTCTCCCATTCTGTAAGCATATATTCAGGCTCAGTACCTTTAAGCACACCAATACGCTTACCATCCAAAGACTTATAATCCGAAGACAAAATATCCGTATCCGATAAATTCGCATACAAAACATACTTTTCTTCACCCATCGTTTCCTCAGAAAATAACATTTCTTTAGCACGATCATCCGTATACGCAATATCACCCATGATATCAATCTCACCATTTTCAAGCTTATCAAAACAATTCGACCAATCACACTTCACATACTCAAACTTCCAACCCGTATACCCAGCCAAAGCCTGCATCAATTCATAACCATAACCACGCCTAACACCATGATCATCTACATAATTAAACGTGTCTTCAAAAGTAAAATGGTACCCATAAGGAGGA
>ENA-ORTG01002726-ORTG01002726.1-human-gut-metagenome-genome-assembly--contig:-NODE-2726-length-13596-cov-2.672919_pt1 | contig 13596 bp, 10 predicted proteins | sample MGYA00241906_ERZ509176 | MGnify/ENA primary metagenome ERZ509176 (study PRJEB26280, sample SAMEA2338811) | human gut metagenome | biome: human gut; feature: human-associated habitat; material: faeces...
GGTCCTGCCGTCCTCCATCCGTTCCTTATAAAGGTCTCCGGCCTGTCCGGAGGCCTTTTTCCGTTCCGGGGATCCCGCAGCCCCCAGGGCGTCAAAGGCGGCGCCCTGCTCCACGTAATCCTCCAGGATATCCTTGTTCCGGATGGCGGCCAGCTCTGAGAATACCACCTCGGTGGAAAGGGAGGCCGTCATGGTGGAGGGAGCGGAAAAAACGGTGATGGAGCGTTTAAAGCGTCCGCTGTTTATTTTCTGTTCCAGGTTTTCGGGGATCAGATATCCGCACTCTGCCTTCCGGGCGGCCACATGGTCCCGTACCTGCTGTTCATTTTCGCATGGATAAAAAGAGAACAGTCCCGTATCCCGGGCCAGGAGATTCTCCTTTAACCGGTTTCCCAGGCTGGCCGGCTCTGGATCCAGACAGCAGACGGCGACCCGTACCGTACCGTCCTTCCCGTTTTCCATCCTGGATGCGGCGAGGGCGGTCAGAGGAAGGGCGGCCAGAAGGAGCAGAAACGGGATCCGCTTCAGATACCGCTTGCAGCATAAGAAAAACCATAGAATGACTTTTTTCATGGGCGTTTTACCTCAAATGCCAGGCTTATGAGAGCTCCCGCCAGGAAAACTGCCGGGAGCGCCGCAAAGATCCAGGGCTCCCAGTGGGCGGTGACAGCCATTTTTACAGTCTCAATGAAAATATAGGGCGGAAGGAACGGGGCCGCCTTCTGGAAGGCAGAGGGAAGGAACACCAGGGGCAGGATCCCGCCGGAAAAAAAGTGCAGCGCTGTGGCTCCCAGGAACAGAAAAAGTACGCCTCCCATCCGGTTCCCTGCCGCCTGGAAGGCGCATACGGCCAGGGAGGCCGCAGAAACGCTTAAGAGCAGAAGCGCTGCGGGAAGTGCGGAGGAAAACGGAATAGCGCCTGTAAGGACAGCTGCGGAGGCGGCAGACAGGAGAAGGATCATATAGAGAAGGGCCAGCCCCAGGATCCGGGAGAGGATCATGGAAACGGGACCGACGCCGGCCAGGAGGAGCTGTCTGCGCAGCACAGGATTTTGGGGCAGGAGAAAGCCCGAAACAGGGATGGCTGACAGCATAAGGGCCAGGATGAAAAGGCTGATGGCATAAAAGACCACCGGCTTTACATCCCCCGAGGCGCTCACCGCCGTTTTCCGGAACAGCTCACCGCGGGGGAGGCTGTATTCCAGATACAGGCGGTTCAGATCCCGCTCCAGCTGTGCTCTGGCCTCTGAGCAGTGAAAACGGTCCAGGACCTCGTCACCGGCGTAGATCCCGGCCTGGGCGGCGCTTAAGGTCTGCGCCCCTGCATCGGCCAGCTCCTTAAAGATCCGGCTTTCCACTCCGGCGTTCTCCGGAAGAAGCACGGGGACCGGTGTGTTGACGCCGCTCATGATGTCCTGGACAAAGCCCTCCGGTATCAGCAGGGCGGCCAGGAGCTCTCCGTTTTCCATCCCTTCCAGACACTCCTCCCGGCTCATGTAGGAAAGATCACAGATGCTTTTTACACTTTCCAGAGAGCTGAGCATGGAGGTCACCTGCTTCGCTAAAATATCGTTTTCAGGAAGAGCTACGCCAACGGTGATCCGCCCCGCCGCCTGACCGCCGTACAGGGCCTTGCCTGCCAGAAGGGCAGCCGCACCCATGAAAAACATCAGTACGGCTGCCCCGGCTGCCATAAGAGGGGGGGCTTTCAGCGCCCGTTTTAATTCCAGCTTCAGATAAAACAGACGTATCTTCATATTAGTATAAGGAAATCCCCAGCCGGTCGGCTACTTCCATGAACCCATAAGCACCTTCCATGATCAGGGAATACCAGTCCTCTTCGGTGGCGGCCAGAACGTCCATGGGAGTTCCCTCCAGGGGAGCGATCTCGCCGGAAAGAGGTTTAAAATAGTAATTGCCGCTGAAGAGCAGGGAAGAGTCAGCGGTGGAGATCTCCAGGGAGTCGATATCCGCCTGGATGCTCGTTCCCTTTTCCAGCTGGCTTACGATGCCGGAGGCGGAGATTTTAAAGAGCTGGGATCCGTTTTCCAGCGTTTCCAGGGAGAGATGGTAATCACCGCTTTCAGCTATGTAGCTGCCGGAATACAGGATGGAAACAGACGGAGCGCTGTCTCCGGAGCCGGACACAAGATCCAGGGAAGCGTCACAGGTGAGCTTTTTATCGTCATAAACGCCCTGCTTTACCAGGTACAGAGCCATGGCGTCGTCGCCGCTTCCGATGGTGAGCTGGCCGGTGAGGTTCTGGAGCGGGTATGCGCCGCCTTCAAACACAGCTTCAAAGGCCACCTCAGTGGGAACGGTCTGGCTGTCGCCGTCGCTGCCTGTGATCCCGCCGTTTATTACAGTGGAGCCCAGGACTGAGGTGAGCACGCCGTCCTTATCCAGGTATACGGTCATCTGGATGTCCGTCAGGGACGCGTCCAGGGCCTGGATCATCTGGTCTGCGGCTGCCTTTGCTTCCTCGTAGGCGTCTGCCTGCAGCTCTTCGGCTGTGGCGGGAACAGAGCCGCCCATGAGACCGTTCAGCTTTACGGTCAGCTCCAGCTGGCGCAGGTACTGGTTTTTCAAGGCCTCATCCTGGAGGAAAAAGTCCGAGGAGGTCCGCAAGAAGTCGATCAGCGCCGCCTTGCTGACCAGCACAGAGTAGCCGCGGCATTCCTTTTCCTGTCCATTGACAGTAACGGTGCTTTTATCAGTCTTTTCTACGGTCAGCGCCGCCTTGAAATTTTCCTGGGCCTTGCAACCCTCTCTGTAACGGTCCATAAGGGCGGGAAGATCCAGCGTGTTTCCTCCCGCAGCGGCATTTTCTTCGGCCAGGGCAGTGACCTCCGTCAGATAAGCGGCTGCCGCGTCGGCAGAGATGCCGTTTTCATCCAGAAGGCGGCTCATGGCAGGGGAATTTTTGATCCGGTCTGCCAGGCCGTCTCCCAGATCCATGGTGAGGACCTTTTCCGACAGCTCCGGGATGGCGGCCATCAGCGTGTGGTCTCCATAATAAAGATCCAGGTTTACCACATCCATGCCATTGTAAACGACTCCCACGTTGGCATCGCTCTTCTTATTTGAAACATCATTCCGGCTGGAAATGCGGAGACCGCCGCCGGTAAGGGCGTTCAGCTCTTCCATAGAGCTGCTGTCCAGGCTTAAGGTCAGCCCTGCTTCTGCATCAGAGGAGACAGAAGCGCTGGAAAACTGGCTGAGTCCGAAAATATCCTCAGCTGGAGATACCTGTTCGTGGGAAAAGGCTGTTTGAAAAGCATCTACCACGGCTTCCTTGGGATCTTTGGCGTTCATCCGGGTGAAGGCAAAGGCCGCTGCCGCTCCTGCGGCTGCCACCACGCCTGCGGCGATCAAAATCTTCATCCCTTTCTTTCCGGGCTTTGGTTCCTCCGGTACAGAGGGGAGAGAACCGGAGGACGGGGCTGTTTCAGAGGCAGGGCTGCCGCCGCCGGAGACGGATCCGGTCTCCTGTGGATCTATCTGGGCAAACTCCAGGGTCAGATCTGCATGGCATACGGGACAAATGGTACTTCCTTCGGGAATTTCTGCTCCACATTTAAAACAAATCATATAGTTCCTCCATTTCTGTTTATTGAAACTGTCGGATCAGCTCTTCGGCTGAGAGACTGTTTCTGGTCTTAGTCAGAACTCCGTCCTTTAAGACGTACATACTGGTACACAGGGCCAGCTCCTCCATTTCATGGGAGGTAAGGATCACAGTCCCTCCGTCCGCCGTGTAGGCTTTCAGATAGGCCTGTATATCCCGTTTACATTCCAGGTCCAGGGCGGCTCCCGGTTCGTCCATAATGAGGACAGAGGCGCGGCCTGAAAGGGCGCAGGCGATGCTGAGGCGCTTTTTCATGCCTCCGGACAGGGTATCCACCCGCTTCTTCAGCATGGGGCCGATCCCCAGGACAGAGCTGCAGCCCTCTGTCAGATCCTTCTCCATCTCCTTCCGGCTTCCGCGGTGCCATAAAAGCAGGTTGTCTTTTACCGACAGCTCTCCGATCAGCGGGTTCTCCTGGGGAACATAGGCCGTAAGGTCAGCGGCAGCCCCGGACCTTCCCCGGATCTCGGTCCCATTGATGCGGATGCTCCCGCTGTCTGCACGCAGGGCTCCCGCCAGGATCGACAGAAGCGTGGTCTTTCCGCAGCCATTGGTTCCGACGATTCCCACGCACTGGCCGGGCCCGGCTGAAAAGCTGACGCCGTTTAGGATCCTGTGTTTTCCGTAGGACTTACAGATTCCGGAAACCTCCAGCATAAGCCGTCCTCCTTCCTGTTTTATGGCCCTTATTTTACCATATGCGAGGGGGTGATGGAAGCGTTTTGGGAAAACGTAAAAAAGTTTAAAAAAAAAGTAAAAAAAGGTGTTGACTTTTTCGGAACCTTGTCATATAATAATGGACGTGTCAAGGAGATAACACAGAGACACAGGAAAAACAAAATACCAAGCGCCTTTAGCTCAGTTGGTAGAGCAGTAGACTCTTAATCTATTTGTCCGGGGTTCGAGCCCCCGAAGGCGCACTGAAAGGTTCCGATTTTGCAGACTTAGGGCTGTGGGGTTGGGACTTTTTTATGTTTGAAACAGGCAGAGAGCCTGCCGCAGAACAGGGAAGCGGATAGACATATATGGTCAATGAAATTCACGAATGATGTTTTCGATGATCTCTTTTTGCGACGGGGTCAGGTTTGCCCACTTATTAAACATTTCTTTTTGTTCCGGCGTTAAGGGTACGGCATCGGTATCTTTTGCGAAAAATTGGCTCAGGGTGATCCCGAATGCGTCACAGAGGGCTTCCAGGGTTGAAAGTGATGGAACCGTGTTCCGGCGGTAGATATTGGCGATGGTGGATGCAGAAAGCCCGGACTTCTGGGCAAGCCTGTAAGTACTCCAACCACGTTCGCTGGTTAATTCTGTTATTCTTTTAATCACATCCATGTTATCAATCCCCTGTTGCATCCAATTCTATTCCTTATTTTAAGTTGTTATTGATTAAGAAAATAGAACTCAATTGTAATGATTATACTGTTCAAATAAAAACTGCTGTGCTATACTGGGCTTAAATAAAAAATTTGCAATACAGAAAGGAAGGTAAGTATGAAGAAAAGGCTTGTGGCATTGGGAATGGCGTTTCTGATGGCAATGTCCACCTGTATGACTGCTTTTGCGGGATACTGGTATCTTGAAGATGGAAGGTGGGAGTACCGGGACGATTCAGGTGCTCGGGTGAGGAACACTCTAAAGAAAAGCGGCAGCCATTACTGGTGGCTGGGACCAGATGGATATTTAAGAACAGGTCATGCTGGAGAGAAGGTCCTCATAGGAAATGCGGCATTTATGCTGCATAATGATGGAAGGATAGACCGGATCGGCGAGGATGCATCGGGCGGAAAGGTGGATCTGTTTGATTTAATAGGCGATAAGGAAACACCCAGAAGGTTTGATACATGGGATTTTTATGAGACTGCGAAGGATGGGTCTTCTTATGAAACCTGGTGCTACTGGGACGAGGAAGGAAATAAGCTGGGCGGATTACAGGAGATCCAGGGCTTTAAGTATTATTTTGATAAGGATGATGAGATCAAATTAAAAAAGAAGGGTACGATCGTTGACAAGCATTATATAATGGGAGATTACTCCGCAGCCATCGACCGCTGGATCCCCAGGAATGGAAAATGGTATTATTTCGATGAAAACGGGGAGCAGGTCTTTGGAAAGAAGACCATCCAGGGAACGGAATATGATTTCGGAACAGATGGATTTGTGGACGCTTCCCAGGTAGAGTTTCCGGAGATCGCGTCTGTGGAGATCGATAATTCCCAGAAAGAGGCCTTTGTAGGAGATGTGGTGGAGATCCCGTTTAAGATCGAGGTGAAGGAAGCTTCTCCCAGCAACGCGACGAAGGAAGCCGATTATGATATGTTCAAAAATGCATACGACGTATCCCATACGTATCGTGTGAACAGAGGCGTCATGGTTCCCAAATATGAGGTGGGGAAAAGCCAGTTAAAGTATGAGATCGAGACGAAGTACGAGATCGACTGGGAGGACCAGCTGATCCGGATCCCCATCGACTGTATGGGAGCCGTATTTGGAAATATGCGTATCGGAAATACTAAATCAGAGGACTTTGGGATCGTATGCAGATATCCGGAAAGTCAGTCCATGGAATCCAGGATCGAGGATCTGTTCAAGGACGAACAGGAAGGGGACGCTCTGGTTGCCGGATTAAAAACGCTGACGGAGGAAGAACCAGACAGCGTGAAAGAGAGCCTTGTGGGATCTGCGGAGGTCCAGACAAAGATCCAGGCCCTGGAACTGATGCATAATGGCTCAAAGAAGGTGGATACATACATTGATGTGGACGATTCCCTGGGGTTTGCGGATAAGGATACCTGCTCTGTGATCGGCCTGGGGCTTTCCATGGAGAAAGAAGGAAAGATCGGTCTGAAGATCGGAACCTCCAATGAAAAGCTTCCCGAGGAGCTTACAAAGGAAAAGACAGCCGTGGCGTTTGACCTGAAGGTATTAAAAAATGGAGCCAGCACGAAAAAGCTGGACGTTCCGGCACTCATCACGATCTCAAAGCCCGACAGCATCAAGACCGATGATTTCCAGTTATACCACATGAATGCCGGAGAGGCGGAAGAGGTCAATTATGTTGAAGAGGACGGTTTAGTCACATTTGCCGCTGAGCAGTTCAGTACCTTTGTGTTTGTAGAGGATGCGGAGGATACGGACAGCGGAAGCAGCGGAGGAGGTTCCACCAGCTCCTACGGACCGGGCCGCTGGGATACAGGAACAGCGGGAAATAAAGGACCGGAGGATACGAAGACCCAGAAGCCTGCGGGCACATGGGTACAGGATGAAAAGGGCTGGTGGCTGAAGTATGAGGACGGAACATGGCCCGCATCCCGGTGGATCGAGATGACCTGGAATCACGTTCCCAGCTGGTATTACTTTAATGCTGAGGGATATATGGCAACTGGCTGGATGAAGGACGGAGACCGGTGGTATTATCTGGATCCCAGTACTGATGGAAGCCAGGGACGTATGTTCACAGGCTGGCATGAGATCGGTGGTAAATGGTATTTCTTCCATGAAACAGCAGACGGCCCTATGGGTTCGCTGCTTGTAAACGGCAGAACGCCGGACGGCTATCAGACAGATATGGACGGAGTCTGGATCCAATAGATGGCCGGATGATAAAAGGCAGGGGAGATCTTCCCCTGCCTTTCGCATCTGCTTTTAAACTTGTTGGCCTGACCTGTCTTCATCCAGATACCGCTTTATAAGGAAGCGTACAAAAAGGACAAGAGCTGCGGCCAGTAAAAATGTGATCAGATACACAGGGCATAGCTCGCCCATTGCCGTGCGCCATGGAGAACAGTATACAATGCTGACCGTGTAGAAACGGAGCCGGGGGGATTCTTCTGAATCGGCGGTTTTCTGATAATAAGGGGTATAGTAAGCTTCGTCATTGCCGCTCAGGTAATAGTTGACGCTGGGGATCAGCAGATTTAAACCGTCATAAAAGACCAGTTCCTCTGTTCCGATTCCCGAAACCAGCGAGGCTCCCAGCCCGGCGGCCAGAGAAGACACGCCGCTATGCTCCTTTCCTTTATATGAAAAAGAAGGAGATGGCTGGTCATAGCAGACGTCAAACCAGTCGGAATAGAGGGTGACGGTTTCACTGGCAGAGGCCGCGGCGTCCGGATCCTCGTAAATGGACCGCCATTGAAGACCATGATCCTCCGTAATGCCGGAAACAGTATACGATCCGGATCCTCTGGAATGTAAGACATCCTGAAATTCATCTCGGTCGATGGATTCGATCTTCTGCGGTATGAATGAAACGCCGTCAAAGGCGCCGGTAAAACGCATGGCAGCGGCATGTATAGACGGCGCGCTGCCGCTGACCAGCTCCTTTCCCGCTTCGGTCAGCTTTTCCCGATCAAAGAATGCCCTGGCATTATTTCCAGACCGCTCTTCGCGGTTTTTCCACTGCCCCTCGGTCAGATATTCAAAATAGAAGAAATCCGTCCAGCTGCATTCCAGAAGGCTGCCTTCGGCATCAAAAACTGCCGATGCAGAATATACCTCAGTCTTGTCTGGGCGGGGAAGAAAGCCGCCTCCCTCACCGACTATGAAACGGGCGCCGTAGAAGGAACCTGCCTTGCCTCCCGTATCCACAGCCTTCCAGAAAAGACTTTTTTCCAGGTTTTTATATTTGGAGGAACCGGCCTTTCCCAACCGGGACTCAAAGCAGCGCTGGGCAATGGTGGATGCAAAATCGCCATAACCGGCCAGATACCTTGATGCGGCATACTCGGCGGTGACCGATGTGAGACAGTACATCCCCATGCCCCAGACGGAAACCGCCACAAGGACAAGGAAGCCGGTGATGACAGTAAGCAGGGAAGCGGTACAATGGTTTTTAAAGAGTTTCTTCAAACGTATCCCTCCGATCCATAGCTGCATAAAAAGGTTTCTGGTGGTTTAATCATACCATATGCGCCCGGATATTACATTGGAAATCCGTTTTTGCGCTTTTTAATATATTTATAAAACCATATTCCAGATCTTTTCTGCGGAATCAGACAGCTTCGTCCCTTTTTTCTTTGCAAGAATCACATTGCGGCTCAACCTGTGACCTCGAATCGTACAATATGCAGGAACCAGATCTGGAGGCAGATAGCGTTCAACGGTGACTGGCATTAAAATAATTTCCGTGCCGCCCACCGCTTTATAAAAACCAGAATTTGTACTAGACATCCGAATGATTTTTCCCGGCTCAATATGAAACGTTTTTAAAAATAACTCCGTGGCTCTTGCCATTCCTTGTCTGGAATTCTGCATAATGAAGGTCCTTCCATTTAATTCCTCTGGATCCAGTTCGATTGGATTGAGACGACTATCTTTGCGGATAGTTTTTCCCTGTAAAACAGGATTATCCCTTGACATGGCCAGAAGGAGGGGAAGCTCTGCGATAGATATATATTCCAGTTCTTCGGATTGTATTGGCGTTGTAAATGCAGCCAGCTCAGTGATACCCTCAACAAGATATTCCTCGCAGGTCTGCGCATCTGTTTCCATAAGCTCAATTGTAAGTTTTGGATATTGTCTGCTGACTTTTGGAAGGTACTGACAAAAAATGCTCAATCCTCCAGTGGTTGCCGCTATCTTGATCATCTGTTCCTCGGAATCCATGGCAGATTCCAGTTTTACATGAAGCTCATCGTCGAGTGCAACGATATGCTCAGCATATTTAAGAAAAATCGTACCATAAGCAGTAAATTGTAGAGGCTTCGTAGTACGGTCCACCAATGTAACTCCCAGTTCCTCTTCCATACGCTTAATATAATTGGTTAGTGCGGGCTGAGTAATAAACAGCTTCCTGGCTGTTTTGGAGATAGTCTTATATTTGTCCAAGGCCACAAAATAGCGAAATGCGTTAATGTCCATGGTCTTCTCCTTTTCACATGTATTAAACCTATTTTATCATGTCTGGTTTCATTTTTGAATATAACAATCTATTATCATCCATAACTTCTTTCCCTGTATCCTATTTTTTAATGAAAAGTAAATCTGCACTCAACCAATTGAATCCAGGAGTCAACAAATTTATAATAATTACAACGTAAAGATATCTTGACGAAAGTAAATCATGAAATGAGGGAATATTTTATGAATGTGATTTCTTTTCTTGCTCAGATCAAGGCAGACAGCGATGTAAACACGATGCTTGCAGACTGCCAGAAGATGGAAGAGCAGACATTGAAATGGCAGAAGCAGCTCTGTGTTATAGAAGCCCCCAGTAATGAAGAGGAGGAGCGTGCTGTATATTTCGCAGATCTCATGAAGAGTATCGGTCTGAAAACAGAAATCGATAATGTCAATAGTGTAATCAGTATCTGGCCTGGAACAAAGAATGAGTTGGAACCTGTCGTAATCTCAGCCCATCTGGACACAGTATTTCCAAAGGGAACTGATTGTACAGTCCGGGAAAAAGACGGGCTCCTGTATGCTCCTGGCATTGGGGATGATACCAGGGGGTTAGCAGAACTTCTGACCCTGGCTGATATTCTGGTCCGGCATAACTTCCATTTCTCCCATCCTGTATGGTTTGTTGCAACTGCCGGTGAAGAGAACAAGGGTAATTTAAAGGGAAGCCGCAACTTTTTCGCCCACCATCCAAAGGTTCATGCATTTGTTTCTATTGATGGTTCAAAGTGCGAAACTTTACATTATAATGCAGTCGGCGGATGCCGAATGGAAATAACCTATACAGGAACCGGCGGACATGCCATGCGCATGTTTGGGTACCCAAACTGTAACAATGCCATGGGAAGAGCCATCTCAAAAATCGCAGAATTGAAGGTGCCGGACGAACCGTTGACAACTTTCAATATTGGAACAGTAAGAGGAGGAACCGTTACAACAGCAATTCCAACAGAGAGCACCATGTCGATTGATGTCCGAAGCCTTTCAGATGAAATCCTCCAGAAGGTAAAAAAGGAAATTGAAATGCTCTGTATTCGCGCCTGCGAAGAAGAAAATACTTACTGGAATCATCCGACTGAGCGGGTTCAGGTACGGGTAGAATGTCCCTCTGAACGCTTAGGCGGGATGCAGCCAGAGGATGCGGAGATTGTGATAATGGCAAAGGAAATCTACCATATGTTTGGGGTAACACCAATGATCTCCAAAGGGGCTAGCACCGACGCAAATATTCCAATCAGTATGGGAATTCCATCCATTGCAGTAGGCAGAGGCGGATTTATTGAACATGGACATACGTTAAATGAGGTTTACCATCCCAAAGACGCATATATCGGAGTACAGAGGAATTTCATGCTGATGGCAGCTTTGTCGTGGTAATACAAATACACCTTCGTAAAAGGAGAAGAAATGAAAAAGAATTGGATGGATTATAAAATTGGTTTTTTTCCATTGCCCATTTACATACTTCTGTTTGTATTGTTGTGTATAGCACAATATTTTGGGGCCATAAAAATTAATTTGTACACCGGGGCTCTGATCTGTGGACTATTTGGATGTGGTATGCGTTATATTGCAGATAATGTGAAAATTATTGATAAAACAATTGGCGGAGCATTTGTGGTGGTCGCATGTTCGGCACTCGTATACTGGAATCTGGTTCCGGAGCAATGGGTCGAAGCCTGTTCGGTATTTATTGAAGGAGATATTGATTTCTTGACCTGCTACGTGATTACACTGATCTGTGGAACAATTCTTACAATGGACAGAAGACTTTTGATCCAGGCAGGAATTCGGTATTTCTTTCCAGTCATAGCCGGCCTTATCTGTGCCTATGGTTTTTCCGCTGTTGTCGGTGAAATGATGGGAATCGGCTGGCAAGAGACAATTATGTTCATTTCTGGCCCTATCATGGGTGGTGGAAACGGTGCCGGAGCCGTTCCAATGTCTGAGATTTATTCCGAGGTTACAGGAATTGATAAAGGCATTCTTTATTCGCAACTCAATGCAGTAGTGGCTCTTGGAAACTGGATTTCTATTTTCTTTGCAATTATTCTTAATTATATTGGAAAGAAATTTCCAGATACTACCGGAAATGGTGTTTTAATGAAAGGAACGGGGATCAATACCAACGAGGCGAAATATGAATTTAAATTTATATATTCTGATCTTTTAGTAGGAATGAGCTTTGCTGCCGGTATTTTCATTTTAGGAAATATCTGTTCCAAAATTATCCCCAATGTCCATGCATACGCTTTCTCAATTCTGGCTGTTGCGCTTTGCAAGATCTTCGATTTGGTTCCAAAAAGAATTGAGTATGGATGTCATGAGCTTTATCAGTTTGCCGGAAAAAACTGCATGACGATTTTGATGGGAGGAATTGGTATTGCAATGTTCAATCTGGCTTCCCTTTTTGAGGTCTTGACAGTGCGTAACCTTATCATCTGTACAGTTGTTGTATTTGGAGGAGTCTTTGGCTCATGGCTCATGGGAAAGGTCGTAAAGTTCTATCCCGTAGAGTCAGCAATCACAGCCGGACTTTGCATGAGCAACGCAGGTGGAAATGGGGATATTTATGTATTAACCAGCGCAAACCGGATGGAACTGATGCCGTTTGCTCAAATCTCTTCCCGAATCGGGGGTGCGATTGTTCTATTTACACAGAGTGTCCTCGCTGGAATTTTGCTATGATAAAAATGTAAGATAAAAGTATTGGGGCTGTGAAAAATAGCATATTTTCACAGCCCCCTTTTCGAGTACACCGGGGAGAACATCTCTTCCTGCTTTTTTGCATACCGGGTGGGTAAAGTCTTACGGCTCCATTTTTCCAATGGAGAAGCCGCGGCCTCTGGCCTCGTTGACACGGGCAATGGTCATAAAGGCCTTGGGATCGATCTCCGTGACCAGATCGCTGAGCTCGTTTAACTCCCTGGAGGTGAGGATGGTCATGACCTCGCAGGATTCCTCTCCCGTATAGCCTCCGGCGATGTGATACAGGGTGACGCCGCGGTTGATCTGGGTCTTGATGGCATCGGTGATCTTCTGGTATTCCTTGCTGATGATCCGTACCTGCATCCGGCTTTTTCCCATGGTGGAGGCCTTATCGGCGATCATGGAATACAGGATGATGAGGATGATGCTGTACAGGGCCTTTTCCAGCTGGGAATAAGGGATCTGGAAAAGGAGGATCACGATATCAAAGCCGTACATGGACACAGACAGGGGGATCCCCAGCTTCTTTTTAAGAAGGAGTACAGGAACATCATTTCCTCCGGTGGAGGAACCGGCACGGATCACTAGGCCGATGCCTGCTCCGATCAGAAGGCCGCCTAAGACTGTGGCCAGCATGGGATCCGCAGTGAGCGGCTCAGTGACCACAAGCTGGATCTGGCTTAAAAGGAACGGGAACAGAAAGCTGCTGATCAGCGTCGTGACCGCAAAATGTTTTCCCAGGGTGAGTGCGCCCACCACGAACATAATGGCGTTGTAGCCGCCCAGGAACACGGCCACAGGAATGTGGAAATAGTGGGCGGCCAGCAGTCCCAGACCGGTGGCCCCGCCGCTCATCAGCTCCTCCGGGATCACGAAGGCGCCTACACCGATGGACATGAGGACGTTTCCGGCCAGCACCAGAAGCAGTTCCATGACCCGTTTCTTCATTTTTTCATTTGTCATATTCTTTCTCCCTTCAAATTGGCAAAGCAAAAAAGAAAGCGGGCTCTTCAAAGCCCGCTGCGTCTGTTGATTCCGTTTTCCTTTGCATTACCATAGCTCTACCCCATTTGTTTTCTAAAGCTGTCCTTTTATTATATCATCATTTGTGTGGGCTGCATAGGGGGAAATAGAGAAAATCTATAAGTGAATGTCAACTTGATAGATTTTTTAAAGTTGACAAACAGGTATGGCGTTGATATAGTGTCTGTGGTTCAATAACCAGAAAATATATACAAAACGTACAATTTTGGGGAGGAAGACATGAAGAAAAAGGTAGCAGTTCTGCTTGCCATGGCCATGGCAGCGGGCGTTCTGTCCGGCTGCGGCGGCAGCGGCGGAAAAGAAACAACAGCGGC
>ENA-ORTG01002737-ORTG01002737.1-human-gut-metagenome-genome-assembly--contig:-NODE-2737-length-13563-cov-5.399763_pt1 | contig 13563 bp, 9 predicted proteins | sample MGYA00241906_ERZ509176 | MGnify/ENA primary metagenome ERZ509176 (study PRJEB26280, sample SAMEA2338811) | human gut metagenome | biome: human gut; feature: human-associated habitat; material: faeces...
GTTCTTGGCAACCAGTGCGCCTGTGGGACAGACGGTGACGCAGGCGGTGTCCAGCCCGGCATCGAGGCGGTCTTTGCACTGATCGCATTTGACGGCTTTCCTTTTGCGGGGATCAACCCAGATCAGGTGATGCGGGCAGGCTTTCTGGCACGCCCCGCAGCCGACGCACGCTTCTTCCCGTATGAAGACGATCCCGTCGCTCTCCCGGCGGATAAGCGCCTCTTTGGGGCAGGCTTCCACACAGCGCGGCTGAGGGCACTGTACGCAGGCCCGGTAGCGGGTATGAAGCACAACCCGGGGCTCCCCGTCCGGCACAAGCGGTGCGGGCGCTTCCGGCCGTGCATGTTTGACGATGATCGGCGTTGCTTCTTCCGCGGCGTCTTCAAAGCGGGGGCCATCGACAAGCAGCGTTCCGAGGGAAATGCCCGGTGCGCTGTCATGGGCCGCCTTGCAGCTGGCTTCACAGGCATGGCAGGCGATGCAGCGATCTTGATCAACGACAAGGCGGTATATGCTCATAGTGCCTCACTCGGATGCCTTGCATCCGGCGATTGTTTGCTGGTGCGGCGTCCCCCGCAGAGGATACAGCGGGGGAACATCCTTTCGATATATTCACTGTTGTAATGAAAGCCGTATTTCAACTCTGTGAAATTCAAAAATGGATTTTTTGGAAAACCATCGAAAAGGTGAATGCCTCGCCCTTTCCTGAGGGCCGGTTCAGTCCGTTTCTTCGGCTTTTCGGAGCGTTATGAAGTGCTCCTGAAGGGCCAGCCCCCCGCCGAGCGGATCTTCATGCTCCAGCCCGCTGATCATGCAGGCTTCGTCGGCCACGCCCTTGCCGATCACGCCATCGACATAGGCCGTGAGGGTGGCGTTGCCCAGCAGATCGCGGCGGTCGAGCAGCTCGCCCAGACGCAGGTTGTGCGTCTCCACGTCGCCCCGCACGCTGCTGCGCCCCGCCTTAAGCGGCGTCATCCGCAGGTTGCAGGTCACCTCGCCCACGCCGGTCGAGGCGCCGAGCTGCATGTCGAACGACGAAAGCAGCCCCTTGAAGCGGGCGTTGATGTCGATCTGCCCCGTGTTGCCCAGTATGCCGACCAGCTTGTCGGACAACTCGCGGCCGCCGATCCCCGCAGCCAGTTCGTCGACGGCTTCAGCGGAGGATTTGAGCCGCGGAACGTTCAGGTCGAAACGGGTCTGCCGGATGTCGGGAAGCCCCCGGACCGAAGCGTCGGCGATGAGCCACGTACCCTCGCCGATCTGCATGCTTTTGACCTTGGCCGTGAAATCGGCGACCACGCCCGCGACCTCGACATTGACATTGCTGAAATCGGTATGCCAGCCGCGCAGCTTGGGGGCGAAATAGGCGATGTCGTCCGTCGAAACGGTCGTATTGCGCAGCGCGCCGTCGATGCGCACCTCGCCGATGAAGTCCTTGTACTCGGCCCACGAATCGCCCGCCAGCGAGATATAGGGAATCTGGACGTTCGAACGGCCCGTCACGACCGAGACGTCCTCGAAACCCATGCAGCCGTTGGTCAGGTAGAACCGCCCGGCGAAGCGGTCGAGGGCGAAGCCGCTGCGCTCGCGCGCCGAGAGGGTTTCGATGGTGGTGTAGATGGACTGCCCGTCGATGGTGAAGTCGTTCACATATGCCGTGATGCCGTAGAGGTGCATATGGCTGAAGTCGATGCCGAACTCCGGGTCGCGGCGGTCGAGCCGCTCCAGACAGAGGTCCATATTCTCGATCGACGCCTTGCGCAGCGACAGGCGGAAGTTGCCTTTCTTGGGTTTGTCGGGGTTGCTGATACGATTGACGATCTGCTTGATGTTCATCTCCCCGCCGGGCGTCTCGCGCAGGTAGAGCTTGGCGTCGGCGATTTCGCCGCGGCTCAGCGAAAGCCCCCCGCCGAAGATGCCCAGTCCGGTGACAAAGGCGTCGAGACGGCCCACGTAGAGCAGCGTGTCGCGCTGGTAATCCTCGACATAGAAACCCTTGATCTTGACCCTGCTGAAAAGCCCGATGTCCACGCGGTCGATGCTGACGGTGGTTTCGAGCTTCTTCGACGCCATGCGCACGGCTTTCTGCACCACGTAGTTCTGCACGGCCGGAATGTCGAGCAGCAACGAGAGCGCCAGAGGCAGAATTATCAGCAACAATACCGCGGCCGATAACACCTTTCCCAATATTTTTATACCTTTGCGCATTGATAGGTCGTTATAACCTGCAAATTTAACTAAAATAGTTAAAAAAAACGAAAAACCGGATGGATATTACAATTCTCGGCATCGAATCCTCGTGCGACGATACGTCGGCTGCCGTGATCCGCAACAACCTGCTGCTGTCGAACGTGATCGCCTCCCAGGCCGTGCACATTAAATACGGCGGCGTGATCCCCGAACTGGCTTCGCGGGCGCACCAGCAGAACATCATTCCCGTGGTGGACACGGCGCTCAAGGAGGCCGGACTGACGCCCGAAGAGATCGACGCCATCGCCTTCACGCGCGGCCCCGGACTGCTGGGCTCGCTGCTGGTGGGCGTGTCGTTCGCCAAGGGGCTTTCCATCGCGCACAACATCCCGATGGTCGAGGTCAATCACCTTCAGGGACACATACTTTCGCATTTCATCGACCTTCAGGACCACGCGCTGCCGCACCCCGGATTCCCGTTCCTCTGCCTGCTCGTGAGCGGCGGCCACACGCAGATCGTGCGCGTGGATTCTCCCCTCGAAATGGAGATCATCGGCACGACGATCGACGACGCCGCGGGCGAAGCCTTCGACAAATGTGCCAAAGTGATGGGACTGCCCTACCCCGGCGGCCCGGTAATCGACAAACTGGCCAAGGAGGGCGATCCGAAGGCGTTCCGGTTCGCACGGCCCCACGTAGACGGATACGACTACTCGTTTTCGGGGCTCAAAACCTCGTTCCTCTACACGCTGCGCGACGCCGTGGCAAACGATCCCGGTTTCATCGAGAACAACAAGGCCTCGCTCTGCGCTTCGCTGCAGAAGACAATCGTCGAAATCCTGCTGGACAAGCTGGTGCGGGCGTCCAAGGACCTCGGCATCCGCGACATCGCCATCGCGGGCGGCGTTTCGGCCAACTCAGGACTGCGCAACGGGATCGTCGAAGAGGGCCGCAGGCGCGGCTGGCGCACGTTCCTGCCCGAATTCAAGTTCACGACGGACAACGCGGCGATGATCGCCATGGCGGGTTACTACCGCTACCAGCACGGCGACTTCTCGTCGCTCGGCGTCTCGCCCGTGGCGCGGCTGCAGGAGCTGTAGGAGCCGGACGCGGAAACGGCAGAAACCGGACGCCGAAGCCGCATGAGCCGGATGCAGCCGGCCACAAAAAAGCTCCCGGCCGAACGGCCGGGAGCAGGTCCGGAAGACGCGGAAAAGCACTCCGCGCTTCCACAAAAGCGATCTATTTAGAATGCAAGGATCGGACGGGCGATACCGTCGTAATCGATATACTCGCACATAAGCTCCACCAGATGTTTCTCGGAACCGCCGATATGAATGATACATGCCGTCTCGCCGGGTTCAAAGCAGGTCGTAGCCCACAGCGTACAGGTATTGTAATGGGTGCCGTCCGTCACGAACAGCTCCTCCTTCTGATCGGCGGGAATCATCGCAAGCGTCTCGTTGAATTTCGCAATCACGTCATAGCTTACATTTTCGGAGTTGTAACCGTAATAGACATTATAACTCGAAGTCTGCCACTCTTTCAGAAGCAGAGCAGCTTCATGGCCGCAGAGATTGGCCACCATATCCCATAACTGCCCGGTGCTCGGCAGGAACCAGCCGCTCGACGTTTCGGGAGCCGGGAGCGAGAAATTATTAACCGTCAAATCGAAAGCAGGGCACCATGTAGCAAGGTTCGGTCCATAATCGGATACGGTTTTCATCGTCTCTTCGTAACCATTGACATTGCCATACCACGTGCTTGCAATTTTCGCTTTCGGAGTGCTTGCGAAATCATTGTCGGTAGAATACTGAACCGTCTGGCTGTCGGCGCTATGGGCATTTTTCACAGCCACGACATACCCGTGCGTATAGCCCTTCTCCTTGTCGCCGGCGGCGATCCGGTTTTCGTCCGTCTGGCAGACGATGCCGATAACGGTCTTACCGGCGACGGGAGCGGGTTTGGTGTCGGCCCAGACGGGATTCAGTCCGTCGGCCTCGATGCTTACCAGTCCGCCGTCGCTCCACGTACCGTCGGAATAGTAATAGTCGCCGATCTTCGGCGCAACGTAAGCCACCGTCACCGTGCAGGTCGCCTTGCTCTCGCCCACGCTGGCGGTAATAGTGGCCTCACCGGCGGCAAGAGCGGTGACGACACCGTCCTCGACCGTCGCAACTACCTCGTCGTCAGAAGACCAAACTACCGCTACGCCGTCCTGCAGGGGGGGGGTAACGGTCGCTACGAGCGTTTCGGAAAACCCGACATTGAGATTCAATTCCGTCCGGTCGAGCGTCACGACCGTTTCGGGGACCTTCTTCTCATCGTCGTCGCAGGCGAAAAACACCAGCGATGCAGCCATCAGCAAAGCTGATTTCCTTAAAAAGTTTCTCATAAAACAAGTTTTAAGAATTAATAATACGGCAGTACCGACAGCAGTCTCTCCGGACTCACGACAAAAAGCCCAGTAATGTTTTCGATGATCGTCCGGCAAAACACCATCAATAACCTAACCGGGAGTCAAATATAATAAAAAATCAACCCGGTGGAACGCGGATGCCGGAAAAAATTCACGGTCAAATAAAAAGCCCCTAATAAATTAGGGGCTGAAAAGGCAGGCGTCCGGAAACGCCTGCCGAAATATTATCCCGGCAAACCGGGAGGGGGCTTATCTTGCGCCGAAGAGTTTTTCCTTCAGCGAAAAGTTATCGTACTCGTCTCTGAGCGCGGCCATCAGGTCGCGCACCGACTGAATCTTCTCGGCGCGCCATGCGTTGGCGCCGCAGAAGGCGTAGCCGTTCTGCAGCTTGCCTTTGAATGCGTTGTAGAGCGCCAGCATGATGCAGTAGGGACTGTGCGTCACGTCGCAGGTCTTGATGCAGTCGAACGGACAGTTCTTGGGGCGTTTAAGCCCCTCTTTCACCCTATCGAGGAACGAGCTGTGGATAGCCCGTCCCGGCATGCCGACGGGACTTTTGATGATCTCGATGTCCTGCGGTTTGGCGTCGAGATAGGTCTGCTTGAAGGCCGGATCGGCGTCGCACTCCTCGGTGGTCACGAAGCGCGTGCCCATCTGCACGCCGTCGGCGCCCAGCTGCATGATACGGTAGATATCCTCGCCGGTGTAGATGCCGCCGCCCGCGATGACGGGAATATGGCAGTCGTGTTCGGCACCGAAAGCGCGCACCTCGGCGACGATTTCGGGAACGAGGGCTTCGAGCGAAAAATGCTCGTCGGCGAGCTGCTCCTCCTTGTATCCGAGGTGACCGCCCGCCTTGGGGCCTTCGACGACGATGGCGTCGGGAATGTACCTGTACTCCGAGAACCACTTCTGACACAACAGTTTCGCCGCACGCGCCGACGACACGATCGGGGCCAGCTTGGTCTTGGCGCCCTCCGTGAGGAACGACGGCAGGTTGAGCGGCAGGCCGGCGCCCGAAAAGATGATGTCGGCCTTCTCGGCGACGGCGGTCTTCACCATGTCGGCGAAGTTCGACATGGCGACCATAACGTTTACGCCGACGATGCCCCGCGTGGCTTCGCGGGCCTTGCGAAGCTCCTCCTTAAGCCCCCAGATCGAGGCTGCGCGGTAGTCTTTCGAATAGTTGTTGTAGATGGCTCCGAGACCTGCCGACGAAATGACGCCGACGCCGCCCTGATTGGCAACGGCCGAAGCCAGTCCGGAGAGGGATATGCCTACGCCCATGCCGCCCTGCACGATGGGGACGGTGGCGAGCAAATTTCCGATTTTCAATGCTTTCATGTTAAATTGGGATTAGTGCGAACTAAATAACCATGGGGCCAAAGGTACGAAAAATCGGGGCGATTGGTTCCGCACGGGAAGATAATTTAACGCAGGCTTCACATTGCGTCGCCGCAGCGGCCGCCTTTTCGGGGCGGGAAGCCGCAGCCGGCCGGCTGTCCGGAAGTGAAAAGCGGCATTTTTTACAGGCAAAAAAAACGGCGGATATCGCTTTTTTTTCTAACTTGGAAGCGCAAACGTCACTCAACCGCTAACCTTAAATCGACAAGCATGAAAAAACTTCTCTTTCCGGTTCTGGCCCTTATGCTGTGCATTCCGCCCCTCTCCGCCCAAAACAAGGGAGACAAATATGTCGGCGGAATAATCGGCATAACGACGACGTCGATCAGCATCGACGGCTCCTCCGCATCGCAGACGACATTCGGATTTGCACCCGAATTCGGTTATTTCGCATCCGACCGACTGCGCGTCGGCGGCTCGATCGGCTACCAACTGATTTCATCCGACGGCGAAACGACGCACGGGCTGACGGCAGGTCCCAGTCTCGCCTATTACGTCAGACTGTGCGACCGCTTCTACTACACGCCGCAGCTGGCCGTGGGATTCGCGTTCGCATCGACGGACGGGACCAGCGGATACGGCTTCGATGCAGGATTGTCGCTCGGAGCGTTCGAAATCAGGCCGTCGGCCCATATCGGACTCTCAGTCAGCCTTCTGACGTTGGGCTACAGCTACCTGTCATATTCGGGAACAGGTGTGAACGGGGTCTCTTTCCAGCTCGGAATCAGCCCGACGGTCGGTTTCAAATATTATTTTTAGGCCGCAAAAACCCGATCCCGCCCTACAGAAACCGCACGCCCCGCACGCGGCCCCGGCTGCGGTCGGCGGCTTCGCGTTCGACGATGCCCGTCACCACGTCGGCGGCATCGTGCCAGCGGTTGGCGCGGAAACGGCGGCGGTAGGTGGTCAGGTGGGCGTAGAGTTCGGGCCAGCGGAAATTCCATCCCCGCGGCCACCGCAGGAGGTGAAGCGCAGTGGCCGAATTGGAGAGGATGCGGGCCTCCTTGTTGCCTCCCTGATGGAACCATTCGATGCGCACGCCGGGCGCCAGTGACTGCACGGCGCGGGCGAAGCCGCGGCCACCGTTGTTGCTCTCGACGGCCGCCTGCCGCGTGTCGGAGCGCAGCAGCATCTCGGCGACCAGCGGTTCGGAGACCTCCATCGGTTCGCGCGTATATACGGCGTCGGTGATGTAGATCGCCCCGTCGGCATCGACCGCATAGGAAAGCGAACAGAGGTAGTCGTCGCCCGTATCGGCCGTGTCGGTATAGTTGCCGCGGCGGACGATCTCGTGCGGCAGATCGTCGTACTCGGCGAAGTTCAATCCGTACAAAAGTCCCTCGCGCGAGGAGGGATGCCCCTGATACATGCTTTCGAACTGCAGCGGATCGAGCCGCCGCTTGGCTTCGAGCAGGGCGCGGCCCTGCTGCTGCTCCCACAACGCCTCGCCCGGCATGCGCGGGTCGATTCCGGTCGGGGGCGAGGATTTGAGCGCTTCGAAGTTCAGATGCAGCCACGTATCGGCCGGCAGGCCGTCGAGCTGCGCCCACTCCTTCAGCTCCGCGACCGGTTCGCGGGCCGTGAGCGTGCCGATCAGGTCCTCTTCGTGCCAGCGGGTGAAGACGATCAGCTCGCGCGAAGCGTTGTGCATGCGGGTGCGGACCACCGACGTATACCACTCCCAGCAGTTGGCGCGGATGAGCGGAGAATTGGCTTCGAGGGCGTCCTTGTAGAGGTCGTCGAGGATAAAACAATCGACGCGGTTGCCCGTGAGCGAACCTTCGCGGCCCACCGAAAGCAGGCCGCCCCGGCAGCCGATGATCTCGACCTCGTCGGCAGTGCGGATATAGCTGGGCGGCTTGGAACCCTGCTTGATGGTCGTAGCGGGGAAGAACGCGGCGTATTCGCGCGACTCGATGATACGCTGGACACGGCGGTTGAATTTCGACGCCAGCGCTCCCGAATAGGAGGCGATCGCCACGCGCTGATCGGGGTCCAGCCCCAGCACATAGGCCGGAAGCAGGGTCGTGGCGCCGACGCTTTTGCCGTGCTGGGGCGGCATGGTGACGATCAGCCGCCGGACGCGGCCCGCGGCGAAAGCTTCGAGCACGCGGTAATAGGCCCGGTGGAAAGGCTGCAACTCCAGAAAGGGATAGACTCCGAGGGCGAACCGCTCGAACGAAGGAAGGTCCGCCGGGCCGGAAACTGCCGAGGTGACACCGGAAAGCGAGGAAAAGGAGGCAGAAGCAGAGCGAGCAGAATCGGAAGGAGCGAAATCCGACGGCACAGAATCGGGAAGCACGGAATCAGACGGGGTGGAACCGGACGAAGTAGAACCGGAGCCGCAACCACGTGAGTCGCAAGCACCGGAAGTCAAAACATCGGAGCCGGGGAGCAGATCACCGGCGAGAGATTCACCGGGGAGAGATTCGCCGGAAAGTGATTCGCCGGAAAGTGATTCGCCGGAAAGTGATTCGCCGGAAAACGAATCGCGGAGCAAAAATTCGCCGGCGAGAGAATTCGCAGGATAATCCGGCGCGAGAATGCCGGCCGGAACAAAAACCTCTGCGGAATCGGCTTCCGCAGAGGACAATTTGGATTTCAAGACCATTTGTAGAAATTTTGAACCCATGCGCGGCGCCGCGGCGGGAGGTTCGGAGAGAAAAAGAGCGTTCCGGCGGGCTGCGCCGCACCAAGGAAGGATAAATGCCGGAACGAACAAGGCGGGGAGCCGGAGGGCGCACGGCCTGCGGCCGGGGAGCGGCCCGATGCAAAGCGGGGACCGGACGGTTGCGCACGCCGGCGGCAGGACATGCCCACAGCAGGGATCAGACAAAGCGCTTCATCTCGGAAAAATCGAAGTCGTTCAGCATTTCGCCCTCCGCCGAGAAGGTGTGAAACTCCCACCATACGGGCACGAGGTCCGAAACAGGCTCCGCATCGCCTTCGGGCTGCGAGAGCCGCGTCCGGTAGACGATGACCGACGCCGTAAAACGGCAGTCCGTATCGCCGAAACGGAATGCGAGCGATCCCGAAAAGTAGTTTTCCCCGTCGACAGCATCCGCCAAACGCGCCGCCACCTCTTGATAAAGTTCAGGTGAAACCGAATACATAGTTGATAATTAGCAGGATTTTTGCAAAATAATTTGCATGTACAAATAAATTGTTTAACTTTACAGCACAAATATAGGTTCAAAATTTGAATTTCCAATCGAAAAATACAATTTTTTGATATAAAATTTTCCGATTAAAAGCTATGAACACGCGGGTAAAATTGATACGAAAACAGCTGGGCATGACGCAAGAACAATTGGCTCAGCATCTTGGCATCGGCAAAGCGGCCCTTTCGATGATCGAAACGGGGAAAGCCGGACTCTCGGCCCGGAACCGCAACATATTGGTTCAGGAATTGAACGTAAACCCCGAATGGCTGGAGAGCGGCAAAGGCAACATGTTCAACGCCGAACCCGACCTGACGGCCTACAGACTCCGCACGGACAATTCGCTGCCGCTGCAGAGCGTGCCGCTCTACTCGATCGAGGGAACGGCGGGACTGGTGCCGCTGTTCACGGATCAGGCGCAGGCCAAACCCGTGAACTTCATCCACATCCCCAACCTGCCGAAATGCGACGGCGCGATATATATAGTGGGCGACTCGATGTATCCGCTGCTCAAAAGCGGCGACATCGTGCTGTACAAGCAGCTGGGCAACATCGACGACATATTCTGGGGCGACATGTACCTGCTGTCGATCGACATCGACGGCGAAGAGTACGTCACGGTGAAATACATCCAGAAATCCGACCGCGAGGGTTACGTCAAACTCGTCAGCCAGAATCCCCACCACGCCGACAAGGAGGTTGCGCTCAGCCGCATCCGCGCGATCGCGCTGGTCAAGGCGAGCATCCGGATGAATTCGATCCGATAGCGGCGGCCCGCCGGCCGGCACCGAAGGCCCGCAAAAAATTCACGCCGTAAAAATCCGAGGGAAGAGGCATTCGTGTGGGTGGGGCCGGGAAAGGACCGGGCAGGAATCAGAGAAGAATCGAGGCAGATCAGGGAGAAGCCGGGACGGGATCCGAAAAGGCCGGGAACGAAAATTCGGAACGGGAACGATGCGGAAATGCGGAAGCGCCGCCCAAAAGGCAGCGAAACGGCGGCTGGAAAACAGGACAAAACAGAGCAGAACAAACAGAACAAAACAAGCCGAAAAGACCGGAACGGTCCAACCGGAGCAACAACCTGAGGAAAAAATTCGTATCTTGCCGGAAACAAAGACGACCCAATATGGAACTCTCCGATAAAAAATTCGCGGTGCTGATCGATGCGGACAATATCTCACACCGGAAAATCAAAGACATACTCGACGAAATAGCCAATTACGGAACGCCGACGATCAAGCGGATCTACGGCGACTTCACCGATCCGAAATTCGCGGCATGGAAAAGCATTCTGCTGGAGAACTCGATCACCCCGATTCAGCAGTATGCCTACACCACAGGCAAGAACGCAACGGATTCGGCGCTGATAATCGACGCGATGGACATCCTGCACAAGGAGTCGGTCAACGGCTTCTGCATCGTATCGAGTGACAGCGACTATACCCGGGCGAGCCGCATCCGCGAATCGGGCCGCGAGGTGCTGGGCTTCGGCGAAAAGAAAACGCCGAAACCGTTCATCAAATCGTGCGACAAATTCATCTACGTCGAGATTCTCGGACAGCCTGCCGCTCCGACGCCGGCACTTGCGCCTGCACCGGGTACCGCTCCGGCTGCGACACAGGCCCCGGCAGCGAAAGCCGCACAAAAAAAGACATCCGCCAAAAGACGTCAGACGTCTGACACGCAGGCCCCCGGAACGCCGGAAGCCGCCGCAGGCAAAAAAACCGCTCCGGCTCCGGGACAGACTCCGGGTGTGGTTCCCGCTTCGGAGCTGCCTCAGGTTACGGTTCAGGCTCAGACTCTGGACCCTGCGCAGTCCCAATCGATCATCCGTCCGATAGACGACGATTTCAAAGACCTGCTCGCCAATACCATAGAAGACGCCGCCGACGACAGCGGCTGGGCATTCCTCGGCATCGTCGGCAGTGTCCTGACCAAGAAAATGCCCGACTTCGACCCCCGCAACTACGGTTACAAAAAACTTTCGCTGCTGGTGAAAGCCCTCTCCGAGGCAATCGAAACCGAAGAACGACTGTCCGCAAACAAAGAGCAGAAGTTCATTTACGTCCGGAACAGAACAAGGTAAACGCTCCTTCCGCCGACCACCCGTCCGGCGGAAGGATACTCCTCAACCCCAGCCGCACAATTACGCGGCAAAAAGAAGTTGCGGGATTTTCCGCCAGCCGGAACCGTTCCGCCCCTGCCATGACCATAATACGCAAACCGCCGGGCAAAACAGCCCGGCGGTCTGAGTATCGAAACAAATCAACAGTCCAACGCGACAGCAAGCGCCTTCGCATGATTCATACGGATCACGCCTTCCCGTTCTTCGACACTGGACGGCGGCATTCCAAAAAAATTTAAAAAACTCCCCGCTTTCGAATTCATGCAGAAACGGGCGTTTTCCGAACGAAACAAAAGCCGGAATCCGCCAATTACGCACATATTATCACCGAAAACAAAAACGCCCGCACAAAAAGCCGCAGGAAAACCCCGAAAAAAGTCATCTCCGGGGAACAAACTGACAATAAATTTATATATTTGCAATATTGTTTTTCTAAACCCTACTAATCCGAAACAAGACATGGAGAAAACCAATGTACGGGAGTTGCAGGATGTCGTGATTCGCTTCTCAGGAGACTCAGGAGACGGCATGCAACTCACGGGTACGCTCTTTTCAGACACTTCGGCCCTGCTCGGAAACGGCATCTCGACCTTTCCGGACTACCCCGCCGAAATTCGTGCGCCGCAGGGAACCGTGGCCGGCGTATCGGGATTTCAGGTACACTTCGGCAGTCACCGCGAACTCAACCCCGGCGACTACTGCGACGTGCTCGTAGCCATGAACCCCGCAGCGCTCAAAGCCAACCGCAAATGGCTCAAGCAGGGCGCGACGGTGATCATCGACGGCGATTCGATCACCGAAGAGCATCTCAAGAAAGCGGGATTCGCCACGCTCGACCCGATCGCGGAGCTCGGACTGGACGAATACAACGTCGTCATCCCCGACATCACGTCGATGACGCGCGAAGCGCTCAAGCAGACCGGACTGGACAACAAGGCCGTGGTCAAGTGCAAGAACATGTTCGCGCTGGGCATCTGCTTCTACCTCTTCGACCGTCCCGAAGCGTACGCATACAAATATCTGGAGACCAAATTCGCACGGAAAAATCCGGTCGTGGCAGAAGCCAACAAGCTGGCTATCGACGCGGGCTATAACTATGCGGCCAACACCCATCAGTTCGCCAATACCTACACCGTGTCCCCGGCGCCGCTCGAAAAGGGCACCTACCGCACCATCAACGGCAACGTGGCGACGGCATGGGGCCTGTGCGCCGCCGCCGAGAAAGCCGGGCTGCCGCTCTTCTGCGGTTCGTATCCGATCACTCCGGCGACGGTCATCCTCGAAGAGCTCGCCAAGCGCAAGGACCTCGGCGTGAAGACCGTGCAGGCCGAAGACGAGATCGCGGGCATCTGCACCGCCATCGGCGCGGCATTCGCCGGCAATTTCGCGGTGACGACCACGTCGGGTCCCGGACTCTCGCTCAAGAGCGAAGCGCTGGGACTGGCCGTGATGACCGAGCTGCCGCTGGTGGTCGTGGACGTACAGCGCGGAGGCCCCTCGACGGGTCTGCCGACCAAAACCGAGCAGAGCGACCTCTCGCAGGCCCTTTACGGCCGCAACGGAGAGTGCCCGGTGATCGTCGTGGCGGCATCGTCGCCCAGCGACTGTTTCCACTATGCGTTCGAGGCCGGACGGCTGGCGATGGAGCACATGACGCCCGTGATCCTGCTCACCGACGGCTTCATCGCCAACGGCTCGGAGCCGTGGCGCATTCCCTCGATGAAGGACTCCCCGGCAATCCAGCCGCCGATCGTAGACGACGCGCCCGAAGGCGGATTCATGCCCTACGTGCGCGACGAAAAGCTGGCCCGCGGCTGGGCGTTCCCCGGCAAGGTGGGACTGGAGCACCGCGTGGGCGGTCTGGAAAAAGACTGCGTGAAAGGCTGCATCTCGCACGACCCGTCCAACCACCAGAAGATGGTCTCGACGCGCGCAGCAAAGGTGGCCAAGGCCGCGGACGACATTCCCGCACAAACCGTATGGGGCGACCCGGAAGGCGACCTGCTCGTCGTGGGATGGGGCGGAACGCGCGGACACCTGCAGAACGCCGTCGATCAGATGCGCGCCGAAGGCAAACGCGTGTCGCTCGCACATTTCAACTACATCAACCCGCTGCCGCACGGCGTGCGCGACATCTTCGCGAAGTTCCGCCGGATCGTCGTCTGCGAGCTGAACGAAGGTCAGTTCGCCAACTACCTGCGCCAAAACCTGCAGGAGTTCCGCTACGAACAGTACAACAAGTGCGAGGGCCTGCCCTTCACGGT
>ENA-ORTG01002740-ORTG01002740.1-human-gut-metagenome-genome-assembly--contig:-NODE-2740-length-13549-cov-3.334297_pt1 | contig 13549 bp, 20 predicted proteins | sample MGYA00241906_ERZ509176 | MGnify/ENA primary metagenome ERZ509176 (study PRJEB26280, sample SAMEA2338811) | human gut metagenome | biome: human gut; feature: human-associated habitat; material: faeces...
TAACGCCAACATCACCTTGCAGCGCTATGTGCACTCTGACCTGACCCGAAAGCGCAGGGAGATGAACCGGATATTCTCCCATCAGGTGTCTATGAGGGGCAGGAAAGCGCAAAATCTGATAGAATAGCGCCATATTTTGTCCATGGCCCTCCATTTTCCATGTGGAGGATACTTTTTGCTAAATATATTCTTTGTTGTTACGCAGCCATGTATTCTCTACAGTATAAAATTCTTTCGTGATATACGCAGCTGCGTATGCAAAACTGCACGAACTTCTGTACCATCTTCTATTGAGGTGAATTTCATCATGACAGTAAAAGATGCCGTTGCCAAACGCTTTGAACAACTCTGCGACCAGCGTGGGATACGCCCCAACGAGTTAGCGACCCGTGCCGGTGTAACACCATCTACGGTATATAGTATGCTCGACCCATCCCGTCAGCGTGTGTCCATCGCCACCATTAAAAAACTCTGTGATGGTCTTAATATCACGCTTGGTCAGTTCTTTTCCTGTGCGCTGTTCGATGAACTGGAGCAAGAGATTCAATAGCTCACCGAACGATCTGCTCGGCTTTCCCTGCAACGCGTACTCTCTTTTCTAAGTGAATTTTAGAATTTCATATCCATTGTCAGCCTGATTTGTGCTCTTTTGCATGGGTCAGGCTATTTTTTTTTTTTACGCTAAAAGGCCCCTGCCCATCACATTTCTGTGAAAGGCAGAGGCCTTTTGCTGCTAGATTCTAATTCGGTCTGGGGAGATGGAACAACTATCTCATTCTACCGGGTCAGTGTCCCTTACCAGATTTTTAACTACCCCCGGGGTGTCTGACGCACTGAGCATCTGTTCTTGCTCCATGCGGCGGCGTACAGCTTCCACCACATAGGCGGTCGCACTTTCTCCAGCTTGTTCTGCTGCCGCTTCAATCGCTTTTTTGCTCTGTGGACTATCAATTCTCAAATTCAACACGAGCCGTTCATAGGTTTTTGCGTTGTACTTTGACCTGCTGGCTGTACTTGTTTTTCCGCCCATTCTAACACCAACTTTCTTTGGACTCTTAAAGGTATTATATCATAATCTTTTGTCTTTGCATACTATTTCCAGTATGCATTTTGCACAGATATTTGTACTTTTCTCTGGTGATTATTCCATCTTGCATACTGTGCACAGTAGGTGTATACTCATGCCATCGGGAACACCGGTTCTCACATCCGACCATTCACCAACGATTTGAAGAGAGGTACACACATGAGTATCAACGTTTTACTGACCCTTGTCGAGCAGTACAAGGAGGCCGCCCAACTGATTGAAGCCGCACAGGCTGAACAGGAACAGCTGAAGATCCAGATCCGCGAGGCACTGGCTGAGCGCTCCACCAACTATCTGGAAGTAGGCTGCCACAAAGTCCGCCTGTCCGATTTCTCCAGCACCCGACTCGACAGCAAAGCCATCAAGACCGTAGCTCCCGACCTGTACGACCAGTACAGCAAAACGGTCACCGGCACTCGCCTGAGCATCACCTGACATCACCCAAAAAAAGCCCCATATAGCGCCTACCGTCCAAAGTTTTCGCTGTACAGAGCCCAACACACCCGCCGGGGCGGGCTACACCAATATTATACCTGTCCCGGCCTTTTTTATCAAGAGAAAGGTTCGAAAAATCATGAAACAGACTGTCAAAACCTCCCGCGCTGCTGGTCAGCTGGAAAAGATGTTCCGCGAGCTCAACAAGCACTACTTTGCAGGCAAGCTGCCCGAACCCATCATCAGCCTGAAAAAGACCCCGTCCGCCTATGGTCATATCACCTGTTCCAAGGTCTGGCAGGCAGGCGGCGAGAACAAGTACGAGATCAATATTTCGTCGGCTACCCTTGACCGTCCGATTGAAGAAACTGCCGCAACGCTGCTTCACGAGATGGTGCACGAGTACAACCTTGAGAATCAGATCAAGGACACGTCCAATAATGGAGTCTACCACAACAAGCTCTTCAAGGAACAGGCTGAAACTCACGGTCTGGTGGTGGAACATCACGACAAGTACGGCTGGACCATCACGAGCCCTTCCGAAGAGTTGTTGGACTTCATCATCTTCATGGGCTGGCAAGATATCCAGATGGGCGAACGGCTGGCATGGTCGGATATGGCAGGCACCGGCGCGGGCAGTAAGGCACCCGGCAGCAGTCAGACGGGCGCACCCAAACCGCCCAAAGCCAAGAGCAGCACCCGGCGGTGGGTATGCCCCAAGTGCGGCACCATCATCCGGAGCACCAAGGAAGTTCGGGTCATCTGTGCGGATTGCATGGAGCTGTTCGTGAAGGCTGACTAAATCATAGCAGGACAGAGAGCGAGAGCACGAGTGAGAGTAGTGCCGGATTTTAAAGCGCACTCGTAAAAAAGGAGGCTTCACATGGACACCATCAACGATAGAATCTATTCCCTTCGCATACAAGCGGGCATTTCACAGCAGCGATTGGCGGATGATCTCAACCTGTCCCGGCGTGCTATCAGCTTATGGGAAACCGGCAGAAGAACACCGGACATTCAATCGGTTCTGCTGCTGGCTGGCTACTTTCAGGTATCGCTGGATTATCTGGTCAAGGGTAGTAGTGCTTAAAAAGTAGCGTGTACTCTATTTTGCAGTCCGAACAACCATCAAAGAGTTATAATTTAGGGTCAGTTTTGGCTTTCCTTTCAATAGTTTCTCCCATCTCTGACCCTATTTTTCATATCAGCCAGTGAGGTACATCCTATGAAGGTCGCATACGTCTGCGTCAGCACCGAAGAACAGAACGAGGCTCGTCAGATCGAAACGCTCAAGAAGCACAGCATCGAGAAGTGGTTCACCGAAAAAATCAGCGGTAAAAGCATGGACAGGCCTCAACTTCAAGCCATGCTCGACTATGTACGTGAAGGGGATACCGTCTATATTCACGATTTCAGCCGCCTCGCACGCAGCACCAAGGACTTGCTGGAGATCGTGGAGCGGTTACAGAGCAAGGGCGTGCATCTGGTCAGCAACAAAGAGAACCTCGACACCGGAACCCCTACCGGAAAGCTGATGTTGACCATGATTGCAGCCATCAATGAGTTTGAGCGGCAAAATCTGCTGGACAGACAGCGGGAGAGAATCGCTATCGCCAAGCGGAACGGGGTCTATAATGGACGCAAGAAGGTCGCCATGCCCGATAACTTTCCTGCCCTATATGATCGTTACACCCGCCGGGAACTGAACAAAGGACAACTGGCCGAAGCTCTTCACGTCACCCGCCCGACACTGGAACGGATGATTCGGGAGCACTTATCAGCACAAAAGCCAGAAAATCTTTAAAAGCGCACTTGAAAATCCGATTAGTCGGACATCAAGTGTGATATTATTCAGTCAGTCAAAAGAAACCAACATAGAATCAGGAGGAAATCGTTATGAGTGGAGCAGTATCGTTTGTTTTGAGTCTACTGGGGCTTGGTGCTTCTGGCGCAGTCAGTGTCGGTCAAAGTGTAAGCCGAAAGAAAGCTGATTATGAATTTGGTGAAGCACATGGTTATCACGGTACACCAGATGTCCTTCGGATGCGAGATCGTGTCCGCAAAGAGTGGTGGAGTGTGTGTGGTGACGTATATAATGCATGCGGTAAGCCTGCGAGTGAGTACGGAAATCCATACAAAACCCCATATTGTTATTGTAAGAAGCGCTGGTTTATTGCCCATCTGAACGAAAAAGGCATTCCGTATGATAATGTTGTCGTGAACGATGTGACAGGAGTCACTTTCTATGAACGACAGAACCAGCGGTCGAGGGAGTGGATGAGAAAGCTACGGTAAGGAGGAAAGCATGAAAGGCCCCAAGCGTTATCCGCCGCCAGAAAGCCGCGCAGCTAGCAAACATGTTTTGGTCTACCCGAATTGGATGTCTGCACAGAGATATCACGAATATCAAGAATCGCGTGCAAGTGCAACAAGAGCAGCACATGACAAATTAAATCAGGAAGCCGATCGGCACAATGCCTTTGTCGAAAATGCTAAAAAGCACGGTATTCCCATTTCCAAAAAGAAAAAGTGATTGTATAGAATATCTTTTTTCGAAAAGGCTCTATTGTCCAAAAGCACAGGAGGGACAACATGGCTAACAAGCACTACACCGGGACCAATACGCCCCAAATCAAGCAGCTATACCCGGAATGGCTCTATCCTGATTGGATGCCTTGGTGGGAGTATCGTGAATACAAAGCCGCAAAATTTAACGAGCTTCAAGAGGAAAAAGCAAGCGCTCACCGACAAAAGTTAGAACGTGACCAGCAAACCGAACGGCATAGAGCCTTTGAAGAAAACGCTAGAAAGCACAATATTCAGATTCCGAAGAAAAAGAAAGAGCCGTGGGAGGACTGACCAGTTCCATTTCAGCGAAAGGTGATAGATTTATGGCTGAAAATAAATTCGTACTCAAAGAACTTTCAACGTATACAGGGAAAACAAATATCCTGTATCAGAAAGAATTTGAATCACGAGAGCAAGCAGAAAAGTATCGGGATATTATCGAACCATTACTACGTGAAACACAGGCAAAAAATCCTGCCCTTCCGTATGTAAAGCTCATAATCGAAGAGCTTTGATGCTTCACGTCCCGGGGCATGACATAAAACCGCCCTAATTTAATAACCAACCCCAACATAAAAGCCCTGCCGCTCAATTGTGAGTAGTAGGGCAATTTTTATTGTGTGTCCAGTCGAGAGGTACATCCCGGCGGATTTGCGACTTGATTATGTTTTTTCGCATTTTTGAGCACCGTCTACATCTGCGCAAAATTGCGCACATCGTTCTTGATGGGGTTGGTGATTTGCCATATCCCTTCAAACGGTAACTCACGGGTAACATTCTTGTTATCCATCAGGTGCGTACAGTTTGGTACGAGGCCTATACAGCGATTCTATGAGCGCCGAAAATTCGGCTTTGACCCGCTGAGCTCGAATGTCAATTTGACACTTGAGGTCGGAAATCACACGCAATCACGCTCGTCTTGATCCACTTTCAACTAGCATCAAATTGATGCGGGTTGATTGTAAAAGAACGGTAACTCGTAAAATTGTTTGTTACAGCTTGCGCGATGTCATGAAAATTCCTCGCTACAGCCCCATCCCAAAACCAACACCTTCGTAGACTGTATCCCCATAGTATCAACGCCCAGTTGCCGTGCTCCTATCCCCTGCTACATCCTTGCTGGTGTACGCCACCACCGCACATTTGCGACATATTTCGGCGCTTTATGACGCATTTGGACGCTTTTCGCCTATTTTGGCATATTTTGCGTTACATTTATTTCGGACTGGATAGAACAGATTCAAATATATGTAATAAAGCTGGTGTCAAAAATGGTTACTTCCAATTTATCCGCCCATATCAATGATGTACTGCGCTATGTCGGGATCACCCGTAACATGAACGCCTACATTATTCTATCACAAGCTCTGACGCTGATTGCCGAGGACGAAGACCGCCTGCGAGCCGTGGAAAAAGAGCTCTACACGCCCATTGCCGACAAGAAGATGTACGAGCCCAAAGCAGTCCAGAGCACGATCCGCCGGGCATCCAAGGTCGCATGGGATCTCTGCCCCGATCGCGTTCAGGAGTTGGCTGGCTATCCTCTGAATGGTCGCCCTTCTGCTGTGACCATGCTCGAGCTGCTCTATAATGGTGTCGCCCGCTATGACGATCTCTCTATTCTGAAATAAGTGCCCTTCAATAGCAACACCCCGCTACTCTATGTCGAGCAGTGGGGTATTTTTGTGTCTTGATGAGGGTGTACTATTTGGTACGGGGCACATATGGCGATTCCATCAATGCAGCAAAGCTTATCTTGACCCATTGAGTTCGATTACCAATTTGGTAATTGAGGTAGGGAGTCACACACGGAACTGTCTTGATTTGGTTTCAACCACCGTCAAAATGACGGGTGTTGATGGTAACAGTTAATCGCAAAAAAGCGAAATACCGTAAAATTGTCCGTCATAACTTGCGTAACATCATAGAAAGCCGTCATCTACTCTGAGGAGTTTTGTGCGCCCCACAAATCGAGGGCTACTGCGAAATAACGACTCCCTATCTGAGCGCTGTTGAACTTTTACCGACTCAGATAATATTCATTGATTGCACCATCAATAAAATACAGATCTCAGCAGTCGTTTTGTCCACCGAGCTTTTCCAACCGTAATCATTTTGATAACAGTTTATCGACCCTCTATTTGAGGGGTGAGCTTTTGAACTCCGAACGATTTGTGACGCCATCCGCCGGGCAGACGCTTACTAATTTAGCAGTATTCGACGCATCATCGCTTTTTCCACGCTTGTGCAAAATCGACGCATCATCGAGCTATATTCAAATTTGGGAAACCACCCCACTGCTTCTCATTTTTGACTATTTCACGTCAATTCTTTAACAGATTCCCTCAGATCGAATCCATGGTGGGTTTCCTTCTTCTCCTACCCCCTCATTTTCTTTCTCTTTTTTCGTAAACACTTTAATATCTCGCAAGCTCGACATCAAAGTATTCACGAATAACAAATCACTCACAAACAATTTCTTCTCTTGTTCTCTATTCTGTTGTCTAAATTTGGCTCATTTTTTGTACCTATTCTATATAGAGCGAGTACAATTTTTGCGCCAAAATCATATCCGAATCAATTTCCAGAATGTTTTATTGCGATTCTCGTTTCTCTTAAATTCTCGAACTGTAATGATCTCGACGCCATAGATTTGAAGCTTACGATTTAATATGTCCTGCCCCATCGGACGTCCTTTATACTCTTTGAACACCTTCAAGGCCATGATACTTTCGTACATCTCTTCCTTCAACATCGGCTGATTCAAGTACGCTTTTATCCAGTCCGCCACCGAGTCAAAGCAATACGGCACCGTTTTCTCTGCTAACACCGGCGCATACTTTGCAAAGACCTGCTTATATGACGTTTCGAGCATTTCGTTGAGCAGCTCCAATTCACGCTTCAATTGTCGGACGCCAAGCAGATTCACGCGGTATTCCCCCTTTGCATCATCGAACTCCATGATCCTGCACTTTCTTATTTTTTTGTTGATACTATCGGGCGTTCCACTGTTTCGGAATACTTCAAATGCCTCCGCCCCCGCAAGATATGCCACTGCTGGCTTTAGCTCTTCTGTCACGATAGCCTTAAATTTCTTCAAGTCACCATAATACCAGTCCGCATCATAATCACGAAAATAGACCGTGCAGGTATCGTCGACATCAAGTGGACGTTTTCGACCTGCTGACTGAATGATGTCCGTTGGCTTCCATTGGTCAATATACAGGTGTTTTACCGTACGGTCTTTGATCTCGGTGCCTATGCCAAACGCCTTTGTGGTGAAAAAATATCTTTTTTGGAGCTCTCTGTCCTTGACACATTCCGTCAGCTCATTGAATCTCTTTCCGTATTTCGGGTTGTTATCGGAGCAGTAATAGGCAGCTGTATCGCCGAATATCTCCTTCATTTTGAGCAGGTCCTCGCCGGACGATACAAAGATAACGGCTTTTTCTTCTTCCGGGAGACTTTTTAGCATCATGACCAGATTTTCCCTCGAATAGAAGTATTTCTGTTTGATATGCTGGTAATCCTGCGGCAGTTTGTAGATGCGGCCTTCGGGAGTCCTTGAGGTCTCCTCCAGCAGCTTATAGGTCTCCTCGCCCGTTGCGCTCATATAGATAACCACATGGTCGGCTTCGGCCTTCTGCAGCACTTCCAGCGACAGATAGGTATTGATCCCATAAGAGGAAAAATCCGTAAAATAGTGACACTCATCCGCGACGATGTACTTAAACCTTGCCAAATACTTTTTCAGCGATGCCGAATCATTCCTGTATCTTGCCTCGATATACTGGTAGGTCTGGACTTCTAGCATGAACTCGTACAACCCATCATAGGTCATTGCTATTTCCGTTGGCTCACCGTCGGACTCGGCATTGGCGGCTTCTATTCTGCGTTGGAGCATCTCGGCGTGAAGGGTCTTTAGCGGGCAGAGGCATAGAACCCGGCCTATGATCATATTTGTCAACATTTCATCAACGCACCAGCTCACCAGCCTCTTAATGATAAATTCGTTCTTGCCGCGTCCGGTTCCCATATCCAGAAGGACTCTTCCATTTTCCCAATGCTGGAATGCATCACCGATCAGTCCTGAAGCATATGCCCACCGCTCCTTCTCCGCCGGGGCATCCCCTCCTATCTGTCCCAGTGGCACGATTGCTTCTGCGGGCACCACCTCCGGCGCTTCCTCTGCCTCCTGTCCGGTACAGCACCCTTCCTGCAGCTCGGCGGGCTCTGGCATCTGTGGACCGGATATCCCCTCCGCCTCTGCGCCCGGCTTGGCTGCCTGTCTGGTGGTCTCTGCCTCTGCGCCCATCTGCTCCATCTCTGCAATCGCTGCACGGGCGCTTTCTGTCCATTCCTGCTGCTCTTTCTCGGTCAATGGGCTCTCCTTACAGTTGCGTAGATATTCCTCATATTCATGTATCCCGTTCTGTTCATCGGACAGCTTCAGGAAAAAACCGCCGAATGGCCAATGTGTCTTTTTATCACTCATATTGATATCCTCTATAATAATATAAGGCGCACAGCCCAGCCATCTTGCCAGACCATGCGCCGGTTTGTCAGCACCTGCCAGAAAAAATCTCTGGTCAAACGCTTTGTTCTGTGCTATTATAGGGGCGGGAACTTTAGCAATCCATACATATTCCCGTCTCTATCGCCGCTTTGCCTGCGCCAACAGGTAAGGCGGTTTTTGTTTTACTGTTGCACATTGGCCTTCGCCTCGAGTGCTGCCGCCGCTTCTGCAAACGTCTGCATGGCGCTGCTGTAGCCGATTTGGAACGAATGCTCGGCAACGGACGCGACCAGCCCTTCCAGAATTTCAGATAGGGTCTCGTTCTGCGCTTCGCTCAGATACGGTCGAACAAGCGTATCCAGCTGATGAAAGCTTGCCTCCACAGCACTTTTGAACTTCTCTTCGTTCTGCTTGATCTCGTCAGCGGTCTGAAATACATCCCTTAAAAAGCTCATTTTGATCTCCTTTTTCATATCTATAATCGATTTTTCAGCTCTTCCCCGGCGGGGTACGGAGCAACCTCTAGGTTCCACATATTATGCAGCACCTCCCGGGGCGTTGTTGACCTTCTGTGCCTCGAACCATGTCTCTGGCACCTCATTGTCCTTGTGCCCTTCAAGTTCAGCATTCATCTCAGGGCTCAGCGTTCTGGTAAACTCCAAGTATGCCTGGATCCCCAGCTCTACAGCGTATTGTTCTGCTTGGGCCATCAGCTCTGCCGACAACCGTGCGATTCTGTTCTGGTCCGCCTCATCAACCGGAAGGTCCCCCAGCGCCCTCTCCAGCGCATCTGCGGCCTTTACCAGCGGCTCACACAGCTCACGCGTCTCACGAGGGATGATCAAATAGCCTTCATCCCCCAGCGATACGCTCAAAATGTCCACGCTACAGGTCTTGTTATCCATCATAAGTCTCCTCCTTATCCTTTACATTCCACACCATCGTGCCGCCCTGGGATTTACAAACTCCGGCTTGAACGTCACATTGGGAAAATTCGCATCCATATAATTTCCGAACTCTTCCGTCGCCGCCTCTTCGCTGTAATCGGCCAGTGCATCCACCGTTTCCAGCGCATGCAACAGACGAATGCGACCCGTTTTCCGGTCATGCCCCATCTGCTCAAGCTCACTGTCGGTCAGTTCATTGCAAAGATTATACGCGGCAGCAATATAGCTTCGCAGCATAGGCTTTGGTTCAAGCGTCACTTCATAATAGTAGGTCGGCTCTTCTGCTGTCTCCTCAACGACATCCCCCATGTTGCAGCAGATTTCCATTTCGGGGTTGCCTTCTACATCTAAGGTAGGGGTAACGGTCATATCCGTACCATCGCAAAAACGCATCGAAAAGCCTTTACCGACCGTGGAATCCCTTTGAGCCGGACAGATGCATCCATCCGCCGGAGTCGTTTTCCCGGACAGTGCTGCGTTCAGAATCAGCGATGCTTCCCGCTCTTCTTCAGGTGTTTCGGCATGGACCTCGGCACCGTTCATGTAAATATCAGTCATAGTCTTGTTCCTCCTGTTTGGTTGATTAAAAGGCCATCATGGTTAGTGCTATCAAACCTCTTGCTTGTTCTGTAGTACCATGATGCCGCTGCTTGTCTTCTGCTCACTGCTTCACCCCTCCATCATCTCCTCTTCCAGTGCGCTTCGCATTACACGAGCGCCCAGCTCGAACCCTTTCATAAAGCAGAATTCCATTCCTCTGTGTGCTGCCTGTACAGACAGATGGCAGATATCCGACAAGACGCTCTGCGGCATTCCTGTTGCCAGCGCATAGTCCTCCAAGTAGCGTTCAAATGCGTCTGCAGCTTCCTTGAGCTCCGCCGACTCTCTGAGATCCACCAGATCATTCAGGTTTACATAGAGTTCCTCCTCATCGTCAAGCAGATTCTCTTTTACGTTATTTTCAACCATGTTATAGCTCCTTTTCATTAAAATTTATTTTTAAAAGCAGGTTCATTGTCGGTTCGGTGCCCGCCTTAGTCGTAATTCGCAACCCTCTGGTAGACTGTCTCGACGCTCTCCTCCGTAACGCATCTGATGAGCAGCTCCGGCTCTCCCGCCTCATTCAGAACAGGTCTGATCCGCAGCGTTGTGCCGTCGTTCAGATGGTACAGCAGCCCCTTGTGCAGCGGAGCATCGTAAAAGCAGGGCAGGATGCATATCTCCGTGTCAGCCGTTTTTCCAGCCAAAATGTTGTTGAGTGCCGCCTCTGCATACTGCTCCTCTTCACGGTTCTCGGGCAGGAGATTCGCATCATTGAAGTAAAGTTCGATCATATCAGTTTTCCTTTCATTATGCACATTTGTTGCTCTTCAGAGTTAAGGTCAAAGCCTTGTCCGCCGGGCAGATGGACTGCAACAGCCCCCGCGCCTCGCTCTCCAGCCGTTGGAGTTCAGCACGCACCTGCTCCCATTCCTTCAGCTCCCCGCTGGCGACTCCCTCCCGGATCGTGCGCCTTACAGCTTCTGCCAGCGCCTCCTCCAGCCTTGTATGATAGACTCCACTCCGCCATCGGCCTTTGTATGCGCCTTTTTCAACGTGTAATACACGCTGCTCGCGTCCAGATAATAATTGTCCCAAATTTTCAGCAATTTCAACACCTCCAAATTATATTTTTTGTTCATTTTGCCAGAATCCGCGTACAGTTTCCCTTGTTGGCAGGATGCTGCCCGGACGCTATGTCCTTAAGGACAACCAGACCTTCACTTTTGCTGCCTTGCCACTCCTGGCCGCTTCAGCAGTATCTTCCTATCCCGTCCCAAAGAACGGAACCAGATTTCTGTTCACGATGAACTCCTCCCTTCTTAAGAATTGTCAACGTTGGAAAGCCGCACAGGCATTCCTGTTTTGTCAACATCGTGTCGTGAGTATACCACCATTAGGTACCTTTGTCAAGAATTTTTTGAAGCGAAATATTTATTTTGAGAATTTTGCAACGTCTACAATTTCAAATTTCCGTTTTTTGCTTTTTTCGTTCTTGAAATTGTTGACAGCTTTAGAACTCCATGATATTATATAAATACCTATTAGAAAGGAGCGTTTCAGAATGAGCGTCTGCCAGAACATTAAGGCCGTTGCGGAAGTTAGGGGGATTTCCATCAAAGAACTCAGCCGCAGGGTTGATATCCCCTATACCACTTTATATAACATGTTAAATCGCGATAGCGAACGGTTCGACCTCAATCTGCTAGAGCAAATCGCACAATCCCTGGACGTATCCGTTGGAATATTAATGAGCTCCACTGTGCCCAGCGTGGAGCGAATTTTGTGCGACCATTATCCATCATCGGAGGAATACCGTGCGCGCCATTCCTCCGATGACGGATTTACCAATCTGCAGAACGCCGATGAAGACGATCCGTACAATACCGAAAAGAACGACCGTTTTCCGTTTGATCCAGGCGACAAAAGGCACAGCTCCCTATGCGAATTCGACCAGCTAAATCCTCTTGGGCAGGAAGTCATTGTGCAGCTTCTGCTATCCATAAGGGCCCATCAGTTTGAGGGTGATTTGCGGCGCGAGTTCATCTTCCTGCTGAAGCATTCCAACAACAAGGCTGTCTTTCAACTGAATCAGGCGCTTATGAGCTTGTCCTATTTAAGTAGCTTCAACGACCAGTATGCCACGCCAAGTTTTACCGAGCTTCTCGAAAATCTGGACAACGAAGTAGATTGATTCCATCCCCCTCATTTCTCTTTTCGTAGAGTAATGAGGGTATTTTTATGCCCATCCACCCAAAAAAAGCAGCCCCACCACCCGGCGGGACTGCTCTTGAAGTGTACGATTCAGTTTTTTACAGGTTCATCAGGGGGCTGGTCTGCGTCCCCCGATCCACTATGTCCTTATCCTTGATGCCAAGCAGGTACCGCTGCGTGATCATGATATTGACGTGCCCCATCAAGCGGGAGACGCTGTACAGGTCCAAACCGTTCTTCAGCTGCATCTGGGCGAAGGTGTGGCGGCAGGTATGCGGACTGACGCGTACCGAGGGCGACACTCCCACCTCTTTTGCCGCATGTTTCAGCATCCGGGCAACCGCTTCATCCGTCAAAGGCTTCCCGTTCTTGCTAAGAAACAGGTTCTTGTGGCGACTGGGGTATTCCTTTAAATAGGCATCCCGTAGGGTACGATACTTCATCAGCTGCTTGGACAGCGCAGGCGACTTTGGCACCACGCGTTCCTTGCTGCCCTTGCCATGCTTGACCAGAATATAGTCCGGTTTGATGTCTTCCGGCTCCATCAGGATCATCTCATTGCAGCGCATCCCGGTATCGAACAGCAGCATAATGATGGTCTTGTTCCTCACCGACAGGAAATCCGTCCCATCGTAAAATCGGATCATCCTCCTCATCTCATCCACGGTAAAGGTATCAATGATGGTTTTGGGCTGACGAAGAGGCTTCACCTTCTTGGCCGGGTTATCCCGTTCGTCCAGATAGCCCTCGATCACCAGATAATTGAACCAGGTCCTCCAGACTTTGAGCAGATCATTGATGTACCGGGGCGTGCTGCCCATGTCCTGCTTTTCCTTCATCAGATCCCGGATGTGGTGTGGCTTGACCTCCTCCAGTTCAGTGATGTGCTTCGATTCCAGAAAGTCCACCAGAAATCGTGTCGCTGCCCGGTAGTTGCGCAAGGAGCCTTTGGCAAGATGGCGGCATTCGCAGTCGTACAGAAATTCATCGCGGAGATCCTTCAAACACATAAAAAACACCCTTTCTCTCATGGAAGAACCACAAAAGAAAGGGTGCAAAAATCTCTAAAATGGTTGTCGTACCAGATCGGGCTTGTTCGTAGTTGAGCAAGACAAACTCCAGTCGACAAATCATTCAATTTTTATCGCAGCTACGAGATCAGCAGTTCTCAGCGAAGTACTTAATGGTACGAACCATCTGAGAGGTGTAGGAGTTCTCGTTGTCGTACCAGGACACGACCTG
>ENA-ORTG01002742-ORTG01002742.1-human-gut-metagenome-genome-assembly--contig:-NODE-2742-length-13537-cov-3.003189_pt1 | contig 13537 bp, 8 predicted proteins | sample MGYA00241906_ERZ509176 | MGnify/ENA primary metagenome ERZ509176 (study PRJEB26280, sample SAMEA2338811) | human gut metagenome | biome: human gut; feature: human-associated habitat; material: faeces...
CACAAGCGCCAGCACTTCGCCCTTTCGCAAAGAAAAGCTGACGTCGCGCACCGCTTCCAGCTCTCCTTGTGGGGTGTCAAAGCTGACTGACAGATTTTCAATTTCCAGTAAATCCGACATATTCTCCTCCAAATTTTCATAAAGCGCACATACCCGGACGGAAAATATCCGCCCGGGTAACCATGGCAAGCTTTATCGTATTGTATCTCTATTCTTCAATCGTCCAGTCTGCTACATTCCAGAAAATGCCGACTCCGTGATGTCCCATAACGGTATCCGGTGCAATGCCCTGAATCGTCGACTTTGCTACATAGTTTGCATCAATGTAGCAGATGAATGCAAACGCCGGATCCTTTGCCAGCTCCTCCTGCTCGTCCAGACTCTTCTGCAGCCTCAGTGAGAACAGATAAACGACAACAGCCGTGGCAATGACCAGAAACAAGTACTCTATCCCGGCATATCCGTAGAACACAAGACTCGCAAGGAGCAGTATCACCCACTGTATCTTCTTTGGAACTATGTAGTATAGCACTATTGTACACAATAAAAAAACTATAAATGTATAAGTTACTACTGACATGTCCTCTCCCTCTTCTACAAGTAAAAATTATTTATACACTGCTAAACGCCGGCCAGTATTTTAGCAGCAGGGATTGTTGCATTGACATTTTATCTTTGTTGGGCAATCTGGAAGGAGAGATACAAATATAATCATTCCTTGTCGTACTGGTCTGTGAATGAAGCTGTGGATGACGTTCCGTGTGGAGTATGCTTTTCGGATTCGCTTGGAAGGATTGTTTTGTGTAATACCAAGATGCAGGAATTGTGCAGAATGATGACGGGGGCTTATCTGCAGGATTATGATACATTGCGAAAAGCAATGGACAATGAAATTATATCAAAAGGACTTATCCGATTAAGCAGCGACAGTAACGTGTTTTATTTTCCAGATGATTCTGTCTGGATGTTTCAGGAATATCGTCTGCAGGAGCCGGATTGTGCAGGATATCTGCAGACAGTGGCAGTTAATGTATCAGAAATTTATTACAATGGTGAAAAAATTAGGGCAAACAATGAAAAGCTGGAAATCCTGAATCATAAGCTGGAGGAAATGTACGAAAAAATCGGAGATAAAATCAGAGAGCAGGAGACGCTTGTCATGAAAATGCAGGTTCATGACAATTTTGGACGAAGCCTTCTGTCAATACGCAGAATATTGGAAAGGAAAGAAGATCCGGATAAAATGGATAAACAGTTGTCTGTATTGAAACATCTGGTTTATATTCTTACCGGTTCTGCTGTTGAGAGTATGGAAGAAGTATATAAAGATACGGTCAGACATGCAGAAGAGCTTGGAATTTCAGTTCAGATCAGTGGGAACTTTCCCATGCATCCATCTTACAGGCTGCTGACAGACAGGGCAATCCGTGAATGTGTGACAAATTGTGCCAGACATGCCCATGGCAGTACTGTTTGGGTGAAGATAGACAAAAATGCAGATGAATATACTGTTCAGATTACCAATGATGGAGAGGTGCCTGACAAAAATGCGGAAGAAGGCGGTGGTTTATCTGCACTGAGAAAGGCAGCTGAATCAGGAAAATGCAGGATGCAGGTTTCTTTTTTTCCTGAGTTTTGTCTAATATTGAAAATGCCGCTGACAGAAAGGATGGGATTCGATGGTACGGATACTGATAGTAGAAGATCAGAAGATCATGCAGAAGTATTTTGAATATATTATTATGCAGGAGCCGGAATTCCGACATGTCCAGACAGTTTCAGATGCACGTGAAGCTGTAAAAATCTGTGATTATTCGGCAATTGATCTTGTGATCATGGATGTGCAGACGTTTCATAATCATGATGGGCTCAGTGCTGGAAAAGAAATCAGGGAAAAGTATCCATATACAAAGGTATTGATCGTTACTTCCCTGATCGATCCCAAGGTGCTGGAGAGGGCAAAGAGCGGATGTGCAGACAGTCTCTGGTATAAGGATCACGGGGAAGAGGAAATACGGAGTGTGATCCACAGAACCTTAAATGGTGAGCATGTATTTCCGGATGTGACACCGAAGGTGGAGCTTAACTGGATCACAAGCGGCGATATCAGTCCCAGGCAGCTTGAGATGCTCCGCCTGTATATCCGTGGAATGTCATATTCAGAGATTGCAAGAGAAATGAAATGCTCTACCTCCGGGGTGAGATGGAATTTTCAGGAAATGATCGCCAGGGCAGGATACAGCTGTAAAGAAGATCTGATAGCGGCTGCACTGGAAAGTAAGCTAATCGTAACTACGTTAAAATAGCAAGCTGATAAACTGCGAAGTTATTCTGTTATGAGCAGAAAGCGAAGCGGAGTGCAAATATCTGTTTGACAAGAAGGGAGATGAGAGTATGAAAAAATATTTGGTTGCTGTATGTGTTTGTGCGGTACTGTTTTCTGTTGGTATTCATGGTGGAGGTATGAGAGAAGTATCTGCCAAAGCGCCTGGGGCAGATGAGAATCTGGCAATTCTGCAGGATATTATCAGAGAAAATGAATGTCAGGCCGGAATGGCATTTCTGGGATATACCTATGAAGGTGCAGAGGCAGCAGAGATACTTGAATATACCAGACAGGGAGAGGTGGCAGCTGCGTATCCTTTTTTACAGGATGGAACAGTGGTTGATGCAGGGGGATATGAGATTTATGCCATTGTCCCGGGGGATGATTGCAGGGTCAGTGTTTATCCGGCTCATCCTACGGAAGAAGGGGAATATCTGGATGATCTGAACGCCCCATACTATATGGGACAGGAGAATGAAATCATTATCCTGCGCTGCAATGTGAGTGAAATTCATTCCAATGTGATGGTTTCGGTACAGAAGCAGAATATGAGTGTGCAATACCATCCTATGGTGTCGTTAAAGGATGGACATCTTGCAGCAGAAACTCACTGCTATGACTTCTCCATATATTATAATGGGGATGAGTATGATCCGGGGTATGATTCGGAACTGGATATCAGGATTGCCAGAGAACAGCTTTCAGAAACAGATGAAGTCAGTTATTACCTTGGTCTTGGTATGTCTCTGTGGTATACAGGTACTGAGGAGTACATTGAAGGAAGAAATTGTCCGGTATTTGTTCTGGGAACGGATCATGAGGATCATTTTACAAAAGAACATTATTATGCAGTAGGAGACAATGTGGTTTATTATTATGATCCGTCAGGTGATGCATGGCTTCTGCTGGGGGCAGGCTGACAGAAAATTTGCTGTAAGCTGACAAAAGCTTTACCAATATATCATAGAATTTTGAGTGATCAGAGAGGAAACAGACATGAATGATTTCTTGACAGAAAAAAATAAAAAAGCAGGAGTGTTGGGAAAACTGAAGTGGGTTCTTTGTGGCTTCTGTATGCTTTTATCCCTGGGAGCCATTGGTGCATCGGAGAAGTATATTGTTGAAGGTCGCTGGGGAATGGCAGCAACAGAGATTCTGCTCTGTCTGTTATTTTTATATCCGACTTTCAGGGAAGTTCAGAAAGCATTACGGAAGAAAAAAGCCAGGGAAATTGCCTGCTGGTTTGAATCTTATGCCCAGAATACGGTCTCATTTGAAAAACTTGAGCAGGAGATGGGAAAAGGTGCAGTAAAAAAACTTGAAAAATTTATTGCCAGGGGATATATCCGGAATATCCAGATAGACAGAGAAGGAAATTATATTATGATTACTGCACCAAACAGACGTGTAAATGAAAAGATTTATATTACAGTTACCTGTACCAGCTGCGGTGCAAAGAATCAGGTAATAAAAGGACGTCTGAGCAATTGTGAATATTGCGGACAGAGTCTTAACTCATAATAAAAGCGCTGTGAGTGAGAGGAGGAAAAAGGGTATGAAAAGTTTAAAAAAAGTTATGCTTCCGCTGGTATTTTTGTGTGTTTGTCTTTTATGTGCATGTGGTGAAAAAAAGCCTGAAGAAGCAGCGCCCACAGCAACTCCTGCACCTACGGCAACACCCACACCGCTGCCGGAGTATAAAGAATATGATTATGCGGAGGGAAAATTTACGGTTACTCTTCCCTATGAAGCGGAAGAACCGACAGAAAAAGAGCAGTATCTGGAATTTACAGATCCGGACGGGAAATGGACAATGACACTTGCACCTATAACAGCCGGACAGCTTTCAAATCGCATTACGGAGCTTGAATATGCACAGAGCACCCGTGAGGGAGGAGCAAAGCAGGTAAAAAAAGAAGAAACCACCATCAGTGGGATGAGCGCAATTGTATTCAGCTCTAATCTGGATGAAGCTAAAAACGGACCGGATCAGACAGCAGTATATCTGGGAAGCGGAGAATATGCTGCAATTCTGAAATATGAGGATCATTATGTGGGAAACTGGGACGGCCTGAAGATTGAAGTAAAAACAGCAGAGCGTTTTGATGATATCTATACTGTGATGGAAGATAAGCTGATACAGACGGTGCTGAATGGAATAAAATTCCAGGAAGGAATTGAGTATGAAGAGGTAACTGCCAAAGGAATTTCCGTAAAACTGCCAACCCGGTGGCAGGGCAGAGAATATGCAGAGTTCTTTGTGAATGGAAAGATTCACTGTGCTTATGAGGGTAACCTGAATATTCAGATCATTCACTTCCCGGATGCAAAGAAAAATGCAGAAAGTAAGGCAGACGGAGAAATAAAAGAAACAGATGTGGGAGAAAGCCATTACTATATGGCATGCCGCAGAGAGGAAGGGGACATTACCCTTTACAGGGATCTGACAGATCAGTATATTTTAAGCATACTGGTGAGTATTCCTGATTGTTCGGAAAAAGAACTCTGGAAATTCCTGGACAGAGAAGAGATGAAAACACTGCTGGAAAGTCTGGAGATCGACCTGGAACAGCTTGAGGAGGAACCGCAGGATAATGGCGGCTATGAGAAAAATGACTATGAGGAGCTGAGTGGTTATACAGGAGAAGGAACAGAGCTTGTTCTGCCTTCCAGCATTGAAGACACAGTAATGAGTGGTGTTGCTTCGCTGGCATTTAAGGATAATACAAAGATTACTTCTGTTGAAGTTCCGGAAGGAATGCGCTATATTGATGTTTCAGCATTTGAGGGCTGCACCGGTCTGAAAAAAATAACACTTCCGGATTCGCTGACCTGGATCGGAGGATATGCGTTCTCAGGATGTACCAGTCTGGAAACTGTGGTTTTCGGTAATCAGGGAGTAGAAATTGAAGGATCTGCATTCAGAGATTGTGTAGCCCTGAGAGATGTGGAGCTGCCTGCCAGTGAAAATTATCTTTGGGATTCCGCTTTCTGTGGGGCAGGAGCCGGGGGATACATACATATAGGAGATGGTTCAACAGTAAAAGGCTGTTGCTTCATGGACTCTGGATTTGAAGAAGCTGTCTTTGGAACGGAATGTATTTTCGAAGGATTCGGAACCTTTTCCGGATCAAAAATCAAAAAGATCACATTGGGTGAAGGAATAACGGAATTACCGTCAACGTTTGCTTCTTTCTGCGATAACCTGGAACAGGTAGATATGCCGGAAAGTCTGACGAAAATACCGGATGACTGTTTTTCGGCAAGTCCAAAGATGGAAAAAGAACAGTAGATCTGTCAGATGTGTTCAATCAAAAAGGGAAGAACATATGGAAAAAGTATCAAAAGCTACATCATTCTCAACAATACTGATCGGGATATATATGGTGCTTCTCTCCTGCGTGGAAATCGCTGCGGTTTTATTTTGCAAGATAGCAGGTGATGCCACTATGACAGGCGTAGATATAACCGCTATGGTCAGAGAAAGTGATGACTACATAAGTGGATATTTGATTGTTCCACGCATTTTTGGAACCGTATTCAGTGGAATGGCTGAAATAACGGTTTTAATATTGGCGGCAGTGTTATTTATAGTATTGCTTATTTTTCTTGCAGTACTGATCATATCCTGCATATTGATCAAAAAAAGAAAACTGAAAGCAGATGCGTGGATGAAAATAATTATATTTTCAATCCTCACCGGCATGTCAGCATTTCTTATTCAGAGTTCAGTGCTTGCGGTGCTGATGGCAGTGCCGGTTGTGCTGGGTGCATATGTACTTACAAAATAATGAAATGATGATTAAAGGGAACTTTGTGTTGAAAACAGCATGGAGTTCCTTTTTATTTTGCAGGAAAAACTATACGGGATGATAGTTTGCCTAATAGAAAAAAGTGCATAAAAAGCAATACTGTAATTTGTGTAAAAAGTAGAAACCGATTTCTATGCAGGCAGGTAATTAGATATTTCCTTATTCTGTGATATTATAGAAACATTATACACATTATAGGGAGAAGTCTATGAAAAAACGAATAATATCCATGCTTTTGGCTGGTATGATGGTTTTAAACAGTGCTGTTGTATACGCAGACGCTGATATAACAGGTGATTACACGACATATGCAGATACATTTGACAGTGAAGATGAAGTGGCTGTTCAGAGTGAAACTGCCGAAGAAAATGCATCTGCAGATGACAATGCAAACATAGGTGTGAATGAAACATCAGTAGCAGAGAATAATGCTGACGTTGCATTTACAGACGGGGATTCAGATGAAGTTGATATTACGGAGGAGAATCCAGAAGATGTATCTTCACAAGGCGAAACAGATGAAAATGAGGAAATACAATTTGCAGAAGAAGCAGATGATATTTTTTCAGAAAATGAAGTGGCAGTTCAGGACGTCGGAACAGCCACGGCCAGTGGTACGCTTGCCACAGGTGTAAGCTGGTCACTTTCTGATAATGGAAATCTGCAGTTCAGCGGTTCAGGCGCAATTGAGAAAGATGATGGTCAGGACAACTATCCGTGGGATATGACACAGGTCTTTGCTGTAACGATTCAGAGAGGTATCACAGAAATCGGAAGCGGAGCTTTTGCGGATGGAACAAATCTTACGAATGTGGCTGTCAGCGCAGACACTTTGCAGACAGTCAGTGCAGATGCGTTTCAAAATTGTTCAAAAGCGGAGATAAGCCTTTATTATTCCGGAAATGCACCGACAGTAATCCCGGCATTTACCGGGACTGCGAAAGTAAGCATTTATTATAAAGAAGCAGATGCAACATGGACAGACGCCTTCAGAGCAGATTATGCGGATGTGACATGGGAACCCTGCTGTACAATAAATGGTATAACAGCAAATACAAATCATACTTACGTGCGCACGAATAATGAAATACAGATCCAGACGGATGGCAAGAATTATCCGACAAAGGACAATAGAGCATATTATGATGCGACCTGTTCTGTGTGTGGCAATGTCGGCAAGGATTATAATAACTGTATCAATTGCTTTGATACGACAGATCTGCACTCAGATCATCCGTACAATACAGAGACCACGACAGACTGGACTGTATCCATGGAAGGCGCAGAAGAAATCATCCTGACCTTTGATAAACTAACCAAGTTTGAAACAAACTATGATGACTTCTTTTATATTTATAAGGAAGATGGAGAACTGTATCAGAAGTTTATCAATGATCAACTTGCAGGAAAGACCGTGATCGTACCGGGAAGCTCCGCGACATTGAAACTGACAACAGACTATAATACAGAAGAATGGGGGTTTGCAGTTACCAAGGCTTATGGAACGACGCATAAATGGAATAATGTGGTAACGAAACCGGCAGAGCGTGATCAGACCGGTACTTTAACAAAGACCTGCCAGAAATGCGGCGAGGTAATTGAAGAAGTGATTCCGGCACCATATATTGTCTGTGGCGATGATGATAATATTTTCTGGGGAATCACACCGGATGGGGTATTGGAGATTGCACCAAATACGAATCAGAAAGAATCAATGAAAAGCTATTCATGGTCACCTGGCGATGAAATAACAGATGCTCCATGGGGAGAATACAGAAAATATTTTGAAGGTGTAAGAATTAAAAAGGGAATTACAGATATTGGAAGTTCGAGTTTTTTCGGATTGAGTAATCTGAAATGGGCAGAGCTTGATGATGGTATTAAAACGATAGGTTATCGTGCATTTTCTGATTGTAAAGTATTAGAAAAAGTAAAATTACCTGCTAATCTGCTTACAATAGAAGGCGATGCATTCAGCGGCTGCAAAACATTAGAGAAAATAGAACTGTCTGAAAAACTGACTTATATAGGAAGCGGGGCATTTTCGGACACAGGTCTGAGAAGTATCCGGATGCCTGCAAGTTTGAAAAGATGTGACAAATACGCTTTTGGATCAAGCAGTAATAATAGTATAGACACAGTATATATTGAGGATCTGACCAGTTGGCTTAATATGGAAGAAGGTCCTAATTTCTTTTCAAGTGAGGATATTGAGCTGTCCAGTAAGAGTCCGACAATCAAATATTATGTAGATGGCGAATTGCTGGAGCGTTTGGTAATTCCGGACGAGATTACCAGTATCAGAGATTACGCGTTTAACTGTGGTAAAGAAATCAGGGAAGTTGTTTTTCATGAAAATGTGAAAACCATAGGAAGAAGTGCGTTCCTGGGATGTGAGAACCTTGAATTAACAAGAGACAAGCTTCCGAATTATCTTCAGACGATAGGCGCGTATGCTTTTGCAAAATGCAAAAAAATATCAAAGGTTGGAATTCCTTCAAGTGTTACTGAAATCGGAGAAGCTGCTTTTGCAATGTGCAGTGGAATGACACAGTGTATATTTGCACAGGATATGCAGATAGAAAAAATTTCCAGAAAGATGTTTCAGGAGTGTACAAGTTTAGAGAAAACCACAATACCTGACGGAGCAACGATTATAGAAAGAGAGGCGTTTCAAAATTGTAAGAAATTAGATAGTATTACAATACCTTCAACGGTAATAAGTATATTATCGGGCGCATTCTATAGTTGTACAAATTTAGAAGCAGTAGAATTTGAGAAGGACAGTAAGCTTAAGAATATTGAAGATTATGTATTTGCATACTGTGGTTCACTTAAGAGCATCCAGATACCGGCAAATGTAATAACAATAAAATTAGCAGCATTTTGTGGAAGTGTTGATGAACTCGTATTTTTAGGAGATTTTGGAAATTTCAATTCTATGCTGGAAATGGATTTTCACGGGTCAAGAAAAATTACCTACTATGCCTGCAATGATACATGGAATTCCTCTGAGGCACAGAATTTCCTGAATAACAGTTCTTATAATATCATGCCGAATCCGATCCATATGTCAGCGGAGAGCACGTCGCTTACTCCGGCAACATGTACAGAGGCAGGAGAGAGAACGTTTGTCTGCGACCATTGTAATAAGAGCTTTACAGAGGTACTTCCGGCAACCGGACATAAGCTGACATCGAAAGAACACAAAGATGCAACCTGTATTGAAAAAGGATATGATATTCAGGTCTGCAGTGTCTGCAAGGAAGAATTTAAAACAGAACTGGATATAGATCCGAATGCCCATCAGTATGGTGAAGGTAAAGTAATCGAACCAAATTGTTCAAGAGAAGGTTATACACTTTATACATGTGCACTCTGTGGAAATACAAAACGTGAAGGTTATAAACCAAGTACAGATCATGCTTATGAGGATATCGTTGTACCGGCAACCTGTCAGATGCAGGGCTATACACGACATCAGTGTAAAAACTGTGGCTATTCCTATGATGATACATGGACAGAACCTCTTGAACATGATTATGAGGCAACCGTAACAAAACCAACATGTACAGAACGTGGCTACACTTATTACAGCTGTAAGATCTGCGGCTATTCCTACAGAGATAATTTTGTAGGAGCGCTGGGCCATAAGTATACGAAAGAAGTGATTAAACCTACCTGTATTGACGAAGGATATACCAGAAATACCTGTAGTATCTGCGGTCTTACTTATAATTCAAACTACCGTGAGGCGACCGGTCATGATTATGAATCTGTTGTAACACCTCCGACCTGTACCGAAAGAGGATATACAACTTATACATGTAAAAATGAAAACTGTGACAATGTAATTGTTTCAGATTACCGCAGTGCGCTGGGGCACAGTTATGAAGCTGTGACTACAGATTCTACCTGCACAGAGAAGGGATTTACTACATACACCTGTGTAACCTGTGGAAATAGTTATACGGGGGATGAGACAGATCTGGCACCGCACAAATGGGATAAAGGAACGATCACTAAACAACCGACCTATCTGGAGAAGGGACTCAAGGCGTTCAAATGCCTGAACTGTGAAGAAACATATACCGAAGATATTCCGGCATTAGTTCAGACGGATCTCAGTGATTGTACGATCACACTTTCCTATCGCAAAACCGTTTATAACGGTAAGGAAAAGACTCCGGAAGTAGTCGTAAAAAATCACAACGGAACAGTAGGTAAAACGGAATATAGCGTTACATATGCAAAAAATATAAATGCTGGAAATGCAGAAGTTATTGTGAATGCAAAACCGGGAAATGTCAGTATCACAGGAGAAACGACAATACCGTTTACTATTGCAAAAGCAAAACAGAATATCACAGCTGAGACAGAATCAGAATCTGTTCATGTAAATACAGAAGAACCGATTACTGTAAATGGATTGGGCGAAGTAAGTATTGTATCGGAAAACGAGGAGATTGCAGTAGTTACTGAAGAAAAGATGATTCGCGGAAAGAAAAAGGGAACTGCTTATTTGAAAATATCAGCAGCAGGTGACGATAACCACGAGGCAGCAGAGACAAAGATTCAGATTTCGGTAAATGAAGATCATGTATTAAAAATCACAGATACTGTATTGTCTACATGTTGTGAACAGGGAAGTGTAACTTCTGTCTGCGAACTTTGTGGAAAGACATTTGTTGAGAAAAAAGCCCTGGATCTGGTAAACGGTCATGCTTATAAAGTAACGTCAATAGTCTCGCCACAGTGCGAAAAAGCAGGATACACAACTTATACCTGCTCCAGGTGTGGAGATGAGTATACAGATCATTATCGTGAAGCAACAGGTCATGATTACGATATCCAGATAACAGAGCCAACCTGTACGGAAAGAGGACACAAGAACTACACTTGTAAGAAATGCGGTAAAACAAAAACTGAAGATTTTAAAGAGGCAACCGGGCACGATTACGTGTCTGTTGTAACGGCTCCGACCTGCACAGAAAAGGGATATACAACATACAGTTGTACGAAATGTGATTATGTGGTGACAGATGATTACAGGGAACCGTTGCAGCATAATTATAAGAAAACAGTGACGCCGTCCAGCTGCACGAAGAAGGGATTTACAACGTATACCTGTACACGTTGTAAGAGCAGTTTCAGCGGGGATGAAACGGATCTGACACCACACAAATGGGATGAAGGTACAGTTACAGAACCGACTTATCTGAAATCAGGAAAAAAGGAATTTAAATGTCTGGATTGTAATGAAACATATACCGAAGAAATTTCGGCTTTGGGACAGACAGAACTTAAAGATTGCTCGATTACACTCGCTTATCAGCAGACGGTATACGATGGTAAGGAAAAGGCACCGGAAGTCATTGTGAAGAATGATAATGGAGTTGTAAGCAAAGATAATTATACAGTTTCTTATGTGAATAACACAAACGCAGGAGAAGCAACAGTAACAATAACTGCTAAAGAAGGTGATGTCTGTATCACAGGAGAAGCGGAAAAGACGTTTACTATTTCAAAGAAAAAACAGTCCGTTTCTGCTGTATGCACAGTTGAAAGAATTCATGTCAATACAGAAGCAGAGGTATTGGTGGAGAATGGAATTGGTCAGGTTCTCCTTACAACAGAGGATGAAGAGCTCGTTGAAATCCAAAATTCTCATATCATCGGTAAAAAAGTCGGCCTTGCACTGATTAATGTGTCGGTTTCCGGTGATGATAATCATGAACCAGCCAGCAGCACAGTGGCAGTCTGGGTGGAAGATAATCATATTATCAGCCATGTTGTGGAAAGCAGAGAGACATTGGAAAATGGTGACATTCAATATGATGATGTACAGAAATGTACTCTTTGTAAACTGGAAATAAAGAGAGAACACAAGATACTTAAGAACATAAATTCAGAAGAATGTGAAATTCGTTTTTCTTCATCTGTATATGTCTTTGATGGAAACGAGGTGAAGCCTGAAGTTTCGGTATCCATGGCGGGCAAAACACTGACAGAGGGAAATGATTATCGTCTGGAATATCAGGATAATGACCGTATTGGAGAGGCAAGCGTTTCGGTTATCGGTATTGGTCAATATACAAATGCCAAAAAGGCGTCATTCCGAATCATCGAAAAACCGAAGCAGCCGGTGCTTCAGGCTGTTGAATATAATAATTTCTCAACTGTTTTAACCTGGAATGAAGTGAAAAATGCTGAGGGATATTATGTATACAGAAAAGTTTCAAACGGAAGCTGGAGTAAGATTGGAACGACAGAAAGTTTATCTTTTGAGGATAAAACAGCAAAACCAGGAACGACATACACCTATACGGTCAGTGCATACATTGATCTGGCAGAGGGAAGTTATGATGAGAAGGGACTTACTGTCAGTTATTTGAATACACCGGCGATTTCTACGATATCTAATGCAGCCAGTGGTATAAACATTACATGGAAACGCGTGGATGGTGCAGCAAAATATCGTGTATTCAGGAAAAAAGGAACAGAGAGCTGGACACGTATTGCGGATACAGGGTCAACAAACTATACGGATCGCAGTGCAGCAAGTGGAACAATCTATGCATATACAGTGAGATGTATCAAAGCAGATGGAAAGTTGGCCAGTGATTATGACAAAAATGGAAAATCACTGATAAGACTTTCAACGGGAAATGTTAAGTCAATTGCAAATGCTGCAAAAGGCATGCGACTGACCTGGACCAAAATCAATGGAGCACAGGGATATATTATCTACAGAGCATACGGAAGTGGGGCATATAAGGCAATCAAGACGATTACCAGTGGAACGACGCTTAATTATACCGATACTTCAGCTACTGTAAATGGTGGAAAATACAGTTATGCAGTTTGTGGATACAGAGGAAGCGTAAAGGGCGCATACACTGGAAAATCATATTACTGCCTTACTCAAAACCGTATTTCATCGGTAACAAACAGCGCAGCAGGAAGGGCAACTGTGGCATGGAGCCAGAATGCAAAATCAACTGGATATCAGGTGAACTACAAAACCGGCAACACACAAAAAACAGTAACGGTCAAATTTTACAAAACATTGAGAACTGTACTGAGTTCTCTGAAAAGGAGGGCAACTTATTCAGTAAAAGTACGTTCCTACAAAACAATTTCCAAAGTAAATTATTACTCTGAATGGAGCGCAGCAAAAAATATCAGAATAAACAAATAAATATATCTGATATGAAATAGAAGCAGACATAATAAAAAGGATGGAATGATATAATATGGTGTCATTCCATCCTTTTTATAGTTTATAAATATAATGAATATGTATCAGATTGCATCCAGTGCCTGAGCGATATCTGCAATTAAATCATTTTTGTCTTCAAGACCACAGGAGATACGGATCAGTCCGGCCGGGATTCCG
>ENA-ORTG01002753-ORTG01002753.1-human-gut-metagenome-genome-assembly--contig:-NODE-2753-length-13490-cov-3.504280_pt1 | contig 13490 bp, 9 predicted proteins | sample MGYA00241906_ERZ509176 | MGnify/ENA primary metagenome ERZ509176 (study PRJEB26280, sample SAMEA2338811) | human gut metagenome | biome: human gut; feature: human-associated habitat; material: faeces...
TTCATGACCATTCCAGAGGCAGTTTCTCTGGTACTTCAGGCCGGGGCATATGCCAAAGGCGGAGAGATATTTGTCCTGGATATGGGCGAACCGGTGAAAATCCTGGATCTTGCGAAAAATCTGATCCGTTTGTCCGGCTACAAGGTCGATGAGGACATTAAGATCGAATTTACCGGTTTAAGACCGGGTGAAAAATTGTATGAGGAGCTTCTGATGAACGAGGAGGGGCTTCAGGATACACCGAATAAACTGATCCATATTGGAAAACCGATTGATTTTGATATGGAGAAATTTGAACATCAATTACAGGAACTTTATGAGATCGCGAACCGGGATTCGGAGAGTATTAAGGATGCAGTGAAGATCATTGTTCCTACTTATGTGAAGCCGGAGACGGTGAATGAACAGGTTGAGAAAAAATAAGAAAACGAGGCAATAAAATGTTTAAGAAAAATGGAATAGAACCACTTGCACAGCATGTATATTTAAGTTCTCCAACCATGCATGGAGAAGAATTCCAGTACATGAAAGAGGCATATGACACAAACTGGATGTCTACCGTTGGAGCTAATATTAACGAGGTGGAGAAGTGTGCCAGCGAAAAGATTGGCTGCAAACATGCCGTAGCACTTTCATCTGGAACGGCTGCATTACATATGGCGATCAAATTAGCAGGAATGGATCTGTATGGCCAGCCAGAGGTTGGACATGGTGCGCTGGAAGGAAAAAGAGTGTTCTGTTCCGATATGACATTTGCCGCAACGGTCAATCCGGTGGTGTATGAAGGCGGTATTCCGGTATTTATTGATACGGAAGGCGCAGGCGGTAATGGCCGTGCAGATGGACTGGATGCAGATACCAGAACCATGGTGTGCGAATCTTTCTGTAGAACCATCGAGAATGCGGGCTATCAGGCTGGTGTATATGCAAGCTGTAACTGGTATAGAAACAATCTGCATGCAGAAGATCTGGATGCATATAAAATATGGCTTGCTGAATACCGTCAGACCCCACAGTACGAAGGACGCTACGATATGTGGCAGTATACCTCTAGCGGTAGTGTAGCAGGTATCGAAGGACGGGTAGACTTAAACGTGAGTTATATTCAGAGCTATGCAAATTGAGGCTGATATGCGTGTTTACAGGCATATCAGACGCAATTTATATAGCGAGGTAACCACATGAGCAAAAGGAAAGCTGCGAAGCAGGGCAAATTGAGAATAAAAATAGGAGAAGAATCATGGGAAAGATTACAGTTGAAACATGCGAAATAGAAGGATTAAAGATCATCACACCTACCGTTTTCGGGGATAACAGAGGTTATTTCATGGAAACCTATAATTACAACGATTTTAAGGAAGCAGGAATTGACCAGGTATTCGTACAGGACAATCAGTCAGCCTCCAAGAAAGGCGTACTGCGTGGATTACATTTCCAGAAGCAGTTCCCACAGGACAAGCTGGTTCGTGTGATCAAGGGCGAAGTATATGATGTTGCTGTTGATTTAAGAGAAGGCTCCAGGACTTATGGTAAGTGGTTCGGTGTGCTCCTTTCTGAAGAGAACAAGAAGCAGTTCTTTATTCCAAAGAATTTTGCACATGGTTTCCTGGTATTATCCGACTATGCTGAATTCTGCTATAAGTGCACAGATTTCTATCATCCAAATGATGAGGGAGGACTTCTCTGGAGCGATCCTGATATCGGTGTAGAATGGCCAATCCCGGAAGGGATGGAGCTTACACTGTCTGATAAGGATACCAAGTGGGGCGGTATCAAAGAGTTCAAGAGATAGGTAGCATTACATGAAGACAAGAAATTCCAAGACAAGAAATCCTAAGACGAGAAATATCATAGTGGTAACGCTGGTGGCTCTGATTATGATGGTGATTCTGGTCGTGCATCACAATCCACTGGCTGATCCGCATGAGGAAAATGTAAAAAAAATCATAGCCTGTGTTGTTATCGTAGCAGCAATGCTGGTATTTTATCGTTTCTATGACAGATTGGTAACATTGCCGGCAGAACTGTGGCAGTCCAGGAAACTGATCTGGAAGCTGGCTAAGAACGATTTTAAGACCAGATATGCAGGTTCTTATTTTGGACGTATCTGGGCATTTGTACAGCCTGTTGTTACGGTACTTCTGTACTGGTTCGTATTTGACTACATCATGTCCAGCAAGATTGAACTGATGGCAGGCACTTTGCAGGTGCCCTATGTAATCTGGCTGACCGCAGGACTTGTGCCCTGGTTCTACTTCACAGAAGCGATTAATAATGGAACAACAGCGTTATTGGAATATGCTTATCTGGTGAAAAAGGTAGTATTTAAGATCAGCATCATTCCTATCATTAAGATCATTGGCGCAACATTTACGCATTGCTTCTTTGTATGTTTCATGCTGGTTGTGTATTTTGCGATGGGATACAGCCCAAGCATCTATCTGATTCAGATCATATATTACAGTTTCAGTCTGTTTATGTTCGTATTGGCAGTCAGTTATTCTACCTGTGCGATTGTTATATTTTTCAGAGATCTGACACAGCTTATCAATATTGCATTGCAGGTTGGTATGTGGGCAACCCCGATTCTGTGGCAGATTGAATCCGTGCCGGAAATTGTACAGCAGATATTGAAAATCAATCCTCTTTTCTATATTGTAAATGGATACAGAAGTGCTATGTTTGAACATCAGTGGTTCTGGGAAGATTTTTATTCTACGATGTATTTCTGGATTGTGACAGCCGTATTCTTTGGTATTGGTGCGCTGATATTCAGACGCCTGAAAGTACATTTCGCAGATGTATTATAGTCACCTATTACCATTAATTTAGTGAGGGATAGAATGGAACAGAAACAGGAAGAAATTGCAATAGCAGTTGACCATATCAGTAAAGTATATAAGCTCTATGACAAGCCAATGGACCGAATGGTAGAGGCACTTGGTTTAACGAAAAAGAAGAAATATCGGGAACATTTTGCTCTTTCCGATGTTTCTTTTCAGGTAAAAAAAGGAGAATGTGTGGGAATTATCGGCACGAATGGTTCCGGCAAATCCACGATTCTAAAGATTATAACAGGTGTATTGAATCCGACAGGAGGTACGCTTACAGTAAACGGCAGAATCCAGGCATTACTGGAGCTTGGAGCCGGATTTAACATGGAATATACAGGTATTGAAAATATCTACCTTAATGGCACCATGAACGGTTTCACAGAACAGGAGATAGAGAGCCGCATGCAGGATATTTTGGATTTTGCAGATATCGGCGATTACGTGAAACAGCCGGTGAAGACCTATTCCAGCGGTATGTTCGTGCGTCTGGCTTTCTCCGTAGCGATTAATATTGATCCGGAGATCCTGATTGTTGACGAGGCATTGTCCGTAGGAGATGTATTCTTCCAGGCAAAATGCTATCATAAATTTGAAGAGTTCAAGAAGATGGGCAAGACCATCATCTTCGTAAGCCATGATTTGAGCAGCGTATCAAAATATTGTGACAGAGTAGTGCTTCTCAATCAGGGTGTTAAGCTGGGAGAAGGCTCTCCCAAAGAAATGATAGATGATTACAAGCGTGTACTGGTAGGACAGTATGAATTGCCGGAGTCCAAGTCAGAGAGCAGTCTGCTCAATGATGAACAGATTCAGGTAGCTGTGCAGAAAAAGGCTGCAAAACAGGACACCTCCAAGTTATTGGAATATGGTACAAAGGAAGCAGTCATTGAACAGTTCTACATGACAGATGACCGTGGTACAGAGTCCAAATCCATTATCAAGGGTTCGGAGTTTACGATTCATATGAAAGTGCGCTTCATGGCAGATCTGCCAGCACCAATCTTTGCCTTTTCCATCAAGACAGTAAAAGGCACAGAAATCACCGGCACTAACACCATGTTTGAAAAAACCTTTCTGGAATCCGTAAAAGCAGGCGCAGTAAAAGACATCACCTTTACCCAGAAAATGTCCCTGCAAGGCGGAGAATACCTGCTGTCCTTCGGTGTCACAGGCTACGACGGCAACGACTTCCAGGTATACCACAGGCTTTATGATGCCCTTGACCTGACTGTTATTTCCGACAAGAACACAGTCGGATTCTATGACATGGATTCCAAAGTCATCGTAAAGGATGCCGAGTAAGTCCGCACAATTCGTCCCACTTATCAATCCCAATATTCGCAGATACCCTAAGAAATGCAAAGGAGAGTTCCATGACAGAGAAAATAGGAAATGTTGTATTGGATATGACATACTATCCCGGAGAAGATCATTACTCCGATGGAGATATAGAAGATGAACTGCTTCAGGTTGCCATGGAGCATGAGGAAGAAGAATTCCCCAAAATCATCGCAGAGAGAAAGAGCTGGCCATTCTTCTACCACCTCTCACCTTTTCGGACCAATATCATAGACTGGCTGCCCTTTAAGAAGACAGATAGAGTACTGGAGATCGGTTCAGGCTGTGGCGCTATCACAGGTGCATTGGCGAAACGTGTAGGCAGTGTGACTTGTATTGACCTGTCAAAGAAGAGAAGCCTGGTCAATGCATACCGTAATAAGAAGCAGGATAACATTACCATTATGGTAGGTAACTTTAAGGACATTGAGCCACACCTGTCCTGCGACTATGATTATGTCCTGCTGATTGGCGTATTTGAATATGGACGTGCTTATATTGGTGGAGAGACACCCTATGAGGATTTCATGAGTATCTGTAACCGCCATAGAAAAGACAGCGGCAGACTGGTTATTGCTATTGAAAACAAATTTGGGCTGAAATACTGGGCAGGCTGTAGAGAAGATCATCTGGGAACCTATTTTACAGGAATTGAAGGATATCATACAGGCGGCGTTGCCAGAACCTTTACCAGAAGAGGTCTGGAAGAGATTCTGCACAAGACAGGAATCAGCGAGTATGCCTTTTATTATCCATACCCGGATTATAAATTCCCGACAACGATTTATTCAGATGAATATATGCCAAAGAAGGGCGAACTGTCTAACAATCTTCGTAATTTTGACAGAGACAGAGTATTGCTTTTCGATGAGAAACAGGTATTTGACCAGGTAATAGAGGAAGGGGAATTTCCTTTATTCTCCAATTCTTATCTTTTGTTAATCGGTAAGAAACCGCAGACTGTCTATGCCAAGTTCTCTAATGACAGGGCGAAAGCCTGGGCAATCAGAACCCTGATTCACAAGAGTGCGGCGGGTACATTCCTGGTGGAGAAGCAGCCAAATGATAAGGAAGCCAATGCCCATATTGTGCATACCTATCAGGCGTATGAAGCACTGTCCAAACGATATGAGGGAACGAAGATCCGGATGAATGAATGTAAGAGAACTCCGCAGAGCATCGTTTTCCCATTCTGTCAGGGCAGGACACTGGAAGAATTGCTGGATGAGAGACTGGATGAACAGGACGCAGAGGGCTTTCGCAAATTAATTGAAGAATACATGCACTGGCTGTCATACAACGAAGAGGCTAATGTCAGCAATATTGATTTTATTTTCCCCAATATTCTGGTGGATGGAGACACCTGGCATGTCATCGACTATGAATGGACTTTTGACAGAACAGTTCCGGCAAAAGACATTGCATTCCGTGCCTTTTATAATTATCTGCTGGGTGGAGAGGGCAGAAAAGCCTGTGAAGAACTTCTGATGCAGGATGTCCTGCATTTAACGGAAGAAGAGAAGCAGCAGGCGATTCAGGATGAGCAGGATTTCCAGCATTATGTGACAGGTGACAGAGCATCCGTCAGCGCCATGCGTGAGCTGATTGGCTTCAAGGCGTATGAACTATCGGGAATGGAAGCATATTGTGTATACGCTTCTACGAAGTTCGTTTCCCAGGTATTTTACGATTATGGAGAAGGCTTTAGCCAGAAGAACTCTATACTGATTCATGACTGTTTCACAGAAGAAAAGGATGTGCATTTCACAGTAAATGTACCTCAGGGAGTAAAACAGATCAGAATCGATCCCTGCTCTTATCGCTGTGCAGTTACTGTAAAGGACATTGTGGCAAGAGAGCAGCATTTTGCCAAGAACAACATGACAGTAAATGGTGCATGGGCTAATGAGAACTGCGTCATATTTGACACAGAAGACCCGAATCTGGTCTTTGCCTGCGAGGATGCAGACAGACTGGATGTGACACTTGAGGTCGTGGAGCTTCCAGAGAGCCTTACGGCAACACTGATTGAGGCAGTAACACCGAAGGAAAACGGATTGAAACGTTTCTTCCACTAGTATAGCGTTTTCTAAATAACTGAACCATTTACGCAGAATATTTTTCAGAAAGTGCATGTCAAAAAACGTAGGCGTAGCGGGCTACGCTGAGGATTTTTGGCATGTGCTATCGGGAAAATAGGCAAGTAATATGGTTTAGTTAATTTAAAAACGCTATACTAGGATAATAGTTGGGAGATTGATTTGAGAAGGAGTCTGATATGATCAACAGAATCAAGAAAGCAATACAGGACAAATTATATCAGGACTGCATAGAGGAATACCGCAATGCACTGCATTGTCAGACAGATCCGTATCTTATGTGGATTCGGGAGACAGAGCGTACGGATTCTAAGGATGAAGAATCGTATCCGTCACTGTCAGTAGTTTATTTTGAACAGTGTGGGGAAGATTTCTCGCTGGATGACCTGAAGAAAGATATTATTCTGTTCGTATCTGGTGATGGTAAGATTTCGCCTCATGCGTTTCGTGAGGTCATAAAGTATTTTGACAGTCATCAGGATATCAATGTGGTATATGGAGATGAGGATATCTGGTATTTACCGGAGGGAGAAGATGCTGAGCCGGATAATGAACTCAAGCATCGTATGGCTCCCTGGGTGAAACCCATGTGGTCGCCGGATACGCTGTTCTCTTACCTGTATTTTGGTAATGTGTTTGCTGTCAGAAGAACGGCTTTTGCAGAGCTGAAATGGCTCGGTATGGATGATTACAGACTCAATATTTATGATTTTGTGCTGAAAGTCACAGAGCAGGGCAGGAGAGCCGGACACATAGAGAAGATTCTTTTCCATAAATTCTGGAAAGGAACAGATAGAGACACTGTGGAAGCGCAGGTTATGAGCACGCTTGATCTGATCGGCGTGGGAACTGAATATGATTTTATTCGCGAGATGGCGCTGGAGAGACGTGGCTTGCAGGGACGGATGGTCGTAAATGATCAGACAGGAATCTCTTATCCTGTTTATGAAGTGCAGGACTCACCCTTAGTCAGCATCATTATTCCATCCAAGGATAATGTAGAGATATTGAAGCAGTGTATCCGTTCCGTATATGAACATACCACGTATCCTAATTATGAAATTATTGTAGTAGATAATGGCAGTTCAGCACAGGCTCGAATGGCATTACAGAATTTCCAGGAGGAATGTGCTTTCATCTATCTGTATGAGCCAATGGATTTCAACTTCTCTGTGATGTGTAATCTCGGAGCGAAAAAAGCCGGTGGAGAATATCTGTTGCTGTTAAATGACGACATGGAAGTACTGGCAGACTGTGCGGACTGGCTGGATAGAATGGTAGGACAGGCTTCTCTGCGCCATGTAGGAGCAGTAGGGGCGAAGCTTCTGTATCCGAATTCTACGCTGATCCAGCATGTAGGTGTGACCAATACCATATCTGGACCGGGGCATAAGCTCAAGGGACTGGATGATACGCAGTCCTATTATTACGGCAGAAATAAGCTGGTCTACGATATGATCGGTGTGACAGCGGCATGCCTTCTGATACGGACTAAGGTATATAGGGCATTGGGCGGTCTCTACGAAGGGCTTAGAGTAGCCTATAATGATGTAGACCTGTGTTTCCGGTTGTGTGAAAAAGGCTTATGTAACGTACAGCGTAATGATGTGGTGCTGTATCATCATGAATCACTCAGTCGTGGTGATGATATGCAGGATGAGGGTAAATTCAAGCGTCTCATGGAGGAGAAGGATGTTCTGTACAGGAGACATCCAAGACTCTATGCCCAGGACCCATATAATGGAACAATCCGTAATACAGGGGCGCCAGAGTATGAGATACGCTGGCTGGAGGGCTATGAATTTGCAGATCTTACCGGTTATCGTGATGAGGTAAAAGAAGGCAGTTCCCTGCCGAATATGAAGCGTGTTAATCAGGCAATCATGATTGTGGTAGAGGATTGTGGCAAAGAGAAATTCCTGCGTGCCGGTAATCAGGGTAAGGAATATTATCTGATCAAAGGCTGGGCTTACATACCAGGCGCGGACAATGCGAGATATAAGATGAAGCTGCTGCTGGTAAATGAAAAGGGCAAAGTATGGGAAATGCCGATTATGAAGCGGTATCGTAAGGATGTGGCGGCAATTCTGCCGGATGAGACCAACGTGGAAATGACTGGCTTCTGCTGTTGGATTTATGAGGGCTCTCTGCCATCAGGCACGTATGATCTGTGGCTGACGGCAAAAGATAGCTGTTCCAGACAGAGGATGTATCGAAGCGCCGAGAAGCAGCTGGTAATCGAGTAATGAGTTGAGTCTCAGAATGGAAAACAGGACATAAGGACGGAAATCATGGAAGAGAAATCTTACGAAGCTTTGTGTGAAGAGCAGCGAAGACCATATCTGCAATGGCTGAAGAAGCAGGAGCAGGAATTGCATACGGAATGTGACATAGAGAAAGGGAAGCAGGTAGTGCGGCTTCCCTTTTTGTCCTGCGAGGAATCCTGGACAGAGTGCCTTGAAAAAGGAGGCATCACAGGTATCGGTCAAACGACAGCTTCCGATACTGCAGGCAAGGCAGATGATACAGACAGTGAGTTATGGCTTTTTATAAGAGATGATGGCATTGCAGATGACAGAACAGAGGCAGTCTTTGCATATTATCAGAGAAATGGGGCAGATATTCTGTATGCGGATGAAGATTATTTTGAAACGCGCATTCTGGAGGAAGACAGCGAGATTTCAGGAGATGTGATGGGACTTCGCTGCCAGCCCTGGTTTAAACCGGAATATTCACCGGATACGCTTAGGGGCTTCTTTTATTATGGCAGTATCTTCGCAGTCAGAGCCGGTTGGGCACGCAGGATGTGGAAGCAGCTGTGTTGGGAGACAGGACAGAAAAATGACACGAGTGTCAGTATTTATGAATTTATGGTATATGCCTCAGGACAGAGCCAGAATATCTGCCGCATTCCCAGGGTGCTTTATACCAATGGTAATCCTGAGAGGATAGAAGAGCTGCCGGGATGGCATATGGAATGGAAACGAATCCGCAATACGAACTGGTGGAGACAGTTCCATGGCAAAGAAATAACGAAAGAAGCGCTGGTATCTATCATCATTCCCAGTAAGGACAATGTGCAGGTGCTGTTGCGCTGTCTGCATACATTACTGGAAAAGACACAATATCCCCAGTATGAGCTGGTAATTGTGGACAATGGAAGCACAGAAGAGAACAGACAGTGGATAACTTCCCAAATAAATGAGCTACAGGAGAAGCATGGAATACAGCTTCATTATCTGTATCGCCCACAGCCTTTTAATTTCTCAGCAATGTGTAATCAGGGAGCAGAAGAGGCAAAGGGAAAATATCTGTTATTTCTCAATGATGATGTAGAGATTATCGAGGGAAAATGGCTGGATCAGATGATGGAGCTGGCGATACAGTTCCATATCGGTGCTGTAGGAGCCAGGCTTTTGTATCCTCAGGCTGAAGGTGAGACTGGAAACCGAATCCAGCATGCAGGCATTACCAATATGGGAATTGGTCCAGCACATAAGCTGGCTGGTCTTATGGATGAAGGCAACCTGTATCATGGACATAATCTGGTGAATTATAATATGATAGCAGTCACGGGAGCATGTCTTTTGCTGAACAGAGAGAAGTTCAGACAGATACAGGGCTTTGACGAAGAGCTTGCAGTAGCTTATAATGATGTGGAGCTGTGCTTCCAGTTATATGAGCGGGGTTATCTGCAGGTAGTGTGCAATGAAGCTGTGCTGTTGCATCATGAATCAGTGAGCAGAGGACAGGATGATACACTGGCAAAGAAGCAGCGTCTTGCGCAGGAGCTGCTTCGGCTCTATCAGAAGCATCCGGATTTGCTTCATCAGGACCCATTCTACAGCCCGAATCTGGTACAGTGGAAGAAGGATGTGGAATACTCCTGTGAATATCGTTTTCCCTGTGATTACATGGTAACGCCACAGTTAAGTCAGAAGCTTCCCAAAGCACATGAGAATCGCTGGATTCGTAAGCTGACAGGTGAGAACCAGTCCATGCTGCAGATAGACAGCGTGGAAGTGACAACGGATGTCATAGAGATAGAGGGCTGGTATGTGTTAAGAGAACACGATAATGCATTACTGACCAGATGGCTTTTGCTAAAGCATGAGGAAAGCGGAGAAGTATATCAGGTGCCGCTTTGTCCGAAATTGAGAGAGGATGTAGAGCCATTATTTGCACAGGAGGCTAGGACGAAGAGAGTCGCACTGTGCGGTATACATGCGCTGATTGAGAAAGAGAAGCTGCCCAAAGGCTCCTATACTATAGGTATATTGGTACAGATGCAGGCAGCAGGAGGATTAGAAAATCATGGAAAAAGAATACAATACGCCCCAGGAGGAGGCTTCTTACTATAAGGAAGCATACGAACAGGAAAAAGCAAGAAGTGCTTCTCTGGCAGGAAGACTGGCAGATGCCAGGAATGAGGCAGATACGCTGCAGTTCCAGTTGGACAGAATCAAGAATAACCCTATGTGGAAAGCAAGCAAACCTCTGCGTCAGACGATGCACTGGGGACTGCGCAATTATCGCAGGCTCCGTAATCTGGGAGGTCCTAAGGGAATTGCCAGAAAGCTTCGGCAGAAGAAAAGAGAGCAGGAGGCTAGAAAACTCCACGGAACAGCAAGCTTTCCGACACCAGAGGAGGCTGCAAGACAGCGTGATACGAAGTTTGACCGCATGGTGAAGATCAGCATTCTTGTGCCTTTGTATAATACCCCACTGCAATTCCTGAATGAGATGATAGAGTCTGTGCTGAATCAGACTTATCAGAACTGGGAGCTGTGTCTGGCAGATGGTTCTGATGATGAGCACACAGAAGTAGGAGCACGTTGTCAGGAGTATGCTGCAAAGGACAAAAGAATTATATATCACAAGCTTGTAAAGAATGAGGGAATTGCCGGCAATACTAATGAATGTTATAAGCTGGCGACAGGCGAATACATTGGTCTGTTCGATCATGATGATATCCTGCATCCGTCAGTTTTATTCGAGTATGTGAAGGTTATCAACGAGCAGGGTGCAGACTATATTTACTGCGATGAAACGACTTTCAAGGGCGACAGCATCGACAATATGATCACACTGCATTTTAAGCCTGATTTCTCCATTGATAATCTGCGTGCCAATAATTATATCTGCCATTTCAGCGTCTTTTCCAGAGAATTGCTGGAAGGAACAGAGCTGTTTCGAAGCGGGTTTGACGGCAGCCAGGATCATGATATGATACTGCGTCTGACTTCCAATGCCAAGTGCATCGTGCATGTGCCGAAGCTTATGTATTACTGGAGATCCCATAAGGGCAGCGTAGCAAGCGATATCAGTGCGAAGCCCTATGCAATTGCAGCTGCCAAGGGAGCTGTGGCGGATCACCTGACTCGTTGTGGCTTTAAGAATTTTGAGATTAAGAGCACCAGGGCATTTGAAACGATATTTGAGATCAAATATGAGATATTAATGGAAGACAAGATATCCATTCTGATTCCCAATAAAGACCATCTGGATGATCTGCGCAGATGTATCCAGTCAATTCAGGAGCGCTCTACGTATGACAATTATGAGATCATTATCATAGAAAATAACAGCAGTGAGCAGCAGACTTTTGATTATTATAAGACACTGGAGGGCAACGACAGAATCAAAGTCGTTACCTATGAAGGGGATTTCAATTATTCCAGAATCAATAATTATGGAGCGAAGTTTGCAGCTGGCGAGTATCTGTTGCTTTTGAATAATGATACACAGGTCATTACGATGAACTGGATGGAGAATATGCTGATGTATGCACAGCGTCCGGATGTGGGGGCTGTTGGAGCCAAGCTCTATTATGGAGACCTGACTATACAGCATGCAGGAATCGTAATCGGACTGGGAGCGCACAGGACAGCCGGTCATACCCACTATAAGATCAACCATGATAATCTGGGGTATATGGGCAGACTCTGCTATGCACAGAATGTATCTGCAGTTACAGGCGCCTGCCTTATGGTAAGAAAGAGTCTGTATGAGGAACTGGGCGGGCTGGATGAGAGCTTTAAGGTCGCACTTAATGATGTGGATTTCTGCCTTCGTTTGAGAGAACAGGGCTATCTGAATGTATTTACGCCTTTTGCGGAGCTGTATCATTATGAATCAGCATCAAGAGGCAGTGACATTGAGGATGCAGCCAAGGCACAGCGGTATAATGAAGAAGCTGAGCATTTCAGAACGAAATGGAAGGAAGTCATAGACAGGGGAGACCCGTATTACAACCCGAATTTCTCATTGAATTACAGCGATTATTCCTTAAAAACGCCGGATGAGATAGAATTGAACAATGAAAAATAGATTAAATTTGATTAAATTACTACATTTCCTTGAAAAATTACCATAATTTTGATTTAATTATCATAGGCTTGGAAAAATATTTTTTTCACAATCCAGAATCCGGTATGTGCCAAGGTGCATGCTGGAATGAGAGAATATGGAGGTAAACTGAAATGAGCTACATGGATGAATTTAACTTCTGGTTGAATGACGATTATTTCGATCAGGCAACGAAGGATGAGCTTCTCGCCATTCGTAACAATGAAGGAGAGATTGAAGAACGTTTCTATAAAGAACTGGAATTTGGTACAGGCGGTCTGAGAGGCGTCATAGGCGCAGGAACTAACCGTATGAATATTTATACAGTCAGAAAGGCATCCCAGGGTCTTGCCAATTATATTATCAAGGCAAACGGACAGAAGAAGGGCATTGCAATTGCATATGATTCCCGTTTCATGTCTCCTGAATTTGCTGACGAAGCTGCACTGTGTATGGCTGCTAACGGCATTAAGGCATATGTATTTGAATCACTGAGACCTACTCCTGAATTGTCCTTTGCATTGAGAACATTAGGTTGTATCTCCGGTATTGTCATTACAGCAAGCCACAATCCACCTGAATACAATGGTTACAAGGTATACTGGGAAGATGGCGCACAGTTTACACCTCCTCATGATAAAGGTGTTACAGAAGAAGTTCTGGCAATCGAAGATCTGTCTACAGTAAAGACCACAGACGAGGCTTCTGCAACAGCAGCAGGTCTGTACCAGGTGATCGGACAGGAGATCGATGACAAATATATTGCCCAGGTAAAGGCTCAGGTAGTAAACCAGAAGGCCATTGATGAGATGCAGGATCAGATCACTATTGTATACACACCTCTTCACGGAACAGGAAATATTCCTGCAAG
>ENA-ORTG01002760-ORTG01002760.1-human-gut-metagenome-genome-assembly--contig:-NODE-2760-length-13463-cov-6.428401_pt1 | contig 13463 bp, 13 predicted proteins | sample MGYA00241906_ERZ509176 | MGnify/ENA primary metagenome ERZ509176 (study PRJEB26280, sample SAMEA2338811) | human gut metagenome | biome: human gut; feature: human-associated habitat; material: faeces...
CGCCGCAACGCGCTGCTGGAGAACGTGACGGTAGACAAGAAGGGCAAGATCGACTTCTCCGACAAGTCGGTTACGGAGAATACCCGCGTATCGTACCCGATCTTCCACATCGAAAATATCGTGAAGCCCGTATCGAAGGCTCCGGCCGCCAAGAAGGTGATCTTCCTCTCGGCCGACGCATTCGGCGTGCTGCCCCCGGTTTCGATCCTGAACGCCGAGCAGACCAAGTACTACTTCCTCTCCGGCTTCACCGCCAAGCTGGCCGGTACCGAGCGCGGCATCACCGAACCGACTCCGACATTCTCGGCCTGCTTCGGCGCAGCGTTCCTTTCGCTGCACCCCACCAAGTACGGTGAGGAGCTGGTGAAGAAGATGCAGAAGTCGGGCGCCAAGGCTTACCTCGTGAACACGGGTTGGAACGGCACCGGCAAACGTATCTCGATCAAGGATACGCGCGGCATCATCGACGCCATCCTCGACGGTTCGATCGACAAGGCCGAGACCAAGACGCTGCCCATCTTCGACTTCAAGATCCCGACGGCTCTGCCCGGCGTGGATCCCAAGATCCTCGATCCGCGCGACACCTACAAGAACGCCAAGGATTGGGACGTGAAGGCCGAGGACCTCGCAAACCGCTTCGTGAAGAACTTCGTGAAGTTCACGGGCAACGAGGAAGGCAAGAAGCTCGTAGCTGCCGGCCCGAAGGTTAAGTAATTCCCGATGACTGCGGCGCAGGCCGCGCATCGTCAGAACGCGGAAGCGGGGTATTTCCACCCCGCTTCCGTTTTTTTGCGCATGTAGTGCGCCGTCCGGATCATGCCGTCCGGAGGAACGGACAGAGTCGGCAAAACCGGCAGCCCCGCAGATTCCGCAGCCCCTCCCCGCAGAATCCGTGGAACTTGCGGAGTCGGCGGAATTAGCGGAAGAACGGGCAGAACCCGCGGAGTCGGACGTTTCGAAACCGGCGTTTGCTTTCGGAGTGTAGCCGTGTTTTGCCGGCCCGTAACCTGTCCGGACACAGCCGGCAAGACGAAACGCCCTGCTCCTCAAAGAGCAGGGCGTTTGTGTTTGTCCGCCGTTTGCGGCCGTTTTTCGCAATCCGTGTTATCTGCTGCAGGAACCGTCGGTGCGCAGTCGCTTGGGCATGAAAATCCGGTAGCCGATCGAGACGCCGAGCTTGTTGGGATACCACTCCGACGAGCCGTTGAACGGATCGGGGTTCTCCGGCTGCACCGGACGGTGGGGATACATGTCTACCTTGCCGTCGAAACTGTATCCGTTGTAGTGGCTGTCCATCCATGCCCATCCGAAGAAGGCGTCGAGCAGCCACCGCTCCCCGAACTGGTGTTCGTAACCCACGCACAGGCCGATCATCATGCCGTAGCCTTTGCAGTAGCGGTCTTCGAATTTCAGCTTCCAGCCTTCGATATAGGGTTTCGACATGTCGAAAGCCATCATGCCGATATTGGCGCCCAGATACCAGCCCCGGTTGTGCTCCTTGAAGTAGCGGCGGTATTCGCCCATGAAGATGGCGAAGGTCATATGCTTCCGGTTGATCGACTTCCACGGCGAGACCACGATGTCGGTCTGCAGGGTCGATTTGGGGGATATGGCGAATTCCACAGAGGGGTTTACGACGCCGACCAGCGCATAGAGCGCGTTGAGTTTGACGTAGCCCTGCGATGCTGCGTTCTGTATGCCGAACAGCGAAAACAATACGATCAGGACCGAAATCTTGCGGAATGGCTTTTTCATCGGGACGGAATGTTTAGGAGGGGCAAATATATGAAAAAATCCGGCCAATATACGAATCGGGCCGGATTTTCATGCGGATGAAACCGTTTCAGACGGTCATGATCTCCTTCTCTTTCTTCAGGAGCGCTTCGTCGAGCAGCTTAGAGAATTTTTCCAGCAGCTTCTGCGACTGGGTTTCGCCGTCCTTCGATTCGTCTTCGGGCATGCCCTCCTTCTGGGCCTTCTTGAATGCCTCGACGGCGTCGCGGCGGGCGTTGCGCAGGCTGATGCGGGCCGTTTCGGCTTCGCCGCGGATCTGCTTCACCAGCTCCTTGCGGCGCTCTTCGGTCAGGGGCGGAATCGTCAGGCGTATCTGCTCGCCGTTGTTCGAGGGGGTCAGGCCGATGTTCGAGTCGATGATGGCTTTTTCCAGCGGGCGGAGCATGTTCTTGTCCCACGGCTGGATCAGGATCGTCTTGGCGTCGGGAACCGTGACGCTGGCCGCGCCCGATACGGGCACCTGCGAGCCGAAGTAATCTACCATGATGCCGTTCAGGGCGTTGGGCGAGGCTTTGCCCGCGCGCACGTTCAGAAGTTCCTCTTCGAGGTGGTCGATAGCCTTCTGCATACGGCCGGAGGCTTCGTTGAGAATCGTTTTGGTATCCATAGTTATTCGAGTGTTTTTTCGATGGTTTTGATCATTTCGTCGAACTCTTCGGGGTCGTACCCTACCGACGCCAGCACGACCTTGCCGTTGCGGTCGATGACGAAATTACGCGGAATGTAGTTCGACGCATAACGGTCGTAGACGGTCTGCGAGGGGTCGAGACCCATCGGGAAGGAGTAGCCGGTCTTTTCGCGGAACGCCGCCACGGTCTGGTGCGTTTCGCCGCGCGAGATGGGCAGGAATACGAAATCGCGGCCTGCGAAACGGTCGATCACGTCGCTCTGCACGCGCGCCAGCTCCTGCCGGCAGGGCGGACACCACGTGGCCCAGAAGTTCAGCAGGACGACCTTGCCTTTCAGTTCGGCGAGGTCGGTTTTGCCGCCGCCGAACATCTCGACCGTGAAGTCGGGGGCTTTGTCGCCGGCCTTTTTGCTGCTGTTGCCGCCGCATGAAGGCAGCAGCAGGATGACGGCGACGATCGCGACGATCAGCGCCAGCATGATCCATAATTGTCTGTTACTCTTTTTTGTCGCCATGTTTTTTCGTTGTTTTGGTTTGTCGGGCACTTTGTCGCACGGAGTCCGGAGTGCCGGCCGGAAGCTCCTATGAAAGCCCGGTTACGAGCGTTCCGATCTGTTCGCCTGCAAGTACTTTGCCCAGATTGCCCGGCGTGTCCATGTCGAAGACGATGATGCCGAGTCCGTTCTCGCGGCAAAGGGTGAACGCCGTGAGGTCCATGACTTTCAGCCTGCGGTCGAGCACCTCCTCGAACGTGATCCGGTCGAACTTCACGGCCGTCGGGTCCTTTTCGGGGTCGGCCGTGTAAACGCCGTCCACGCGGGTGCCTTTGAGCATCACGTCGGCTTCGATCTCGATGCCGCGCAGCGCCGACGCCGAGTCGGTCGTGAAATAGGGGTTCGACGTGCCGCCGCCGATAATCACCACATAGCCCGCTTCGAGGTACTCGATGGCACGGGCCTTGGAGTAGTATTCGCCGATGGGTTCCATGCGGATCGAAGTCAGTACCTTGGCCTTCACGCCGTTGTCCTCCAGTGCCGACTGCAGCGCCAGCGAGTTGATGATCGTGGCCAGCATGCCCATCTGGTCGCCCTTCACGCGGTCGAAGCCCTTCTTGGCGCCGGTGAGTCCGCGGAAGATGTTGCCGCCGCCGATGACGATGCCGATCTGGACGCCCGTTCCGGCGGCCGCCTTGATCTGTTCGGCGTAGGACTGGAGCACTTCGGGCGAGAGTCCGTATTTCTGCGAACCTTGCAGCGATTCGCCGCTCAGTTTGAGGAGTATTCTCTTGTATTTCATGTTGCAATGGATTTACCGTAACGCGAAGATAGAAATTTTTTCGAAAAAAACCGGCATCAATGACTATCTTTACAGAAAATAGACGCCCTCCGGACCGTGTCCGAACAAATTCGGCGCGGTGTCCGGTGCGCACGCTTTTCGACGCCGTTCCGGAAAGGCTGCGTCCGGCCAAAAGGCGGACGGGCTTGCTTTTGTGCCCTGCTTGCATTATCTTTGTCTCGCCATGACGCCGGAAGAATACAGACTGCTTCTACATATCGATTCGCCGGAGGACCTCAAAAGGCTCTCCGCGGAGGAGTTGCGCGCTTACTGCGACGAGTTGCGACGCTATATCGTCGACGAATGTTCGGTAAATCCCGGACACCTCGCGTCGAGTCTGGGGGCTGTGGAGCTGGCCGCCGCCCTGCATTATGTCTTCGACACGCCCGCCGATAAGATCGTGTGGGACGTGGGGCACCAGACCTATGCCCACAAGATCATCACGGGCCGCCGCGAAGCGTTCAAAACCAAGCGCCGGCTGGGGGGCATCAGCGGCTTCCCGCGCATGTCCGAGAGCGAATACGACGCTTTCGGCGGGGGACACGCCTCGGTGTCGATCTCGGCGGCCTTCGGCATGGCCAAGGCGGCCGAACTGCGGGGCGAGAAGTATCGGGTCGTGGCGGTCATCGGCGACGGTTCGATGACCGGCGGGCTGGCCTTCGAAGGGCTGAACAACGCCGGGGCCAGCAAGCGCACCAACCTGCTGGTGATTCTGAACGACAACAACATGGCGATCGATCAGGCCACGGGCGCGCTGAAAAACTACCTGCTCAAGATTTCGACTTCGGTCCACTACAACCGCTTCAAGCAACGGTTGTGGGGCATCCTTTCGCATACGCCGCGCCTGCTGCGTCTCTGCCAGAAGGCGGGCAACGCCGTCAAGCAGGGGCTGCTCAACAAGAGCAATCTGTTCGAAAGTCTCAATTTCCGCTATTTCGGACCCGTGGACGGCCACAACCTCAAGGAATTGGTGCGGACGCTTCGCGCGCTGCGCGATATCGAAGGACCCAAACTGCTGCACGTCATGACCGTAAAGGGCAAGGGCTACCTGCCCGCCGAGCACAACCAGCCCGTCTGGCATGCGCCGGGGCGGTTCAATCCCGATACGGGCGAGCGGATTTCGTCGCCGGGTTCGGCGTCGCGCTATCAGGACGTGTTCGGCGAGACGCTCGTCGAACTTGCCGAACGCGACAGCCGCGTCGTGGGCGTCACGCCCGCCATGCCGTCGGGCTGCTCGATGAATCTGCTGATGCAGGCCATGCCGTCGCGCTGTTTCGACGTGGGCATCGCCGAGGGGCATGCCGTGACTTTCTCGGCGGGACTCGCCGCCGCGGGCATGGTGCCCTTCTGCAATATCTATTCGACCTTCATGCAGCGGGCTTACGACAATGTGATCCACGACGTCGCCATTCAGGACCTTCCGGTGGTGATGTGTCTCGACCGGGGCGGTCTGGTCGGCGAGGACGGCGTGACGCATCACGGAGTCTTCGACATGGCGGCCTTCGGCTGCGTGCCGACACTGGCGATCGCCGCGCCGATGGACGAGCTGGAACTGCGCGGCATGATGTATACGGGACTGCAGTACGGCCATCCCTTCATGATCCGCTATCCCCGCGGCTGCGGCGAAGGCCGGATGTGGCGCGGTGCGCGGTTCGAAACCCTGCCCGTGGGCCGGGGACGCAAGCTCCGCGACGGAGCGGATGTGGCGCTGGTGACCGTCGGGACGGTCGGCAACGCCGCCGCACGCGCCGCCGCACGCGCCGCCGAAGAAGGGGTGAGCGCAGCCCATTACGACCTGCGCTTCGCCAAACCTCTCGACGAGGAACTGCTCCTCGAAGTGGGTGCGAAGTTCCGCCGCGTGGTGACGGTCGAGGACGGCGCCCTGCGCGGAGGCGTCGGCGAAGCCGTCGCGGCATTTTTCAATGCACGCGGGCTGGACGTTTCGGTGCGTTCGCTGGGCATCGGCGACGAGTGGGTCGAACACGGAACTCCGGCTCAGCTCTATGCCCTCTGCGGCTATGACGAGGAGGGTATTCTGAAAGCCCTGCTCGAAACGAAACAGGCGCCGGTCTGCGCCGAATAATATCCGGACTCCTTACATCGTAAACACCCAGTCGTCGGCTTTGCTGAGCGTCGGATTCAGCCGGAAACCCTCCCACTCGAACGCTTTCAGCTGCTGCGGATCGCCGATGCGGTTTTTGAGGATATGACGGGTCATTTCGCCGCGGCACATTTTCGTATAGACCACGACGGTTTTCAGCCGGTCGTCTTCGCGGATGCGGAATTCGGGGGTGACGACCCGCACTTCGCGGCAGATGCGCTTCCAGTCGAACAGCCGCTTCATCTCACTGCTGGCCAGATTGACCAGTATGCCGTCGTCGGCCTTGATCTTCTCCAGAAAGGCGTCCGTCAGTTTGTCCTGCCAATATTCGAAAACCGTCTGCTCGCCGTGGCCGGGCAGTACGGCGTCGCCTTCGAGCCGGTAGGTGCGGATCGCGTCCAGCGGGCGGAGCAGTCCGTAAAGGAACGAGGTGATGTTGAGGTGCGCCTGCGCATATTCGAAATCCCCGGCCGTGAAATCCGCCGGAGCGATCCGTTTGAACACGATGCCCGTGTAGGCCGCCAGCGCCGGCAGCGCCCTCTCCGCATCGTCGTGGAAGCGGCTGTAGCGGAGCCGGTTCGTCGCGGCGATCCGATGGTTTACGCGCAGGATTTTCGCCAGCTCTTCGGTGGAGAGCGTCGCCAGCTGTCCGGCCAACTCCCCGGCCTGCGCGCCGTAAAGGGGCGAAGTGGTGCGGGGTATCGGCAGGGAGGTGCTTTCGGCCATCGTTTTGGCGCAGGAGAGGAGTATTTGCATGATTTGTCAGTTGTTGTCGCCCGTCTGCTCCGGAAAGCGGGTGAACGGGACGAAGGGCGTCACCGTAAAATCGGCGGTGAGCAGGTAGTTGCGGTGCGGATTTTCCATGTAAACGTTTTTGCAGATGCGGTAACGGGCGTATACGGACGGATAGACGCGCGGCGCGAGCCGGGCCGTGAAGCCGTAGGCGTACTCTTTCGTCTGCCGGGCGTCGCCGGGGACGGGAAATTGCGGGCGGCCGATGCCGATCAGCAGGGAGTTCCATGCGTCGGCGCCCGGCAGTGTTTCCCACCGGCCGTTTTGGAACCTGCAAACGGTGTAGTCCGTCCCGAAATAGACGGTCGAATCGCCTCGGTAGCGGATCGTAAGCCGTACGCAGTCGGTCTCCGCAGGGTAGAAGGCGTATTCGGCGTCCATGCTCAGTCCGTCGGGCGGCGGCGTGCCTTCGGGGGCGGGCGGATAGGGCGTCGTGTCGGGATCGAACCCTTCGAGCCGGATCAGGGGGCTGTCGTGCACGTAACGGCGGAAGCGGGCTTTCATCGCCGAGTCGGCCCGGAGCAGACGGACGCGGACGATCCCCTCGGTTTCGTCGGTCCCGGACGACCGGACGGCGTCGGCGACGCTTGCGATTTCCTTGGGCGCAGATGTGCGGGCGGCGTTCGCGATTCCGTCGAATGCTTCGCGCTCCGGTGTGCAGGCGGCGAATCCCCGGTCGGTCGTGCGCAGGATGTCGAGACGGCGCCACACGCTGTCCTGCAGTTCGCCCAGTTCGCGCGCCGTGGGACGGCGCTGGGCGGTCGCCGTACAACCGGCAACGAGCAACAGCGATAACAGGAGCAGTCTCATCGTCAGGCGGGTTATGCTACCGAACAGGGGATGCCGAGCGCTTCGACGCGGGCGGCGATGGCCTGCAGCTCCTCGCGCGGAACCTTTTCGAGCGTCCGGCACGGGGTGTCGCGGTCGAGCGAGTAGACCATGACCTGCCGCGGCCGGATCTCTTCGATCAGCCGCAGCCACGCCGAGACCTCCTCTTCGGTCGTGTTGTCTGTTTTCTGTCCGTCGCATTCGCCGCGCAGGAACATGGTCTGCACGGTCAGGCGTCCGTCGAAGCCCTTCATCTGCTCCACGACGCCGCGGACGGTGTAGGCGGGGCTTTGGGGGTTGTTCATCAGACGCGCCGTAGCGTCGAACGCCGAGTCGAGCTTGAGGATGTTGTTGTCCACCCGCAGCAGGGCGCGGCGCACCTCTTCGCGGTGGAGCTGGGTGGCGTTCGAGAGCACCGAGACTTTGGCCGACGGGCACAATGCGTCGCGCAGGGCGATCGTATCGCCGATCACCGCTTCGAATTCGGGATGCAGGGTCGGCTCGCCGTTGCCGGCGAAGGTGATGACGTCGGGCGGCGTGCCGTCCGCCACCATGCGGCGCAGCGTCGCTTCGAGCTGCGTGCGGACATCTTCGCGGGCGTTGAATCGCCGTCCGCCGGGGTGTTCGGCGTTCCAGCCGCATTCGCAGTAGATGCAGTCGAACGAGCAGAGTTTCGAATCGGTCGGCAGGAGGTTCACCCCCAGCGAAAGGCCCAGCCGCCGTGAGTGCACCGGGCCGAAAATGATGTCGTGAAATAGTGATGTCATAATGCAAAAATACAAAATCGTTCGGAATTATAAATTTATGGCATTTTTAAAAATTATCATTGATTTTGTTTTTTCTTTTTGAAAAAATTGTAACATATCATTATTCCAAATACAATAATCGTAATTATACCTATTATTGGGAGGTCTTCTTCTGGTATGTCATATTCCGAAAGGATTATGCTAAAAAGGAATATAATAACTAATATTAGGCATCCCATATTCATTGATTGTAAAAAGCAACCTTCTGTTTTGGGAAAGAAGCTGTGATTACTAATTTGATATCCGCATTTGGGGCAGTGAGATGCCTGATCTGAAATGCTATTCCCACATTCTGGACAATTGATTAGTGCCATAATTAAAAAATCTATTTTGTTATAGTTAGTCGATAATATGTATAATGTTTTTCGTAATACTTGCTTTTGATTTTTTCTTGAGATAAATTGACTGTATATGTTGAAAATGTCCAGTGAAATGAATTTAGGGGTGGTTGCGAACCTAATATTTTAGATATATGATTTTTGAGTAGAATAATATTTGATGTTTGAACTAATATTGTATCATCATATAATGGTTCGATTAACATCGATAAAGTATGTAATTTATTATTGACAAATTTGGGTTGAATATCAAAGATTATGGAAAACGATTGTGTGCTAGTAAAATTGCCAACTGAATTATCATGAACGGTTATGTTCTGGGTTTCAAACCAATGCATGCAATATGTGTTGTTATCCCATATCGACATTTTGCCACTGTTCTTATATTGTTTGATAAGTGAATTATATTCTAATTTAGACATTCCAAGATGAAATCCGAGAAGAATATTTGGTGAAATTGTAGATATTCTATCTTCTTGTTGAGTGTTTTGTTTTGACTCTGCGTTTTGTTGTGTTGGTATTTTTTTTTGTTTGTTTTGTGCAGAAAAAATAGTGATGGCACTCCCAATTATACAGCCACCCAAAAGGAATAAGAGGATTTTATTCATAAGATTGTTTTTTTGCGAGACCGCTGACTCCTTTACGATCATTTGTTAAAAAAAGAAGTGTGGAGTCTATTGCCTATCTGTTAGGAGGTTCTGGTAAACCTTGAGTCAAATAAACAATACTCCACACCTGCGAGTATGGAATATTGTTTCGCATACGATTGCAAGTGAATGAGTGTTATTGTTTTTCTTGACTCTATGAAATTTACCAGATTTCCTAACAAGAATAAAAGCAAAACACTTTCATCAAAATATGTCTGTCTATGAAGACAACACAAAGATACGAATTATTTGTTAATGATGCATATGAATTGAAAAAGCTAAGTAATTTTCCTATCTTTACAAAAATCATTCTCCTATGAAATTCAGGTTCGGACTGCTGCCGCGCGTCGTACTGGCCATCGGGCTGGGCGTGGGATGCGGCTTTTTCTTTCCCGAATGGGCGACGCGCATCGCGCTGACGTTCAACGATATTTTCGGACAGTTCCTCTCGTTCGTCATTCCGCTGCTGATCCTCGGTCTGGTGGCGCCGGGCATCGCCGATCTGGGGAAGAACGCCGGGTGGCTGCTGGCCGTCACGGCGGCGCTGGCCTATGCCTTCACGCTTTTTTCGGGCTTCGGAACCTATTTGGTGGGGCGGGCGGTCTTTCCCGCGCTGCTCGAAGGCTCGCAGGCCGTGCTGCCCGACGATGCGGGCGCGGCGCTTACGCCCTATTTCACGGTTCAGATGCCGCCGCTGTTCGGCGTCATGTCGGCGCTGGTGCTGGCCTTCGTGCTCGGACTGGGCATGGCCTATACCCATAGCGTGAAGTTCAAGGGGGTGATGGACGAATTCAAGGGGATTATCGAACGCGTGATCGGCAGCGTCATCATTCCGTTGCTGCCGTTCTATATCTTCGGCATTTTCCTCTCGATGACCCGGTCGGGGCAGGTCGCGGGCGTGCTGGGCGTCTTCGTGAAGCTGATCGCGGTGATCTTCTGCATGACCGTCGTGCTGCTGCTCGTGCAGTTCTCCGTCGCCGGACTCGCGGCGCGCAAAAATCCGCTACGGATGCTCCGCACGATGCTTGCGGCTTACGTCACGGCGCTCGGAACGCAGTCTTCGGCCGCCACGATCCCCGTGACGCTGGCGCAGACCCTGAAACTCGGCGTGCGGCCCGAAATCGCGTCGTTCGTCGTGCCGCTCTGCGCGACGATCCACCTCTCCGGTTCGATGATGAAGATCGTCGCCTGCGCGCTGGCCGTGTCGATGATCGCCGGACTGGAGCTGCCGGCCGGAACGTTCGTGGGATTCATCCTGCTGCTGGCCGTGACGATGATCGCGGCTCCGGGGGTGCCGGGCGGGGCGATCATGGCCGCGCTGGGACTGCTGGAGTCGATGCTGGGATTCGACGAAACGCTCGCCGGACTGATGATCGCCACCTATATCGCCATGGACAGTTTCGGCACGGCGACCAACGTCACGGGCGACGGCGCCGTGGCGGTGATCGTCGATGCGATCGACCGGCGGCGCTGAAAACCGTTCCGGGGCCGCCGAAAGCGGCCTTTTTTCTTTTTATACCTGTGTAAATAAGTATAAATGCGTACCCGTGCCGAATAAAAAACGGCTAATTTTGATGGCTAAAAAGGTTTTTTTGTACTTTTGCGCGTCCGGAACGGAAACTAACATTAAATTATATACATTATGGTTGATATTTTTGCACGCCTTGAAAAAAATGCAGGCGGACCTATCGGTCAGTACATGTCGTACGCCCACGGATATTTCGCGTTCCCCAAACTGGAGGGCGAGATCGGTCCCCACATGGTTTTCCGGGGCAAAAAGATGCTCAACTGGAGTCTGAACAACTACCTCGGTCTGGCAAACCATCCTGAGGTGCGCAAGGCCGACGCCGAAGGCGCAGCCAAATTCGGTATGGCGGCCCCGATGGGCGCCCGTATGATGAGCGGTCAGACCGTTTATCACGAACAGCTCGAACGCGAGCTGGCCGAGTTCGTCGGCAAGGAGGACGCTTTCCTGCTCAACTTCGGTTATCAGGGCATGATCTCGATTATCGACTGCCTGCTGACGCCGCGCGACGTGGTCGTCTACGACGCCGAGGCGCATGCCTGCATTATCGACGGTCTGCGTCTGCACAAGGGCAAGCGTTTCGTGTACGGACACAACGACATGGATTCGCTGCGTCTCCAGCTGCAGCATGCCACGGACCTCGCCGAGGAGCAGAAGGGCGGCGTGCTCGTGATTACCGAAGGTGTCTTCGGCATGAAGGGCGATCTGGGCAAACTCGACGAGATCGTGGCGCTGAAGAAGGATTTCCAGTTCCGTCTGCTGGTGGACGACGCGCACGGCTTCGGTACGATGGGCGAGGGCGGCCGCGGTACGGCTTCGCATTTCGGCGTGACCGACGGCGTGGACGTGCTGTTCAACACTTTCGCCAAGTCGATGGCCGGTATCGGCGCATTCGTCTGCGGTCCCCGCTGGCTGGTGAACCTGCTGCGTTACAACATGCGTTCGCAGCTCTACGCCAAGTCGCTCCCGATGCCGATGGTCATGGGCGCGCTGAAGCGTCTGGAGCTGATCCGCAACCATCCCGAATATCAGCAGAAGCTGTGGGAGATCGTCCGCGCGCTCCAGAACGGCCTGAAGGAAAACGGATTCGAGATCGGCGTGACCAACTCGCCCGTAACCCCCGTCTTTATGAAGGGCGGTATCCCCGAAGCGACGAACCTGATCGTCGATCTGCGCGAGAACCACGGTATTTTCTGCTCGATCGTGATCTATCCGGTGATCCCGAAGGGCGAGATCATCCTGCGTGTGATCCCCACCGCAGCCCATACGCTCGACGACGTGAACTATACGATCGCGGCGTTCAAGTCGGTGCGCGACAAGCTCGAAGGCGGCATTTATGCCCAGATGCCGATTCCGGTTCGCGCCGACGAAGGCTTCAAGGTCCGCTAATCGGGATTCGCTCTGAGGGCGATCCGTATATAGATAAGGCTGCCATTTCCGGCAGCCTTATTTTTGTTGCCGTTCGCTGCGGGGCGTTGGCGCCGGGCATGCCTGCGCGATCGCATCTGCACCGGCGTTTCTTTTTTTGCGTTTCGGGCGGCGCAAGAGTAATTTTGCGACAAAATTCGCCGGAAAATTTTGCAGAATAAATTTTTCGGTTTATATTTGCAGTCCCGAAACGCAGGTTTCGAAGCCCGGAGCCGAGGTGCGGATGCAGTTGTCCCGCCCGTCCGAAAACGATAATTGCGGAAATAGCTCAGTTGGTAGAGCGCAACCTTGCCAAGGTTGAGGTCGCGGGTCCGAGTCCCGTTTTCCGCTCTCGGTAAGTGGTTGATAATATGCTGATTATCAGCCACTTTTCGTTTTTTCGGAAAATACGGAAGACGGGTGAGGTGTTCGCCGCGGCAAACTGAACGACGGTAATAGAATAAGAAACCGGGCATCGGAGTTATTAACTGCTCTGATGCCCGGTATTTATTTGATTAGTTTATTTCTTTGGTTCTTTTGGATAAGTCATTTCTCCGAAAAATTCTTTGAGGGATAAATTATAATATTTGCAGAATTTTATAATCGTCCCTAACGTCGGCAATTTTCGGCCATGTTCATAGTGGGAAAGATGCAGATGTGCATTTTCTGTCAGAAACTCCTGTGTATGATTGTGTTGCTCTCGAATCTCACGCATCCGACAAGCAACTAAATCTAATAATATTTGATCTGGAAGTTTCAGTATTCTATAATTTTTACAAAAAAATGGATTTATTTGTGAAAATAGTCGGTCTGTGTAGACCGACTTACGTCTTTTTTATTACATTTGTAAATGGAATATTAGAAACTGAATACAGAAATTATGCTAACTTTGCATTTATATAGCTCGGCATAGCCGACGGACATAATAAAGAGCAGCAACTCTTTATACCGTGCCAGTAAAAATTGGGAATTTTTAAGCGAAGGTATAAATGTTGCCAGCCCTTGTTTTGTTCCGTCCTTTGTGGACGGAACCTGCAAGGGCGCGGTGCATTTCTTCGCTACGGTATCCCAATGCCTTCTGGCCGGAATGTTATCGCGTCCCTTGCTTTTTTTATGCCTTTTTGGGACGCGAAACCCAGCTTCAAATTCATCTCACGAATCTATGAAACCCCGTTGCGTCCTGCTGTCCATGCGTATTATCTCCGTCCCTGCGGATTGCACCCGTTCCCGGTTTGGGGCCGGTCGGAATCGGTATGTTTCGG
>ENA-ORTG01002774-ORTG01002774.1-human-gut-metagenome-genome-assembly--contig:-NODE-2774-length-13380-cov-3.160075_pt1 | contig 13380 bp, 7 predicted proteins | sample MGYA00241906_ERZ509176 | MGnify/ENA primary metagenome ERZ509176 (study PRJEB26280, sample SAMEA2338811) | human gut metagenome | biome: human gut; feature: human-associated habitat; material: faeces...
AGCGTCGGCACAATTATCGGATTCGAAGCCGTTAGAGTCGGAAGTATCAGCGATGTCCTTGTCACGCACGCTCAACAGAAACTGCAAGTTACCCGTATAGCCGTAATCGGTATCGAAATCATCGTCCCAACCTTTGTAAGCAACCAAATGCTTAGCATTGACCGTTCCACCGAACCATTCATACGAATCGTCATTAGAATAAGACACCTGTACGAACTCCACTTCCGTACCACTACCGACACCACCGAATGTCAGACCGTTGATCTCCTTGTCGGGTTCCAAAGGATAGCCAGCAAATTCAATACGGACATATTTCAACTTACCAGAGCTTTCTCCATTAAATTCATCGGAGGTCGTGTTACCATATTCCGTTCCGGGTCCACCCTCGATAACCGGTCTTTTTGTCTGGTTTACACGAGCATTACCGCAGATAATCAAACCTCCCCAGTCTCCCGTCGCACGCTTGCCCGGTTCTTTATCGGAAGTAAAGACGATCGGTTTGTCAACCGCACCTTCAGCCATGATCTTCGCACCCGGTTCGATAATCAAAGAGGCAGCCTTTTCACCGGAAGAAACAGATATACCCTTGATGACCGTTCCAGCTTCAATTGTCAACGTAACACCCGGTTTTACATAGACAAAGCCTTTCATATAGTTCTTATCAGCAGCATTCAGCGTAAGATCGGAAGTTATCTCTCCCTCCAAGATCACTTCTTTGGAAGACGGAGCATCATTAGAAACAGTCACAGCACAAGTTGCCGTCTTATTGCCATCTTTTGTCGTAGCGGTGATCGTAGCAGTACCCTCGGTAACCCCTGTCACCTTACCGGCATCTACTGTTGCCACCTTTTCATCGGAGGAACTCCATGTTATCGTTTTATCCGTTGCATCGTCCGGAGTAATGGTGGCAGACAATGTCACGGACTCGCCAACCTTGACAGTTGCAGTCGTAGGACTTACGGCAACAGCCGATACAGCTATAGAGCCATCAGGCTTGTCATCATCACTACAAGATACAGTTCCAAACATAACGGCCAACGCACATACAGAGGCCAAACCTTTCAATAGAAATCTGTTCATAATAAAAACATTTTGTTTGTAATAGAGATATATTCTAATTCACTTTAAAACTTGAGAGAAACACCGACATTAATATCCACTCCCGGACGGTAGCTGCGTACCAGCTGTTCACGTTCACGCTTGCCGCCGTTCTGGTCCGTCAACTTCACGAACTGTTTGTATTCGATTTTAGAGTTCAGCATATCCTGAATCCCAGCTTTGATCTCGACAGCTTTACCGATCTTCTTCGAAAAAGTCAAATCCAGGGAATTACGAGGCATCTCATATATGTCGGGAATATCTTCATTCTGATCCTGCATCGGGACACCGACCGACTCGATGCGCTTCCCGATACGGTTGTAAAGTAGCGAAGCGGAGATTCCCTTGTCATCGTGCTGATAAAACAGACCGGCATTCACCAGATAAGGAGATTGACCCGCCAATGGCCGGTCACGCTCAGGCGCTCCTTCCTCAAAGCGGACACGGCTATGGATATAGGCGGCATTACAGACCAAGCTCAAGCCTCTTAATCCGATAAAGTCAAGGCTTTTCTTCATATCCAACTCAATGCCGAACGTCTCGGCATTCTTCGCATTGTGATAGGTATATTGTAAACCGGAACCCGCCTCGTTATAGGTTTCCTCGATCGGATCCTTGAACCGTTTGTAGAATGCACCGACTGTTATCATCTCGCCGGATGCCGGATAGAATTCATAACGCACCTCCAGATTGTCCGCATAAGCATTCTTCAATTCGGTATTACCGACTATATTCGCATCCCGCTCGAAATTAAAATACACATATGGAACTACCTCACGGAACTCCGGCCGGTTGACCGAACGGCCGTAAGCAGCACGCACAAGGTGTTTCGCAGACAGGTTGTAAGAGATATTGACGGAAGGGAAAAAATCGCTCGTCCGGTTATCCAAGTGAACAGGAGTCGTACCGTCTGAACTGTAACCATCCATTTTAAGGTTATAATATTCCATACGGACACCGATATTGGCATTCAGCGCCTCCCCGTAGTTCAACTTGGCAGAGACATAAGCGGCTCCCAAGATATTTTCGGAAGTATAGGAGTCGCTGTTCGTCGTCGTCTCACGCATCCATATCCTGTCTGCCGAAATGTTCTCATCACAGAACAGCCCCGTATAATCCCAATCGGCATACCGGTCATACCCTTTACCTAACAGATTGTAACCGAATCGGCGAGCATCGAACGTACGACTCTTATATTCTCCATAGACACCACCGTCAAGAACAGGGGCGAACTTGTCGGAGACAGTGAACTTATGTTCATAATTGGCAGCGAGCGAAACACCGTGATCCTTCAAGTCCTGGTAATAGCGCATCGGATCGGATACATAGTAATTCGGTAAGTCCGTCTTCGTCTCGTCGAGGATGGAATTGACGATCTTGCGGTCCGGTTCCCGATAGGCAGCAAAAGCATAGCCGGCAGTCCAGTCCACTTTGTTGATATCCTCCTGTAACGTATGCGTGCCGCCAAGTTGCCCAGAATAGGTCGTACGTCCGGTATAAAGGGATTCCCACTTGCGGATCGCCTTGTCAGAATAATAGTTCATCCCCTCCCTCTGTGTCAGGGCGGAAACACCACGCTGGCTGAAAAAGTTACGAAACTCGTATTTATGATCGCCTTTCATAAACGACCAGTTGAACAAGGCTCCTAACTTGGAGGTATTCTTATAGCGGACATCGTTGTACTCAAAGCGCGGACGTGAGAGATCGTTCGCCACATCATAGGCGATATAGTTGTTATTCACCGTCTCCGAATAATCGTAGCCGGTACTCCAGTTCACATTCGCGATATTCCCGATCTTCCAGTCGCCTGCATCGAAGGAGCGGTGTGAAGTGAGCGAAATCTTTTGGTCCGGAATAGCCGTGAACCTGTTGATTCCCCACCTCTGGTTGATCCGCCGTGTAAAGGCAGCGGCTTCCTCTGTCGAATAATCCCCTAAATGAGAAGGGAAAGAAGAGGGCAAACTCCGCACCCCGGCCCCAAATCCGAGATAGTCCTTCCAACTCCCGTCCGTCAGCTGGAAACTCCGGAAAGTAGCATTCGTATTAAATCCCATCTGGTAAGATACGTTGAAGGTATTCCCGTCCGGTATATTCTTGGTCATCACTTGCACGAAACCACCGGAGAAATCGGCCGGCAGCTCGGCAGACGGACTCTTATAGACCATCATATTGTCGATCAGCGAAGAAGGAAGCACATCGAACGAGAATGCCCGGCTGTCCGTCTCGCTCGAAGGAGTGGTCGCCTCGTTCAGCCATACATTATTATATCGTTGCGCCAGCCCCCGGACCACCACAAAACGGTCATCCACGATCGTAAGCCCCGGAATACGGCGCAACACCTCGGCGGCATCACTGTCCTGTGTCTTGCCGATCTGTTGGGCTGAAATACCGCTTACGACCGGTAGGCTTTTCCGTACCGTATTGATAATGGCGGTTTCCGTTCCCAACTTTCGTTGTGCCACGACCACCACATTCTGAAGTTGCAGGTCGGCATCGGACAGTTCGATTCTCAGCACCGACTCCTGATGGGCTTTCACCACGACATCACGAATGGTTTCCGATTTATAAGAGACATAAGAAGCGACAATCGTATATTTTCCCGGTTTGACATTCTCTATACGGAAGTTTCCCTCCACGTCGGCAATGGCCCCCACCGTAGTCCCTTCGATTACGACCGAAGCACCGATCAGCGCATCTTTGAATTTGGCATCCGACACCGTTCCGCAAATAACGCCTGTCTGCGCCCAGGCAGACAACGAAAGAAAACTCCCCAACAACAAAAGAAAGAACCTCTTCACATTTCCTGTTTCACACTTGTTTCCCATTCCTTATTACTTGTTACATTTATTTGCCGGCAAAAGTAGAAGAGACGTATTGCAAGAAGATGTAAACAGAATTACATTGTAAAAACGATTATTACAATCCGTTGACAACAAAAAGAAAGCAACCATTTGACAAAGCGACCACCCATAGCAGATTTTACGAGAAAAAAGGCTGCTAAGAAACTATTTATAGTATCTTTGGAAACAATTAAATAAACAATATACGATGAACTAGGTCATGCGCAAACTCCCAATCGGAATACAAACCAGCCTCCACAGGTTCGGCAAAAGAAGCCTCATCCCCTACCAAAGTGACAGACGTGACATCGTCAAAGTCTGCATGGAATTTGCCGAAGAACAGAATATCACAAGATGGCTATGTGAATAACAAAACTATCACAACGACCGCAGAATGGACATACACACTTTATACATCATCGCTTATGCCACCAGCACCACTTCCAGCCTGGGCAGTTGCGCCATCCTGCTGTTCTTGAACTACGGCAATATCGAGACAAACCCTGTTTACCTGAAGGCACGGCGGATCCTCGCATTTGCGACCTTCCTCGTGGCCATCGGTCTCCTCATCTCGCTTACCACCAGAAAATGGCAACCCGTCGGATGGGACATCGCCTCGTTTCCCGTCACCCTGATCGCCTCCTCGCAAACCCTGCTGTTCACATTCTCACTGATCCTGCTGTTCAACGAACAGTATGCCACCCGGCAGCGGATCCTGCTGCACGCAACTCCTTCCCTCCTCTTCACCCTGGCCTACGCCGGAGCATGCCTGATCTGGAAAGACCACCCCGTCTATGCTTACTCGGAATGGAAGTCACTGGTCACGAATCCACCTTCCCTGATCCGCACGCTCTATCTGCTTGCCTACATCATCCAGTCAGGCATCTATGCAAAACTATTCCTGCACGAACGACATACTTACCTCTCCCTCTTGGGAGGAGTGAAGACAGAAGACAGGTGGCTCAAACTCGGACAGGTGACAAGCGCGTTCTTCCTTGCCTCAGGCATCGGCCTTTGTACGCTGAGCCTCGCCTTGAATCCTTACCTGCCTCACGAAATCACCGTGACCTTCCTATTCACCGTTTTCTATTTCGCCTTCGGAATCTTCTACGCAAACTTCAGTTCCACCTATCGGGATGTCCGAACCCGCATCCGTGAACAGAACTCAGCCTTTTCTCCTCCCGCCGGAGCGGACATGGAAGAATTGATCTGCTACCTCCAACCGGATGACGACAACAACCGTCTCTTCAAGGACATAGAAGCCTATTTTCAGAAAGAGCAGCCCTATCTGGACCCTGACTTCAGGATATCCGACCTGCCCAGGACCATCGGTGCAAACCCACACAAGCTCTCGACCGCTGTCGGCCGTGCCACCGGGCTGACGGTCCAAGACTACGTACTCCGCCTCCGCATCGGCCACTCCGCAGACCTGCTGCTACTGCCCGAAAACGCCGAGCGCACGATCGAAGACATCGCTTTCTCGTCCGGTTTCCAGTCTACAAGCACCTACAACCGGAATTTCCTGAAACTGATGAAAACAACCCCTTCCCGGTTCCGGAGCCGCACATGACAGGAATACCCCCGCCCTCCCGAGAGGAACACCCCTGTCCGCCCGACGGACAAAACTACATCATACTCATCATTGCTGATTTCGGGCACAACTTTACGGATTTTGGGCATCCTTTCTGTCCTTCTCTCCCCATCTTTGCCTCCAAACGGTTAACGCCCGGCCAACCACCGGGCACTTAAACATTGGAATCATGACCAACGAAGAAGAACAGATCACTCTCAACATCGATCTCTACGACAACATCATGACAGAGAAGGAAGGCGACTACACCGGCCGCCCTCGTATCACCGGCACTCTGTACAACAAACAGATAGCCGCCCGTATCGTGAAAGCAGGTACGGAGTACAAACAGGAAAGCATCGAGTATATCCTCGATCGTGCCGACAAAGCGAAAGTAGAAGCCATCGCCGAAGGTAAGAGCGTAATAGACGGCGTCGGGCAATACCTCGTCACCGCACGCGGCTCGTTTATCGGTGAAAACGCGCAGTTCGATCCTGTCAAACATTCCTTAGGCGTTTCCTACACGCCCGGTCAGCTTCTGCGCAGCCAGCTGAAAAAAACCAAAGTCGTCTGCAATGGCACAGCCAAAACAGGTCCGGTCATCAATTCCATCACCGACAGCACGACCGGCAGCGTCAACGAGATCATCACCTCGGCAGGCCCCGCCGTGATCAGTTGCAGCAATGCCAAAGTGATAGGCGACGACCCGTCTGTCGGCGTCTTCCTGACCAAGGACGAAGAGGGTGCAGCTCCGATGAAATGCCCGGTCATCATCCGCAACGCCCCATCCGAACTCACCGTCATGCTCCCCGCCATCGAAACAAAGGTTCTGTACACGCTGAGCGTGACAACACAATACAGCAGCAGCAACAAGATGCTGAAAAACCCGCGCACCTACCGCTTCCCCATCCTCTTGAGCGACGGGAAAAGCAATGACGAGGAACGCCCCGGCGAACTCTGACAACGATGGAGACGTTTCCTTCGAGCCAAGGGAGAGGCTCCCTCGCCTCGAAGGAAACATCTCCACTACCTCCAAGTGAATCTCTCCCTTGCATCCAAAGGAGGCATTCATCAAATTGGATGCTTTTTTCATAACACCTAAATAACTACATACACATGAATAGAGATTTAAATATTAAAAGTACAATACGCCAGATTCTTGGCGTATTGATTAGTATCATGATACTAATGCCATTTACGGTATCCTCTCAAACCGTCACAACCACCATTGACTGCGCAAACGCTACAACAGACATAAACGGCAACGGATATCGTTGGGACCTCAGCAACAAGATACTGGCTCTTGACGGAATAGACCTAAGGACAAGTCAGATGATGGGCATAGAGCTTCCTCCCAATTCAACAATCACGCTACAAGGAGACAATTACATCGAAGGAGCAAGCAGGGCCATCCTCTTCAATATCGGTTCCACAGAGCAAGACCCAGGCGGAACCCTGACTATAAAGGGAGACGGGGCCTTAACCCTGAACAGCACGAACACCCCCAGCGCCATTTTTAACGCAGGTACGAGCACGATCAAGAACAAAGCCATACTTGTGATAGAAAGCTCGACCGTCATCACAAACGGCCTGTCGGTAGGAGGCAATGCCAAAGACGAAAACGGAGAGTGGGGAAAAACGGGTGAAACAATCCTCAGGAACAATGCATGGTTGGATATCACTTGGGAAAAAACGACCAATCCTTCCGGTTTACCTCTCTACAACCACAACATAAAGGTGGAAAATTCCGTTCTGTTCTACAACTACCGGAACACCGGGACATTAGGATATTATGGTGAAGTATACGGAGACGTGACGCTGTCAGGAGACTGCACCATCAAGAACGGACAGACGCTTTTCATCCCGACAGGCTGCTCGCTCACCGTAAACGGAACACTGGATAATCAAGGAACCATTTATAGCAAAGGTGCACTGACCGCAAACCAGATAACAGGAAACACGGTGACCAAAGACAAGGTTGACCTCAACGGGACAAGTTACAAAACATGGGCGGAGGCAACAGCTGCACTCGCAGGTTCCGAAGAACCGGTCAATATCATCACTCTGTTAGACGACGAAACAGCTACAAGCACACCACCAAAACCCTGTATCATAACAGGCGACGGAAAAACGTTGACATATGCCGGCGACCTCGAACTGCAAGCCGCCCTTACCTTCAAAAGCATCAAACTGAACATGAGCACCATTTATGCCAACGGCCACGATTTGACATTCGACGAGTCTGTCGATTGCCGCCCGTCGACATACACCAACAACGGCACCCCCCTGGCCGGCATACGTAACATCTGGGGAGGAACTAAAGACAACAATACGATCGACAAAACCAATATCGTAATCAAAAGCGGACAATTCGGCTGGATCTACGGCGGCGGCAATGCCGGTAACATCACAGGGACAACCAAGGTGACCATATCGGGCGGAACCGTGAACAACTCTGTTTTCGGTGGAAGCCATGCCGCAGGAAGCACAGTCGGCAATACCGAGTTGAACATTACCGGAGGAACTCTAAACCATATCTACGGAGGCGGCTGGAACGGGGACGTCACCGGTACAGCCACGACGAATATCTCTGGCGATAACACGGTTGTCAGCGGCTTTATCATCGGCAACACGGAAGGAACCGGCACGGCAGGCAACACGGATGTGACACTTGACACATCCGCAGATAATCCCATCCAGGAAGTACACGGAGCTGGTATTAACTACAATAATACAGTACACGGGAAAGTTTCGGGAAATGTCAATCTCACCGTTCTGGACGGCAGAATCACCGGGAGCCTGATCGGTTGCTCCTCAGCTGTCGAGGGGAAGATCAACATAAACGTGAAAGGAGGAGAGGTCAAAAGAATAAGTGGCATCGACTATTCCTTGTCTGCAGATTCACCAACTCCCACTTACAGCGGAATAATCCAGATCACCATAGAAAAAGGCCATACCACCATCGGACAAATAGACAGCAACAATAACCACAAAACACATGTAACCTACAGAAACTGCGGAACAGCCGACACTCCCTATCTGATTTCCGAACTGCGCTCCATCGATAAAGTCATCCTGGAAAACTCTTTTATCAAAGAAAAGGACCAGACATCGGCATTCAGGCTCGACATGGGGAACGGAGAGACTATGGAAATAGAAGGGACCGGACTGACCGGAGATTTCCATCTGGTCAATTTGAACGGAAAAGCATCGGATAACCAGTCGATTATCACGGCTTCCGAACTGTCGGGTACATACAGTTTCACCCATAAGGCCGACAATAAGATGCTCTATAAAGCCGGTTTCAACTACCGCTATCCGGGTGACGCCACATTGTGTGCCATCACCCTTCCGACAACGGTCGAGAACGGCACGCTAGCTCTCAAAGGCACGATCGGAGCCGACCAGGGAGAAACCCTCTTTGAAAACGGTGACCAGGTCCCAGCAGGCACACCGATGACTATAATCGCCACTCCTTCACCAGGATATAGTATCAAAAGCTTCTCTGTAAGACAGGGTAATAACAATGTGACGGTTGATACAGATGGCAGCTTTACTGCTCCCGACGGTGATTTTACAGTCGCTGCCGAGTTTAAGAAGATATATACTCCGCCGGCAGACACCTACCACACCGTCACTCTCCCCTCCGTGGAAGGTGCGACACTCAGCAAGCAGGCAGGTGACCATACGGTCGAGGAAGGATACAGTTTCACCTTCGCCATCACCTTGGATGAAAACTATAGTGAGTCCATCCCTGTTGTCACCACCGATCGCGGCGAGACGATCATACCGGACACGAATGGCAGATACAAGATCAACAACGTGGCTGAAGACATTGTCGTCTCTATCTCCGGCATCGTGAAGAATCTTCCAACAAGTATCAAAAGTATCGAAACAGACACGAAGATATGGACCGCCGACGGCACGATCTTCATCCACACCTCTTCCCCACAGCAGATACAGGTGGTAAACCTCGCCGGAAGCACTCTCTTCTACCGCAACATTCCGGTAGGCGACACACGGCTCAATGGATTGGCAGCAGGAGTCTACATTGTACGCCTCTCAAGAGAAATGCCACGGAAAATAATCGTACGCTAACCCTGTTTATTATATGCAAACTGAGGGCGATCGCGACCGCCCCCACATAAAAATCCCCCTCTCTGCACACAGCCGGGAGGGGGATTCACGAACAGTTCAAAGACGAGGTGCTGCCGGACAATAAATTGTAAAATATTTGTTACATTTGTGACCTTAAAATTATTGCTCGATTGGGCACAAATAATCTATAGTATGAAGAACATTAAAATCTATCCGAAAGATTGGTTGCAGTTGCACCCTTATAAACAGTCAGATCCGACAGATTCCTATTATACCAATATCGCAAACCGTATTTACGGCATGTTGGAAGAAACACGTCTTGCCTATTCTTTTGAGAAGGACGAGGTCAAACAGATCAGTATACGCATGGCTGCCTATTTCGAAGATGTGATTTCCGGTCTGAATATCTGGCGCTCATTCATCACGGAACACAAAGCCTTATACGGTAAATTCCTGCCGTTTTATACACCTGACGATCACTATTATGATGACGAAGTCAACTACGAAGATATCCGGTTCTTGCTTTGGCATTACACACAGCAGTATCACGGGTTTCACAAAGGCACATTCGTCAGTCCCGACAATGCGGCAAACGGCGACACAGCCAAACTGATCTACCAGATGTTCTGTGACGAATGGACAACTGCACCGGAGAACGAACGGCTGCAACAGCTCTTTGCTCCGGAAACCCGCTATGAGGATGTCGACAAATATAATGAGTTACTTCACTGGTTTCATTATCAATGTTACCTGTTTACCGATTCACACCAGGAACTGACAGATACAGTTAAGGAATATTGGGAACAAACGAAAGAGAAAGACGAGCAGTTCATCATGACCGCCTACGAGGCTCTGGCACATATTTCCAAAAGTGCATTTTTGGCTTACACGACTCCCAAATGGCTTTCGCTGATCTTTCCGGCAGACCATCCGGATCACAGCTTGTTCGTTGAAGAAGGTGAAAAGTCACAGGCATTCAAAGAACCGGTGTCCGAAGAGAGCAAGAAAATGCTGACCGAGCACTTTGAGAAATTCACGGCAGCGGCAGAAGGCAAAGCACTCCTTTATTTCCAAAACAAGCAGGAATTCCTCGATTTCCTGACGAAGATCGGCATCGAGACGGAAGGAGCGACAGGCGATACCGCCTCCCGGAAATTTGCCGTTTATGCCACTCCGTCAGAAGGTTTGCAAGTCCTAACCGACGGTGTTGAGTATATCAAAGACGAAAACAATCCTTTCTACAATCAGAAAAAGGCGGAAAACCAAGGTTTGTCCTTCTTCATGATCCGGAAATGCAGCCCGTATCTGCTGAGAATATTAGAAGAAAAAGGCATGTTAGCCGATGCGCAAGCGAAGAGCCTGGCCAGTGAAGAACGTAGCAAAGCGATCGTTCACGAGAACTGGGAGTTCCTGATGCGGTATTTCCTTCGGGAATATTGATTGTTACTTTTCTCTTAGGAGAAAAGTAACAATCAATATCGATCAGCCGGATACCGGATTCCCAACTGCCTGCGCACCTCATCGATGATCTCCAACGTGATCAGGGAGTGTTCGTGGCTGTTGATTCCAGACTGGCGTTTGCCGGACAGAACCAGATCGATAAACTCCTCCACCTCATAATAATATTCATCCTTGTCCGTCACGACGCTTATATCCTGAGCTTCGGCAGAGGGACCTCTACCGGAAGCGGCCGCCAGACGGGGAGTATATTTTACCTCTCCGATTATATTGATCCGGTCGAGCGTTATGTTTCCCTCTTCTCCCTGTATCTCTGTCGGCAAGGATGAATTGGCTATCTTGGAATAGAGAACGGTCGCATTCATCCCTTCGTATTCGAAATTGACGGCTCCCTGTCCGTCCGCACCGGATGAAAGAACGATTCCTGAAGCATCTATCTTTTTCGGACGTCCGAACAAAACGACCATCGGATAGACAGTATAAATCCCGATATCCATCATCGCCCCGTTCGACAATTCCGGCCTGAATGCGTTCAGCACAACTCCCTCCTTGAACTTATCATAGCGGGAAGAATACTGACAATAGCAGGAAAAATAACGCCGTATCGTTCCCAAGCGTCCTAAGTTTTCCCGCACAGACCGAAAATTCGGGGTAAGGGTCGGTTTCATCGCCTCCATCAGCGTAACGTCATATTTTGCAGAGGCTGCGATCATCTCCCTCACCTCCCATGCATTCGAAGCGAAAGGTTTCTCACAGAGTACATGCTTTCCATGCTTCATGCACAAGATACTCTGCTCTGCATGAAGGAAATTAGGCGATGCGATATACACGGCATCGATCAACGGGCTTTTTGCCATCTCCTCCAAAGAGGTGAAAGTATAAGGTATCTGATGCTTGGCGGCAAAGGCATCCGCCGTCTCCTGCTTGCGGGAATAAACAGCAACCAGTTCAAAACGGTCATCCTGCCGTGCTCCGGCAACCACCCAGTCGGTTATAAAGTTGGTTCCGACCACTCCAAAACGAACTTTTCCGGTATGTTTTTCCATATATTCCATTTCTTGTCAGCGTAATATTAATGTATCTCCCTCTATCGAAAGTTCGGGAACCTTATCCGTAATACTCAAAGTCAGGCAATAGGGAACAGCATCTTCGAGATGGTTCGCTTTCAAGCGTCCCATATGATCCGTCGTATCCAGATAGGCAAGCAGGTTCGCCTTGTTGCCCGTCCACATATCCCGAGCAATCACGGCAGCATCGCTGCCCGCCTCATACAAACCGGTATTCAGTAGCGCATCCGTCAAAGCTCCTCCAAAAAGCGTATCTTCTATATTCACCTTATCCTGCCAGCCAGAACAGAGCACGACTACATCCCGCTTATGGCGGACACAGTAACCGGCCACCGCCTGCAGATTGATGAAAGCTCCCGTTATGACCCGGAAAGCGGATTTGGCGATCGTGATCGCACGTGTACCGTTGGTCGTGGTGAACACAATATCTTTCCCGGAAACCTTTTCCGCCGTATAATCAAACGGGGAATTTCCGAAATCGGCAAAACCACATCGCTTCACATTCCGTTCCGCTCCGACCAGCCAGCCTTTTGCCTTATATGCCTCAGCCTCTTCAACGGTAGCGACCGGACGGATACTGCGCACTCCGTTACTAAAAGCGGCGGCCATCGTCGTCGTTGCCCGAAACACATCCACGACCACCACGATAGCTTCCGGATTATGATAGACCGGATATAATGCCGGTGAAAAACAAACATCTATTTTCATATCAAACGATTATTATACCTGCAAAAATACGGGAGATTTTAAACATTTCCCCTATCTGCTTGTTCTTTTATTACATTTTTGAATAAACGTTTTAAACTAAGTCGTATGAAAAGAATTGTATCTATGATGGTGATCTTCACCCTTCTGTTGGGTGGCATGACACATGTGCAGGCTCAGACAAGTAAAGCCGCAGAAAAAGCTGAAAAAAAGCAGGAAAGAAAAGAGAAAAAAGAAGAAAGGTTAGCTAAGGACGCCGTTATGGGCGAAGAAGCATTCAACAATGCCATGCAGGCTATCACAAACCGGTCGTTCGTGCTCGAAGCCAACTCCGTACAACCGTTGAACGGACGTGTTTACTATGTAAACTCAAACACTAACTTCGTTTCGTTGAATGACGGACAGGCCATGGTTCAGATCGCATCCAACTCTCCTTACCCCGGTCCTAACGGATTAGGCGGCATCACCGTACAAGGCTCGGCATCCAATATACAGGTCAAACAAGAAAACAACGGAAACGTGTATCTGTCCATGAGCGTACAAG
>ENA-ORTG01002780-ORTG01002780.1-human-gut-metagenome-genome-assembly--contig:-NODE-2780-length-13355-cov-3.245489_pt1 | contig 13355 bp, 14 predicted proteins | sample MGYA00241906_ERZ509176 | MGnify/ENA primary metagenome ERZ509176 (study PRJEB26280, sample SAMEA2338811) | human gut metagenome | biome: human gut; feature: human-associated habitat; material: faeces...
ATCCATGTTTTTTCTCTGCTGAGCCCCGGAAGTTTCCGACAAGCGGGGCGTAATCTACATTTTTCTTCTACTATGTCCCGAAGATAAAACCCTCCGCAATGAGCCACGCTATTCATAAGATTGTCAGCATAAAACGCTGCCAATCTTATTTCATATCGCGGCGTTCGCCGCATCTCGGCATAAGTAAAGACAGCGAATTGTGCGCAAGCGCCCATCGCTGTCTTCACTATGCCTATGCGCGGCTCATTGCTCGCGTAACTTTCCATTTAATTCCCGACCCGATGCAATGTCACATCATCCAGAGTTCCCCAGCTGTTCTTATTACATTGATATCTCACGCCAATGGTCAGGGTGCCGTCGGTGACTTTGATACCGGAGACGGTGGGATTCTGCCAGTCGGCATAGGTGGTGAGCATAAAAGGCACTGTCAGTTCCTTGCCGTCTACGACAGCATACAGCTCCATGGAAGCATCCGCTGCCAGGTCACCGCCCTTTGAGAAAGCGGACAATTCATAAGTACCGGGTTCCAGATCTGTGAAGCTCTGCTCAATGGAAAAGTCCATATCGGAGGTACCGGACCAGAAGTGGAAAGCCACCTCACCGCTGTGGGCATCGGCAGCTTTGACCTGATAGTCGGTGGGATTCGTTTCACCGGAATAGGTTACGGTCCACATGGAAGTATCAGCATCCTCAAAGCCGGGATTCTGTACATAATTGACCCGTTCTACCGTGACAATGGCAGTAACTTTCGTACCTTCATCCAGAGATCCGGCAACTGTGAACTCTCCGCCGTTTTCCGTGTCGATGGCGGCAATATCTTCAGCATCCCAGGTGACAGGAACCTGTTCTTCGGAACGATCGTTATAGATGATACTTACGGTATCCGGAAGCTTGACTTCCGCACCGATATTGCAGGACACCACTATATCGGGGATGGTGTCTATCGCCAGAGGAGCAGTGGCTCCGTACTTCAGATATTTAAATATATTTAGGGAGGCCAGAGGATGTCCGGTGAAGTCGAACATGGCCTGATTGTCCCAGGAGCTTCCGCCGTAATACTGTCCGGCATCCTTTGGATCATAACCGCCTGCATAACTGCTGGCCCAACCGCTGCCGTATTTTTCCCAGATGGCAGAATTATCAGCATCGGCGGGACCGACCGGGATCCAGGTACCTTCCCAGTAGAAGATGCCTTCGGCACCGGCCTCGCTGGCAGCCGCACAGACATCCCGCACTTCGTTGGCCTGCCCCTGTACGCTGGCTGAATATCCTTCTGCCAGATCATCGGTTCCTTTGATACTGTTGGCAGAGCCATCGCCGTCTTCCGAAGTATAACAGTAAGCGTTTTCCGCTACATATACCTTTTTGCCATAAGTATCACGGACATGGATAATGGCATTTTTCAGATCGTCCATCGTGCCGTGCCAGTAGGGATAGAAGGAAAGACCTACAATATCATAATCGATTTCTTTTACCTGCAGACCGGTCAGCAGTGTATCCAGCTTTTTCATATCATCGATGTTGGTGTAATGTACAGCCACCAGAATATCTTTTCCGGAAGCAGTGGCAGCATCCCTGACAGCCTTACTGCCGGAGGCCAACAGTTTTCGAACGTTTGATGCATCTGTCTCTCCACACATGCCGTTGTTGATCTCGTTGCCCACCTGTACCATACCGACGTCCACACCGGCATCCAGAATCTGCGTCAGGTTTTCCAGAGTGAAGTTATAGAGAGCGTCGGATTTTTCTTCGATATCCATACCTTCCCAGGCCTTTGGAACGAACTGCTTCTTGGGATCTGCCCAGAAATCGGAATAATGGAAATCAATGCAGACCTTCATGCCATACTTCGTGGCACGTTGTCCCAGAGTGATGGCAGTCGCCACGTCATTGTTGCCGCCACCGTAACCGTTGCCGTTCTCATCATAGGGATCGTTCCAGACCCGGAGACGGATATAGTTCACACCAGCCTGCGCCAGCGTCATAAATACATCCTGCTCTTCTCCGTCAAAGTTATAATATTTCACGCCACTGTTTTCCAGAGCCAATACTGCGGATACGTCCATACCACGGTAAAAATCATCGGAAATGCCGTCCACCGGCTCCACATAAACGGTAGACTCCTCCGGCCCCTCCGGCTGGGAAAAAGTGGTGACATCCGTGGCATCTGCAGTAGCGGTAACTGTGGATTCTGCCACTGTATCTGCGATTTCCAGATCCTGACTGCCGCATCCGGGCAGCCAGCCCATGACCAGTCCCGCACTGAGATACAGAGTCAACAGCCGTGTGCGTAATTGCTTGCTAAAATGTTGCATAAGTAATCCTCCCACAAAACATAATCGAACAATCGCTTGCGCATGTATATTATAGCATATTATCATCCATCAAAGATAAAAATGTAACAAAAAGTGCGCAATAATTTCGATGGCTATTGCGCAAAACATTTGTTTTCCAAATTGACAGTTTTGGGACTATTTGCTATCATCAAAATACACATTGGGAAGCAATTCTGATAATTCAGGACCATTCGGTCGCTTATCCCATTCTGATAAAAGGTAAGCATGGGAGGCGGCGAACCTCTCACATAGAAGAATGCAAATGACAGCAAGGCCCAAGTGGGATTACTGCATGAAAGAACTGTTCCGTAATTTGTGGCGCAGATATAAATACCAGAAGCAGGGAATCGTAGATGTTGGAAACCATGACAAAGAACCCCGGAATTCTGGAAGCGGTGAAAGAGGTAAGACATATGAGTCTGGGAAGATGGGCGAGAGCCATGTACGATGGACATATGAAAATGGTGCGGGATCAGCAGGCCAGGGATGCTTATGTCCGGGACAGCGGTGCAGAGCAGGAACGCGCCAGACTGTCCACCTTGATTGCCCGCATGGATGCTGCAGGGGAGGGAGATCAGGTCGCCCGTTTGCAGGATCCGGAATTCGTACAGGAAATGTTAAAAAAAATGATTTGTAAAAGCTTCTGTGAAGAAGCCGGACCATAAAAATACGCCATGGGAAAGGAATTCTTCTCAATGGCGTGTTTTATTACAAGGCATTATACAAACAATTCGATCACAAACACCAGCACACAGCAGATCACGGATACCGGAAACAGTCCGGCACCGAGCCATGCGGCGATGATACCGGCAATGAGTGCCACCAGTCCGGAAATGGGGGTCTGGGTAGCATGGATGATGGCCGGGAAGGTCATGACGGCCAGCGTCACGTAAGGTACATAGTACAAAAAGGACTGAATAAACTGATTCTTGATGGGTTTACGGATCAGTGTCAGGGGTAAGACACGGATCGTATAGGAGACAGCCGCCATAACAGCAATATAAATATAATTATTCATTTACGTGGTCTCCTTTCTGTACAGATTCTCCGTTTTCCGCAGGAACGGCTTCCTCTGCACCCTGCTTCACCGGGAACAGGATTGCTGCAGCACCGGAGATGATCACGGTCAACAGGATGGTTCTCGTACCTTCTGACAGGGAAGAAATCCCGGGCAGATAGTTACAGGCAAAGCTCAGTGCGAAGCTGATTGCTACCAGAGCTGCCACGATCTTACTTTTTCTGGCAGGCGGAATGATAATGGCCAGAAACATTCCGTATAACGCAACACTCAGGGCGCTGACAGCACGAAGAGGCAGCGCATTTCCGGCGATGATACCGCAGGCGGTTCCTCCGGCCCAGGCGGGCGCTGCCAACAGGATCGCACCGTAGGTATAGTACGGATTCAGGATACCCGGCCGGGCAATGGTAATGCCGAACAACTCATCGGTGACATCGTAAGCAATGATCAGACGGTGGAAAAAGGGCGTGCTGGGAGAAAATTTCTGGGCCAGCGCACAACTCATGAGTAGATATCTGGCATTGGCAATCAGCGTGATGATCGCCACTTCCAGATATGTGGCCTGTGCCGCAATCAGGGTAAAGGCTGCATATTCTCCGGCGGAAGCGTTATTTAACAGGCTTGCCAGAAAACCCTGCATGGGGGTAAAGCCTGCATGTCTTGCGGCAATTCCCAAAGAAAATGATACTGCGAAATATCCCAGAGCAATGGGAAAGCCGTCGCGGATACCGTCGCAGAAGACTTTCCTGCTGAATTTATCATTCATAATTATGATTCCCTCATCTTTCTGTAAGGCGTCTTTTGACGCACATCACCTATTATAACGCACATTTTCAAAGGAGAAAAGGATGAAAATTAATGAGATAGGTACAGAACAGGAGTATATTTCTGCTTTTTTCACATAAATATGCAATAAGGAAGTTTTAACGGTGGATGACGGATGAAAATCAAATGGAGACAGTGGAAAATCATAATGACCGCAGTACTGGGGGCATTGCTGCTCACAGGCTGCGGTCTGCTTTCGAAAGAGAATGTGAAACTCAGAGATCTGGATTTTACGGTACTCAGTGAAGAAAAAATTCCCGAGGAATTAAAGACTGTAATCGCTGAAAAAGGAACGGAGCCATTTCAGCTGACCTACAGTGATAATCAGAACCTCTATATCAGTATTGGTTACGGTGAGCAGAAGACCGGTGGGTACAGCATTGCTGTGGATGCCCTGTATCTGACGGACAATGCTATTCATGTCAGCACCAGCCTCTTAGGCCCGGACATCACCGGACAAAAGGAAGGCGCAGGGAAACCCTCCACGCCTTACATTGTGTTAAAAACAGAACTTCTGGATAAAACCGTGCTTTATGATTAAACGAATGGTTCTTACAGATCCATCAAAATCTCCCGGCGCCGCCAGCTGATAAAACCATACATATCATTGGCGGCAAAGATCAGGGAAGTGACGCACACCAGCGCAGCCAGCAAAGTTAACGGGTCAATTTTTTTCCTCCTGAAATATGATTTAGTTGCCAGCAACAGACTCATTTTCAGGATCCAGGATTGGCAGATTACGCTGACAGCGTTCCCGCAGATAACTGCAGAAAGTAGCGGTAGCCCGGCTCTGACTGCGGCTTTTGTCCCACAGCATTTTTACTTCGCGGGACGGTAGAGGCACATTTAAGGTCAGCGGAACGAGACTGTCGTTTTCAAAAAAGGGAGCTGCCAGAGGCTCCGGCACGAAGCCCACTCCCAGATTGTTTTGGAGCAGAGGGATGACCAGATCGGCGGTAGCTACTTCCATGGCGGGTTCGTAGTCCAGATGCTGTTCAATAAATACCTTCCGGTAATATTCATAGCTGGCGGTGCCGTATCCCAGACCAATGATGGAATGGAGCCGGAATTCTTTCAGCGTCATGGGACGATCAGACAAGGCGGCATAGTCGGGGCCGCCGGCGGGAACCTCCCGGAAAGTCAGCAGATCTTCGCAGGCCAGAGCATCATGAAGTTCAAAAGGGGTTGTCACAACAGCCAGATCCAGCCGGCCGTTCTGCAGAGATTTCAGAATCTCCGGAGTGGTATTGTTCTGGATACGTATTTTGATCTCCGGATAGCCAGTCTGGAAATCATGGAGATTCTGTAACAGAAATAAATGCAGGGCGGTCTCGGTGACACCCAGTTCAATGGTGCCGCTGCACACGTTTTTGTTCCGGCACAGTTCGGCTTCCGCATCCAACAGATGTTGACAGGCGATGGCAACATGGGCATAGAGCCGTTTTCCCTCTTCGGTCAGCTTCAGTCCCCGGGGTTCCCGGAGAAATAAACGGCAGTCCAGCTGATCCTCCAGAATATGAATAATCCGGGTCACATTAGGCTGGCTGCTTTTTAAGACCATGGCAGCCTTGGTGATATTTTCGTATTTTGCGACATAATAGAAAATCTTGTAATATTCAAAACTAATATCCATATAAAAATGATATGCCTCACATATAAACTATATATTTTTAGTATCCGTGTGGATATAGTATAATACGCGGTTGAAAAAAAGTAAACAGAGGAGAAAAGGATATGCGACATTTGATTGATTCACTGGACCTGTCGGTAGCGGAGACGCAGGAAATCTTAGACCTGGCAGACCGGATTGCTGCCGATTCCGCTGCATATGCTCATTGTGCAGATGGAAAAATACTGGCAACCTTATTTTACGAGCCCAGCACACGTACCAGATTATCTTTTGAGACGGCTATGCTGAACCTTGGCGGCAGAACATTGGGATTTGCCGGTGCGGAACAGTGCAGTGCCACGAAAGGTGAGACGGTGGCAGATACCGCACGGGTGGTCAGCTGCTATGCAGATATCATTGCCATGCGGCATCCGAAAGAGGGAGCACCGCTCCGAGCTTCCATGTATTCCCGGATTCCGGTGATCAATGCCGGGGACGGAGGACATAACCACCCGACCCAGACCATGATCGATCTGCTGACCATAAGACAGCGCAAAGGACACTTGGATCATCTGAAGATTGGCTTTTGCGGTGACTTGAAATTCGGCAGAACCGTACACTCTCTGGTGAATAGTCTGGTGCGCTATCCGGGCAATGAATTTTATTTCATTTCTCCGGAGGAACTGAAGGTTCCGGAATATCTGATCGAGGATACTCTGAAACCGGCCAAAGCCCCCTACCATGAGGTATCCAGCCTGGAGGAGACGCTGCCAGAGCTGGATGTGCTTTACATGACCAGAGTTCAGAAGGAACGTTTTTTCAATGAGGAAGATTATATCCGGTTAAAAGATATCTACATTTTGGATCAGGAGAAACTGAATCTGGCGAAAGCGGACATGCCGGTTCTTCATCCGCTCCCAAGAGTGGACGAGATCGCACCGGAAGTGGATGCAGATCCGAGAGCAGCGTATTTTCAGCAGGTATTGAATGGTAAATTTATCCGTATGGCATTGATCTTAAGTCTGTTAGACCTTACGGATCCTGTGACGGGAAAGAAGGTGTTTTTATGTTAAACGTAGAATCCATTCAGAATGGTGTTGTGATCGATCATATTCCCGCGGGAAAGGGAATGGACATCTACAGATTGCTGGAATTGGAATCCAAGACGCAGTCTGTAGCATTGCTGCAATCGGTGAAAAGCCAGAAATACGGCTGCAAGGATCTGATCAAGATTGAGGGCGAGACGTTGCCGGAGCGGTTGGATATTCTGGGATATCTGGACAGTCAGATCACACTGATCGTGATCCGGGACGGAAAAGTTGCAAAAAAGTATCATCCGGTTCCTCCACAAAGACTGGTTAATGTGATAAAATGTAAAAATCCCCGTTGTATTACCAGTATAGAGACGAATTGTGACCACATATTTGAACTGTCACCTTCCGGAAGATATCGTTGCCTGTACTGTAATCAGGAGATGCCTGTAGGAAGGTAATTGTATGTATCGGAGACAGAATCTGCAGGTTACTGAAAGGAATGAGAATTACTATGCAACGTAAATTACACGGACAAATGTCAGAGTCGTTTCTGATTGCTGGAATTTTGTCAATTTCCGGCGGATTACAGGATGCTTATACTTATATGTACCGTGGCAAGGTATTCGCCAATGCCCAGACCGGTAATATCGTGTTGCTGGCCCAGAATCTGGTAGACCGGAACTGGTCCGTGGCGCTTCGGTATTTTTCCCCGCTTTTGTTCTTCGCGTTGGGAGTAGCGGCAGCGGAGTGCATCCATATGCGATATCAGAAGGCTCAGAGGATCCACTGGCGGCAGCTGGTGCTTGCTATAGAGATTCTGTTGCTGTTTGCTGTGGGATTTTTCCCGAATGAGATGGATCTGCTGGCCAATGCCATGGTATCTTTCGCCTGCGCCATGCAGGTACAGGCTTTCCGCAAGGTGAACGGTTATGCTTTTGCCAGTACCATGTGTATCGGTAATCTGCGCAGCGGCATGGAATCCCTGTGTGCCTATGGGAAGACGAAGGACAAAAAAATCTTACGGAAATCCGGCAATTATTTTGGAATCATTTTCCTGTTTGCCGTTGGTGCGGCGCTGGGCGGACATATGATCGGCTACATAGGGGCGAGGACCATCTGGATCTCCTGCATCATATTACTGATCAGCTTCCTGTGTATGTTCATTAAAGAAGAAAAGAAGGAACATCCCGAGATCGTACAGGAGGAACGGGAGATTCGTGAAAATCTGCAAAACATCCGCAAAGAAGCAAAAGATGTGGAACATATTCTGGAGGATGATATCCGTTCCCAGATTGAGAAGTAAAAGTAAAAAAACTGCAACGAAAAATATTACAGTGCTTTTACATCGTCCCGTAAAGCACCGGTCATCTCCTGGACAAAAGTAGTCTGGGAGGAAATCTCTTCGGTATTGGCAGCAATGGTTGCTACCTTCTCCGTCATCTCATTCATCCGGTTCACCAGCTCTTCGATGGAAGTCATGCTTCCCGCTACCTTAGGCAGGATTGCTTCCGCTTTTTCACTGTTCTGGGACAGCAGCATCTTGGTGGAATCGGAGAGCTGTCTTATCTCTTCGGCTACGACAGCAAATCCACGACCATGTTCTCCGGCACGGGCAGCCTCAATGGAGGCGTTCAGTGACAGGAGGTTGGTCTGACCTGCAATGGAAGAAATATCGGCATTGCTCTGCTTGTATACATTGATAAAGTCAGAGATCGTCCCCAGAGATTCGTTCAGCTCATTGCACAGATTGGAAATGGACTGAATGTGCTGTGCCAGAGTGGTCGCCTCATTAGCGGAGGCTTCATTGGCAGTATTCAGTTCGCTGATATTGTCACTGAGGGTCACAAAACGCTCCGTGATATCGGCCAGCTTCTGCTGATGGATCTCCTGCTCTGCCTTTTCCTGTTCCCGCAGATGCGTGATGGCCCTGGTCTCTTCTTCCGCAAGGCTGCGAACATAATGAACACAGTTCTCTTTGACATTTACGTTATTGTAAATCGCACGCACCATGTTTTTACAGGTGGAATAACCACAGGATTCACAGTCGCGGTGCTGTTCTTCACGGGTGGTCTTGTTCATGCCATCGAAGATCTCCTTGGCCTGCTGTTCGGAAGGTTCCTTGATGGTTACCGCTTTATTCGTATAGTGGCGGATGAAATCCTCCAGTTTCAGACCGGAAAAGGCAGCCATGAGATTCTTCAGCCGCTGATCCGGTGTTTCGTCTGCGGCCCAGGGACTCTTGCTCTTTTTCCCGAAGGGCTTTTTGCCGGAGCTCTGTTCCAGCTTGGAGTTGCGCATCTTGGCCAGAGTCAGCATCACATCATCTGTATTGCGCTCCGGATCGGTGGCAGTACCGTAGATGCAGCCTCTGGAGCAGTTCAGGATATCTACCATGAAAGGCTCCTGCTTGTGCTGTTTGATCCGTCCGGCATATTCCCGGAGATAGTGATAAGCCTCGTGCTCACCCTCTACCTGACGGACAATCTGTTCCTTACCCAGAAAATGTTCCACATTTTCTCTCAGGCCGCCGGGCATGGGATAGAGAGAACCGAGACCGTATTCCAGCTCATCCGTGTAAGGCGTGCAGGAATTGTATTCGTTGCCGATCTTTTTCATTAACTTTTCGAAGGTCACATTATAGGATACATAGCCGGCGCAGTTGGGATCGGTGATCTCCAATTTCTTTGCAATACAGGGGCTGATGAAAGCAATCTCATCCGTGACATTCATGTATTTTTTCATGTAAATGGCGGTACACATCATGGGGCTGTGTACGGGAATCATCCGGGGAATCAGCTCCGGAATATATTTTTCCACGTAAGTTACCACAGCAGGACAGGGCTGGGAAATACCGCCTGTGAAATTATGCTCTGTAATATACTTTAAGTATCCCCAGGTGGTAATATCCGCGCCGAAGGATACGCTGCAGATATGGTTCACTCCTTTTTTCTTCAGGTATCCCAGAACTTTCTGATATTCAGTGGGGTAATTGGCAAGAAACGCGGGAGCCAGGATCACAGAGATCTTTTTGCCGGCAGCGAGAGCTGCGAAAAAATTCTCCGTATCATCATAAAAATCTCTTGCCTGATGAGGACAGGCATCAAAACAGGCCCCACAGGCAATACATTTGTCACTGTCTACCATTACTTTACCGGCTTCGGTCGCAATATTGGCAGTGAGTACGGGGCAGGACCGCACACATTTGTTGCAGCCCGTACAGGAAGCGTTGGTATATACTAATTCCATGGTTCACTTCTCCTTTTTTGTGATCTCAATCGCTAATATAAATGATATATTTTATCAATATTCTACCATATTATGACAAAATGCGCAATTTTGAGCAATAATACATTATCCCATTATTGTAGGAAAAATACCGCGAAGACTGGCGGAAAATGACACCTTATAGTATAATAGCAAAGATTGTGTGATGAAAAAATATTCCAAAAAGGATAATCCGGTCATGTTCAGTGGCTATCAGTTCATCCTGGGTGGCATCGTTATGGTGCTGTTGGGATTTGGCATGGGCTGACGGATCCCCCATGTATCCGTCAGCGCATTGCTCATGCTTTTTTATCTGGCATGTATCTCCGTAGTGGCATATTCCTTGTGGGGTATCCTGTTAAAATACAATCCCGTCTCCAAAGTAGCGATTTTCGGATTCACGAACCAGGTATTCGGTGTCCTTCTGTCTGCCTGGTGGCTGGGCGAGGGCTCCGCAGAACTGGGATGGAATGCTTTGCTTGCACTGATTCTGGTATGTATCGGTATCTGTATTGTCAACGTTAAATTTGAGAAGCAGGCGTAAAGCCATACTTTTCCAGATTCACTTTATTACCGATGACTTCAATGCCGTCGGCTCGGAGTCGGTTGGCCTGTTCGTTGGAACCGCCGAAGGCAAAGGCACCGGAGAGTTCCCCTTTGGAATTGACCACGCGGTAGCAGGGGATATGGTCGGGATCCGGGTTCTTGTGCAGGGCATTGCCCACGGCCCGGGCCATCTTCGGTTCTCCGGCCATGGCGGCAACCTGACCGTAGGTGGCGACGCAGCCTTTCGGAATCTTTTTGACGGCTTCATAGATCCGCTTCGTAGGACTGTCGGTGACGAGATCATAGCTTTCTGCGATCATGCGCCGGATGTCCTCATCGGGGATCGAACCATCTAAAATAATGGTGTTCCAGTGCTCTTTGTTCAGATGATAGCCCGGGATGACGGAGGGAAAGGTGCTTCGCCAGAAATCCCGCCAGGCAGGATCTGTTTTCACATTCAGATGCAGGAAGCCATCCTTTTCATAAGTCCATAGAAAAGCTTTTTTACTGCCCTTCACACGTACCAACTGCCAGTTGGGATCGTGGAAGGGCATTTCCATATAAGTATTTGGAAAAGACAATCCGTAGTTCAGCGCTTCCTCTCTTGTTTTCATGTCGTCAGACCTCCTTTTTTCTATTATAACACTCTTTTCTTTTCTATGAAAACATGATAAACTTTTCCGAGAAACAGGTCACGAAGGCGGGTGGTAAAAGCCCGGGAATGGAGACAATATGATACTGATACATGATGGCTACATGATCGATCCCAAGTCGGGCAGAGAGGGCAATTATGATATCCTGATCGACGGTGACAAGATTGTAAAGATTGCGGAAAAGATAGAACCGAGGGGCAAAGTGACCCGGATCAATGCGGAAGGGTTATTGGTGGCTCCCGGGCTGGTGGATGTGCATGTGCATTTCCGGGATCCTGGCTTTACGGCAAAGGAAGATATCAACACCGGTGCTGCGGCAGCAGCAAAAGGCGGCGTGACCACAGTGGTACTGATGGCGAACACGAAGCCTGCGGTGGACAGTGAGGAGACGCTGCATTATATCCTGGATAAGGGAGCGAAGACAGGCATTCATGTGACCACCTGCGCCAATGTGACCATGGGGATGCAGGGAAAACAGCTGACGGATATGAGGAAGCTGGCAACGGCAGGTGCCGTGGGATTCACGGATGACGGAGTGCCCCTGCTGGATGCGGAACTGGTGCGCCGTGCCATGGAGATCTCCGCAGAGCTGGACATGCCCATCAGCTTCCATGAAGAAGATCCGAAATATATCGAGAACAACGGTGTGAACCGGGGAAAGGCCAGCGAGTATTACGGTATCGGCGGTTCTGCCAGAGAGGCGGAGATCGCGCTGGTGGAGCGGGACCTGAAGCTGGCAGAAGAGACCGGAGCCTGCATCGACATTCAGCATATCAGCAGCAAGGAAGCGGTGGAGCTGGTGCGTCAGGCCAAAAAGCGCTGCTCCAATATCCACGCGGAAGCCACTCCTCATCATTTTACCCTGACTGAGGATGCCGTGATCAAGTACGGTACACTGGCGAAAATGAATCCGCCCCTGCGGGAGGAAGCGGACCGTCAGGCGGTGATCCGGGGACTGGTGGACGGCACCATCGATATGATCGCTACGGATCATGCACCCCATACTGCGGAGGAAAAAGCAAAGCCGATCACAGAGGCACCCAGCGGCATTACCGGGTTGGAGACGTCTCTGGCGCTGGGCATTACGGAACTGGTGGACAGAGGATATCTGACCATGAAGCAGCTGTTGCGTCTGATGAGTACCAATCCGGCGGCTATGTACCATCTGGATGCCGGATATCTGGCCGAGGACGGCCCGGCGGATGTGATTCTGATCGATACCGCAGCGGAGTTCACTCCGGAGAAATATGCGTCCAAGGCCACGAATACACCGTTTACCGGATGGAATCTGAAGGGTGAAGTGAGGAAGACCATCTGCGGAGGCAGAATCGTATACGAAGCGTAGAGCCCATGGTAGAGAGCACTTATAAGAGCGCTATAGCGTTATAAATAGAAGAGAAAAGGACAATAACATGAAAAAGAAAATCACAGCAACCGTGCTTTCCCAGAAGGAGATCGCACCCAGAATTTTTGACATGTGGATCGCTACAGATCTGGCTGAACAGGCAAAAGCCGGTCAGTTCATCGGCGTATACCCCAAGGACCGGAGCACCTTGCTGCCCCGTCCTATCAGCATCTGTCAGGTAAGCGACAAAAAGGATGCCCTGCGCATTGTGTACCGGATTGCCGGACAGGGCACCGCGGAATTTTCTTCTTATACAGAAGGAGACAGTGTGGAGATTCTGGGAACCTTAGGCAACGGCTTCCCCACAGAGGCAGCGGAAGGCAAAAAAGTATTCCTTATGGGCGGAGGTATTGGTGTGCCTCCGATCCTGGAGCTTGCCAGAGAGGTCGACTGCGCAGAGAAGCAGATCGTAGTCGCAGAGGTGGTCTCGCACATAAGCGTTCGTGACATTACCCGCAACGGTCACACAGTCGCCGACACCCAACTCCTGCACCAGTACGTGCAGTCGTTGCAGATCCACCCCGTCACCCCAAATATCCAGATGAATATCACGGCGTATCTGCGGCGGCAGCTTGCCGAATGCCTCCACGATCAGATCCTGCGCCTTGACCTCAAACAATATGCGCCCCACAGCTACTATCCGGTGGGGATTGGGTTTATAGATG
>ENA-ORTG01002782-ORTG01002782.1-human-gut-metagenome-genome-assembly--contig:-NODE-2782-length-13333-cov-2.948938_pt1 | contig 13333 bp, 8 predicted proteins | sample MGYA00241906_ERZ509176 | MGnify/ENA primary metagenome ERZ509176 (study PRJEB26280, sample SAMEA2338811) | human gut metagenome | biome: human gut; feature: human-associated habitat; material: faeces...
AGCTCAACGTCTGCCCGCACTTCCATCTCTCCATGCAGTCCGGGTGCGACGAAACGCTCGCGCGCATGCGCCGGAAGTATACGACCGCGGAGTTTTTCGCCGTCACGGAGCGGCTGCGCGCGGCCTTCCCCGGCTGCGCACTCACGACCGATCTCATCACCGGCTTTCCCGGCGAGACGGAGGAAGAGTTTTCCCGGACGCTCGCCTTCATCGAAAAATGCGCCTTTGCACAAATGCACGTGTTCCCGTATTCGATCCGCCCCGGCACAAAGGCGGCGGGTATGCCCGGCCAGATCGAAAAGAGCGAAAAGGCCGCGCGCGCCGCGAGAGCTGCGCATATTGCGGAGCGGATGCGCAGGGAATATCTCACATCCTGCGTCGGCGAAACGCTCGAAGTTATCTTTGAAACGGAGTCGGACGGCGAGAGCCGCGGCCACGCCGAAAACTATACCGAGGTCGCCGTGCCGGGCGACATGCCGCACGGCGTTGTGAGAAAAGTAAAAATCACCGGTGTGCGCGGTGAAATGCTTGTCGGTACGGCACTTTGACAGACTAATTCGTTGGGTATATAATAAACTAAATCGCTATAACCCCGCGAGCCGGGGAAAACCGGAAAGGAAATCCAGCCATGAACCGCGAGGACGTATTCAATTTCTCCGCCGGGCCGTCCGTGCTGCCGACGGAGGTGCTGCAAACGGCGGCAGCCGAGCTGCTGAACTATCACGGCAGCGGTCTCTCCGTGATGGAGATGAGCCACCGCAGCCGGGAATTTATGGATATATTTGCCGCGACAAAAGCGAAGCTCAAAAAGGCGCTCTCCGTGCCGGACACGCACGAGATCCTGTTTTTGCAGGGCGGCGCGTCGCTCCAGTTTTCGATGATCCCGCTCAATCTGACCGCCGAGGGCGACACGGCCGATTACGCCGTGACCGGCAACTTTGCCAATATCGCCGCGAAGGAAGCGGGAAAATACTGCCGCGTGAACATCGCGGCATCGAGCGAGGCTACCGGCTTTGACCGCATCCCGGCGCAGGAGGAGCTTTCTCTCTCGCCGGAGGCAAAGTATTTTTATTACTGCGCCAACAACACGATCTTCGGTACGGCGTGGAAGTATGTGCCGGAGACCGGCGGCGTGCCGATCGTGTGCGATATGTCCTCGGAGATCCTCTCGCACCCGGTGGACGTGTCGAAATTCGGCATCGTCTATGCCGGGGCACAGAAGAACATGGCCCCCGCGGGGCTGACAGTCGTGATCATCGACCGCGCGCTCGCCGGACACGAGCGCGCCGTTACGCCGCTGATGATGAGCTATCAGCGCATGATCGACAAGGACTCCATGTACAATACGCCCCCGTGCTACAATATTTATATGCTCGGTCTCGTGCTCGACTGGCTCGAGAAGCAGGGCGGCGTTGCGGGCATGGAAAAGCGCAAGAGCGCCAAGGCAAAGCTCCTCTATGACTATCTGGACGAGAGCGCGCTCTTCCATGGCTGTGCCGAGCGCGCGAGCCGCAGCGACATGAACGTAACGTTCCGCACGGGAGACGCCGGTACAGACGCCGAGTTTGTGAAGTTCTCGCTCGAGCGGGGGCTGCGCAATCTCAAGGGCCACCGCGTTGCGGGCGGGATGCGCGCGTCGCTTTATAACGCCATGCCGGAGGAGGGCGTCCTTCGTCTGGTGGAGACTATGAAGGAATTTGAGGCGAAACACCATGTTTAATATAAAAACCATGAACGCCATTGCGGAAAAGGGGCTTGACGAGCTGAAAGCGGAAAATTGCGCCGTGAGTCCCGAGATGAGCGCGCCCGACGCGCTTCTCATCCGTTCGGCCAAGCTGCACGACGCCGTATTCAATAAGGAACTTCTGTGCATCGGCCGCGCCGGTATCGGCGTGGACAACATCCCCATCGAGCGCTGCACCGCCGAGGGCATCGCGGTGTTCAACACTCCCGGCGCGAACGCCGATTCGGTCAAGGAGCTGCTGCTCTGCGCGCTCACCATGGCCTCGCGCGACATTGTCGGCGCGGTCGAGTGGGTGGAATCTCTCGCCCCGGAGGGCGATAAGATCCCCGCACTCGTGGAGAAAGGGAAGAACGCCTTCGCCGGGCCGGAGGTATCCGGCAAGCGCCTCGGCGTCATCGGTCTCGGCGCGATTGGCTCGCGCGTGGCGAACGCCGCGCTCAAGCTCGATATGGAGGTGAGCGGATACGATCCGTATCTCTCGGTCGATTCCGCGTGGAACCTTTCGAGCAAGGTCGAGCACGTCACGGATCTCAACGTTCTCTTCCGCACGTGCGACTATCTCACCATGCACATCCACTCCACACCGGAGACGTTCCACTACCTGAACGCCGAAACGTTTGCGAAGATGAAGCCCGGCATGCGCATTTTGAACTTTGCCCGCGGCGAGCTTGTGGACGACGACGCGCTCCTTGCCGCCATTGAGAGCGGGCAGGTCGCGCGCTATGTGACCGACTTCCCGAACGCGAAGCTCGTCGGAAAGAAAAATGTCGTGTGCTTCCCGCATCTCGGCGCCACGACGCCGGAGGCGGAGGAAAAGTGCGCGGTCATGGCCGCGCGCGAGATCGTGGACTATCTCCGCAACGGCAACATCCGAAACAGCGTCAATCTCCCGAACGCGACGCTCGACCGGCTCGGAAAGAGCCGTCTGTGCCTCATCCACCGCAACCGGCCCGGCATGCTCAACCGGTTTCTCGAGATCATCGCCGCGGGCAACGTCAACGTTGAGCACATGCTCAACAAGGCGCGAGGCGAGATCGCCTATACGATCTTCGATACGACCGAGCATCTGGACGAAGCGGCGGCGGAGGAGATGCGCGCCATCCCCGGCGTCACCCGCGTGCGGCTGCTGGGCTAAACGAACAGCATAAGAAAAGAGGAACGGTTTCGCCGCGGCGAAACCGTTCCTCTTTTCTTCTTATTCCCAAGCGAGCGTGCGGGATTCTTCCCGGCATCCTGCGATCATGCGAAAGAGCTTCTCTGCGGCGACACGGCCCATCTTTTCCTTTGGGTGCGGATAGGAGACAAAGGAGAGTATATTGCTGTCGATGGGGAGCGCGCGGTCAAAGCTTGCAACGGCGCGGACGGCATAGTCCCCGTTGGTTTCAAAAAACCGAAGCACTGTAGCGGCGATCTGATCGTTGTAGCAGACGACGGCGGTGCAGGATCTGTCAATACCCATAAGAAAATCACCGATGCTGCGGAGCAAAAGCTCTTTGGTTTCCGTGGAAAACCAGATGACGTTATTATCCCGCACGGATGCGCCCATCCGTACGATCGCGTCCATGTATCCGGAATACCGGTTGGTGCCCTGTGTGTCATCGCTTTTGAAAATACCGCAGATGTTCCGGTGACCGTTGCGGATCAGCGCCTGCGTGGCGGTAAAGCCGCCGGAATAATCATCCGCCACGATGTGGATCACGTTATCGCCGACAATGTCCGGGTAGTAGCTGTTGATGAAAACGATCGGCACTCCGTTCTCTGCCAGCGAATGATAGAATTCCCGGTTCGGATTCGGCAGCGCGGTTTTCGTGCCTTCCACGATGATCCCGTCGGGCGGGTTGTCCCGGAGCTTGGAGAGAATGGCACGCTCTGAGGCAATGCTGTTGTTGGTCGAGTTCATCAGAAGCTGATAGTCGTTTTCCTTTGTGACCTGCTCGATCCCGCGCAGGATAGAGGGAAAGATGTATTCACTGATATAGGTGCAGATAACGGCGATCTGTCCGGTCTTTCTGCGGCGCTGTGACGGATGGTTCACATAGGATCCGCTGCCTTGAACACGGCGGATCACGCCTTGTGCTTCGAGGGCAGCGAGCGCCTTGCGCACGGTCTGACGGCTGACGCGGAAAAGCTCGGAGTACTCCGCCTCCGTCGGCATGCGGCTGCCGTCGGCGTATCGGCCGCTTTGAATGTTCTCCATAATGTGAGTCATTACGGCGGTTTGTTTAACGGGATGTTTCATATAAATTTGTTCCTTTACTTGACTGCATTTGTATTTTTATAATACAGCATAAATTAAATAAATTCAATAGAAAGAAAAATAACGATACAAATAAGCACATTAATTATACATAAAAAATACAAATGACTCGTAAGAAACGATGATTGTGGTTTGCTTGTCTTGACAAATGCACACTTTTGTATTCTTATATACTTGAAAACAGAGAACGGTGTCGCTTTTTAGGGCAATGACAGCTTGGTATGTGAATTGTTGACGTTGCTTTTCAAACCGCAAATTTCTGACGTATGGCAGATGAAACGTCCGCAACTAAAACGTGCTGTACGGCAGGCTTTAGGTATGACTAAAAAGAAAGGAGGGCAGCAATTCTAAGCCGGACAAATAATTAAATAATGAGGAGGAAAACGAGATGAAGAAGTTTTTCAACCTGAATTCCGCAAAGGGATGCAAACGCCTTGCTTTGACGCTTATTGCATTGATCGTTTTATTCAGTCTTTGTGCCCAGCTTCTCACGACCGACGGAGGTCGTATTAAAGTTGAAAAGATCACCATTGATGCCCGCGGCGCAGCGCTAGAGGGCGAATTGTACTATCCTGTCGGAACAACCGACGAAGATTCTTATCCCGGTGTGGTCATTGTTCCCGGTGCCGGCAATATCTATCAGATGCTTCGTTGCTATGCCGAAGAACTGGCGCATAGAGGATATGTTGTATTCTCCATCAACGCTTACGGCAGCGGAGCCAGCGAAACACCTGTCTACAATGAAAACGATCAGGGAATTCTGGAATACAATATTTTCGGCACGCCTATGGGATGCCTGGATGCAGTGAATTTCATGCGCGGACTGGAATTTGTGGACAAAGAGAATATTGCTGTTATGGGCCATTCTCAGGGGTCCCGACGTTCTGGATATGCTGCGCTGATGGACTGCGGCTACTTCACACTGAACGACAGACTGCTGAATGTACTTCATGAAGGATTCGGCGTGGAAATTTCCGCTGACGATATTGAGCGCAATGCAGACGAGATCGCCGAGGAGACCCTGTCCGCAGATGCGCTCAAAGCGTATGAAATTCTGAAGACACAGGAAACAGAATATTATAACACGAGAATCCGTGCTGCTGTTCTGATCGGTTCCACAGCGCAGTATGTCAACCCTAAGCAGCAGGTTGAAGTCGCCGGCATCGAAGTGACCAGAAACTGCCAGGTTAACCTGTGCATCATCAACGGCATGTTTGACTATGGTTACGTCGGATTCAACAGCAGTGACGATGTCAGAGATGCCTGGTATATTCCAAGCAGCGATGAAGTGGTTCAGGGAGCGTATTACTGTTTGGACGACAATGCGGGCGCTAACACCATCGTTGGAACCTTCCGTGAGGATTCCGTTTCTTCCGATCCTGCACTTGCAAACGCCATTGAGAACCGTACCCTGCGCACCGTTCTTCTCACCAAGGAGACCCATTCCAAAGAAACCTTCTCTAGCCAGACATCAGGTCTCGTTATTGACTATATGAATCAGGCTCTTCATGGCAATGTTTCCATAGCGGATGCAGACAAGGGCGGGATGGTTTTCGCGTGGAGAGAGTTTCTGAACTTTGCAGCGCTGCTTGCCATGTTCGCAATGCTGATTCCGGTAGTCAAACTGCTGACTATGACCCCCAAATACAGCACTATCTGCGTGTCCGGTGAGACGCTGCTCCCGGAAAAGAACCGGAAAATTGGCGCGATTTTCGCAGGTGTCGGCACGGTGCTTCTCAATACGCTGGCTATTTATCTGACTAACGCGAGGAAAACGCCGTTTACATTCAAAACCAGCAGTTTCTTCCCGTTGATGATTACTGCCTGGTCTCCTATTCAGTTCCTCTCTTGGCTTACAATCTTTGGTTTGGTTATTGCCGTCGGTTACGTCCTCATTACCGGGGGATACAAGAGCATTTTGAACTTTGCTAAAAAGAACATTGCTGTTGGCTTCGTGAATGTTCTCAAGACGCTTTTGGCTGCTGTGATATATGTTGCTGTAGCATACGGAACATTGGAGCTGGTGCAGTATCTTACCGAGCAGGACTATCGGATCTGGCAGGTAAGCTTTGCAACTCTTACGGCGGATCAGTGGCAGTTGGTTTTCCACTATGCTCTTTTGGCACTGCCCTTTATGTTCATCAGCAGCATTACCACCAACTATCTTTCGGATGTCACCTTGGCCGGCAAGAAACCGGCGGTTGACGTGCTCATAACGGTTGCAATGGCGGTCGCGGGTGTGTGGCTGTTGTGCGGTATCAGCATTATAGTTGACTATGCAGCTCTCAGCCCAGGAAAGAGCATCTCCTCTTTCATGCTCACTTACGGTGCGATTCTGTTCCTCCCAATCATGACTTTCGTGAACAGAAAAGCTTACCAGCTGACTAAGAATGTCTGGCTTGGTACTTTTGTAAGCAGTTTGATTCTCGGCTGGACGCTTGTCTGCATGCATGGAACGAACGGCAGCTATGTGCCTCAGACTTGGATTACCAATTTCTTCGGTTGAATTACTGCACTAAAGAGGTCAAAAGACCGGAAACGGCGGTAGTGGCCCATCGATAGTCGGTGTACGATGCTTCATGCAGCAAACTGTAATACGAATGAGACTTATGAAAGATTCCTTGCTTTAGCTCGATTTACACACGGAACAGGGTCTCCTTTCTCGGGAGACCCTGAAGCCGAATATGCCCTTTTTCTGCGATGCGCAGTTTTTGTGTAAAAGGAATATGCATAAGGGAGACAGAAATGATATGAAAAACTACGAATTCTGGTTTATTGTCGGCAGCCAGTGCCTGTATGGGCCGGAGGTGCTTGCAACAGTAGATGCGCGCGCAAAGGAAATGGCGGAGACGCTCTCCAAAGCTCTGCCGTATCCCGTCGTATATAAAGTGACGGCCAAAAGCGCCGGGGAAATCGCTGATACGATCAAAGAGGCTAACTATCACGACGAATGCGCCGGTATCATCACGTGGTGTCATACGTTCTCTCCGTCGAAAATGTGGATCAATGGTCTCGCTTCGCTGCAGAAGCCATGGTGTCATTTTGCCACGCAGTACAATCGTGAGATCCCGAACGAAAAGATCGACATGGATTTCATGAATCTCAATCAGGCGGCGCACGGCGACCGCGAGCACGGCTTCATCGGCGCGCGGCTGCGTACGCCGCGCAAGGTGATCGCGGGATACTGGCGGGGAGCCGGTGCAGGCGCGGCTGGGAAGCTGGATGAAGGCGGCGGTCGGTGCGGCGGTATCGAAGAACATGAAGGTCATGCGCTTCGGCGACAATATGCGTGAGGTGGCCGTCACAGAGGGCGATAAGGTCGAAGCACAGATCAAGCTCGGCTGGCAGGTCAATACCTGGCCCGTGGGCGAGCTTGTGCACGAGATGGACGCCGTTACGGATCCGGATATTGACGCGCTCATGGACGAATACCGCGCTTCCTATGATTTCGCTACGGACGATATCGAGACCGTGCGCTATCAGGCACGGGAGGAGATCGCCATCCGGCGCATGATGGACCGCGAGGGATGCGCGGCTTTCTCCAACACGTTCCAGGATCTGTATGGCATGCGGCAGCTGCCGGGGCTGGCCTCGCAGCATCTCATGGCGCAGGGCTACGGCTACGGTGGAGAAGGGGACTGGAAGGTCTCCGCACTTACGGCGATCCTCAAGGCCATGGGCGAAAACGGCAACGGCGCGAGCGCTTTTATGGAGGACTATACCTACCATCTTGTTGAGGGGCAGGAGTATTCTCTGGGTGCGCATATGCTGGAGGTCTGCCCCAGCGTTGCGGCAGAGAGACCGCGTATTGAGGTACACCCTCTCGGCATCGGTGACCGCGAGCCGCCGGCGCGGCTCGTTTTTGAGGGAAAGCCTGGAAGGGCGGTCGTGGCGACGCTCATCGATATGGGCGGGCGTTTTCGCCTGATCGTGCAGGACATCGAGGCCGTAAAGCCCATTATGCCGATGCCGAATCTTCCGGTGGCTCGCGTTATGTGGAAGGCAAAGCCGGATCTGACCACGGGGCTTGCGTGCTGGATCACGGCGGGCGGAGCGCATCATTCGGTGCTCTCGTATGATGTGACCGCCGAACAGCTGCGTGACTGGGCTCGCATCATGGATATTGAATTTGTCCATATCACCGACGGCAGCACTCCGGAAAAACTCGAGGAGGAGCTGCTGATAAAAGATCTTGTCTGGAAGCTGAGGTGAGCTTTGTGCTGAATTTTTCCCGAACGGTGCTCGGCATCGAGCTGGGGACGACGCGCATCAAAGCGGTTCTGCTCGACGAGAACCATGCGCCTGTTGCCTCCGGCAGCCATGTATGGGAAAACCGGCTGGAAAACGGTATCTGGACATATTCTCTGGAGGATATCGTCGGCGGCGTGCAGAGCTGCTATGCCGATCTGCGCGCCGATATCCGGAAAAGAACCGGGGAAGATCCGACGACATTCGGCGCCATCGGCGTATCTGCCATGATGCACGGATATCTGCCGCTGGACAAGACCGGCATGCCGCTCGCACCATTTCGCACATGGCGCAACACCGTTACCGGTGAGGCGTCCGAGAAGCTCACGGAGCTCTTCCGCTTTCATATCCCGCAGCGCTGGACGATCGCGCATCTTTATCAGTCCATGCTCAGCGGCGAAGAACATGTGGCACGCATCGGCTATCTCACGACGCTGGCGGGCTATGTCCATTGGCGGCTGACCGGCGAAAAGAAGGTCGGACTCGGCGAAGCCTCCGGCATTTTTCCGCTCGACAGCGAAACGCTCGGCTATGACGCAAAAATGACGAAAGCCTTTGAAGCACTGCAGGAAACGAAAAAATATCCGTGGTGTCTTGCCGATATTCTCCCGGAGCCCGTCCCGGCGGGCGAGATCGCCGGATATCTGACCGAGGCGGGCGCGCGTTTCCTTGACCCGACAGGAACGCTTCAGGCGGGGATCCCCGTCGCACCCTGTGAGGGCGATGCAGGAACCGGCATGACCGCCACAAATTCTGTTCGGGCGTGTACGGGCAATGTCTCCGCCGGGACAAGCGCCTTTGCCATGCTTGTGGCAGATCACCCTCTCGGCGTTCACCGTGAGGTGGATATGGTGACGACACCGACGGGGCTTCCCGTGGCGATGGTGCATTGCAGCAACTGCACATCGGATATCAACGGCTGGGTCAGTCTCTTTTCCGAGCTTGCCGAAGCTGCCGGACTTCCCATCGACCGCGGCGAGCTGTATACCCTCTTCTTCCGCAAGGCGCTGGAGGGCGACGCCGACGCCGGCGGACTTTTGAGCTATAACTATTTTTCCGGTGAGGGCGTGACTGCCGTGAACGAAGGAAGACCGCTCTTCGTCCGTACCCCGGAGAGCGCCTTTACACTGGCGAACTTCTGCCGGATGCACCTTCTATCGGCACTGTCCACGCTCCGCATCGGACTGGACATTCTGCGGCGCGAAGAGAATGTCCATGTAGAGCGCATATGCGCCCACGGCGGCTTCTTTAAAACGCCCGGGGTGGGGCAGAGGATCCTTGCCGCCGCGGTCGGCGCACCGGTATCCGTAATGGAAACGGCGGGTGAGGGCGGACCTTACGGCATGGCGCTGCTCTGCGCATATATGCTTTGGCGCAGGAAGGGTGAATCATTGGAAGAGTATCTGGATAACCGGGTCTTTGCCGATGCCGGGGTCTCTACGGTATTGCCCGACAGCGTGGATGCCGCAGGTTTCACATCGTTCCTTGAGCGCTATAAAGCCGCCTTCCCGCTCGAGCGGCTCGCAGTGGAAACGCTAAAAATGGAGAAAAACACATGATCTCATTGGATGCGCGGCAATTTGGCGGATCATGCCGCTGCGGCACGCGTTCGGTACTTGTCGCGCCCGGCGCACTTCTTGCGCTGGAAGATGCGCTGCACGAAAACGGCATAGAGGGGAAACGCTGTACGCTTTACGGCGAGCGGACCTATGCAGCAACAGCGGGACGCCATCCGTATGCGGAGCAGGAGATCATCCTCCCTTCCAAAGGCCTTCACGCCGACGAAAAAGCCGTGGCACGCACGCTTGCCGAGCTGCACGGAGATACCAAGGTGCTGATCGCCGTCGGCAGCGGCACGATCCACGATATCGCGCGCTACTGCGCGCACGAGCGCGGGCTCCGTTTTGTTTCCTGCCCTACGGCAGCAAGTGTAGACGGCTTTTGCAGCACGGTGGCCGCTATGACGTGGCACGGTTATAAAAAGACATTGCCCGCCGTAGCGCCGGAAATCGTTGCGGCCGATACCGACGTCCTCCGCGCAGCGCCCATCGAGCTGGTGCGCAGCGGTGTCGGCGATATTCTCGCTAAATATACCGCGCTTGCCGACTGGCGGATGGCACATGTGATGACAGGGGAATATTTCTGCCCCGAGATCCACGACTTGATGCATACTGCGGCTGACGCTGCGGTGGAAAGCGTGGACGGCATTCTCCGCGGCGAGCCGGAAGCGTTTGAGAACGTGACAAAGGCGCTCTTGCTGAGCGGGATCGCCATGCAGATGATGGGCAATTCCCGCCCGGCGTCCGGCGCGGAGCACCACATAGCGCATCTTATTGAAATGCATCCGGCGGAACTTTCGGTTGCCTTTCCGGCGCTGCACGGCGAAAAGGCGGGCGTCGGAACGCTGCTGGCGGCGAGAGAATATAAGCGGCTTGCCGAAATTGGGGACGCTGCATCTGCCGTCCAACCCTATACCCCGTTCCCGACGGAAGAAATGCGGGTCTTCTTCGGTGAGCGGCTTTGCCGGTCTATCGAGGAGGAAAACCGATGCGATTGTCTTGCGGAGGTCACGCCGGAACGACTGGGCGAAAGCTGGCAGCAGCTTCGGGAGATCATCGCCGCGATCCCTGCTCCGGAGGAACTTTTTCGTGTTCTGGAACGGCTGGACGCAAAACGAACGCCGGAGGATATCGGTGTTTCGTCTGCGGATCTGGATAAGCTCCTGCGCTGCTCGCCCCTTGTGCGGAACCGCCTTACGCTTATGCGCGCCCGCCGCATGATCATCGAGTAAAACGATAAAATAAACGAACGCCTGCTTTTGTTATCCGAAGGCAGGCGTTCTTTACGCAATTTTAAGACGGTCTTTATTGAAAAAGAGCGAAAAAATGGTATACTAATACATAACGCTTTTTTCGGGGGAGGGCTTGGCGCTTTGAAGCTGTTCCGCAGAAAAACAGAAGAGGAAGCCGTCCGGCAGGAGATCGCCGTGAAGGAGGCCGCGCCCTTCGAGGGGCTCACCGAGGCCGAGGGCGCCGCGCGCGCCGCCGTGGGCTGGGACAATCGCCCGGTTGAACCGCCCACGCGCACCACGGGGCAGATCGTGCGGGAGAATCTTCTCACATACTTTAACCTCGTGTTTCTTGTGCTCGCGCTGTGCCTTGTGGCGGTGAAGGCGTCGATTTTGAACCTTTCGTTCGTCATCGTCGTCATTATTAACGCTGTGATCGGCATCGTGCAGGAGCTGCGCAGCAAAAAGGCGCTCGATGCGCTGAATATATTGACCGCGCCGCAATGCGCCGTTGTGCGCGAGGGGCGCGAAAAGCGCGTGGACGTGTCCTCGCTCGTGCGGGACGATATCGTCCTCTTTTCGACCGGCGAGCAGGTCTGCGCCGATGCCGTCGTGGTGGACGGGACGTGCCTTGTCAATGAGGCGCTTGTCACCGGCGAGGCGGACGAGATCCGCAAAGCGCCGGGCGATACGCTGCTCTCGGGCAGCTTTCTTGTTTCCGGCATGTGCCGCGCGCGGCTCACCGCCGTGGGCGCGGATTCGTTCGTCAGCCGTCTGACGCTCGACGCGAAAGCGCAGAAAAAGCGTCAGGCCAAGGGTATGATGAAGGCGCTGAACGATCTTGTCAAATGGATCGGCATCGGCATCATCCCGATGGGCGTGTTGCTCGTGGTAAAGGAAGTCCACTGGCTCGGCCGGAGCATCCCCGCGGGCGTCACGTCCACGGTCGGCGCGCTCGTCGGCATGATCCCGGAGGGCGTGTATCTGCTCACGAGCCTTGCGCTTGTGGCGGGCGTACTGCGTCTGGCGCAGAAAAAGACGATGTGCCGCGAGATGGACTGCATCGAAACGCTCGCGCGCGTCGATACGCTCTGCGTGGATAAGACCGGCACGGTGACGGAAAACAAAATGATCGTGGACGACATTGTCCCGCTCTGCCCCGACCGGTTCATCGCCGAGGACATCCACATGATCATGGCCGATTACTGCGCGGCGATGCGCGGCGATAACGACACCATGGCCGCCATGCGCAAATTTTTCACCGGCGAGGTGAATCAGCGCGCGATCGCCGCGCTCCCGTTCACGAGCGCGAAGAAATACGGCGGCGTTTCGTTCCATGAGGACGAAACGTACCTTCTCGGCGCGCCGGAGGTCATCCTCGGCGGCGATTTTGCCGCCTATCGGGAAACCATCGATTTTTACAGCGCGAAGGGCTGCCGCGTGCTGCTCCTCGCGCTCTACGACGGGCAGCTCACGGACGAAACGCTTACCGCCGAGCGCCTGCCCATCTCGCTCATACTGCTCTCCAACAAGATCCGTGCCGAGGCGCCGGATACGTTCGCGTGGTTCGCGCGCGAGGGCGTTTCCGTGCGCGTGATCTCCGGCGACAATCCGCTCACCGTTTCCGAGGTCGCCCGCCGCGCGGGCATCCCGGATGCGGACAAGGCGGTGGACGCCCGGACGCTCGAAACCGACGAACAGGTCGAGAAGGCGGCGCGCGAGTGCGTTGTCTTCGGCCGCGTGACGCCGGAGATGAAGCGCCGGCTCGTCCTCGCGCTCAAAAAGCAGGGACACACCGTGGCCATGACCGGCGACGGAGTCAATGACGCGCCCTCCTTAAAGGCAGCCGATGTGGGGATCGCCATGGGGCAGACCGGAACAGATGTGGCAAAGCAGGCGGCGGATATGGTGCTCACAGACGACAATTTTGCTACCATCGAGAAGGCCATCGAGGAGGGAAGAGGCGTCTATGAGAATATAAAGAAGGCAGTGATCTTTCTCCTTTCCTCCAATTTCGGCGAGATCATGACCATGTTCACGGCCATTGCCCTTTCCCTGCCGTCGCCGCTAAAGGCCAGTCATATCCTGTGGATCAACCTGATCACCGATTCCCTGCCGGCCCTGGCCCTTGGAACGGATAAAAACGACGGACCCGCCCTGATGGAGGAGCCTCCCAGGGGAAAGGATGAGAGTCTGTTTTCCCGGGGAGGGATGGTGTGTACGCTGTTTTATGGATTCCTTATAGCGGTGATCAGCCTTACGGCCTTTCTGCGGCTGCCGGTGGGGATCCTGGCGG
>ENA-ORTG01002783-ORTG01002783.1-human-gut-metagenome-genome-assembly--contig:-NODE-2783-length-13327-cov-3.567360_pt1 | contig 13327 bp, 18 predicted proteins | sample MGYA00241906_ERZ509176 | MGnify/ENA primary metagenome ERZ509176 (study PRJEB26280, sample SAMEA2338811) | human gut metagenome | biome: human gut; feature: human-associated habitat; material: faeces...
CCAAGGCAGCAGAGCCCAGCCCTGCGCATAGAAACCGCCGGTATTGACCAAATAGCCGTTGTCATCCAGCCCGAAACTGCCGGCACGGGTATAAGCCCACATGTCGCCTTCTCCCGGATTAGCCGCCTGATTGACAACAAAGAAACCGTTGCCGCTGATGGCCATATCCGTCGAAACCGAAGTTGACGACAGCAGGCCCTGAGCGCTGATTTCCTGACGCGGACGAGACTGTACGCCGCCCGGCGAATAAAGAGTTGACGTTGTTTGTTTGGTTACCAGGGTGGAGAATCGGGTATTCGTCACCTTGTAACCGATCGTGTTTACGTTGGCGATATTGTCAGAGATGGCGCCCATTGCACTGGACTGAGCGGCCAAACCTGAAATACCGGATTGTAATGCACCGAAAATACTCATTGTTTTGTCTCCTAAAGTTCAAAATTATAATAATCCGAGGGTTGCTGCACTTACTGCGGCTTCTGCCACATTTTTCAGAATACGGGAAGCCTGTTCGACGGCTCCGTCTCCGGCTTCACCGGTGCCGTCCCCCTCTTCGGTACCGCCGTCTCCTCCTTCGGGAGGAGTGGTTTCATCTCCGGTACCTTCATCTTTATCAAAATAGTTATCGTCACGGATGGTCAGAATATCGCCGAGGCCTGCGGTTACCGCATCGCCCAGACCGATATAGACGCCGTTGCTGTCGCTGGCCACACCGGTTACCTTACCGAAAATCGTGGTGGTAACGGTAGCGGAAGTTTCGCCGCTGCCGACCTTGGTCGAAACGACAATCTGATAAGCGCCGTCAGGAAGCTGATTTCCGTCGGAATCCTTTCCGTCCCATTCAAAATCATGGGTTCCGGCAACGATTTTGCCCTGTTCGGAATAGACGACGTTGCCATCCAGGTCTTTCACCATAATAACAGCGCTTTCAACGTTTTTATCCAGCGTGTAGGTCGCTTTGGCATGTCCGTCTTCCAACGGCATTACATCACCCAAAACCTGAGCAATTTTACCGATATAAGAAACGGCCTGCGCTCCCAAGTTGGACATGTTAAGATTAAGCAGGGTTTCCAATTTAGAGTTGGTCTGAATGGCCTGCTCAACGCTGGAATACTGTACCAGCTGGTTGGTGAATTCCGCCGTATCCATCGGGTCAAGCGGATCCTGATATTTTAACTGAGTGGTCAACAAAGTCAGGAAAGTGTTCATATCAGCGGAAAGCTGGTTACTGGCCTGCTGCGAAGAGCTGTTGGTTCCCGACTGAGTATAACCGTTTAACGCATTAATATCTGTCATGATAGTTCTCCCGGCTTACACGCGAATGTTCAGACCGTTCTTGCCGTCCCACGCGGTTCCGGCAAAGAGGTCTCCGACGGCGGCATCCATTGCAGTTTCCTGCTCCAGCACATCGCCGATGAAATTGCGCAAGTTGTTCCGTTCCTGATTTTGACCAGCCTGACCGTCATCACGGAAGCTGAAACTCAGGCTGCCCTCATCAGTCTGGAAACCGGCTTCGTTAAATGCCTTCTGCAAGTTTCCGATTTCCTTTTGCAAAATTTCGGCGGTTTCCGGACGGCTGGCGACAATATGCGCCTGAAGTTTGCCGTCTTTGCCGATTTGCATTTTAACTTCAATATGTCCCAAGTCTTCCGGCTTAAGCTGGATTTCGATTTTATCCACGCCTTTAACCGCAGACTTGGTAATGTTGACCTTAATCTGATCAACAACTTCCTTACCCATGCCCTTATAGACATCGCGGAAAGAAGTTGAAGAGCTGTCATTGGCCGCTGAAGCTTTGGCGTTAGCAAGCATTTCGCCGCCTACGGTTCCGGCATGGGCGAGCGTGACAGAACCGGTCTCCGTCGAAACGGCAACCGCGGCCGTATCCGCAGCTGCGGCATTGGAAACGGCTCCGGCCGGCATCGTCAGCGGCATTTCACGAATTTGATTTTGGGCCGCAGCCTGCTGTGCCGGCGTTTTGACTTCAGTCAGAGGATTGCCTTTGACGGCATCTTTGCTTTCAACCACGGCTGACAGCGTTTCATCGGACAATTTGGCATTTTTGACCAATCCACCGTCAACGGCATCGGCAATTTTTTCCTCTTTGACGCTAACCTCGACTTTAACTTTACGATCTTCGCCGACGGCTTCTCCCAATTTGGCGGCCTGCTGCGCCAAGATATCCTGATCAGAAGCGGCATCGGCGGCAACAGCATCTGCATCAACAACGGGCGCATTCTCCGCCTGTGTCTTTTTCATTGCCGCCACTATATTTTGGAAAGCGTCGGCTTCCGGCGCATTCTCAACGACGGGTGCAACCAGCGGCTGCCCTTCTTCACCGGGCAGAACCGAAACAGACTGAACACCGGCATCGGCCAACTGAGCAGCCAATTCGGCACCGGTCGTCTGAAAAGTTTCACCGGTAGCCGGATTAACAACGGTAACCGTCCCCATTAAAGCCAAAGCATCCAACGAAATTTCCGTTCCCTCGGCCATACCGCTTTCCGGCGCCGCTTCGCCCGATGCTGCCGGAGCATCTTCCGCGGCAGCAATTTCGTCAGCCCGTTCAGCACCGGAAACATCACCGGCGGCTTCCTTTTCAGTCGGCTTTTCGGCTGAGGGATGTTCGTTGCCGCCATTTTCAGCTTTTTCCGGCTTTTCTGCCGAAGAATTATCTGTTTTTTCATTTTGCGGCTTTTCCGCTTTTTCGGCTTCCGGGTGCTCTTTCACCTTGTCTTCTCTGCGGTCAGAGGCGGATTTATTTTCAGTCTTCTGCTCTCTGCCGGCAACGCTTTTATCTTCGGCATGAGGTTTTGACAGATTTGAAGACGCGGCATTCTTTGCCTCGCGAAAATCAGCCTTTACTTCAACAGACGGCGTTTTTTCGCTTTCCAAACCCGCCAAAAGATCGCCGAAGCCGGTGGTATTAACCGCCGTTCCCTGCAAATTGGCACGATTGGCCTGCAAAAGATTCAACAGTCCGTTATTTACGTCTTTAATATCCATCATCAAAATTCCTTACAGAAATTGCTCTTGAGGATATATATGCAAAGAACGTGCCAAATTTTAAATACAGACAATTTAAAATAAAAAAAACACCGCAGGAGCGGTGTTTGCCGGCAATTTAACCGTAAGATAACATATCAGGCCACGGCGTAAAACAGCAAAAGAGCAAAGCTATCGGTTTCCGACCATAATCCGCTGCTTATCGCGGTTCCAATCGCGCTCTTTCTGTGTTTCACGTTTGTCGTAAAGTTTTTTGCCGCGGCCGAGACCCACTTCCAATTTGGCCAGCCCCTTGGCATTAAAAAACAGACTAACGGCAACCAAGGTTGCTCCTTTGCGGGACAATTCACTGATAATCGTGTTGATTTCTTTGCGTTTCAGCAACAGTTTGCGGTCCCGTTTTTCAACATGGCTTTCATAGCCCTTATTGGCGTATTCGGCAATAAACATATTAGAAATATACAGTTCGCCGTCCTTTTCTATACCATAGGCATCGTTAATATTGGCATGCCCGAGGCGCAGCGACTTGACTTCGGTTCCCGTCAATTCCAGGCCGGCGGTAAATTTTTCGGTGATTTCATAATCAAAATGCGCCCGGCGGTTTTGCGCAACGCTGCCGGTGCTGATAAAATCAGATTTTGCCGCCTTTTTGGCCATAACTGAACTTTCCCTTAACTATTCTTTGTTTTTATTCTTTTTGGAAGCATCGGTTATCAACAGATCAGGCTTGCCCTGTTCCGCAGGAATCGGCGCCCCGGCGCGGATGCAGTGTCCGTCGATATACGCGCCCGGTTCAATGGCGATCGAATTATGTGCGGCATCGCCCAAAAGCTTGGCCGTTTTGGCAATAAACAGGCTGTCGACCACGGCTTTCCCCTGCAAAATGCCATACAGATGCAGGTTATTGGCGGTCACGGTTCCGACAACCGCCCCTTTCAGGCCGATAACCAGTTCTTCACAGGTTATGTCGCCCTCAACGCGCCCGTCCACATGAACAATGCCTTTGCTGATGATGTCTCCGGCAATTTTGGTGTTTTCGCTGATAATTGAAGGAACCGGTACGGCTTCCGCATTTTTGTTAAATTTGCGGGCAAATTTCAAAAACAACATTTTTTTTAATTTCGTCATTTTCATTCAACTCCTAAATTTTGGCTTTGAGGAAGGGCAGCGGATCAACGTTGACACCCTTGTAGAGCACCTCATAATGGAGGTGCGGCCCGGTTGAACGTCCGGTGCTTCCGACCTCTCCGACCGTATCGTTAATTTCCAAACGGTCGCCTTTTTTAACATAAATCTTGTTTAAATGGGCATATTTGGTCTGGAAACCGTTGCCGTGATCAACGACAACCAGATTACCGTAAGCCCCGGCATATTCGGCACGGATAACCTTGCCCTGCCCCTTAACATTAACCTTGTTTCCGGTACGGCTGGCCAAATCAACCCCCTTATGGCGGGCTTTGGTTTTCTTAAACGGGTCGGAGCGGGTACCGTAACGGGAAGTGACCCAGTAGCTCCACACCGGTTTGCCCAGAGGAACGGAGAGCATCACTTCGCGATAATATTCGATGTCATCCACACTCTTGAAAATGGCAGAAACCTTATCTTCAATCCGCGGGTCATCCAGTTTTATTTTCAGAGGAACGTAAGGGCCGCCTTTGCTGTCTTTGCGCTTGGAATTGGCCATCGCGTTAAAGTACATGTTTTTACGCTTAAGCGCCACATTGACCGAAGAGAAAATCCCCTTAATCTTGTCAAGCTCCTTATTGGACAGGGTTTTAATTTTATCCAAAACTTCAAGTTCGGCGGTTTTAAGCTCGTCAATCGTCGCTTCCATCTGCTCCATCTGCTTTTTAAGCTCATCACGTTCGGAGGCGGCAATATCCCGCTGCAGCAGCGCTTCGCGGATAGAGGTTTTTTCGTTGACTTTTTTGTCGCTGACCCAGTCTTTTTTGCTGGTTATCTGTTTGATTTTTTCTTCGACAATCTGTGCCTGCCGACGATATTTTTCCAAACTTTTCTTGTCTCTTTGCTTTTCGGAATCGATCGAATTCAGCATGGCGCCGATGTTTTTGTGCAACGTCATAAAATCCGTCATCAAATCGACATAGGCATCTCTGGTTTCGACCAGCTCCAGATTCTGGGAATGAATCAGCACATCTGACTTGTGATACATGTGATAAGAATAGAAACTCCAGCAGGCCACGCAGAGAACCGCGGCCAAGAAAACAACCTGAGCCCGGGAAGAGATGTGAAACACCTTGGCGCAGCCCTGCGAACGAAAAATTATCTCTTTACTGGAAAAGAGCGGTTTTTTCTCGTTATAAAATTTATTGGGAACGTCAGGTCTTATAGAGTTTGATTTTATCATGCACTCACATTACATAATCAAAATTATGTAACTCTCGGTTAAAACAAAAATTGTTTTTATCTTATAGCAAAAAAAATATTTAAAATACAGTTTTTTTTGCGATTTTATCCCAAAGCGAGGCTATCTTATTGATTTTTATTTATTTTTCATAGCTGTCCAAAATGACAAATTCGTCATCTGCTGCAAAATTAAGAACAATGCGCGCACGTTCTTCCAACAAATCAAGGTCAAGGCTGTTTGAAGAAAGCAGGCGGACTTTCTGCTCGAGTTCACGCTTTTCGGCGTTATACTGTTCGGCCACCTGACGGGCATATTTGATTTCTTTGCTGAGGTACATATAACGCAAAAGACCGCGCTCGCCGTTCACGGTATAAAAACTGAAATAGATAAAGACCAGAAAAACAACTATCAGCCAGAGCGAATTTTTAAATTTATTCTGCAGATCCAAAAATAATCCCATCGATACAACCATTCCCAAACTTGATGATACAATCCAGACTCCGGACAGGCGGGTTACGCTGAAAGAATTGCACCATATTTAAGTTAAGAATTAGTTACCCGACGGGATTATTTCAGACCTGCGGCAAATTATCCGGCAACGCAGTCATTGCCGACCCATTTCCAGCCGGTGATGACGTTGTTCTGTACCAGAAACGACGTCTGGCAGGTATATTCGGGATTGTAGCCCAGATTTTCGCCGTAAGGCGTAAAGGCGTAGTCGCCGTCAAACGGGGCATATACGGAAACGTCTCCCTGCAAAGAATAAGGATTGTACAAATAGAACTCGGAAGGAACATAAACATTGTCCGCTTTGGTATAGGTCAAAACCTGCGAGCCGTCGGCATTGATTTTACGGGCGCTCGGCTTGCCCCATTCGGCAATCAGTTTGTTTTCGCTTTTGCCCACCCAGCCGGCCAGTTCGGCATCATATTTTTCCGGCGTTGCGCAGCCGAAAAGAAAAATCAGCAGCAAAAGCGTGAAATAAATTTTGTGGCCTAAAGATTTTTTGTTTTTAACTCGTCTCATGTCGGTTCTCCTCTGAAGTGGCTCTCTTTTCCAGATAATCACCGGGCAGCGGATTTCGACCTAGAACAAAGCTCTAATTCCTGGCGCAGCTTGTTAATGCGCCCGGATCCACTCCCAGGTGTGGGGATAAGAGGCATAATCAGCCTGCTCCAGCTCACGGGCGACTTCCGGTCCGGCAACCGGGTAAACCGGGCAGCTGCATACCGGTTCAGAGGGTTCCGCTGCGCATGAGCTTAAGCAAAGCAGAACGGCCGGCATTAGGACGGGCATAAATACGAGATTTTTCAACCTGAACATTTTCTTTTAATTCCTGTCTGGCGGTTAACATTTCTGTCCGGCATTGTTTCTGCCCGAGGTTATAAATCAACAGTCCCGTTGTCAGAAACATGGCCGAAACTATGACATAGCGAATCATCTTCTCTTCTCCATACGCATAAAAAGGGGAAAACGTTTGCCGCGTTTTCCCCTTATATATATTACGCCGGTTTGGGATATTCAGCCTTGACCCGCAAACAAGTCTGCACATAAGCCGAAAGCTGTTCTTTTCCTTCCGCTGCCAGCGTATCGTTACCCGAATTGATTTTAACCAGCGCATCATAAAGCATGGCCGGATCCGGATAAGCTTTCTGACGAAGCCGTTCATAGCCGTAAGGATGATAGACCGCACGTTCTTCAACGGCCGTTTCGGTTTCCGTATATTCAAAGCTGTAATACCCCTCGCAATCGACAAAGCGGTCTTTGTTCGGCAGAGTTCGCACCGGCTTGTAGCCGTCAGCCAGCAGCCGCTCCCGGTTACTGTCAAGATTATAGCCGAGAATGTTATTCATGCCGGAAGGTGCGTAAAACAGCACTCCGTTCACCAGTTTCGCATATTTATTCATTTTCCTCTCCTTTAAGGTTCAATCCGTAAATAAGTCAGTTTCATATATCCGGCTGCTTTTTTAGCCCCGTAGTCGGTTCCGGGGAAAAGCGAACCGCCGCCACCGCCGGCATTTATTTCCGCCGAAACAATCTGCATACCGTCCATAAGGGTCGGCGCAGCGGTGCTTCCGGGACAGCTGGCATTAGCCGAACGGCCGCCGGGACAAAGGATACATCCGGCAATATAGGTGTCGTATCCGTTATGAGAATAGCCGCCGGTGCCGCCGCCGACCTGGATTTCCAGCGTTTTGTCATCGTCAAAATAAACTTCCCCTTTAAAAAAAGAACCGGCCGCCCCTTGGTTGCAGCCGATATAACACCATTCGCCGCCACCGCCGGAACAGCACATCAGTTCATATACGCCGCGGCTGACCGGCTGGCTGACATTTGTCATCGTGTTGTTGGCCGGCCGGTTTTCATAAACAACCGTACCGGGCACATACGGATCCACGTCAGGCTTTCCCAAAGGCGAAAATTTGCATTTCAGCGTCATCAGTATCCCCCTTCCATTGAGGCTATCCAACGGGAGAAATCTCCCGGATTTTTATTGCGGAAAGTCAAAATTTTGGTCAGCGTATTGTTCTGTGTCAAATTCGGCTCTTTGCCGTTGAGCCAGTCCAGCGTTATGCCTTCGAACGTTACCGTCGCAAATGCGGTAAAGCAAAGATACAATTCAAAGGTTACCATATCGGCGGGGCGGCTCAGCCTTGAAAAATCAAACGTAATCGCCGCGGCGGAACTAATCGGCGGCGTCCGGTAAACAGTTACGCCGTCTTGCAAAACAACGGCAAAGTTTTCCGCCGTTTTACTCTGGTTATAAAGGCTGTTGACGGCATTGGCCGCCGCTTCCGCGGCTGAGGCTGCCGCCAAATAATCTGACCGAAAGGACAACGATAAACTATGGCCGAACTGAAATATGAGATCGTGCAGCACCTGGCCACCATTGCCGAAGGCAGCAAGGGCTGGAGCAAGGAGCTGAACCTGGTGAGCTGGAACGAGCGCGACCCGAAATTTGACCTGCGGGAGTGGAGCCCCGACCACACCAAGATGGGCAAGGGCATTACCCTGACCTATGAGGAGATGCAGGCGGTGTGCGACGCGTTTGCCGACTTTGCTGAGAACGAGGAGCTGCCGGAGGCGTAAACAAATGAGGAATTCCCCTGCCGGAAGGTGGGGGATTTTTTCACCCTCGGTGACTCCACGAAGCCGAAGGCGGCTGCAAATTTGACCGGCAAAGTGCTTCTATATTATAATAGTATAGCCGTGCCTTTCCCCTATATGGTGGCTGGGGTGGGGCGTGCGGTACAAGATGTGGTGGGACAAGAAAAAAGTGAAAAAAGTCCGGAAAATCGGGCAAAAAAGCTTGCAAATGGGAGTGATGTATGGTACACTAATCCTTGCGTGACTGCGCTTTTGATATGCGATGATGCGGGAGGTGGCCGCCGAGTTGCTGTGACGACAGCGGCTCAGACGGGGAATTTCCGCGGAGTATGTCCGATTTGAAACCGGGCGGCTTTGAACTGCAACCGGCGCCGACCCCCACGGGAATGGCTGCGGCGAGTGCATTAAAAGGTCCCGGATGGCTCCGAATCCTTTTGCGAAAAGGGTTGGGAAGCGTCCGGATTTCTTTATGCGATGCCGCGGAACACCCGGCAGGGTTTGCAAAGAAAGCAGGGCAAAAACCGTCGCCTGAGTAAACTAAAAAACAGGAGGCGATGCAAAGTGGCAGTCAAGGAAAAAATCAGAATCAGACTGAGAGGCTATGATGCCCAGCTGGTGGATACCGCAGCAGAGAAGATCGTGGAGACCGCGAAGCGCACAGGCGCCCGCGTATCCGGTCCGATCCCGCTGCCCACCGAAAAGGAGATCGTGACCATCCTGCGTGCCGTCCATAAGTACAAGGACAGCCGTGAGCAGTTTGAGATGAGAACCCACAAGCGGCTCATTGACATCCTCAGACCTTCCAACAAGACGGTGGAAGCGCTGACCGGTCTGGAGCTGCCCGCCGGCGTAGAGATCGAAATCAAGCTGTAAAAACGGCTTGGACCGATACCCGGCACCTGCCGCCGAAAGGCGGGTAAGGTCATGTCGGCCGACCCGAACATAATTTGGCCGACCAATAACCGAACAGGAGGAACACACAAATGCAAAAATGTATCATCGGCAAGAAGATCGGTATGACCCAGCTCTTTGATGAAAAGGGCAATGTAGTACCGGTAACGGTCGTAGAGGCCGGCCCCTGCGTGGTAGTGCAGAAGAAGACAATCGAAAACGACGGTTATGAGGCCGTGCAGATCGGTTTTGGCGCACTGAGCGACAAGAGAGCCACCAAAGCGATCAAGGGCCACTTTGCCAAGGCTGATGTAGCCCTGAAAAAGACCCTGAAAGAATTCCGTCTGGACGATATCGCCGCCCTGAATGTCGGCGACATCATCAAAGCAGATACCTTTGCCGCGGGCGACGCGGTGGATGTCTGCGGTACTTCCAAAGGTAAAGGCTATGCAGGCGTAATCAAGCGCTTCAATGCCCACTCCCTGAAGGATACCCACGGTACCGGCCCCGTTCATCGTCATGCCGGTTCCAACGGCGCCTGCTCCGACCCCAGCCGTGTAATGAAGGGCAAGAAGCTGCCCGGCCACCTGGGTGCTGAGCGCGTGACCGTACAGAATCTGGCTGTCGTGAAGATCGATGCCGAGAACAACCTCATCGCCATCAAGGGTGCTATCCCCGGCGCTAAGGGCGGCATTGTTACCATCACCGACTCCGTGAAGGCTTAACAGGAAGGAGGATACGAAGAATGGCTAAGGTTACAATTTACGATATGACCGGCAAGAGCGTCGGCGAGCGTGAGCTGAACGACGCGATCTTTGCGGTGACTCCTAACAAGGCAGTCCTGCACGAAGTGGTCAAGAATTATCTGGCGAACCAGCGTCAGGGCACCCAGTCCACCTTGACCCGGACCGAGGTTTCCGGCGGCGGCAAAAAGCCCTGGCGTCAGAAGGGTACCGGTCATGCCCGTCAGGGTTCGACCCGTGCTCCCCAGTGGACTCACGGCGGCGTGGCGCTGGGCCCCAAGCCCCGTTCCTACCGCTACACCATCAACCGCAAGATGAAGGTCGTCGGCCTGAAGAGCGCTCTTTCCGCCAAGGTTGCCGAGAATGAGCTGATTCTGGTAGACGCCATCAAGGTAGATGAGTACAAGACCAAGACCGTAGTAAACATGCTGAAGGCGCTGGGCGCTGAGGGCAAGGCTCTCATCGTGACCGACACCGTGAACAAGACCCTGGTTGGTTCCGCCAATAACATCCCCGGCGTAAAGACCAGCATTGTGGGCGAGATGAACACCTACGATGTGCTCAACTCCCGCAAGATGATCCTGACCGTGGCTGCGGTAGATAAACTGGAGGAGGTGTACGCGAAATGAAAATGATCCAGGATATTATCGTTGCCCCCATCGTGACCGAGAGCTCCATGGAAGCGATGCAGCACAAGAAGTACACCTTTAAGGTGATGAAGACCGCCAACAAGGTGGAGATCGCCAAGGCTGTAGAGGCGATGTTCCCGGGCACCAAGGTAGCTGCCGTAAACACCATGAACTGCGACGGCAAGCTGAAGAGAATGGGCCGCTATCAGGGCTATACCGCCAGCTACAAGAAGGCGATCGTGACCCTGACCGAGGATTCCAAGACCATCGAGTTCTTTGAGAGCATGCGCTAAGGCACCGCTCCCCGGGGTTTCAGTCCCCGCTGTGTAAGAACATCTTATTGTATGGAGCCTGCTCCGGCTCCGCTAAAATCTACAAAGGAGAGGAATTAAAATGGCTATTAAACGCTATAAGCCCACGACTCCCGGTCGCCGCGGCATGACCGTGACCGACTATTCCGGGCTTTCCAAGGTAGCCCCCGAGAAATCCCTGCTGGAACCGGTGAAGAAGCATTCCGGCCGCAACAATACCGGCCGCATCACCGTGCGTCACCAGGGCGGCGGCAACCGTCGTAAATATCGTGTGATCGACTTCAAGCGCGAGAAGCTGGATATGCCTGCTACCGTGCTGACCCTGGAGTACGATCCCAACCGTTCCGCACACATTGCACTGGTGCAGTATGAGGACGGCGAGAAGCGCTACATTCTGGCGCCTGTTGGTCTGAAGGTCGGCGACACTGTTGTTTCCGGTCCCAATGCAGACATCAAGCCCGGCAACGCCCTGCCCCTGGCGAACATCCCCGTAGGTACCGTCATCCACAATGTGGAGCTGTACCCCGGTAAGGGCGCTCAGCTGGCCCGCGCCGCCGGCAACATGGCCCAGCTGATGGCCAAGGAAGGCAAGTACGGCATGATCCGTCTGCCCAGCGGCGAGCTGCGCAATGTGCAGCTGAACTGCATGGCTACCATCGGCCAGGTAGGCAACATCGACCACGAGAATGTGAACATCGGTAAGGCCGGCCGCACCCGTCATATGGGTATCCGTCCCACCGTACGCGGTTCCGTAATGAACCCCTGCGACCATCCCCACGGTGGTGGTGAGGGCCGCGCGCCCATCGGTCGTCCCGGCCCTGTGACCCCCTGGGGCAAGCCCGCGCTGGGTTACAAGACCCGCGACAAGCACAAGGCCTCTGACAAGTTCATCGTCAAGCGCCGCAACGCGAAATAACCGCGAGGAAAGGAGGATATTGAACTATGAGCAGAAGTATCAAAAAAGGACCTTTTGTGCAGCCTAAGCTGCTGGCAAGAGTACAAGCCATGAACGAGGCGGGCGAAAAGCGCGTCCTCAAGACCTGGAGCCGTGCCTCCACAATATTCCCTGACTTCGTCGGTCACACCTTTGCTGTGCATGACGGACGCAAGCATGTACCGGTATATGTCACCGAGGATATGGTTGGCCACAAGCTGGGCGAATTTGCCCCCACCCGTACCTTCCGCGGCCACGCCGGCGCCAAGAAATCTTAAAATAGGACCGAAAGGAGGAAAAACACATGGAAGCTAAGGCTTATCTCAGACATGCACGCATCTCGCCCCGCAAGGTACAGATCGTGCTGGATCTGATCCGCAACAAGCCTGTTGAAGAAGCGACCGCTATCCTGGCCCTGACCCCCAAGGCAGCCTGTGAGCCCCTGGCCAAGCTGCTGAAGAGCGCCATTGCCAACGCGGAGAACAACTTTAACATGGACAAGAAGAATCTTTATGTCGCAGAGTGTTTTGTCTGCCCCGGTCCTATGCTCAAGAGAATTCGTCCCAGAGCACAGGGCAGAGCATTCCGCGTGATGAAGAGAACCTCTCACGTGACTATGGTTCTGCGTGAAAAAGAATAAGCTGAAAGAAGGAGGTAAACTATGGGACAGAAAGTAAATCCCCACGGTCTTCGCGTGGGCGTAATCAAGGATTGGGATTCCCGCTGGTTTGCTCGTGATAACGCTTTCGGCGATATCTTGGTCGAGGACTATAACCTGCGTAAATTCCTGAAGAAGAAACTGTATGATGCCGGCGTTCCCAAGATTGAGATCGAGAGAACCGCCGATAAGGTTCGCATCAACATCCACTGTGCCCGTCCCGGTATCGTTATCGGTAAGGGCGGCGCGGAGATTGAAAAGCTGCGCGAGCAGCTGCAGAACGGTCTGACCGACGAGGATATTTCCGAGCTTGCGCGCACGAAACTGAATTATGCGGAACCGGGCGAGCGTGTTTTCGTGGACACGTCCAGCAGGTAGGTGAAGGCAGCGCCGAAAAAGCTGCGCTACCCTTAAAAATAAACGGAGGCAAAAACAGCGTATATGGATTTGACAGTGGGAGCGATCGTAGAAGGCAAGGTAACCGGCATCACCAAGTTTGGTGCATTTGTAGCCCTGCCGGAGAACAAGTCGGGCATGGTGCACATCTCTGAGGTGGCGTCGAGCTTCGTCAACGACATCAAGGATTTTCTGCAGGAGGGACAGCAGGTCAAGGTCAAGATCATCAACATTGACCAGCAGGGCCGCATCAACCTCTCCATCAAGAAGGCGCAGCCGCAGGAGC
>ENA-ORTG01002785-ORTG01002785.1-human-gut-metagenome-genome-assembly--contig:-NODE-2785-length-13323-cov-2.881519_pt1 | contig 13323 bp, 9 predicted proteins | sample MGYA00241906_ERZ509176 | MGnify/ENA primary metagenome ERZ509176 (study PRJEB26280, sample SAMEA2338811) | human gut metagenome | biome: human gut; feature: human-associated habitat; material: faeces...
GCTGCATTTGAAAACGGCGGTGGCGGCGCAGGAGCCGGCGGATTCGGCGGCTTCGACTTTGGCGGCGGAGATATGGGTGATATCTTCGGCGATATTTTCGGCGACCTGTTCGGTGGCGGCGGAAGCAGAAGAAGAGCAAACAATGGACCGATGAAGGGAGCAAACCTCCGCGCTGTTGTCCACATTACGTTTGAGGAAGCTGTTTTCGGATGCCAGAAAGAGCTCGAGATCAACCTGAAGGATACCTGTACAACGTGCCACGGAACCGGCGCAAAACCAGGAACTTCACCGGAAACATGCTCCAAATGTAACGGTACCGGTCAGATTACGTACACACAGCAGACCATGTTCGGTTCTGTGAGAAACGTGACAACGTGTCCGGATTGTAACGGAACCGGAAAGATCATTCGCGATAAATGTACCGCATGCCACGGCACGGGCTATACATCCAGCAGAAAACGCATTCAGGTCAACATTCCGGCCGGAATCGACGATGGACAGAGCATCCGGATCCGTGAAAAAGGTGAGCCGGGTGTAAACGGCGGACCGAGAGGAGATCTGCTTGTCGAGGTTCAGGTAACCCGTCATCCGATCTTCCAGAGACAGGATATGAACATTTTCTCCACTGCACCGATTACGTTTGCCCAGGCAGCACTCGGCGGCGATGTGAAGATCAGCACCGTTGACGGAGACGTTCTCTACACTGTAAAACCGGGAACCCAGACCGATACGAAGATCCGTCTGAAGGGAAAAGGTGTTCCGTCCCTTCGCAACAGCAATGTGCGCGGTGATCACTACGTAACACTCGTAGTCCAGACTCCGACGAAACTGAATGAGAAAGCAAAAGAAGCCCTCCGCGCCTTCGACGAAGCCTGCGGAAACCGCCCGGCAGCAGAAGCAAAAGCAGCCGATGGTGAGAATACCGCAGAACAGCCGAAGAAGAAAAAAGGGTTTATGGATAAGGTGAAGGAAGCGTTTGAGGATATTGATAAATAAAAAATCTATCTGTTTTTGTTCTCATTCGGACAAAATTTCTCACAGACTTGAGCATGTAGAATATGAAAAGTCTTTTCCAACACGCTCTAATATGAAAGAAATAGAAAATATGAGATAAATGAAAAGAAGAACCTGCAGGAGAAACAGGTTCTTCTTTTTTGACAAAATTTAAAAATACAGAATATTCAGAAAATTGCAAATATTGATCTAAATCAAGAGAATGATGAGATGTGAAAAACTGTTCATGATATAATTAACAAAATTGCATAGGAATAAAAAAGATTGATGTTATGTAATGTAAAATAAAAAGGCAGAAAGGAAATAGAGCGGTTGGAAAATGAAAATATAGAAAAACAGGAGTTCTTCAAAACTTATTTAGGTATCAAAAATAAAAATGTGCTGAGCAGTCTGGAACAAATGGCGTATGTCTGGAAGGTGAAAGATAAGGAAGTTATCATTCGAGAAGGGGAACCGCTGCCATGCGTTCCTTTTCTGATATCGGGCATTGTAAAAGGGTATTGTGAAAGCAAGGGAGATGGAAAAGAGCATGTTTCCTGCTTTGGTTATTTAAAAGGAGACATTGTTGTAGGAATTTCCAATTTATCCGTAAATGTGAAATCACTTTTGACGATAGAATCAATCAGTTCGTGTACCATGCTGTGCGTCCCGATACCAGAATTGTTGAAGTTGATTGAGCAATCGCCGGAAATGATGCGTTTATATAACCGTGCACTCAGCCTTGCATATAAAAAGCTAATTGAACATGAGGATATTGTTGCAAACCACAGGGCAAAGGAACGATATCAATATTTTGTTGATACCTATCGGGATCTGGTAGACGTTGTGAGTAAGAAAGATATCGCTTCCTATCTGCATTTATCGCCGGAGAGTCTGAGCCGTGTCCTGAAAAGCTATAAGGAAGAAAAATAGAAAAACGAATCGAAAAGTGATGCGCGCTGAGCGGAAAAATTTAATCAAATCAAGGAAATCCCTGTTTTCATTGAGAAAAGCAATAAGCAGTGAGGCGGGGAATTGCGTGAATCAGGAGGGGAAAGCCCCTTATAAGAGAGAAGACGGCAGATCTAAAAAAAGCAGATTATAAAGTACAAAAAAGAAATGGAAGGGGAAGAAAAATGGCATTTTTAGATGGAGTAAAAGGAAAAATTTCAAAAGCAGGATATTCAACTATGCAAAAAGCAAAGGATTTGTCGGAGATTACGAAACTGAATATGGCGGTTTCTGAATCGGAGACGAAAATCAATGAAATCTACAGTGAAATAGGATATAAAGTTTACTGTGCATATCGGGAAAATCCGCTGGAAGAAGTCAAAGAGGAAATTGGCCAGATCCGGGAGCTGGAAGAGGCTATGGAAGCATGCAAACTGCAGATCCAGGCAATCAATGCAATGAACAGCTGCCCGCGCTGCGGTGCAAAAATCAAACCGGAAATGATGTTCTGCAGCAGCTGTGGAATGAAACTGCAGAGTGAAGAACAGGAAACGGTGGAAGAAGAACAGGAACGGCCGGCTTTTTGCAGTGAATGCGGAGCACCGCTGGAACCGGATATGAAATTCTGTACGGTTTGTGGACATAAAGTTGACGAGTAAAATCGAGAGCGTGTTTGAAAAAGCAAAGCACAGAAGAGAAGATCAAATCAGACAGCAAAAAGATAAATGATCCAAAATAGGGAGGTGGATTTTGGATCATTTATTGCAAAGAAAAAAGATTTGTGGATAAAAAGGGACAGGAGAGGAAAACAAGTATGAAAAAATGCCCGGTATGTGGAAAAGAGTGGTCAGATGCGACAAGATTTTGCGGAAGCTGTGGAGCAAAACTGGAGGATGGAAATATTGTAGTGCCAGATATAGTGCCGGATGATGGGAAAGAGGAGCAGAGAAAAAAAACAGAGCCGGTCAAACCGAGTGTGAAAAAAACGATAGAACCTGTCAGACCGAAAACGAGGGAAACAGCAGAAAATAAAAAGATAGCAGAAGAAAAAGAAGAAGAAAAAAACACAGCTGAACGTAAAAGAGCAGAATACAATAAATCGGACGCCGTGCTGCCGGTAAAACGCAGAAAAAAAGGATGGAAAATTGCGACAGCACTTGGCCTGACTGCAATAGTGGCAGTCGGAGCAGTAGTTTTCTGTGTGAAGTCCGGGGAAAACATGGAACACCCATTTGTAGAATTATATGGGGACAGTTATGAAATTCTCACGAAAGAAAAACTGGGACATACCATAACCATTACAGACAATGGGCTGGACTGGCTGGGCGATGCCGTAATGCAGCTTTCACCGGATCGAAAATATCTCTATTATATGGAAAACTATGATATTTCGACGGGAACGTCCAGACTCTACCGGTGTGAATATCAGAAGTTGTCCAAAAAAGAAGAAAAAAATGAGAAATACAAAACAAAAGTTGCGGCAAATGTCAGAGTTTTTTATCCGCTGGAAGACGGAAAACTCCTTTATATCGACAAGGATTCCGAGCTGTTTTGTTATGACGGGGAAGTATCTGTGAAGATTGCAGATTCACTGCAGGGATATTATCAGCTCAAAGACGGAACGGGACTCGTTTATACGAAGGGAAACGCTGACGAAGGATTTGATGTCTGTGGCGTAAGCTATAACAATCCAACGGAAGAAGTATTTCTGGCGGATGGGATGACCGATGTTATGCTGGCAGATGATCAGGAGCATATTTTGTGCAGACGATATGACGGTCAGTCAGAGGATGATCAGCTTGTTTTTCTAACATCTTTTGAGGAAGAGACAAAAGAGCTGGGAACACCAGTCAGTGATATGTATGCATGGGAAAATGGCGCGGTTTATTACTTTGCTTCCGGCGAGAATACAGAATGTGAACTGGAAGACTTCGTGATTGACAGCAGAGGAAACACGGAACAGTGGCAGGAATTACAAAAAGAAGCGGAATCATATCATCCTGTTCCAACGGAGTGTCAAAGTCTTTATGAATATAAAGATGGTGAAATAAAACAGATTACAGCCAATGACATTAATAATGCCGGACTTTATAGGGGAAATAGCGTACTATACCTGGATGTAAAGAAAATGGAGCCGGTAGATTTAGCAGAAGTGAAGGATGCAGATTATATGATTGACCTTTTAGATCAGAGAATATATGAGCAGGGAATGTATGTTAAACCAACGAGCAGGAAGAATTCCATTCACATCATAGGAGAAGTTGCGAAAAAAATTGAAGACATAGATGAGGAAGGAGAAAACTTCTGGATCTATGCAAACGAAACAGATCTGTTCCTGGAAAGCGGATCTGATTTCTGGCACGCCGCAATCAAAAATGATGAAGTCAGCGATCTGGAAGAGATGCCGGAAGGCTATGTAAAATCTGTTACGCCAACAGAGATTTATTATACAAGCAATTTCTACACGGAAGGGGACAATGCGTACTACGATGTCAACGTGATAGAAAATGGAAAAAGCAGATGCCTTGCAAAAGAAGTGCTGGAAGACTATGTCAAGATTTACGAAGATGGAACAGTCATGGCTTACACGGATCGGAATTCCGATGGAGAATATGAACTTTCCATTTTTGATAAAAAAGGAAATAAGACAAAAATTGCAGATGGAGTCACGAAGGCGATTCGGGAAGAGGATGGAGATATTGTGTATGACAGCCGGCATGATCTGATGCTTTATCAAAAGGAAGAAAGTGAGCGGATTGGAATCGGTATAGTAGATTTCTGGTATGCGGATGAAATGAAAACGGAACAGAATTTCCGGCTGGACTGGTGAGAAGAGATCCCTATTACCTATTGTGGAAAGCAGAGTAGCAGTGTCCTTACAGAGTAAGAGAGTGCAAAAAATCTGGAAAATTATATTAGGACTCTATTCAGAAGTAAAGATACGATGAGAGAAAAAGGAGTAGAGAATATATGAAAAAAGCAGGAAGCCGAATTTTGATCATTACTTTTGGAATTATGGCGGCTATAGCAATTTTATATCCATGTTCCGGAATATGGAATACTCCAGATGACGGAATCAGGGGAAAAAGCTGGAAAAACAGCGGAAAGCCAGGAGTCCGATGAGGAATATATGCAGGTGGCAGATCGTGCAGTCGAAGCATTATTTACAGGAGATACCGATACGCTTCTGAGCCTGTTGCCGGAGCGGTATTTTGGCCAATATGGGGAAACGTTACAGTGGATCATAGAAAATGCAGTGGAAGAGGAACTTCAGAAACTGCAAGATGAAGTTGGGGATATACAAATTACCCATTGGCCAGTCAGATCAGAAAAACAGTCCGAAGGCAACATGGAAAAAATAAAAAGTCATTATGGAGAAGAAGGAGATACGGTCACCGATGCAAGAAATGTGTTTGTGGAAGTGAGTGCATCCGGCATAGAACCGGAAGAAATGGAGATAGCGGTTGTTGAAATTGACGGAAAATGGTATCTCGACTTTGAGGGTTGGGACGATGGATCGGAAGAAAACTATGACGACGAAGAAGAAGATGATGATGATGATACATGGTCGGATGATGAAGATGATATAAGTTCAAATGCGGAGACGTCTCATACATTGGAAAATATGAAATTTTCTGATGCAAGAGAATTTCAGGATGGACTTGCCTTTGTAAGAATTCACGGAAAGGGGGAATCTTACAAAGGCTTTCTGGATAAAAAGGGAAAGTTAAAGTTTTATATACCTTTTGATGAAGATGCAATTGATGCAGATATTTATCGGTACGATGTGAATTTTAATAATGGTTATAACTGGTTCGTCTATGACAATATTTTTTATGTGATTGACACGGATGGAATGATAAAAAGCCAGTATGATGCAGACAAAGTGGCAGATTACGGCGGTGGTTATACCTGGCTGGAGGAGGAAGAAAATGTATCCTGGGATGATGCCGGGTTTTGGAAATATACACTGTATAGTCCGGAAGGGGGTGAAGTGTGTGATTATACAGTCAGCAATCAGGACCTGGAAAATCTGAGCTTTAAAAGATCCTACATGGGTGATGGAAAATTTCTGTATAAAAAAATGGACGGTACGAAAGAAGTCTGTGTTCTGGTTGAGCCGGAACTGGGAAAAGAAACAGAGTTAAACGTTTCGTTTGACAAAGCAGAAGAACATGGAATGCGGGACGGACTTATCATAGAAACGGGCGCAATGGACGATGGATATTGGGCAGGGGATGAAAATCCGTTTCATATTACAGTGATCGGGAATGGAGAAGAAAAAGAAATTGAAATCCCGAGTCAGTATCTTGGCCCGTTTGGCGGATATCCGACTCTGCTCGACTGGACAAAAAAATATGCACTTTTTACGGTAAGACAGGACGACCAGGACATTTATTTTTTGTGTGATCTGGAGACAGGCGATATCAAAAAATATACAGGAAAGTATGCGCCGTATTTTAAATATTATTCCACTACAACAAGCTGCATCGAGGATAATGTTCTTGCACTTTCCATGTATGGGGAAGATAATCAGTTTTATGTCTGCCTGATCAATGCGGATACCATGAAAGAAATTGCCGATCCGATTGCCGGAGAATCTTTTTCCATGGAAGATAAGACATTACTGATCGATCAGAAAGAATTGTATGATTTAAGCGGGAATCTGTTATATACCGTTGAGGATGGAAAAAAAGGAGAACTGGTCAGTGATGGAATCCTGCAGGTAACATACAGCGAGGAAGAAAAAGAGACTGTGGATGGTGAGTCGGAATATGTCGAGGTAGATAAGACAGATTATTACGATCTGAAAGGCAAAAAGTTATTTTCGGAAATGGATACAGCAGATAGCAAAATGGTGCTGGAACCATCCGAAGAAGTATAAAAATAGAGCAGAACAGGAGAATTTTCAGATGAAAACAAAAGCAAAATACGTCATTGTAATTCTGTTTTTATGTACGATACCACTATATTTCTGCAGAATGATCGGCTGGAAAGATGATGCCATCCGGCTTTACGATGTGATTCTCTATGGAATGGAAAGCCAGGAAGGAGACTCTTTTGTCGGAGGGATGATCTGGAAACTGATGCAGGAAAGTGTCTTTGAAAATATCAACGCATGGTTGATTGGAACAGCGGCAGTAACGCTTGTGGGATCAGTTCTGGTTACGCTGTTAAATGGAAAAAAGACCTATGTTCTGGCAATTGTATTATCCATCGTGACAAACGGAGGTCTTGCGTGGTCAATGCAACGACTCAGCTGGGGATGGAAAAACAAGGTTGATTATAACGGCCAGATGACAGGAATGCCGCTTCGCATGGAATTTGTGTGGGTGTGGATAGCACTTCATGTTCTGATTCTTATATTTGCACTGTGGGGAATGGTTTCTAAAGAGAAAAGTGCTTCAAAGAAAAGTATTTCAAGAAAAATTGAGCCGGAAAAAATCAAATCAAAAAAAACGGAATCGAAAAAAATCAAGCCGGAAGAAACCGTATCAAAGAACCCGGCAGCTTCGAAGATGCGGTCAGCGTGTCCCTCCTGCGGAAGAATTCCGAAAGAAGGAGAAAAGTTTTGTACGCGCTGCGGATCAAAACTGCAATAAGAGGAGCAGAAAATGAAAAAGGAAATCAAATGTCCCAGGTGCAGACGCAGGATTCAGAAAGAAGATGCCTATTGCCAGTACTGTGGCTGCCATGTGGCGGAAGAAAAAAAGAAGAAGAGAAAAAAGAAAATTCGAAGATTTCTGGTACTTGTCATTGTGATTGTGCTGTTTTTAGGTATCCTGCTTGCCATTGCAGTTGGATCACAGAAGAAGCAAATACAGGGATGGAAAGAAAGACAACTGGAAGAATGGAAACAAAAACAGGAAAAAGTGCAGGCAGATGAAGGTGACCAAAGCCAAAAACAGAACAAGAATCAGAATGGAGAACAGTCGCAGGATAGTCAGGATGTGAAAGAGCCAGGCACAATGAAAAAATGTGCCAATGGGGATACGGTTTATCAGCCGTCGGTAAGTACCGTTTCTTATGATGAAGATACCGGCCTGTTGTACTACGAAAATCTGCTGATTGTTTATCTGATAGAAAACAGCAGCCAGGAAGAGCGGGAAGCACTTGCAGCAAAGGTAGATGGAACGCTGGTTGGAAATATGAGCGGAAGCATGAACGTGATTGAAATCCTGGTGGAGGACACCGCGTATGCGGATCTGGAACAGAAGGCTGAAATTCTGATGGAAGAAGAAAATGTGCTCTACAGTTCGACGGAAATTCCGATGATGATGGAAAATACTGCAGATGAGAATCCATGGGAGGCAGGAGAACATGATAAAAAGAATAATGACCATAATGAAAGCAAACCAGATGGAAATGACTGGTGGGCAGAGGCAATTGGAGCATTTTCTGCATGGGACTATGTTGATTCCCACGAGCAGGATCTTGCCAATGTGGCGGTCGGCATTATGGATGATGGAGTTGATGCGGAACACGAAGAATTTCAGAAAAACGGCGAAAGTAAAATTCACTGGCTGGAAGATTACAAAGAAAATCTGGCATTTGACCATGGCACACATGTGACGGGATTGATCGGTGCGGAAAATAATCAGGCCGGAATCCGTGGTGTGGCAGATCGGACGGATTTGTATTTTGTGAGCTGGTGGAAAGAAGATCTCTTCAGTACAGGAGAATATGTAAATGTAACAAAACAGATGATTGAAACGATGCTAAGTGAACATACGGCCTGCGTGGTGAATAATTCATGGGCAACTGTGATACAATCCAGAGAGCAGTATTTAAAAGATACGCTAATCGGGGAAAGACCGGTATGGGAAGAAAAAATAGCGGAGTTTCTCATAGAAAAAGGGAAGATTGATCAGAAATATGAGTTGTACGAAAGTTATCAAAAGGAATTAGAAACGAGCGCAAAATGCACTTCCAGTCAGATGATAGTGATGCTTTTTGAATTGCTTTTAAATCAACAGGAAAGATTTTTAATTGTCCAGAGTGCAGGCAATGGGTATGATAACGGTGGTGTGGGATTTGATGTTCAAAAGACAGGAGATTATTGCGGAATTAATGAGGAGGTTTATAACAGACTGGATGGAGAAACGCATAGATTAAGCAGAAGCGGATACTCCTATGAGAAAATTCGAAATCATATCCTGATTGTAGGTGCAGTGCAGGAAACAGAAAAGGGATATCAAATGACAGAATTTTCAAATTATGGTTCCAATATAGATATTGTTGCACCTGGATATGATGTTTACAGCACGATTACAGAAAAAGATGATTCCTATACCGAAGAAAATCCAGGCCATGAAAATCTTAGAACAGTGAAAAACGGGATTAAATATGGAAATCTGCCTGGAACATCCATGGCGGCCCCACTGGTTTCCGGTTCTGCGGCTGTTCTGTGGTCTGTGGCTCCGGAACTTTCGGCGGAGGAGGTAAAAGAGACACTGATCTCCACAGCCGGAACCGCAAGATCAACCTGTCAGGAGGACAAGCGGGAGGAGTATCCGATGCTGAATCTGAAAGCTGCCCTGGAAAAGGTGGCAAAAAAAGATGCAACACATGTAATACTGGAAACCTTTTATAATAACGGAGAAAAAACGCATGACCTGTTTGCTTCAGAAGAAAATCGGGATCAGGAGTATGCTGTGATTACCGGATTGGATCAGGATGAAAATGTAGTATGGACCATTGAGACAGAAAAATCTCCGGCAGCGGAGATAACAGCCAATACAGAAATTGGAATTTATGAAGACAGGTATTATTATGCGCATTGTGGAGTTATTTATGCCGTACGCCTCCGGGACGGAAAAGAAATCTGGCACAGTGCATCATCACATGGTTCCATGACAGGAACGGATTTCGGACCGGACGGAACACTTTATTACTGCTCTTTCTATGGACCGGATTTTGGCGCAATTGATAAAGACGGAAATGAATTGTATGAAGTAGAAAGTTTCTATCCGGGATACTATTGGGCGTATGAAGTACATTACGAAGGTGATCATGTTGATGTGAAAATGGACGGTACACCGTCCGGAGAAGAAACGGTGATCCGTGTCAATCTTTCTGACTATTCTTATTCTGTGGTACAGGAGTAGAAAACATGATTCCAGGCATAAACCCAAGGATAGACTGAAACATGAGTCTAGGCATAAGCACGGGATAGGACAAAACATAAGATAAAGTATAATGGGATGCCGCAGTTCGGGAAAAAATCCGGATTGCGGCATTTTTTTGCTGTCATGCACACGAACAAAAGATCCAAGGGGAGCTTTTTAGTGAAAAAAGAGTGAATTTGCACACAGGAAGTCCGAAATTTGATATAATATGAGAAATTTGAGGGAGATAAAAATTTTTTAACCGAATCATCGCTAACTACAGATATCCATTCGATGAACAGGAAAGGGACAGGGGACTTTATTTATGAAATTTCGACCATGTATTGATATCCACAATGGAAAAGTAAAACAGATTGTTGGGGGATCCTTAAAAGATCAGGGAAACCAGGCAAATGAAAATTTTGTTTCGGAGCAGGATGCGTCTTACTATGCGCAGTTATATGAAGAAAAAGGGATCACCGGAGGTCATGTGATTCTTCTGAACAAAAAAGATTCCGAATATTATCCGGAAACAAAGCGGCAGGCGCTGCTGGCACTTTCTACGTATCCGGGCGGACTGCAGGTTGGCGGCGGTATCGACGCGGAAAATGCCTGCGAATTTCTGACGGCCGGTGCAAGCCATGTGATCGTGACATCGTATGTGTTCCGGGATGGCCATGTATTCTATGAAAATCTCGAAAAACTGGTAACGACTGTTGGAAAACAGCGGCTGACCATGGACTTAAGCTGCCGGAAACGAAACGGGAAATATTATATTGTAACGGACCGCTGGCAAAAGTTTACAGAGGAAGAAGTAACGGAACCGCTCCTGCATCATCTGACGGAATACTGTGATGAATTTCTGATCCACGCGGTAGATGTCGAAGGAAAAGCATCCGGTATCGAGACAGAACTGGTGGAATTACTTGCGAAAATGAAAGATTTCCCTGTTACATATGCCGGCGGCGTCGGAAACTTTGCGGATCTGGAACTGCTGAAAAAGGTTGGGAACGATCATGTGGATGTGACGATCGGAAGCGCACTGGATCTGTTTGGCGGAAACATGAAATTTGAAGACGTGCTGGCAGTATGCCGCCGGTAAGCGGAAACGGACGTTCACCCGCGCCATTCGCAAAACCGCGCTTTCAGCGCTCTCCGCTGCTGCGCAGCTCCTTTTTGCTCATAACCAGGCGCTCCCTTTGTATCTTATTCTCGACAGATTTTCATGCGAGCATGAAATCTGTCAAAAATAAGATACAAGTGAACTGTAACAGAAAAAACTCTAAAATATTCATGAATTTTCTAAATACTATTGCAAATAAAGACAACTATTGCTATAATTAGAGATACTTACAGGGGAAGTGAAAAACCTGTAAAATTTGAGAGCAAAGGGGTTGGGCATAATGAAAATTACCATCAGCGGAAAAAATATTGACGTGACAGAGGGATTAAAAGCCGCGGTCAATGAAAAACTTGGCAAACTGGAGAAATATTTTACGCCTGACACAAATGTCATTGTAACCTTAAGTGTAGAGAAAGAAAGACAGAAAATTGAGGTTACCATTCCGGTAAAAGGAAATATCATCCGTTCCGAGCAGGTAAGCAACGATATGTACGTATCCATCGATCTGGTAGAGGAAGTCATCGAACGACAGCTTCGCAAATACAAAAACAAAATTGCCGACAAACAGCAGGAAGCAGGAAACTTCCAGAAAGAATATCTGGAGCATGACTATCTGGAGGACGAAGACATCCAGATCATCCGTACGAAAAAATTCGGCATGAAACCAATGTATCCGGAAGATGCCTGCGTACAGATGGAACTTCTTGGACACACCTTCTTCGTATTCCGCAATGCAGAGACCGACGAAGTAAACGTCGTTTACAAGAGAAAGAACAACACCTACGGTCTGATCGAGCCGGAGTGCTGAAAAGTAAATAAAGAATGAACAGTCACCCTGTTTCCAGTTTAGAAAAGCTGTGAAACAGGGTGACTTTTTCGCGGAAAGGGCCGGAAAGTCCGGGAAAAGCCGTAAAAACAGCGGAAAACCGGGGAACGGCACCAAATGTTTACGAAAAATTCATTGTTATCTTGTGCCAGAAGTGGTAGAATAGTACCATATGTTAATATGGCAATTAATAGAGAAAGCAGGAGCAAACATTCTATGAAATTCACAGAAAAACTTTTTGGTACGCACAGTGAGCGCGAGTTGAAACGAATCTATCCAATCGTAGACAAAATCGAAGCTCTCCGCCCGACCATGCAGGCGCTGACCGATGAAGAGCTGCGTGCCAAGACAAAGGAATATAAAGACCGCTACAACGGAGGCGAATCCCTGGATTCCATTCTCCCGGAAGCATTCGCAACCGTCCGCGAGGCAGCAAAACGTTCCCTCGGTATGGAGCACCATCGCGTACAGCTGATCGGTGGTATTATCCTCCATCAGGGTCGTATCGCCGAGATGAAAACCGGTGAAGGAAAAACCCTCGTTTCCACCCTTCCGGCTTACCTGAATGCACTGACCGGACGCGGTGTACACATCGTTACCGTCAACGATTACCTGGCAAACCGAGATGCTGAGTGGATGGGCAAAGTCCACAGATTCCTCGGTTTGACCGTCGGTGTCGTTCTGAACGATATGAAGAACGATGAGCGCCGCCAGCAGTATGCATGCGACATCACCTACATCACCAACAACGAACTTGGTTTCGATTACCTGCGTGACAACATGGTGATCTACAAAGAGCAGCTCGTACAGAGAGAGCTTGCTTACTGTATCATCGACGAGGTCGACTCCGTCCTGATCGACGAGGCAAGAACACCTCTGATTATTTCCGGACAGAGCAGCAAATCCACCAAGCTGTATGAGACCGCAGATATTCTGGCACACCAGATGCAGCGCGGCGAGGCAAGCGGCGAGATGACCAAGATGACCGCGATCATGGGCGAGGAGATCGAGGAGACCGGAGACTTCATCGTCAACGAGAAGGACAAATTCGTTACCCTGACCGATGACGGTGTGAAGAAAGTCGAGAACTTCTTCCATATCGAGAACCTCTCCGACCCGGAAAACCTGGAAATCCAGCACAACGTCATCCTGGCACTGCGTGCCAATTATCTGATGCATCGCGACAAGGACTACGTAGTCAAAGACGACGAGGTTCTGATCGTCGATGAGTTCACCGGCCGTATCATGCCGGGCCGCCGTTATTCCGATGGTCTGCATCAGGCAATCGAGGCAAAAGAGCACGTAAAAGTAAGAAGAGAGAG
>ENA-ORTG01002787-ORTG01002787.1-human-gut-metagenome-genome-assembly--contig:-NODE-2787-length-13320-cov-2.385300_pt1 | contig 13320 bp, 9 predicted proteins | sample MGYA00241906_ERZ509176 | MGnify/ENA primary metagenome ERZ509176 (study PRJEB26280, sample SAMEA2338811) | human gut metagenome | biome: human gut; feature: human-associated habitat; material: faeces...
TTCGCCGGTGACGAGCGCCTTGGCGCGCACCTCGTCTGCCACGCGCTGGGCGAGGCGCATCATGAAGCGGCGCATGATGAGCGTGAAATACTCTTCGGGGCACTTGTCGCGTATCTCTTCCTGAATATGCGTGAACGGCGCGATCTCAAGCGTCATGCGGCCGCAGTACTCGGTCAGCATGTTGCCAAGCTCGATGACTTTTTCCTTGGCCTGCTCGGAGGTATACGGGAAGGAGAAAAAGTGCAGCGGAATAAGGCGCACGCCGCGCTTTGCGATCATATACGACGAGACCGGACTGTCGATACCGCCGGAAAGCAGCGTCACGGCGACGCCGTTGCAGCCGACGGGCATACCGCCCGCGCCGGGCACGGGAGCCGCATGGACATACGCCGCAAGGTCGCGAACCTCGATGTTGACGACCAGTTCCGGATCGTGTACATCGACCTCGACGTTGGGATAAGCCTCGTTCAGCTCGCCGCCGACGTACTGGCTCAGCTCGACGCTGGTCATCGGGAAGCTCTTGTCGCTGCGCTTGGACTCGACCTTGAAGCTCTTCGCGCGGAGCATATCGTCCCGCAGATAGTCGATGGCGAGCTTTGCTATCGCGTCCTTGTCCTTTTCGCAGGCGGCGGCGCGGCTGAGCTTGACGATGCCGAACACCTTCTGCAGCGCCTCGAACGCTGCGTCCATATCCGCGCCGTCCTCCGCGGCCTCGACGTATACGGTGGACTGGAGGCAATATACGCGGAACTTGCCGATGTGTGCAAGGCGGCGGCGGACATTTGATACCAGCTTCTGCTCGAAGCTCTTGCGGTTGAGTCCCTTGAGTACGATCTCGCCCAGCTTTAGAAGAATTATATCGTTCATATGAAAATTATCCTTTATCTCATGCTTCTCTGAAATCATAGGTTCTGTACTGTATCGCCTCGGCGACATGTTCGGGGCTGATGGTCTCCTGCCCGTCAAGGTCGGCTATCGTCCTTGCCACGCGCAGAATACGGTCATAGCTGCGGGCGGAAAGTCCCATCGAGTCAAACGCCGCGTGCATCAGCGCTTCGCCCTCGGCGTCCAGCGCGCAGATCTCGCTCATCTCACGGCTGCCGATATGCGCGTTGCACATCGTACCGTCCCCGCCGAAGCGGCGGCGCTGAATCTCCCGCGCGGCATTCACGCGCTTCTTGATGTCCGCAGAGCGCTCCGCGCTGCTGCGGCGGCTCAGCTCTTCATAATCCAGCGCGGGGACCTCGACGATGAGGTCGATCCTGTCCAGCAGCGGGCCGGATATTTTACTGTGATAGCGGCGCACATCGCGCTCGGTGCAGCGGCAGCGGCCTGAGGGGTGCCCGTCCCAGCCGCATTTGCAGGGGTTCATCGCACAGACGAGCATGAAGCGGCTCGGATACGTCACCGTCCCCGCGACACGGGACACGGTCACTTCCCCGTCCTCCAGCGGCTGGCGCAGAACTTCCAGCACATCGCTGCGAAATTCCGGCAGCTCGTCGAGAAACAGCACGCCGTTATGCGCCAGGCTTATCTCTCCGGGGCGCGGCGAGGTTCCGCCGCCCGAAAGTCCGGCGGCGGACACCGTATGGTGCGGCGCGCGGAACGGGCGCATGGAGACTATAGGGTGCTCGCGGCTCGTAAGTCCGGCGACGGAATATATCTCTGTCGACTGTATCATCTCGCCGCGGCTCATATCTGGAAGTATCCCCGGCAGGCGCTTTGCCATCATGGATTTGCCCGCGCCGGGCGGGCCGACGATTAGGATATTGTGCCCGCCAGCTGCAGCGATCTCAAGCGCGCGCTTGACATTTTCCTGCCCTTTGACCTCCGAGAAGTCGGGCATATGCTCCATAAGCGTATCAAGCGCAGGCGCAGCGGCGGGTTCTATATTGACTTCGCCGCGCATAAGGCGCAGCAGCTCGTCAACATTTTTCACGGGGTACACGCTTATCCCGTCCGCGAATGCGGCCTCGGCGGCATTATCTGCCGGAACGAACAGCTTCTTCACGCCGCAGCGCGCCGCGGCGATGGCCATCGGCAGTGCGCCGTACACCGGGCGCAGTTCCCCGCTCAGGGACAGCTCGCCGATGAACTCGCAGTCGTCACCCGGCTCGTCTATATCGCCGGCGGCGGCAAGGATGCCGATGAACATCGGCAGATCGTACAGCGTACCGGCCTTTTTCTTATCCGCCGGAGCGAGATTCACGGTCATGCGGCTGACCGGAAAACGGTAGCCGTTATTCTTTATCGCGGCGCGGACGCGCTCTCGCGCCTCTCTGACCGCCGCGTCGGGCAGGCCGACAACGTCAAACGCGGGCAGGCCGTTGGAGATATACACCTCCAGCAGCACCTCATAGCCGCCGATGCCCTGCAAGCCGAGCGAGCGTATTTTCGCAACCATATCCCCGCCGCCTTTCTTAAAAATCGAATCGGGAACGCTTATCCGCGGATGGCCTGCGCCCTGCGGCGCGGCGCGAGCGCGGCGTTGATCTTCGCCGCGGCTTCCGCCGGGGTGAGCTTTTCCTGCGTGCCCGCGGCCATGTCCTTGAGCGATACGACGCCCGCGGCGGCCTCGTCGCCGCCGATGATGAGCGCGAACGGAATGCCGGATTTGTCCGCAAAGCCGATCTTCTGCTTGAACTTGCGGTTTTCAAAATAGATCTGCGTTTTGACGCCCTCGGCGCGCAGCGCCGTTGCGGTCTCCACGGCAAACGCCATGCAGTCTGTGTCCATCGGGATAACAACGGCCTCGGCGGGGGCGGTGAGGATGTCCTTGGAGAGCATGTCCTGCTCCTGCAGCACATAGAAAAGGCGCGTCACGCCGATGGAGATGCCGACGCCGGGGAGCGTGCGGTCGGTGTAGTACCCGGCAAGATTGTCGTACCGTCCGCCGGAGCAGACCGAGCCGATCTCCGGATGGTCGGTCATCACGGTCTCGTACACCGTGCCGGTGTAGTAGTCGAGCCCGCGCGCGATCGTGAGATCGATCTCAAAATTCTCCGCCGGAACGCCGAACGAGCCGACGTACTCCACGACGGTGGCAAGCTCGTGCAGACCGAGATCGAACGTCTCGTTCTTCCCCTCGTACCGGCGCAGGAAGGCGAGCTTATCCGCGCTCGTACCGGGCACGGAGATGAACTCGAGGACTTTATCCGCGGTCTCCGGCTCGACGGCGAACTCGTCCGTGAGCACGGCGCGGACTTTGTCGGGGCCGATCTTGTCGAGCTTATCGATCGTGCGCATCACGTCGCCGGATTTCTCCGTCAGCCCGAGCAGAGCGAAAAAGCCGTTCAGGACCTTGCGGTTGTTCACGCGGATGCGGAAGTTTTTGAGTCCGAGCGCGTTGAACGTGCGGTAAATGACGGCGGGGATCTCGGCCTCGTTCATAATGTCGAGCTTGCCGTCGCCGATGATGTCGATATCCGCCTGATAAAACTCGCGGAAGCGGCCGCGCTGGGCGCGCTCGCCGCGGTAGACCTTGCCGATCTGGTAGCGGCGGAAGGGGAATGTCAGCTCGTTGGCGTGCAGAGCGACGTACTTTGCAAGCGGCACGGTGAGATCAAAGCGGAGGGCAAGATCGCTGTCGCCCTTCGTGAAGCGGTAGATCTGTTTTTCGGTCTCGCCGCCGCCCTTGGCGAGAAGCACGTCGGCGCTCTCGATGACGGGCGTGTCGAGCGGCGTGAAGCCGTAGAGAGCGTAGCTCTCGCGCAGCGTCGCCATGACGCGCTGCATTTTCTTCTGGTCTTCCGGCAGAAGCTCCATGAAGCCGGAGAGCGTGTGCGGTCGGATCTGGGCCATGGGGGAATCCTCCTTTGAATAGAGAATGGATAGCTGGCCGCTGCCGGCTATCCATTCCTCGGAAAAGTTGTAGGGTGTTTTTATTTTTTCTTCGGGTTGACGATATCGCGCCAGTCCAGATCGCCCCGGCGGAGACCCTGCACGAGCACCTCGGCGGTGGCAACGTTGGAAGCGAAGGGAATGCTGTGCTGGTCGCACAGGCGGGCGATGGCGTCCACGTCCTTCGTATTGGCCTTCGGGTCGCAGAAGAAGAGCACGAGGTCGATCTCGTTGTAGGCAATGCGCGCGCCGATCTGCTGCGCGCCGCCCTGCGTGCAGGGCAGATACAGCGTGACCGGCAGCCCCGTTGCCTCGGAAACGAGCTTGCCCGTGGTGTTCGTGGCGCAGATGTCGTGACCGGAGAGAATGCCGCAGTAGGCAATGCAGAACTGGACCATAAGCTCCTTTTTGCCGTCATGGGCGAGAAGAGCGATATTCATGCTTTGGCACCTCCGTATATTTTTGATGATTTTGGCAGATAAAACCTTTTAAATTATAACCGCAAAAAGCGCTATTTGCAACGGAAATTTCGGATTATTTCAGCAGAGAATACGCATTTTCCACGGTGTTGGCGCTGGACTGGAACGTGAAGTAATAATCCACGATCTTTCGCGCGACCGGCGAGAGCGTGGCGCCCGCGCCGCCTTTTTCCACAGCGATCGCGATGGCGATCTCGGGGTTATCTCCGTAAGGGGCATAGAGAATGAACATGGCGTTGTTGACGAGACCTTCGCCGCGCTGTGCCGTACCGGTTTTGGCGGCGGCGACGATGCTGCTGTCGAGCCAATGCTCCTTGAGCGTGCTCGCGGCGTCATAGAGCACGCCGTACATGCCGTACTGGATGTAGCCGAAGATCTCGGGATCGATATCAAGCTTGCTGCGCACTTCCTTGAGAATGGAGGCACTGTGGCGCGTGCCGCCGTTGGCGATGGCTGCGCAATACTCCGCCATCTGCAGCGGCGTGAATTCGGTGAACGACTGGCCGATGGCGCTCTGCAGCGTATCGCCCTGGAACCAGGAGATACCGGTGTACTGTTCCTTGAAGCTCTGGGTGGACATCTGGCCGGTGACCTCGGGCAGCTCGATGCCGGTGTGCTCGCCGAGACCGTAGAGCTTGGCGTAGTACGCCATCTTGTCGATGCCGAGCTCGTCGCCGAAATAGTAGAAGAAGTAGTTGCAGGAGTAGGTGATCGCCTGCACGACGTTGATCTCGCCGTGGGTGTATTTGTAGGTCGAGTAGATCCAGCACTCGGGGGCGTAGCCGTCGTCGATGTACTTGGTGAACTGACCTTCGGTCTTCAGCGTGCGCGTTGGGGAAATGATGCCCTCGGCGAGCAGCGCCGTAGCGGTGCAGGGCTTGAACGTGGAGCCGGGGGCGTAAACGCCCATGAGCGCGCGGTTATAAAGCGGGGCGTTCTCGTCCGCGACGAGCGTTTCGTAATTCTCCAGCATCGTGGCGGCGTCGTAGGTCGGATAGCTTACGAGCGCGAGCGGCTCGCCGGTATCGACCTTCACGACGCACAGCGCGCCGCCGGAGATCATTTCGGTGCTCTCGGTGCCGTACATTTCGGCTTCCGCAATGATGCGGGCGCGATCTTCGTTGATCGACTCGATGTGCGCGGCGAGCGCCTCCTCGCACACCTCCTGCAGGCCGATGTCCAGCGTCAGATAGACATGCCCGCCGGGCTGCGGCTCCTTGGTGTACTTGGTGCGGAGCGTGACGCCGTCGAGATTGGAGTAGACCTCCGCCTCGCCGTCCACGCCGTGGAGATATTCCTCAAAGGCGTATTCCACGCCGTCCTTGCCGACGTAGGCGTCGAGCGAGTAGTCCTTGCCGGCGTAGGTCGCCCATTCCTCCGCCGTCAGCTTGCCGGTGTAGCCGAGCAGGTGGGCGGCGTACTGCGTTTTGTATTCGCGCACATAGGACGAGGAGAGCTCAAAGCCGGGGATGTCCTGCTCCATGAGATAGGTGAGCAGCGGCATCGAAACGTCCTCGGCGAAAACGTAGGGCGTGGTGTTGATGTTGAAGCGGTCGTTGATCTCGTACCGGACGCCGACGATGCGCCGGGCGTCCTCGGCGTTATACTCGCTGCCGACGCTGTAGCGCGTGCGCATCGCCGCGAGGATCTCCACGGCGCTGGAGTCGAGCGGCATGTCGTTCGCCTTGAGCCAGGCGTCGAGCATGCTCTTCTGCAGCGTGTCCATCTCGGTGAACTCGAAGGGCGGGGCCTTCGTGATGGGCAGCGTGTCGGTATAGGTGTCGCCGAAGCGCTCCACGGCACTGCACAGCTCGAGAATGACCGCGTTCGGGTCATCCTGGCTGAAGAGCTCCGTTACGTTGATGGACAGGTTGTTGCAGAGCGAGTTGGACACGAGCAGACGCCCGTAGCGGTCGAGAATGTTCCCTCGCGCCGCGGCGATGGTGATGTCTTCTTTCGTCTCCGTTTCCCCTACGGCGTAGTATTCGCGCCCGCCGATGATCTGCAGCTTATAAAGCGCGACGAAGTAAACGCCGAGCAGCAGCACAAAGACGACGGCGAGCACAACGAGCCGGATGGGTTTTACCATTTTCTGCATGGAAAGTTCCTTTCAAAATGCGGAGGGGGTGAGATTATTTATACGGCGTAGGCACGTCCCGCGACGAGCGCCACGGGAAATTTTTGCAGAGATAGTACGAGGGAAAGAGGAACGGCAGACTCCAGAGCGTCTGCAGAAGCGCCGTTACCCAGAGCGCGGCGCTGCTCTGTCCCTCGTAGAAGAGCAGACTGAACATCTGCGCGAACGCGGCGAGAAAGAGCGCCGCCGCGCCCAGGATGCAGTAAGTGAAAAGGCGCTTGTTGAGATAAAAATCGCCGAGAAAGCCCGCGATGAAGCCCATCACGGGGAAGAGAACGGTGAACAGCACGCTCTGCGAGCCGAAAAAGAGATCGGAGAGAATGCCCGCGGCCAGACCGAACAGCCCGCCGCCCCAGCCGCCTTCAAAGAGCGCCGCCGCCACGACGAGCGCGGGCAGAAACATGGCCCGCACGCCGAAGAGCGCAACGTGGCTCAATATCACGTTCTGCACGAGCAGCGCGCCGATGAGATACAGCGCATACAAAACGCCGCGCCGGGTCTTCAGCCAGAGCTCGTCCAGCTTCATATCGGAAAGCTGGAAATTGATCTTGTTTCGTTTCACTCGATGACCTCAAAATCCTTGATGATGAAGACCTGCGACAGCACGGAAAGATCGACCGAGGGCTTGACGACCGCGTAATACGACTGGCCGCCCGCCTCGCTGCGCAGCTCCGTGACGGTGCCGACGATGATGCCGGACGGGAACGCGCCGCCGCGGCCGGAGGTGACGACGCTGTCGCCGGTGAAGAGCGTCACATCGTCGGTGAAGTAGCTGAGCTTGCAGCAGCCCTCCTTCATGAGCGCATAGTCGCCGACGATCATCGCGGCGATGGACGATTCGCCCACGAGCACGCCCGCGTCCATGTTCACGTCGATCGTCGTGCGCACGGAGGCATAGTTCTTGCCGACCTCATACACCTGCCCGACGAGCATGCCGGACTCGGTGATGACGCAGTCGCCCTGCTCAATGCCGTTGTCCGTGCCCTTGGAGATCGTAAAGGCGCTCGTCCAGTTGGAGGCGTCCCACGAGGTGATCATGGCGGCTTCGGTCTTGAACGTCGTGTTCTTTTCCAAATACCCGAGCATCGTGCGCAGACGGGTGTTCTCCTCGAGCGCGTCCTGGCTCGAGCGCACCTGCTCCTGCGCCTCGGCAAGCTGGCGGCGGAGCGATTCGTTCTCCGCAAGCAGCTTATCGTAGCGGTAGATGTAGCCGTAAATGCCGCGCATCCACTCCACGACAGAGCCCACGGCACCCTGAATGGGGATGCGCAGGGCGTTGGCCACCTCCGGCACCGCGCCGGAGCTGCCGTCCGCCTTCGGGCGCGCGGCGAGGCCTATGAGAAGCGCCGCCACAACGATGATGATCGCCATGCGCACGCCGTATTGCTTCAGATAAGTTTTCAAGGCTTGACCCCCTGTTCTCCCGGGAACGTCCCGGGCGCGAGTAAAAAAATCAGAGAAGAGAAATGTCAAATTCGCGGAGCATCTGCCCCATACGGCAGACCGGAAGTCCCATCACGTTGAAGAAATCGCCCTCGATGCGCTCCACAAAGAGACTCGCGAGCCCCTGATAGCCGTAAGCGCCCGCCTTGTCGAGCGGCTCGCCGGTGGCGATGTAGGCATGGATCTCCGCGTCGGTGAGAGCGCGGAAATGGACGGAGGTACACTCGCTCTCCGCGAGCACCTTTTCGTCCTCACGGATGCACACGCCGCTCCATACGCGGTGCTCCCGCCCGGAGAGCGCGCGCAGCATAGCCTGCGCCCGCTCCGCCGTGCCGGGCTTTCCGAGCACCTCGCCGTCCAGCTCCACGAGCGTGTCGGCGGCGAGGATCACGGCGGCGGGATCGTTTAGGCGCTGCGCCACCTCCTCCGCCTTCTGCGCGGCGAGCGCCTTTACCCGCTCGCCGGGCGTGAGCTCCGGCGGCGCGCTCTCCTCGCCCTGCGCGGGGAGAATTTCATATTCTATGCCGAATTTATCGAGCAGCTCCCGCCGCCGGGGGGAACCGGAGGCGAGGATCAGCCGTTTTTTACAGTACGCCACGGTAATACAGTCCTCTCGTTATGCCGTTGGGCTTATAGTGCGTGCCCTGGATATAGCTCTCGGCGACCTCGAGACATTCGCGCGCGCTCTCCGTGGAGAAGCACAGCCGCACCGCCCAGAGACCGAGATCGATCCACTCCTGCGTCACATCGCCGAGCCAGAGCTTGCGCGCCGCCCAAACGGTGTTGCGGCAGCCGAAATGCTTCGTCACCGGCCATACGCCGCCGTGCGTGTCGGCCATCTGGCCGGGCGTGGTGCAGGTGCACCGTCCGGCACTTGCCTTCAAAAGGCACGTCTGTGTCACCATGACGGGCAGCCGGCCGTATACGGCAAGCTCGGTGTCCATGCACTTCGGCACCTCGCGGATGTCGGCAAACGTCAGCTCCGGCGAGAGCATCGCCGAGAGGAAGCCTGCCGCCGCCATGCCGGAGAGCGTGTAACCGTTCATCACGGCGAGATCAAAGTCGCCGCGGATGCGATAGCCCTCCTGCCCCGCCATCATTGCAAGACCGAGATTGCCGATGAGCGCCTGCGTAACGCCGCTCTCGTGCACCTTGGCAAGGAGCGCGCGCAGCTCGCTCTCTTCCTTCTCGCCGAACGCGGCGGAGGGGAGCGCAGCGACGATCTCCGCGCCGTTTTCGCGGAACGCATCGGCGACCGACGGGTTTTCCGCAAGAAGCTCGAGCGGGACGTATACGCATTCCGGGCAGAGCGCGGCAAGCTCCGGCGTCATCTGCGCGGCGGTCTGGAACGAGAAGTTGATCGCGGGCAGATGCGGCGCGGGCGCGATGCGCGGCGGCTCGGGGAAATCGCCCTCCTTGCGGTCCGGGAGCTTGGCGCGCTCCTCGGACAGCTTATACAAAAGACGTCGGCGGGCCTCGTCCAGTTCAATGCCGGAGAGACGGAGTTTTTCCCCCGCCGGAGCCTGCACGCGCACCTCTGTGCAGCGAAACGGCGTTCCGGCGGTGCGGTACATCGCCTCGCGCAGACCGTCCTCGGTGAGCTCCACGTCGCCGGTATCATCTGGCACGGGGCCTTCGATCGCGGCGATGTTCTTATCCGTATCCTGCGCGCCGAGAATGACGCTCGACTGCGTGTCCTTCGCCGCGACCGCGAAGCTCACACCGACGCGGCGCGCCTCGCCGGACGTGTAGCGGCGGCGCTGCTCGGCGCAGACGGCCTCGGTCTCGCCGGGGATCTTCTCCGGCGCTTCGGCGGTTTCATAAAGCTCCTTTTTCGCCGCGCCCCACGGGAGAAAGACGCGCTCTAAGCGCTCCAGCTCCGGTTCGGCGGGCAGCTGGCTTTCGCGGATGGCGGTCGCCCACACGTCCGTGAACGCGGAGACATATTCGCTCCGGCGCTCGCGGTTGCCGATGGCGAGACACGTTACGCCCGCGTCGATGAGCTCCCGGCACTCGGGAAGCATGCAGCGGTCCTTCCAGCTTAGGGGCGTCGTATCCCAGCGGCCGCCGAGCGTGTACCGCTCGCGGCAGAGCTCGCTGCAAAGGCCGCGCTCGGCGCTCTCGCGCCCGGCAAAGGCGCTCATGCGGCACGTGCCGCATGCGGCGGCGCAAAGCGGCGTCTGCACCCACACGGCCGTCTCGATCGGGCATTGCGCCATGCGGCGGATGTCCTCGAGCGGCAGATCGGGGGGCAGGAAAATGCGCTTGAAGCCGAGCCGCTGTGCGATGGCCGCGCTTTCCGGCGTATAGAAGCCGAGATGCGCGTCGGCAAAAAGCGGCATTTCCGGCAGCAGCGAGCGGAGAATGCGGAAAAGGCCGAGATCGCGGACGATGATCGCGTCCACACCGCAGCGCTGCGCGCGCAGGGCAAGCCCCGCGGCTTTGTTCAGCTCGTCCTCGCGGACGGGGATGTTGAGCGCGAGATACGCGCGGCAGCCGCGGATGCGGCAGTAGCGCACGACCGACTCAAATTCGCTGTTCGGAATATTCTCCGTCCGGCGGCAGCCGGTCAAGTCCTCAAAGCTCAGATATACGGCGTCCGCGCCGCTTTGCACGGCGGCGGTGACGGCCTCCGGCGACCCGGCGGGAGCGAGCAGTTCGACCATAATTTCTTCCTCGTAAACACGGTACCGGGAAAACGGTACTTCTTCAAATTAAGATTATAACACAACGAACACCCTTGCTTCAAGTAGAAACATTATGATATAATATCCGATACACATAGATTATGGGGGAGTATACCCCAAAAGGACGAACATGGACGGAAAACGCTATCGTATTCAGGGCGCGAACACGCTCTCCCTTCCGGCGGAGGACGCCGAAAAGCTCCTCGCGCTCGGCGACGGGGAGTGCGCGCTGCTGTATCTTTATATTCTGCGCTCCGGCGGCGTGCTCGATACCGCGGCGGCGGCGCGCGCTCTCTCCCGCACGGGAGAGCAGGTCAGCGCCGCTGCGCGGCGGCTCTCCGGGGCGGGACTTCTCACCGCCGGGGACGTGCCGCTTCCCGGTCCGGACGAGCTGCCGGTATACCGTACGGAGGATATATTGCGCCGCAGCGCCGACGACGGGGCGTTCCGCGCGCTGCTCGGCGAGTGTCAGCGCGTGCTCGGTCACACGCTCTCGAGCGCGGATCTCAACACGCTTTTCGGCATTTACGACCGTCTCGGCATGACGGCGGAGACGATATTGCTGCTCATCCACCACTGCGCGGACAAGCTCCGCCGCCGCTACGGGGAAGGACGCCTCCCGACGATGCGCGCCATCGAGAAGGAAGCGTTCTACTGGGCCAACCGCGAGATCCTCACCGCGCCGCAGGCGGAGGAATATCTCGCCGCGCTCGCCCGGCGCGACGAGGAAATGGAAAAGGTCCGCCACGCACTGTCGCTCACGGGGCGCGATCTGACGCCCACGGAGCGCAAGTACATCGAAAGCTGGCTTTCGATGGGCTACGGCGCGGAGGCGCTCGCCATCGCCTACGATCGCACCGTCGTCGGCACGGGCAAGCTCGCCTGGGCGTATATGGACAAGATCGTGAAGAGCTGGTATGAAAAGAAGCTCTTCACCGCCGAGCAGATCGAGAAGGGCGACAACCGCGCATCCTCGCGCGCCAAGCCCGCTGCGGAAAGCGCACCGCGGCGCACCGGCGGGGACGATCTCGCCCGGCTCGAGGGCATACTGAAGAACATCGGGGGGTAAGAGGATATGGAAGGACGGCTTCTGGCGCGCGCCCGCGCCAAACAGGAGACGCTGCGCGCGGAAAACCGCGCGGAGGAGGATCGCCGCCGCCGCGAGATCGCCGCGAAGATCCCGGAGATCGGACGCATCGACACGGCCCTCTGCGCCAATCTGAGCGAGATGGTTCGCATCGCCATGCGGCAGAGCGCCCGCACCGCGCAGGAGCTCGAGAAGGAAAGCCTCGCTTTGCAGGAAAAGCGTTCGGCGCTTCTCGTGCAGAACGGATACCCGAAGGATTATCTCGACCCCATCTATTCCTGCCCGCGCTGCCGCGATACCGGCTGGACGGACGGGAAGATCTGCGAGTGCGTCCAAAAGCTCTACCGCGCCGAGCAGACCAGAGAGCTCGCGCCCCTTTTGAAGCAGGGGGACGAGACGTTTGAAAACTTCCGGCTGGATTACTACAGCCCTGTCGCACCGGCCTCGGGCGTATCGCCCCGCGCGCAGATGGAGCGCGTGCTGCGCCTCTGCCGCGCCTATGCCGAGAGCTTCGGCGCGCAGTCGCCGAATCTGCTGTTCACCGGCGAGCCGGGGCTGGGGAAAACGTTCCTCTCCGCCGCCATCGCGCGCGTCGTGGCCGCAAAGGGCTGCGGCGTGGCGTACGATACGGCGAGCGGGCTTCTCGCCTCGTTCGAGCGCGAGAAATTCTCCCGCGATACGGACGAGGTATCGGACGCCGCCTCGCGCGTGCGCCAGCTTATGAGCTGCGATCTTCTCATTCTCGACGATCTCGGCACCGAAATGCCGACGGCGTTCACGCAGAGCGCGCTTTACGCCCTGCTCGACGGCCGCCTGCGCGCCGGGAAAAAGACGATCGTCTCCACGAATCTCGACCGCTCCGGCATTGAAACGCGCTACGGCGCGGCGCTCGCCTCGCGGCTCGCCGGAGAATATGAATGGCTGGAATTTCTGGGCCGGGACATCCGCGCCCAGCGTAAGGAGGGCATCTGAATGGACCGACAGACCGAGATCACGACCCCCGGCGCGCTGCTCAACGAAAAGGGCGATCTCGCCCGCCCCGGCTTTTCCCGTGCGCTCGTGCAGGAATACCGCCGCGCGGACGTGAAGGTCTCGCCCCTGCGCATCAAGGAATGGGATTATTATCTCGTCAACAACGGCAAATTCGCTCTCGCGCTCACCGTGGCGGATAACGGCTATATGGGACTGGACTCCGTGAGTCTGCTCGATCTTGAGGAGGGTTGGGAGATCACGAAAAGCCCGATGTCCTTCCTGCCGCTCGGCAAAAAGCACCTGCCGGAGACGAGCGTGACCGGCGATGTGCACTCCGCCGCGCGCGGCTACGGTATCCACTTCATCCACGAGGGGGAGAAGCGCGTCCTCATCGCGTATATGAACAAGTTCGGCGAGAGCGCCCTCTCCGCGCGCGTCGAGCTCACCGAATGCCCGGAGGATTCGCTCGTTATCGCCACGCCCTTTGATAAGCCCGGCCATTTCTACTATAACCAGAAGATCGTGGGCTTTCGCGCGAGCGGGTATGTTAATTATAATGGCAAGACGTATACCTTTGAGCCGAGCGACAGCTTCGCCGTGCTCGACTGGGGCCGCGGCGTGTGGACGTATGAAAATACGTGGTACTGGAGCAGCGCGGCGTATGTGCTGCCGAGC
>ENA-ORTG01002788-ORTG01002788.1-human-gut-metagenome-genome-assembly--contig:-NODE-2788-length-13318-cov-5.578225_pt1 | contig 13318 bp, 16 predicted proteins | sample MGYA00241906_ERZ509176 | MGnify/ENA primary metagenome ERZ509176 (study PRJEB26280, sample SAMEA2338811) | human gut metagenome | biome: human gut; feature: human-associated habitat; material: faeces...
AGCACCATGGGCAGGGTGAGCACCACGTCCAGCGCGCCTTTGACAGTGCGCGGCAGCTTGGCAATATAGTAGGCGGCAAAAATGCCAAGGAAGAACACCGCCGCGCAGCTGACGAGGGCGATGCGCAGGCTGTTCCAAAGGGGATACCAGTCCATAAATGATACCTCCGAATAAAAAGGCTTCCCCCGGAGGGGAAGCTCTGAAAAACAACGGATTTACAGTGCGGTGAAGCCCACGCTCTCGAACACGGTCGCGGCGCGGTCGGTCTGCAGATAGGCCAGAAACTCCCTGGCAGCCTCGGCGTTGGGGGCGGCCTTCAGCACGGCGGCGGGGTAGATGACCTGACCGCACATTTCGGCAGTGGCACTGTCCACCACCGTCAGACCGGCGGAGTGGGCGTCGGTGGCGTAGATGATGCCGCAGTCCACAGCGCCCTCGCTGACCTGAGAGGCAACCTCCTTCACGTTGTTGCCGTAGGTCAGCTTATTTGCGACGGCGGTCTCGTCGATGCCGTAGTAGTTGAAGATCTTCAGGGTGTACTGACCCACGGGCACGTCGCTGTTGCCGATGGCCAGCATCACATCACCGTTCTTCAGCAGCTCGGCAAGCTGGTCGAAGCTCTCAATGCCCTTGGGATTGCCCACTGGAACGGTGAGCGTCACCTTGTTTTCCAGCAGGTTTACACGGCTGTCGGTGACGATGAGGTCAAGCCCGTCGGGGTTCTTCTCGGCATCACCGATCAGGCTGCCGTCCATGGCGTTCATCTGCTTGGGAGCGGCGGAGATAAACAGGTCACACTCCGCGCCCTCCTTGATTTGGGTGAGCAGCTTGCCGGAGGAATCAAAGTTATAGGTAACGGTCACGTTGGGATTGTTCTGCTCGTACATTTCCTTGAGCTGGTTCATGGTCTCCGTCATAGAGGCGGCAGCGAACACGATCAGCTCCACCGGCTTACCGGCAGGGGCTTCCGCGGGGGTATTATCCGTGGTCTGGGAATCGTTGGCAGCGTCGGCGGCAGGTTCCGTCTTGGAGCCGCAGGCGGCGAGGGACAAGGTCAGGCACAGGGCCAGCAGCAGGGACAAATACTTTTTCATGTTGGTTCTTCCTTTCTGATTCGATGGAAAATCTATCTTGACTTTACAGAGTAAAGCGTGATACTCAATCAAGATGAACGGTTCGGAAAAGCAGGAGCGCGCTTGGGCGCTCTCGCTTTTATTTTCCGAAGGGGCAGTTGGGCCAGTGACAGGGCTTGCAGCCAAGGCACAGCCCGCCCTCGCCCATCACGGCGAAGTCTCTGCGGGTCAGTTCCACGCCTGCGGCGATCCGGGGGAGCGCCAGGTCGAAAATGGTGGCCCCGGCATACATGACGCAGCCGGGCAGGCCGCAGATGGGGGTTCCGTCCTCAAAATAGCCCAGCAGAAACATGGCGCCCGGCAGCACGGGTGCGCCGTAAGTGACGATCCGTGCGCCGCTCGCCCGGATACCGCCGGGGGTGTTGTCGTCCGGGTCCACGCTCATGCCGCCGGTGCACAGGATCAGGTCCGCGCCGGTTTTCCTGGCTTCGCCGATGGCGTTGGCCACATTTTCTACGCCGTCGCCGGAATAGGCGGTGGAGATGGTCTCAATACCGTAGGCCGCCAGCTTCTCCTTCACCACCGGGGTGAAGGTGTCCTGAATGAGCCCCTTCTTCACCTCACTGCCGGTGGCCACGATAGCGGCGGTTTTCTTCACATAGGGCAGCAGCTCCAGCAGAGGGCCGGCGCCCGCTGCCTGCTCAGCGGCTTGCAGTGTTTCCTCCTTGATGATGAGGGGGATGACCCGCATTCCCGCCAGCTTGTCGCCCTTTTTCACGGCGGTATTGCCGTGACGGGTGGCGATCATGATCTCCTCCAGCGAATTGACTGCCACCAGCCGGCGGCTGTCCACCCGGAACAGGCCGTCGCAGGCGGCTCGCAGCTCGATCTTGCCCTCTTTCGTCTCACTGCGGACCATGTTCTCCTGACCGCACAGGGCCAGCAGCCGCTCCGCCGCATCGTTTTCATGAACCATGTTCTCGTTCATTTCCCAGACGTAGAGATGCTCCTTGCCCATGCTCAGCAGCACGGGAATATCGTCCTCTGTGACGATGTGGCCCTTGCGGAACCGGGCGTCCTTATATTGATCCTTGATGATCTGGGTCATATCGTGGCACAGCACGTGGCCCACGGCCTCCTCTGTTCGGATCAGCTTCACTTCAGCACCTCGATTTCGTCTCCGGGCCTGACAACGCCCTCTTTTACCACCACGGCGAAGATGCCCTCCGTGGGCATGACGCACTTGCCGACCGCCTTTTTGATGGCGCAGTCATTGTGGCACTCCTTGCCAATCTGCGTCACCTCCACCTCCGTCTCACCGATCCGCAGGTGGGTCCCCACGGGCAGGTGTTTGAGGTCGATGCCTTCCGTATTGATGTTCTCAGCGAATACGCCGGGGTCCAGAGCGATGGGGGAGCGGGGGCGCATGGTGTCGATGCTTTCCTCCGCCAGCAGAGAGATCTGCCGATGCCAGTCTCCGGCGTGGGCGTCTCCCACGATGCCGTGGCGCAGCTTCAATTTAATTTCCGGAACGGGCTTTTTCAGCGTTCCCTTTTTCTCGCTGATATTGACGGATACGACCTTTGCCATGGTTCTATCAGTCCTCTCGCTTATAGTCTCCGCTCTTGCCGCCGGATTTTTCCAGCAGGTGGATGTTGGTGATCTCCATATCCTTCTGCACCGCCTTGCACATATCGTAAACGGTGAGGGCCGCCACGGAAACGGCGGTCAGGGCCTCCATCTCTACGCCAGTGACGCCGGTGCAGGTGACGGCGGCCTGAATTTCCACCATGCAGGGCTGGTCCGACAGATGGAACGTGATGTCGATGCCCGTCAAGGGCAGGGGGTGGCACATAGGGATCAGCTCCCAGTTGTGCTTGGCGGCCTGGATGCCCGCCACCTGGGCCACCGCCAGCACGTCTCCCTTTTTCAGGGTACCGTTTTTGATATGGACCATAGTTTCCGGTGATACGCGGATCTCCCCCGCCGCCGCTGCCCGCCGGTGGGTCACAGCCTTTTCCGTTACATCCACCATCCGGGCGCGGCCCTGTTCATTGAAATGGGTCAGTTCTCCCATGGTTCAGCCTCCGATCTCATTCATGGTCCGGGGCGTATCGCTGGCATGCTCTGTCAGGTGATGGCTTTTTGGCTTTTGCAGGATGCCCCGGAGGATGGCGTCCTCCAATTCCCTGCCGTGAAGTCCCCGGAGGGAGATTTCCTCCCGGCTGTGGAGACAGCCCTTCAGCTTGCCGTCCGCCGTCACCCGAATGCGGCGGCACGCTCCGCAGAACTCGTGGCTCATGGGGGTGATCAGCCCCACAGCACCCATGGCTCCCGGCAGACGGTACCGCCGCGCCACGCCATTGGGTTCGATTTCTTCCAGCGCCGGGAATCGGTTCAGAATCTCCGTTACCGGCAGGAAGCGTTCCTTTGGCCATGCCGCACAGGGCCCCATAGGCATCAGTTCGATGAACCGCACCTCCCAGGGGTGCTCTTTCGTCAGGCTCAGAAAATCCTCGATCTCGTCATCGTTCAAGCCGCCCATCAGCACGGTGTCCAGCTTCAAATTCTGAAATCCGGCATCCTCCGCTGCCCGGATGCCCGCAAAGGCGTCATCCAGATCTCCCCGGCGGGTGATTTCCCGAAATCGCTCCGTCCGCAGGGTATCCAGACTGATGTTCAGCCGGTCCACTCCGGCTTCCTGCAGGGGCTTTGCCAATTCCGGCAGCAGGCTGCCGTTGGTGGTGAGGCAAAGCTCCTTCAGTTCCGGGATGGCCCGCAGCGTTCGGCAGATGTCCAGAATCCCTCGCCGCACCAGCGGTTCTCCGCCGGTCAAACGGATCTTCCGAATTCCCAGCTTCACCGCAGCCCGGGCGATCTCGCCGTATTCCTCTACGGAGAGGACGGCCCCGTGAGGGCCTTTTTCCACGCCGTCCGCCGGCATACAGTATTGGCATCGGTAATTGCAAAGGTCCGTTACCGACAGCCGCAGATAATCAATTGTCCGGCCATATTGATCGATCATCGCATTACTTCCTATCGTCCCAAGCTGCGGCCCGGAATTTCTCCGGGCGTGTTCGCCGGGGGCACACGGCCCGCAGCAGCGTCCGGCCGCCAAGTTTTCTAAGGTTGACCTTTATTATAGCAGATATTTCCTCAAAATACAAACCCCTTTTCCGCGGCTGGAGAAGGGCGGCGCGGCATGAAAAGCGGGTCCGGCTTGGAGGACTGTTTCACGAGAAGGAAATGCCCGCTGTGGTGTGAAAAATTCCGGCTGTTCGCAGCGATAAATTTTAACCGGATTGTAGCATCTTGTTCACAATTTGTTCATGATTGCAAAGTGACTTTCCGCTATGGTAGGTTTATAGAAGTATACATGGATGTTAAACTGAATTTAGGAGGTTTTTTATGAGACGGTTTTTCAGAAAACGGCTTCCGGCCTTTCTGCTGACGCTGGTCATGGTCATGACGATGGTCCCGGCTGTGTCCGCAAAATCTTCAGCGGATCTGACTTATGAAGTGGATAAGGGGGACTCTGTATCATTCAAAGAGCGGGAGTTCCGCGACCTTTACAAAAGTGAATATAGTGGTGATCCCAGCTATGTGGTATTCACCGATTACAGCGATCTGGATGACTATGGGTACTTGACCGCTGTGAATTACTATGATAAGACTGTGAGCCTCAGTGAAAGCGATCTGCGTAACACATGGTTTTATTATGACAGCCACGATGTGCCCAAGAATATGGACTACGCGTTGGATGGCTTGACATTTGAAGCCAACCGCCGGGCCGACAGCGGCACGCTGCGGCTGAAATTTGAGATCCATGGCACCGACAGCAAGGATTATGTGTCCTGCACCATGGATATCAAAGTCGGTGGCGGTTCCGGTTCCTCCAAGGGGGACATCACCTATACGGTGAAAGCCGGCGAGGAAGTTGCCTTTGACGATGAAGATTTCAGCAATGCCTATGACAAGGCTGGCGGCTCCGGCACGATGAAGTATGTGGTATTTGAAAAGCCTTCCTCTGATTACAGCAATGCCGGTACCGTTTATTCCCGGTACGGCAAGCGGAATGCAACCTCTTTTACCCGCTCTGAACTGGACGATTACAAGTTCTACTACGGTGACAGCGACTATGGTGACTATGATCTGGACGAACTGAGCTTTGTGGCGGATAAGTCTTTTTCCGATAGTATTGAGATTGCATTTACAGCTTACGGCGGGAGAGGCAGCAAGGAGAATGATTCTGTCAGCGGAACCCTGAAAATCACATCTTCTAAATCTACATCCTCCAGCAAGGGTGACATTACTTACACGGTGAAAGCCGGTGAGGAAGTTACCTTTGACGATGACGATTTTGAGAAGATCTATGAGAACAGCAGCTGCACCGGCAGCTTCAAGTATGTGGAATTCAGCCGGCCCGACAGCGCGTTCAACAATGCCGGTACCCTCTACTCCCGGTATGGCAAGCGGAATGAGACTGCCTTCACCCGTTCCAGCCTCAGCAGCAACAAGTTCTACTACGGTGACAGCGACTATGGTGACTACGATCTGGACGAGCTGAGCTTTGTGGCGGATCGGACCTTCTCCGGCAGCATTACGCTGAGCTTCACCCTTTACGGCGGAAAAAACAGCAAATGCGATCAGTCGACCACCGGTACACTGGTCATCACCACCGGTACATCTGCGGTAACATCCCGATATGTGGGCAACATCCGCTACAATACCACGCCCAACACCGCCCTGCAGATCAACGCCAATGACATTGCCCGCCTTTTCCGTAAGTACACCTCCGGCGGGTCCTTGCAGTATCTGACGCTGACCAGTGTACCCGCTACCGGCAGTCTATACTACAACTATTACAATGCCAGCAAGTACGGCGCGACGCGGACGCAGCTCACCGCTTCTATGGCGGGCAGTATGATTTTCTCCTACAGTCCCGCCTCTGCATCGGAATATGATCTCTCCGAGCTGACCTACATCCCCAGCGGCAGCAATTACTGCACAGCCCTCACCTTTACCGGATACAGCAGCAGCGGAACGGCTGTTTCTGCAACCATTCTGATCAGTGTGACGGCTTCTCCGGTGTCTGAGGTTTACAGCGTGACCACCAAGGGTACCTCCGTGAACTTCCCGGCAAACTCTGTGTATTCCGCGGTGGCATCCGCCACTGGCTTCGGCCTTAGCAGCATCCAGCTGCTGGAGCTGCCTGCCTCCACTGCCGGTGTTCTGTACGTTGGCTCCTATGCGGCGGATACCACCAGCGCTTACAGCTATGGAAATGGAACTGATTCCATGGGTCAGCTGCGCTTCATTCCCAACAGTGGGTTCACCGGTTCTGTCTCCATTCCCTATGTGGCATTGAGCAGCAGCGGCACCGCTTTGGGGGCCGGTGTGGTCTCCATCGGCGTGGTGGACAGCGTGAAGAAGTTTACGGATATCTCTACCTCCACCTGGTGCTATAAGTATGTTACGGAACTTGCCAGCGCCAATGTTATCTCCGGCTACAGCAACGGAACGTTTCAAGAGAAGAATACCATTACTTACGGCGCGGCCCTGAAGCTCATCATGCTGGCGGCGGGCTACGGCGAGCAGGCCCCCACGGTGAAGCGCAGCACCTTCAGCGGCTATCTGGCGAAGGCCAAGGCTGCCGGACTGGTGTCCGGCAATCCCAAGCTGAACGGGCCCATCACTCGTCTGCAGATCGCGCAGATCGCCGCCAAGGCGTTGAAGCTGCCTACCAGCGGTCTGCCCAGCAAGAAACCCTTTACCGACACCAATGACGTCTATGTGCAGGCGCTGAATGCCGCCGGTATCATTGAGGGGTACTTCTCCAACGGTACCAGCACTTATAAGCCCAACAACACCTTGACCCGCGGTCAGGTCTCTGCCATCGTGTGGAGAATGAAAAATTCCGTACAGTAAAAACAGAATACTTGTGGAACCACGCGGTCAGCCGAGAGACTGACCGCGTGGTTTTTTGGGTCGATAGAGCGCATGACTGCTAGTGGCGGGGGAGCCGTGATTCTGAATTTCCTGTGCTTCCTTTGCCGCCTTGAAGCGGGGATCTGTGGGGCCCGCTTGAATTTCCGCATGGTATTGATATAATAAGCATATACAGATGTGCTTGCTTATGGCATTGAGGTTTCCTTTGAAAGCCTGCTCCAATGTATCCATGTGTGGCGTCCGGCTTCGGCCATGGCCGGAACCTGTGGAGGTCCTGTATTTTGCGTGTGTTGGCATGGCCGCGGGATCAAAGATCGAGAGGTGAATGGGATGAAACACAGAATCTTGACGGTATGTTTGCTGCTGGCACTGCTGCTGACTGCCTGCGGCGGGCAGAACAGGGAGCCGGAGAATCCGCCGGATGCGAAGCCGTCGGCACCGGGGGAGGAGGCAGCAGAACCTCCCGATGAAACACCGGAACCTGAACCTGCAAAGCCGGAGGAAAAAGAACCGCTGAGTACACCGTGGCACCCGGCACGGCGGGCAACTCTCTGCGGGCCACCTATGCCGCCGGAGAGCTGCTGGACTGGATCGATGTGAACTCGGTGGAGCAGGAGGACGTATTCAGGTGGATAGATGAAAACGTGCCCATGGAAAACTCTGTGGAGCTGGCCTGGGTATGGGCGGCGGTGCTGACGGAGGCGGAGGCCCTCATGCGGGGCGATGAGACGGCCTATGACGCACTGGATGACGCGGGCTATACCATGAAACAGCCGTACCGCAGTACGGGCCGGGTGAAGTGGGCGGCGTGGAAGCTGCTCCCCCTGTTTACGCAGATTTTAGACCGTACGGAACGCGCGGAGTACCGCTACGAAGCGCCGGGGGATTACAGCGCTGTGACGGAAGAAGCCCTTGCGGGTATCTGGGTGGACGATGCGGGTACCACCGTTCTGCTGTTTTCCGAGGACGGCTGTCGCATTGTGTATCCGGAACTGGAGTTGCTTGGCGAAACCGCCTATGCCTTCCGCGTCCGGGACCGCAGCAGCGTGGGATACTGTCCGGAGTTGGACATTGACTATCTGCAAAATGACTTTTCCGCTCCGCTTGTTTACTACGTGTCCGGCATCGATGACACTCACTTCTGGAGCAACACCCAGAATGAGTGCTTCCGCAGACTGGCGTAAAAGGGGCGCGGAAAATCGGCCCTATCAAATGTGCCCTTGCGGGCGTGGACGCTTTTTCTGCGTGATTTTTCACACATATAAGTTGACGCAGCCGTCTCTGGGATGCTCTCCCGGAGACGGCTGCGTTGTTATCAGTTTAAAATGGATTTATCTTCTTCTGCGGCCGCCCTGCTTGCCGGAGATATTCCGGTTCAGGTCTGCCATTTTCCGCTCCGAGGAGGAGAGAAACTGCTTGAGCTTGTCCTCAAAGGCCAGATCGCCGGAGGGGGTGGTGTCCGCTGCCTGAACGGCGGGCCGCCGGGGAGCCGCCGCGGGACGGGGGACTGCTGCCGGACGGGGCTGGAAGTTCCGCTGGGCGGGGCGCTCCGGTGCAGGCAGCGCCTTTTTGATGGAAAGATCCAGCTTTCCGTCCTTGATGGCAAGGAGCTTTACCTTAACGTCCTGCCCCTCCTGCAAAAAGTCATGTACATCGTTGACATAGCTGTTGGCGATCTCCGAAATATGTACCAGGCCGGACTTGCCGCCCTCCAAGGCCACAAAAGCGCCGAATTTTGTAATACTGGTGACCTTGCCCTCTAAGACTGTTCCGACCTCGTACTCCATAAGTGCTGTGTTACTCCTATTCTTATTCTTGTTAAAATAATAGTAACCGGCTGTGCCGGTAATGCTCAGTTGGATCGATCTAAAAACAGATAGCTGTTGCTGTCGATCATGCCCAGTTCTTCCCGGGCCAGTTCTTTCATTTTCTCCTCGGTGGGACCTTCTGCGATGTCGCTCCGCAGCGTCTCATTTTCCTGCTGGACATTCTCCACCTGCCGGGCATACTGATCCCGTTCCGCCTGCGCGGCCCGGACCTGCCCCTGAAGGGCATGAAGCCGCCAGCCCACTGTGACCAGAAGCAGCAGGATCACCACATGGACCAGCAGATTACCTGATTTTTTCTTTTTTGCGGGTTTGACGGGCTTTGCCATGGGACATCCCTCCTTTGCGAAGGGGCTTCCATACTCCTTCAATATGTATTGTAGCGTATTTCCTGAGAAAATAAAAGAGGGTTTTTGCCTGAAATGCAAATTTTTTACAAACTGCGGCGCAAAACCGTCCCGGTAGACTCAGAAATTGGAACAATTCCATCCACCGGTCCATCCAGAAGTCCCAAACCGGCCGCAGGGGCCGGGAAAGCAGGGAAAAAAACAGAACGCCGCCGCCCAGACCTCCCAGCAGGATGAACCCCCGGAGCTGGCCATCCGACTGCCGCAGGACGAACAGAAAGACCGCCAGACCTACGGCCTGACAGTAGAGCAGGTCCAACGGCGCCGTCAGTCGGGGGTGCCGCAGCCGCACCGCCCGCAGCAGGTCGTACAGGACCCCGGCACCCAGACCCAGCAGAATCGACAGGAGGAACGTGCGGAGCTGCTCCGTGACATGGATGGCCATGGCCTATCCGAACAGACGGCTGAAAAAGCCGCCCTGACGGTTCGGAGTGTCCTCATAGGAGATGGAGGTGATGCGGCCATCCACATACAATTCGCCCCCCTCTAAAGACAGCTTACCGATGTGCAGGTCCTCCCCGGTGACGATCAGGGTCCCGGCGGAGGTGGTCATAATGACACCGCTCTCGTCGAAGCGCTCCACATCCTCCACGCCGGAAACGGTGAGATGCGCCCGGTCCATCAGCTCCAGCCGGTGGGGGGTGACGGGCATATTGAAGTCATTGGTCATAAGATCCCTCCCTGCCCTCAGTGTATGCGGACAGGGAGGGAGATAGAAGAACTTATTGGATCTGCCGGTACAGGGCGGCGGCATCGCTCTGCCGCACGGTCTCCTGAACGGACAGCACCTCCACGGTGACGGTCCGTACGCCGAAGCGAAGGGTGATCTGATCTCCCTCCTTCACCTCGTAGGAGGCCCGGGCGGGCTTACCGTTGACGGTGACCAATCCATTGTCGCAGGCTTCGTTGGCCACGGTCCGCCGCTTGATGAGCCGGGAGACCTTGAGATATTTGTCTAAGCGCATGATGCTTCCTTTCTTGAAAAATGAAAAAGGGGGCGTAACGCCCCCTTTACGGTGTGAATTTATTCAGCCACAGCGTCCTTCAGAGCCTTGCCGGCCTTGAACACGGGCACCTTGGAAGCGGGGATCTCGACAACTTCCTTGGTACGGGGGTTACGGCCGGTGCGGGCAGCGCGGGACTTGACCTCGAAAGAACCGAAGCCAACCAGCTGGACCTTGTCGCCTTCCTTCAGAGCGGCGGTAATGGCGTCCAGGGTAGCGGAGACAGCAGTCTCAGCGTCCTTCTTGGAAATTTCAGCGGCAGCGGCCACGGCGGCGATCAGTTCAGCTTTGTTCATGAGTATATCCTCCTGTAAAATAATTGAAATCAATTTTATCTTTTATCGCGTTTCCGCAATGAAGATCTTAGTTTTCTTTGGCTTGCTCCCAAAGAGCGATTTTTTCCGCTTCCGTATAAGCGTTCAGCGGGCGGTCGGCGGCATCCGCCACCCGGCGGAAGCGACCTTGGTATTTGTCGCAGGCCCGGTGCAGAGCGTCCTCCGGGTCCACACCGGACATCTGGGCGATCTTGCAGAGAATGAACAGAGCGTCGCCCAGCTCCTCCCGGATGCCGTGAGGACTGTCCACAGGCTGTCCGGCCTCCACGGCCTGCCGCAGCTCGGCGGTTTCCTCATCCAGCTTGTCCAGCGCACCGGCAGCGGAGTCCCAGTTGAACCCGGCCTTTACGGAGCGGGAGACGATCTTTTCCGCCCGCCACAGCGCCGGCAGCGTATGGGGTACGGCTTCCACAGCGTCCGCCGGGGAGGTGAACCCCTTTTCCTTCTTTTTCTGAGCCTCCCAGCCCTCCAGCGCCTGTGCGCTGTCGGCGGCCTCGGCGGCACCGAATACATGAGGGTGGCGGAACACCAGCTTCTGAGCCACGCCGTCTACCACGTCATCTGCGGTGAAACGGCCCTGCTCCTCTTCCATCACGGAATGGAACACCACCTGAAGCAGAACATCCCCCAATTCCTCGCACATACCGGGGGTGTCATTCCGGTCAATGGCGTCCAGCGCCTCGTAGGTCTCTTCCAGAAAATTCCGGCGGATGGACTGATGGGTCTGCTCGCGGTCCCAAGGACAGCCCTCGGGGGCACGCAGCAGGTGCATGATGGTGAGAAGATCCTCCCACCCATAGCGTTGTTTCCTTTGAAAATTTACCATATCTCCACTGCCTTTGCAAGCTATTTTATCCTGAAAACGTTGATATAACAGGATTTTTTATAAATCGTTCACTTCAAGCGCAAAAGTTTGGCTATTTTTTCGCCTTTAGGCAGAGCTTTTACGTCCTCTGCCTGTAAGATTCGCAGGGTAATGACCAGAACGCCGTATACCACTACACCGGCCAGAATGCCGCAGAAGGTAGCGAGGGCATTGGCACCGTAAGCGCTGTGGCCGTTGAGGACTCTGGCAACAAGGCCGCACACTGCCCAGGCGGCGGCGCCCATCACGGCGGAGGCTACGATGGGCTTTCCGAACAGCTGCGTGTACCGGGGCTTCTCCGGGGAATATTTCCACACGAAGAAAAGGTTCAGTCCGCAGATGGTCAGATAGCAGCACAGGGTAGAAATGGGCGCGCCGTGGATGCTGATGTCCGGGTTGCCCACCAGAATGTAGTTCATGACCACCTTCACCACGCCGCCGGCGATGACGGTGAAAATGGGCAGCTTCTCCTTGCCGTAGGTCTGCAAAATGGCGTTGGTCAGGATCATCAGGCAGATGAAGATCAGAGCGATGCCCAGGATCTGCAAATGGGGTCCCGCCGCCAGTGCGTCCTCCGGCTGCATGGGCAGCATGAGCCGTTCAATGGGGGTGGACAGCACGGAGAGCCCCACGCCTGCGGGCAGAGCCAGAATGGCGATGAGCCGGAAGGCAGAGGAAATGATGCGGTCAGCCTCGGCGTGGTCCTTCCGGGCCAGCGCCGCCGCCGCGAAGGGAATCAGGCTCATGGTGACAGGATAAACAAAGGAGGCCACCATGTTGGGCATATTCATGGCGATGCGGTACTGGCCGTTCAGCACAGCCGCCGCCGTTTCTGAAAGGCCCAGTCCGTTTTGCAGGCGGCCCATGACGATCTTGGTATCAATGATGTTGATGATGCTCATGGCGGAGTTGCTCAGGGTGATGGGAACGCCGATGAGCAGAATCTGCTTAATGATCTGCCCGCTGGAGGAGGGAACGTCCAAAGATTCCTTCCGGTTCCGGTGGGTGACGAGATAGGCGCACAGGAACAGCATGGATACCGCTGTGCCCGCCGTGACGCCCACGATGGCCCCCGCCGCGCTGAGCTCAGCGGTTTTGCCGATGTGGAGCACGTACCACGCTAAAGGCAGGCCGATGCCAAGCTTCAAAAGGGCCTCCAGCACCTGACTGACGGCAGTGGGGGTCATGTTGCCCTGACCCTGCGTGTAGCCCCGCATACAGGCCAGCAGGCACACGCAGAACACCGCTGGGGCCAGCGCCTGTACGGCAGTGGCGGCCAGAGAGTTGTTCAGGAACCGGGCCAGCGCGTCCGCACGGAAGAACATCAGCACGGAGCAGACCAGACCCAGACCGAAGAACAGCCAGATGGCGGTGGAGAAGATCCGCCGCTTCTCGTTTTCCAGCCCCCTGGCGTGGGCCTGACTGGTCATCCGGGAGATGGCCAGGGGCAGGCCCGCCGTGGAAAAGGTCAGCAAAAAGTTGTAGATCTGGTAGGCGGTGTCAAAATAAGTTTGTCCCGCGCTGCCCAGAATATTGCTGAGAGGGATCTTGTAGGCCGCGCCGATGAGCTTGACGATGACCACAGCCGCCGCCAGAATGGCGGCGCCGCCTAAGAAGGATTGCTTTTTCGCAGGAGTTGCCATGGATGTTACCTCGAATTTTCAGATTGAGAGGGGCGGGGCGTATCCCCGCTCAGCGGGCGAAAAAATCTTTTCGCCCCGCTGAGCAGGTTTTCAGAACTTTATAAAAGTTCTGAAAACTTAGGATTTCAATGGCGCAGGAAACCCCTCTTAGGTTTCCCGCACACACCCTTTACCCGCAAGGGGTATGCGGCATCCGTAGAGTGGCGGAGCCGCTAA